>Ga0307517_10001805_pt1 | contig 35159 bp, 32 predicted proteins | sample 23_EM_MG_FD_194515 | JGI IMG/M metagenome (GOLD analysis project Ga0307517, IMG submission 194515) | Populus trichocarpa ectomycorrhiza microbial communities from riparian zone in the Pacific Northwest, United States - 23_EM | ecosystem: Host-associated > Plants > Roots > Unclassified | place... | reverse complement strand
CCCCCCCCCCCCGAGTGAGGTTGAGGTCTACAGTAGTAGGTTAGGTTTTCTCCAACCCCCTCGATGGATGGATGGATGGCGGGGTTGGTAGAGGTTTTTCTTTTTTTTTCTGGAGAGGGGCAAAAGGCATGAGCAAGTTGAAGGAGGGGTCACCCACCACACACAATAGTACGCTAACTATTTAACAAAACACACAGAGCGAGAAGGCTCTCTTTCCAAATTGTTAAAGAATTGATTCTTTTTTTCCTTCTTTTCCCCGTTATTTGTGATACACAGGGGTGAATAAACACCCCAATAAATCCAAAAAATAAAATATTGTAACGTCGAGAAAACGTTATCACATCACCGGTATGATACCACTAACTCGAACAAGCAACCAACTTCCTAGATAAGTTATACTCACTTAACTTACGCGCTAAAGGAGGGGCAAGCAAACCTGAGAAAGAAGAGCTGAAAAGAAAAAAGAAAGAAAGAAAGAAAAAAACACATCCACACAAAACCCCGGCTTCAACATCCATCGACTAAGCGCCCCCCTCCCCGCCCTCCTTGTTATTACTGTATGATACCAGGCAATCACTTCACATCATTCCATCCCCTCCACTTTTTTTCCTTTCCACCCACAGCCGCCACCTTTAATTATTATTCGCATTGAATCAACCCAACGCCAACCCGCCAACCAACCAACAAATCGAAAAAAAGAAGCAAAACCACCAACGGTTCACAAGGAAATGTGCCGCTCATCTTCGAAACACAGGGGGAAATTTGTGTCAATCGCGAGTGATTCCCTATGAGACATGTTCCTGCGTGTGGTACCTTACCGTATTCTAATCGAGTGATTGCACGTGAGAGAGCTGAGATAGATGCTACTATAACCTATTATATTATGATAATCTCTGCGATCGCAGAGGAGTAAGATAAGATAAAATAAAAACAAAAACTGGAATGTATCATATCGGAGATGGGCACTTCCATTTTCAGCTGTCAGAGAGGGTGGGGAGCACGAGGCTCTTACCGTATACCCCACCAGTGAGTGAGTGGGTACTGCCTTCAGTCTCAGTGCTTTCCCAGTCCTTCCGAAGAATCTAGATCACATGATCCTCCACTAGCGCCAGTACAGCACTCGTAGAGAGCACCGATATATCATATGTAATGGTATCGCAACATGGCGATATTCACAAAATACAATACTACTTTACTTAAATACCCAAACCGGCTCTCATTTTATCCCATCCCAATCCCCCCTATCTATCATAATATAAGCTCGCTTCAAACTAAAACCGAAACTAAGGATAAAAAAGTGAGAGAACAAGATAAAACCATAAAATAGACAAGCACCAGCCAGTATATACCATTCGGTCTTCCCCCCCAACCAAGACACAATGCAGCTATATACCTACCCATCCTTCCTTCCATTTATCCATCCATCTGCCCTCCGTCCCTGTTCCCTCTTCTCTACTACTCAAAGATCACTGGCACATCCTTCCACTCCCCTTTGCTCCTCTGCTCCCAGTATCCCTCTTCGCCCGTCTTGATCTTCCAAATTTCCTCGTCCGCGTATTCCCGCACCTTGACGAACCATCTGGGCTGCCAGGTTTCGCCGTTGTCTTCCATTTCCTTGCGTCGTACTCGCTGGGCCTCTTCAAGCTTCATCTTCACGGCCTCGGCTTCGTCCAGACGACCTTCTTCCACCATGCGTTGGTCGGGCCGGTGTCTGGTGTCCGTGGTGGGGATATTGCCTTGCTCGATGGGAGTGATCTCGTTGAGCGCCGCGGCAAATTTGGTGAAGCCGTAGCGTGTCTGTGCATTTTCAACCAGCCCTTTCACTTCCCAAAACTTCTTTGGGGAGCCGTCACCCTCGAGCATGAGTTTCTCTGTCCATTTTCCAGAAAGGCTCAACGGGTAGGGGTCGCCAGAGGAATCGAATGCTTGGATTGCAACTTCCTCGCTGCGCCCAGCGAACATACCTTTATTGGCTTTGAAGGTTACTGTAGCTTTCTCGCCCGTGTTTTCGCAATGGATTGTCATGGATCCTACAGGCTCCATGTACTTTTCTCCGGCGATGATGTTGCGGAGGAAGCTGGTTGCGATTGTCCAGGAAAAGGAATCGCCAGTCGATGGGAAGTGGATTCGGACTCGGCCTGAGGTGTTAAGTTCTGCGGATTTGCCCCAGAACCTCTGTGTGGGCATGGGGGATTGAGTAAATGTCCAATTTTGGGATTCTGCTTGACAAGCCATGATAACAGGCCGATGTGAGACCTTCTCAGCAAGGAAGCGGAACCCTAGAAGATGTCAGAATTCCTAGATATCAGATGCAGTTCTGCCAGGAGCGTTCTCACCCTTATCCTCTCTAACCAGTTCATACGTTTCACCCAACATCGGATTAAATGGCTTACGGATAGATCTCTCTTTTATCCTGCTGTTCGAGAAGGAGCTGGTGGCGAATGCAGCAATATAAAGCAGTCGCCCCCCATTCTCTCTAGGGGCATTGACAGCTTCATCCAGTAACTCGGAATATTCCAACTGTTCGGAAAGTCTCTGCAAAAGGCTTGTTGGTTCGTTCGCGGAGACTGGCATTGCAATGGTTGAAAGATCTTTCCCAACCTAGATCGAAAAGTTAGCCAACAAATCGAATCGGAGATCCTGTGCTTACGTTTTTCCTTAAGAATCCAATCAAACTAGGTGGCATCACGGTAGCGGCAGGTATTAAAGCACGTCGCTCTACAGGCTCTAGAGGCAAAGGACCCAAATCCCTCACCCCGTTCGCGTCCGTAACACCCTCGTCTTCAAATTTAGCGGCAGACCGCGGGGGTTGATCGTTATCGAAGCTCTCGTCTTCTTCATCACTCTCTTCATCGTCTGTCACATCTTGCGAACTTGAGGCCCCGTGTGTGGAGTCCTCATCGTCATTCAAAAGAACAACTCTACCCCGTTCCCCTTCCCCCATGGCGTCTTCTGCATCAAAGAATTCTTCCGATGTCGAGGATTCTATGCTAACTCTAGAAGCAGCCATAGGTAATGTAGATTGATTTTGTGATACGCGATGGCTCAACCACTTCCTCTGTTTGCTCTCCGCAACCAGTTTGGAGAAGTCTGCAACAACCGAATCGAGATCCGCAAGGAGAGCATTGAGATGTCCATTCATACTCTGTCCTTGATGGAGCGGCATATTCCCAGCCACTCCGTTAGGCAGAGCAGGAGCTGCCACCGCCGCCGCGGCAGCAGTAACTGCAGATGTGGGATGCAGAGATTGCGAAGAAGCTGAAGGCGATGTCCCACCATTCGCCTTGCGTTTCCAAAATGGTCTTCTACGCTCCTTATCCTTCTGCTCTGTCAACGAATGAACAGACGTTGATGAAGTGCTCGCTTCAACACCAGCCTCCCCAATTGTAGGCGGTGCAAGCTGCTCGGCAGTTGTTGCAAGCCTTCTCACGGCATCCCGAACACCGGAAACACGTCCTACTAAAGCCTCAACCCCGGCCCAGCCCCGGTCTTCCATTACCTGGTTCTGAGTATTGACAGCAGCTGACTGTTCCACATTCGGTAGAGGCAGGTGCTGATCGCCGGCGGTACCGGCTTTCATCGCATGCTGTGCAGCTTTCTCTAGGGCATACTTCCATTGCTCCCATTCCCGATCAGAATTTGCCCTTAGATGCCACACTTCGGCGCCCGAATCGATACAGATCTCTCTCTCCTTCTCGCTCGCACTAATCGCAGCCAGAGATAGTGGAATGGCCCCACGGAGTGCCGAGGATTCCCGATTCAAGTAATAGGATAGGGTTGAAGAGGTGAAATCCAAGGAAAAAAAGCGGCGGGCATAACCCTGGTGCCGCTTGCGTTTACGTTTCTTTAGGACACCTGTATGAAATCCATGCGCAGAGTAGACAGATTCCTTGTCGTGAGTAGCACCATCCTGCCCATGCACTGAGAATGTTTCGACCGATGCGCCAGGCCCATGTCCTGGTCCCTTTCCACCATTGTGGGCGGGCGAGGTTGTTGGAGCAAGAGTTTGGACAGAATCAAAGTGATGAAGAGCATGCGAGGCCGGAGGCGGGGAAGTGGAAGGATAGGTAAGCAATACGAGAGTAGCTGTTTTTGCGACTTGCTTGGAGAAGGTATTGTCAAAAACCTACAGCCGAGTGCTAATTAGCTGTGGGGCTCTATGGAATGCAATCTCGGGGGTGCTCATACTAGCGCGAACATGCCACCTTCTTTTACCTGATACGTGCCGGTTGTAACTTTCTCCGCTTCTACCTTTCCATGCCAGTACACATCTAATAAACCCGCTGCGTGTAATCGTTCAATACAGTCGCCTTCATTGCTCCGAGCCCTTGAGCTGCTAGGGCGCCTTACACTGGGCGTGTCGTCGGACCTAGCAGTAGGGGGAGGTTGGAGCTGCGATGCTGATTGATTCCCAGCTCTTGGGTGTCTGAAGATTCCAAAATTCCTACATATCTAGAGTTAGGTATTGAGGGCCCCAGATTCCGGAATGGCAGATGTTGCGTAGCTAGCCACTTACAGCGACTTTTTATGAGGTTTTATGCTCCAAGAGATGGTAAAATCCTTCGAGCACTCTACCCAGCGGATGAAATACGACTATAATTCTCCCAGAGTGAGCAAGCTAGCTCACCAAAGTGGAACACATCGTCCGATAGATGGGGTTGTGGATTAGCTGGGCGGCAAACATACTCTGCTGGGAACTTCCACCTGCTCCATAGCCATCTTGAAGGTGCCCTTAATAAAAAAAATAAAGCTCTAGAAGCTAGCTTGTAGGCCGAGGTTACTGAACCCGTATGCAAGTTGAAGATAAATAAAGCGAGATTGGTTGGTTGGTTAGGTCCAGTCCGCCGGCGAAGGAGAGAGGGAGGAGGATGAGGAGAGAGAAGGGAAGCCGGCGGAATGTTGCTCGTGTTGCAGTGCTTGTGCGGCAGTGCTACAAGGAATAAATTGGGGGAAGGTAATGTTGACCCGTAACCTAAGGCACGGGTAGCGCTGTGTACGGTAAGCGTGCTGGTTAAATTTATAGTCAATTTTCGCTCCCGTAAGCTGCCGAGCAAAAGGTGTGGCTGAAATGATTAGACTGCCAGTACCGCAAGTCAGTGACGAAGGAAACGCCTTCCTCCTGAACTTCCTGTGAGTTCCTGTGGGTCTCAAATCATATGTCCAAGCACGTCCCAGAGCGCTTTGCCCGTATGATACTTAGCATACCGGTACTTATTGTATGACGGAAGCCGTGTCCTGTGATGTCTCGCCAATGTCATCAACCAACCTACCTCCATTTATGCAACGATTCCCTTCGGGGCGAGAGAAACGGGGAAAGGAGTTGTCGAGAAGAGCCTGGCAGGCTTTTAAAAGGTTCCCCCGGGGGAAGGGCTCCCCGACGAATCGGGTACGGTAGACTACTGTATATACTGTACAAAAGAACACCGCGGTTCCTCACCTTCCACCAAAATCCAGAAGTCAGCCATAATATTAGATTACCGTACCGTTATGTGCTATTCAGAATATCATATCATAGAACAACGGTTCGCATCTCGCCAACCGACTCAATGGCAGTGGGCCATTAACCGGAACAGACAGGGACACATTTGGCAAGTTAACCCCAAATAACCGGTTTACTACTCTCTCACCGGGCCCTTCAAGGATCGGGTTTCTGGTTTTATGCTAAGTTAAACGTTGGTCAAGATGCACCTTTTCACTGAAGGTGGGGTGAGTCCAGGGTCCGCTAGATGAATAATCTATTTACCCGTACCTTACTGTCCTGAGTATCTGATCAATTGGCTGGCTGTCTCCGCAGGAGCAACGGTCGGGAACCAAATTAACATCACCGACTGCAGGCTCCAACAGCACCAAAATACCGGTATCGTACAAGCGGCTACCCAACGGATGGATGTCATACCAAGTACCGGTACTATCAGTACTCAGTCCTGCACGAGTAACGCTGGCCAATACCGGTACTGCGCTGTATGGTACAGCGCCTCCCACAAAAAGACCCTCCTTACAAGATGTTGATCACCCAGTCCTGCTGCCGGTCCCATCACCGTACCTCACAACACTCCTTCCTTCCTTCCTCAACAAATACCGTTAAATAAACACGTGACACAAATCCCATGCTATCATAGAATACCCACCCAGCATTTCGTTTCTCACAACCCAATTAACCCTGCAGCCGCGTGTCGTGCCCGCGTTAGGGTTAACCCCCGACTCTCATAGCAGCAGCTCCAGGGGTACCCACGTTCCAGCTATCGTACCGTACCAGTGCTTAAGTACTCGAGTATCATACCGTGAAGAATTTACACATGGCATGGTTGTTAGATTGATCGTGAGTTGGGAGGGGGGGGGGTTCACCATGGTCTCGATGTGACTACCATACCGGTCCTCTAACATTATCTGCAACTTGATGCATTCGGCAGTCCACCCGTAGGGATAATAGTACAGCCGCGTTCGCAAAATTCTCATACCCCTCCTTGTACCTCTAGAACAATACCTATTTACAACAACAGGACAACAAGAAGCCTTCTGATAACTATTTTTCGGATATACCCCTAGGGGCATTGTAAACCCTTGTCACCATTTATTATACCGAATAATCAAGGGAGATGGTTAGTAAAGCGTTTCTAATTACTCGAGGTACTCGGGAGGGTATGAGAACTTTGCGAACGCGGCTGTATCACAAAACACCTTCCGACAACCACAGCGACGCTGTGGCGGATATCTTGAGAGGCGCGTCATGCTCTCAGGAGAACACCAAAACTAGTGATAATCTGTGGCTTTTCGAAGGGGATCTTCTGTTGCCTAGAGTATAATAGATTTATAGCCCCACCGTCCGTTACGTAACCAGGGTCCCACACACCAGCCCGCGGTGTTGCGTATGCCTATTATCGTGGGAATGTAATCGCGCATGTTGTGGTTCTATATACGTATGCATTCTTGCAGATAGATTCTCTCCTGATTGGTGTGCGGATTCGCAACCACTGTTCGCCTCCTCGGATGGGATGTGGTTTCTTTCTTCTTGAGACCATTGCTTCCAACCCCCCCCCCCCCAAAGATTAATCGAAGAACTGCCCCTTTACTGCTTGTCGTGTTCTCGCAGCACATATCCTAACTGTATCATAAACAACAGCCTGAATCCCATCCTCAAAACCTTTCCATCCAAACTAACCCACGGGTGGTCACATATTCTCACTCGGATCCAGAGCACCCGGGCCGGCGCCAGAATCCATTACAATTCTCACTATTGATTTCATACCGCTGCATTAAACACTATATTGACTGTACCGCCAGTATTCGGTTTGTGATGCCAGACCCACGCCTTCTCGGATTCGTTTGCCTGCGTATGTGTATGCTCGCAGATATGAGAGGGGGTCAATTGCCTGAGATCTAGCTAGGGGATTATGCAGTGGTGACTAAACAATTATCTACAAAGGCGCACATGATAGACATATCCCAAAGAGTTTGTCGCTCTGGCGGATGCACGAATATGAACACCAGAGCGGGCCCGCGCCCCATGACATAGGACCCAGCATATGATAGGCCATCAAACAACCTTAGCTGCCCAAATCCCCCTTACCCCATTGCTCAACAAGATCGTCTCCCCAAGCACCACCTCCCCTATCTCCACAGCCTCCTCCACGACCATCTCCGTCTCCAGTAAATATCTCCTAACAGTGCCTGCCTGGCAGCCGCTGCTGAGCGGGGGCGTAATCCACCTCCCCCCGCGCTCAAAGTAAACATTCGTCAGCGACCCCTCCATGACCTCACCATCTGCATTCCACACGAGCACCTCTTTCGTCTCCGCAAGGGTCTTGATCCCGGCCCGGGCCCTTGCATCGTTGTACATCTTCCGCTGGGTCGTCTTGAACTGGGTGAAGCTGGATACCTCTGTCGGGAGGGTATCTAGCACGACGACCCACCCGGTGAGTGCCTTTACAGGTAAACCAGAGGGGAACAGGCGGGTTGCGTCAGGAATCTGTGGGGTGGGTGCTGCCTCAGCGGTTAGTTCGCCGCTCGGGGAGAGTATGAGGCGGAGTCGAAGGCCTATGTTTGAGTCGTTCCTGGAGTTCACCGCCGAGAGGCAGGTTTTGTGCACGAGTGAGAGGTCGCTGAGGGGGGCTGTAATTGATGGTGCCCAGTTGAAGTGTTGCGCAGCCGAGAGCATGCGGTCGCGGTGGTGAGAGAAGAGGTAGAATGGGGAGGGGGTGAATGGATCATATGAGTAGGCGGTGTTGGTGGGGCAGGTTAGGAGAAGGGGATCGTAACGGATGGAGCTGAAGACTTGGAAGGCTTCGTCTGACATTGTGGGGCGCATATTTTGGTTGGTGATAGTGTGTCCCGCAGTCAACAAACAAGAGCAGTGGGGGATCTGGTACACACGACATCTTGTTTGTGACTGCCGGTATTGGGGCTCGTGGTTGTGATCCTTGCAGGTACCGACCCCGGGTCAATAGACTGCATTACCGGCGCTGTGTCCGATTGATTGTTTGCTATCTCAGTTGGTCGACACCCGGTATGGAAAGCTGCCATACCATGGTATGTAACAAGCAGGGTGTATGTTCGGAACTGGCACCAGAGTGCAGTATACATTCCGGGGGTGGGAATGATAGCACCTGCATTTACAGAGGTACAAAATACATAGCTAGCATTCCCGTACCACAGCTGCCAAACAGCATTCCTACGTAAAAACAATTCCCTTCCATATTATATGCATACCATATCGCGCAGTATCATACAAGCCCCATCTTCTGCCTGTGCGACAGTGCACGCGGGCACAATTAACAATTGCACTTTCAATCCGACCAAAGAGATTCCAGGGCAGGAGTGCATCGAGACCCCATTTGCTATTTTTTTCCATCGCGTGGTAACGTGCTCTCCAATCAAGAGCCTCATCAGGACCCCCCACGTGAATGGAGAAGAAGAAGAAAAAGGGCAGAGAATCCACTAGTCGGCATTCGGATGAGGAACACGACGTCAGAGGCTGTGCTGGTTGGGGCACACGGAATTAAGCAGGGATCTGGAGAGACAGCAGTGCCGGCGACCGGCGGGAGACTTGAAACCTGGAGTCTTGATGTGAGGTAGACACATTTGCCACGACCGACGGCAAGCGATAGGAATCTTTGCATTTTAGCAGAATTTAGGTTGGTGACGGAGTATGGAAATGTTGTCGTAAATGTGAGGAATTTTGATTCTTGGGTGTGGGCTTCCGCAAGCTTGATAATACCGGATGGAATACGGTATTCATGAGGAGGTAGTAGCAGTAGATGTAATATAGGTAAAACAGGGGTGTTACTTAATTATATAGGTAATAGGATAAGCCAAAAGGATTTTAAAAAAATGTAATATGAGAAAGTGTTTTATTTAAATGTATTGTTAGAGCTCGCAAGAACAACACAGGAAAAAGGGACAAGAAAAATGATAACTTTTGATAATGAAAGAATCTATCATGTCTCGGAAATGCTGAGACTCAACAAGTTATCCAGTAAGCAAGATAGAGAGGTGTTTTTTTGGTGGTGGGGTACGATGGATGTGAAATATATAATATTATGATATGATATTATAAAAAATAAAAAAGGAGGATTTTTATCTTTATTTTTAACAAAATTGATATTTAAGAACATTGTAGAGTTTTTGTACTACAACCTTATTCTGCTAAAATTATAGACTTGTGACTAGTATTTTAAAAGTGCCCTGATTCTTATTGTAAAAAGTAGGCCTATGGAACACGAGTTGAAAGGTGCTTCTACTGTAGTTCTCAAAATATAACTTAATTTACGGTACTCGGGTGAGGGGGGAAATATTGGGACAAGCAGGGGGTTGAAGAATTACTCTAATTAGTAGTTATCTTACTTTTTTTTGGTTCTTTGATACCCCTTCCAAGGTATATGCACAGGCCTCTGCTACCCCTGCTTGTCCCAATACTTCACCCCTACCCCTAGTAACTCTAGATGGACAGGCATAATACGAGGAATAGAGGCTGGAGGGTATTACAGGAATTTTGAATTTTGATTACATATATGATAATATGAGCCCTTTTCTTTTCTCCCTTTTCGTATTTTTTTTTTTGATGACGTGAAGTTGCCTGGACGCAGCACGGTGCCGTACACCCGGCACGATTGGCAGTGTGGGCTCCTTGAGTTCCGAAGAGAGTTGGGAGCGATTTACTGCATATTATAATAGCTGGTGTTATCCCTGTAGCCCAATAAGCTGCGATATCGCCTACCGTACTCAAATCGTGTGGGGATCTCACAGGAAGCTTGGTTTTTTGATTATCCACAAAGTTAGAGGTATTTCTTGCTTTTGTCGCTCTTTTCATTGTTAGCATGCAGGAGGAGGGGGGATAGGATGGGAAGAAAGAAGGGAGTTTTCAATAGATCTAATTAGATCTTCTAAATCTTCTTTACATTTGTCTTTATACGGGCACAGGCTAGTGCTATAAGAGACGACATAAGCAAGTTACGGCAAGACACAAATTCTGTGGCATGATTCGGACCTGAGCTGTCAACTAGCCACAGCTACGCCACATGGCAATTTCCGTACAGCAGGGATTTTGAGCGGTGGTTCACTTGATTATTATGGTATTTGGGTGGTCAGTGCCTCCTCGAGCAAAGGTGCTTGAGAGAGGTGCTCTCGTGCCTTTTGTGTGTTCAGATCATATCCTCTCTCCTCCACTCTCACCGATACTTTTCTGACCCCCTGCTGTATTTGCATAGAGTCCGAGCTGGAAGGCGGTAGCAGGCGGCCAGTGGAGGTTGAGCGAACCCTTCCTCCGCCGTTTTCCTTTCACTTTTTGTTTTTCTCCTTCTCTCCTCCTTTCTCTTTATTTACAGCAACTTCATACCTCTATTTCTTGGTACTGTTTTGCTGCACTTTTCTATTCTATCCGTTCGTTGCGTCGACTTTTTTTATTATCACTTCCTTGTTTCTGTTTCTGGCTTTGGATATTTCATCTAAATATCGGTCACCTGCCCTTTGCTGCACAGCTATTCTTTTTTTTCCTGCTCTCTTCCTTTCGTGTCGCTCCTTCAAATTCTTCTCACTTTTCTTGTGTGGGCCGCGGGGGTAAGCTTGTGGAGGGAGGGCCTCGGGAAAGGTTCGTAATCATCCCTTCACCTTTTAGCTTATTTATTGCGTAGCTGTTTACTTTCTGTTCGCTGGTTGATGATGATGGCTACACTCTAGCTTTCTAGCTTTCTCACATCTTCTCCAGATAATCCGGTCCCTTACCGTTACTTTCGCTTTGCTCGAACAGCCATACTCCCCGTAATCCATTTCCCTTCTCGGCTTATTTGTCCGTCGGTCTGAACCGGGACATTCCGTTTCTCCTTGCCGCCGCCGCAATCAAGCCCCAAAACGATCGATGGCAACCAAACCATTGGGATCCGGGGACGAGCAGCAGCAGCAGGTGCAGCGACAGAGTGATCGGCCTCCTCGTCCTTTGCTCGCCCCGATAGTCCTCAACACTTCGCTTTCTAACGGTGGAAAGAAAAGGCCGAATCCAATACCTCACTTCGAGCCCTCGCCAATGTTGCGCGGTCATTCTGCGCCCGTCTCGCCAATGCAATTAACGGATATGGAGCCTCCACCGCCGATACCCGCTGCAATTGAGGAACAGGGATACCGGTCGCGTCCTCCATCCCGACATTCCATACGGTGGAAGGATTGCTCGGATGACGAAGGAGCTCAGTCTGACGGCGGAGGCTGTAAAACTCCAAGGAGACCAAGTTCTACTGCTACTGAATCTACCGCTGCTTGGGAGTTTTCGCCTGGTGGGGAGAGCATTGCCGGGCCTTCTAATTCTGCACGCGGCCGTCGCAGAAGGGGCGGGTTTTTTAACACGGGGAATCATTCCGCAAGTTCCTTTGAAAACCCTTACGAGTATGATGGAACAGCTGCCTCTGCGAGGGCGAATAGGCCATCAGGCGATTATTCTACAGGGGATGAAACGGAAACACCCTTGCCAACCAAGAGGCCAGGGTTCTTTTCTAGACTGAGGAATTTCGGTTCAGGAAATGGGATACACGGGAGATCGCAATCCGGGTGGACGATAGAAAGTGTCGGTGATGGTGCTACTCCTATAGGTCCTCTTTCGCCTGCGCCATACTCGTCTGCTGTTGGGGCTCCGGGTGAGGACGAAGAGCTTGAAGATACAGACCACACAATCGGAGGGAGATTTGTCCGGTCGTCTACCCCCGAGGGATCACGGACAGTCCCTGGAACACCACGGGCCTCACATGGGCCTCGTAGAAGAGCTACAATCACTAATATCCCGGAAGAAGCGGGTACACAGAGTGATCGTGGCTATTCTTCACGGAGGGCTTCTTTCCGTAGGATAACACAGTTCAATCATCGCCGGTCTCATGATGGGGGCGAGAGCTCGCCAACTACGCCTGTGCACGGCAGTGGATGGAGGGTTTTAAAAGCTGGGCTCAAGATGATGGGACCGCGAAAGAAGGAGGAGTCAAGGGTCGACCGTGAGAAGTCTGCGGAGCTGGTTGCGGAATTGACAGCCGCAACACCTGCAGCCGTGATCTTGGCCAGCATGTTCCAGCGAGATGAGCACGGCAATAAACGCATACCGATTCTTCTGGAACAGCTCAAGGTCAAGATTGTGGATTCAAATCCTACATCAAAAGGCGCTGGTAGGGCTCATACGACCTTCCGTATCGAACTGGAATATGGATCGGGCCTAACAAGGATGCAATGGGTGATCCACCGGGAGTTTAGAGACTTTGTTAATTTGCACTCGAGGTACCGTCTTGCAGATATAAGCAATACAACATTCGGAGGAAGGGACGCTTATAAACTTCCCAAGTTTCCGCGGTCGACAATTCCTTATCTTAGAGGTGTCCGAGGTCTTGGGAGCGAGGATGATAGCGAGTCGGATAATAGCGGGACCGAGGGGAATGTTGGAGGTGCTGCCGTTCAAAAGAAAAAGAGACGACCGAATGTTAGGCGCGTGTCATCTAGCTTTCTTGGGGAGCATGCTCCGCAAGGTATCGCGACTGGTATGGCTGCGGGTCTAGGGACTCTTACTGCACCCCTAGGTGCCCCTGGATCACTGCCAAATCCTAGGAGGGAGGGATTTGCCATCAGGCAGAGGCAGCAATTGGAAGATTACTTGCGATCGCTCATTCGTATCATGATCTTCAGGCCCGACTCAAATCGGTTATGTAAATTCCTGGAATTGTCAGCCCTCGGTGTCAGGCTTGCGGCTGAAGGGAGCTATCATGGGAAAGAGGGGTATTTAATAATTCGGTCTTCGAAAGGGAGCGATTATCGGAGAGTATGGCATCCGTCGGCAGTGGCCAAGCGGCATTCGCCAAAATGGTTTTTGGTTAGGCATAGTTACATTGTTTGTGTCGACTCTCCCGAGGAGATGAATATTTATGATGTGTTCCTGGTGGATTCGAAGTTCATGGTCAACGCAAAGAGATCACTGAGGAAAAAGCCACAAGACATGGCAATTGCGAATGGCAATCCAGCACGTCCCCAGCACCACTCATTGGTTATTCAAAATTCTGAGAGAACGCTTAAGCTGTTGGCCAAGAATGAGAGGCAGCTTAACCAGTTTACCGAGAGTATCAGGCTCATGAAAGACACCACGGACTGGGCAAAGCCACAAAGATTCGAGGCATTTGCCCCGGTGCGAACTGGGGTGTTTGCACAATGGTTGGTCGACGGACGTGATTACATGTGGAATGTCAGCCGCGCGATTAGTATGGCCAAAGATGTGATTTATATTCATGATTGGTGGTTGTCGCCGGAATTAGTAAGATCTCGTGCCTGCTTATACCTCTAATGGATGTGAACTGATTGGTTTAGTACCTTCGTCGTCCTGCCGCCGTATCACAAAAATGGCGTTTGGATCGACTTCTTCAACGAAAAGCCCAGGAAGGTGTCAAGATTTTCGTTATCATCTACCGCAATATCGGGGCTGCTATCCCGATTGACTCTACCTACTCTAAATATTCCCTCCTCGATCTTCACCCTAACGTCTTTGTGCAACGTTCACCCAATCAAATTCGACAGGCCACTTTCTTCTGGGCTCATCATGAGAAGATACTAATTGTGGATCATATGGTTGCTTTCCTGGGCGGCCTAGATTTGTGCTTTGGTCGGTGGGACACACCTCAGCACTCCTTGGTTGACGATAAACCGACTGGGTTCGAAGAGGGCAGCAACAGGGCAGACCCTGACAGTTTCCAACTGTGGCCCGGGAAGGATTACTCTAATCCTAGGGTTCAAGACTTCTATTCATTGGATAAGCCTTATGAGGAAATGTATGACCGTTCTAGAGTTCCGAGGATGCCGTGGCATGATATACATATGCAAGTAGTTGGACAGCCGGCCCGTGATCTCACTAGGCACTTTGTCCAGAGGTGGAATTACCTTCTGCGTCAGAGAACGCCTTCACGACCGACCCCCGTACTTCTCCCCCCCCCCGATTTCACACAGGCCGAGCTTGAGTCTCTGGGGATTGATGGAACTTGCGAGGTACAGGTTCTTCGGTCAGCATCTTCTTGGTCGCTTGGAACCCCATCTACTACTGAATGTAGTATCATGAATGCTTATATTAAATCGATTGAGCTTTCAGAGCATTTTGTCTACATTGAAAACCAATTCTTTATTACTTCCACCGAGTGGGAAGGGACGAAGATTGAGAACAAGATTGGTGACGCCCTCGTCGAAAGAATTATTCGCGCGTATAGAAACGACGAAGATTGGAGGGCCATCGTCATCATCCCTCTCATGCCTGGCTTTCAGAACACCGTAGACGCCCAGGACGGAACTAGCGTCCGGCTGATCATGCAATACCAATACCGAAGTATTTCTAGAGGTGAATACTCGATTTTTGGGCGTTTGGGGGCACATGGGATTGAACCTGAAGACTACATACAATTCTTTGGTCTTAGGAATTGGGGAAAAATTGGGCCTGAGAAGGCGCTGGTAACCGAGCAGTTGTATATTCACGCCAAGTGTATGGTAGTAGATGACCGCATTGCTATCATTGGTTCTGCAAACATAAACGAGCGATCCATGTTGGGAAATAGGGATTCGGAAGTGGCTGCTATTGTTAGAGATACGGATACTATCATGTCTTCTATGGCTGGGAAGTCTTTTAGGGTTGGAAAATTCCCGCATACGCTTCGGCTGAGACTCATGAGAGAGCATCTGGGGATCGATGTCGATGAGCTTATGGCCTGTGAGCATAATGTTGAAGCTGACCTCAAAGATGGGGAATGGGAAGAGCAGATACGGGAATGGTCTAACCAGGGCGGTGGAACCGATGAGAAATCCCCACAGCCGCAAGATAGGAAGAACGACTCGATCGCTATGACTACATCTCACTTAACGTTAGAAGATGAGGCAGTACTGCGGCAGGAAGAGTTGAGGAGTTTCAATCACGATGTGGACTGGGAGCAGGAGAACAACCCCCACCTCAAGACTCGAAAGCGAGGGACTGCGGATAACAGGGTCACTGGAAATCAGGAGCATCGCAACGACGTTAGAGGATACGGGCCGGATAATATGCATGCAAGAGCAAGCTCGGGGGTTCCCTTGGCGGTAAACGAAAAGGCCTCTGGGGAAGCGAGGTTGCCAGTTAGCCCTCCCCTTGTTACTATTAGGTCACCAACTTCGGCCACTGTTAAACCGTCAGCCGAGGCGAAGCCTCCGGCGGATGGCAATCGCCAAAATGTCTCCTCTACGAATCTCTCTAGCCCCACTTCTTCCTACCCTAGGAATTCTGTGGTTTCATCAAGTAGGGCTTCGTCGCCGGACGGACTAGGGAATCCGAGCTTGCCACCTCCACCTGGGCCTAAAAGAGTGAACTCTGCGGAGCTTGGGCTTCCTCAATTATCACAGCTTCCGCCTCTCCCCACTACCAGCGACCAAGACATTGGTGGGTCTTTCGTTACCCGACCGGTTTCGTTACCTGGAGATGGCCCCCCTGTCCCTCTCCTGGACACAATGGAGATGCCCAAGGTTGAACCGGACATGTTTATCGATCCTTTGGACGAGTCTTTCTATCAGTGCATCTGGAACACATGTGCTCAGAATAATACCAAGATCTATCGGCAGGTCTTTAGATGTATGCCAGATAACGAGGTTAAAACCTGGGCGGCATATAAGGAATACGCAGCATACGGCGAGAGATTTTCTCAGAGCCAGGGTCTTGACAAGAGCAAGATGCGGAGACAACAGGAGACGCCTGGGAAATCGGGTCCGGTAGGGGCAGATTTGTCTGGTGTAGCAGCTACCACGGCAGAGAAAATGAGCACTATTGGAGACAAGATTGGGGAGAAGGCTGGTGCGGCTGCTCGTGGTGGCGATCCTCATCTTCCCCAAGGAAATGTAAAGGATTGGACCATACCTACTGTACAGAGCCAAGATGAGTCGAATCGGGTCACGGGGATTGATCTGGCGGGGGAAAAGTCGGAGCATCCGCCCATTCATCGAAGCAATAGGCCACGGAGCACTTCCCTCGCGTCAAGCAGATTGAACACAGCAGTTACAACGGCCACGACAAGCACCGCAGCCGGTGCACCCAATTCAAGCCATTCTCATGATTCCTCGGAGAAAAAACCTGATCCCAATCTCCTGTCTAGTGGGGTTGGAAGTGTTAGCTACAGCTCTAATACAAACCTGGGCAACGGAGCGTCGACTAGGAGGCGGAGAAGGGGCACAACTAGGAGTTCAAAGAGGGATTTCCATGCTAGCGAACCGTTACTGGAGAAGGGTGTTGCGGAGCAATTGCTAAATATGACCCAAGGGCATTTGGTTGTCTGGCCTCATGAATGGTATGGTTTCCACTGTCACCCGCCAACGTTGACTATTTGCTAATTAGCTGCCTGAGTAGGTTATCTCGAGAGGAGGAGGGCGGAAATTGGCTCTATAGCATTGATCAGTTGGCTCCTATCGAGATTTAGTAGGCCTCTTCCTTATCTTGTTTGGGTCGCTTGAATGGGTACTAACGGCTTATAGCGATTAAATTAACTCTTTGGGATCGGAGTCTAGGGAGTACGTTATTTCTTTGTAACCACATTGGCGGGCTGCTTTCTTGTTTTCTCTCGGATAGGTACCTGTAATCATAGAAACAACTCTTATTTTTTCTTCTCCTTTTTTCCTTTTTGTTGCTATTCTTGCAAGTGTGGGTTTTATTTTATTTCGGACACCAGATGTAGAGGGTCTTTTTTCTTTTCTGAAATTCGGGGGGAAAATGGTTTTCTTTTTGCTCTTTCCGCACAGTATCTGGGTTTTTTCCCTTTCATTCCTTGTCACAATAACTGCATTCATGCATTGAATCATTTCATTTGTAAAACTTATTATACTATCTGTATTACACGGGCATAGTTTGGATTTATTTCCCTTTTTTTCCTTTTTTTGGTCTCCCTCTCTTAATGCTCCTTGTATGGAATTCTTGCCGTTCTACTGCAACTGTGCTACTGGAATACGATAGCTTATTCAAGCACAGTACTGTGCACATGCTAAAAGCCAGTAAGGTGAACCTGGGGGTGGTCCTCGGGGCGAAGGCTGGCCTTTTATTGGGCAGATCCTACTTGTAGAGCTTGCAAGCACACTCTGCTCGAGGGGGCAAAGTAACTGGGAACTTTAGATCCAGACGGTAGAAGGATATATATAATAGAATTGGCGCAAATTGCCCTGGAGAAGGTATCGTTTGTGGCTTAGGAAGCCCCGTTCTCTTATGCATCTAGCTGGCGTTGTGTGTGTGCATAATCTGCTCGATGCCCCACATACCCAGAAATAGCAGGTATATATAAAATCCAACCAACAAGAGCGGACTTACGCCCCGCCGCCGCCCTACAGTCCGTGCCTCGGATCGAACCTCTTTTTCACTTGCTCCAGTGCACAACGCATGCCTCCCTTGCCTGCGTGTTATTACGGTATCGGGCACTTGTGCTCGTATGAGCTTTTAATACAAATGGGTTGAAGTGTTGCCGTACCAATTGAACTGCCCTTGGTGATTTCCAAGTTGGGGGGTGGGGGGGTGTCGGCTGGAGCTAGTCCAGTTCTGGTTCACCCAGCAAGGCATTCGCTGGCTGTGCGTGTTCGTTTTTCAGAGTCGTTGGCCAGGGGCAAGGTGGAATATATATATCGAGTCTTTTCATCCCCACTTTCCCACCTAGTAGTATAGTAGTTATCAATTGATCGTCGTCAATTGTGCAAAAATGCCGACAGATAGGGATACATCAGTAGCGGACCCCGTCACCGAACGGATAACGGCGGGCATGGACGATCCCTACCGGGTCTTTCCGTCCAGACGCTCGGTGGTTCAGAGCGCGAATGGGATCGTGGCTTGTTCGCAACCGTTGGCTGCGCAGGCTGGTATTAAGATACTTCGAGATGGGGGGAATGCTGCTGTACTCTTTCCCTTTCCCTTCTTCTCCCCCCCTTTCCCTTCTTCTCCCCCCCTTTCCCTCCTCCTGCTGATGGCGAGATAGGATGCAGCGGTGGCTGTCGCGGCGGCCTTGAACGTCACAGAACCTGCAAGTAGTGGCATCGGCGGCGACGTGTTCTGCCTCTACTACGATGCCGCGACGAAGTCCATCCGCGGGCTCAACGGCTCCGGCCGCGCACCGGCAGCACTAACATTGAGCAGAGCCCGCTCAGACCTCTCCATGCCAGACGAACCGGTAGCGAACGCCCCTCTGGACGGCGAGGGCGGTATCCCAATGACCCATGTCCACGCGGTAACTGTTCCCGGGGCGGCGGCAGCATGGGTGGACGTCCTCGAGACCTTCGGATCCGGGAAAATTGGGCTGGCAGGAGCACTAGAAGAGGGTATTCGCCTAGCCGAGGAAGGTGCACCGATATCGCTGATGAGCAGCGTGATGTGGGCACAGGAGGTGGAGCACCTGAAAGCCGCATCGCCGAACTACGCCGAATTTCTAAAGGGCGGAACGCGCGCGCCCAAGGAAGGGGAAATAGTTCGGATGCCGCACCTCGCCGAGACCTTCCGCGAGCTCGTCCGGCACGGCAAGAAGGGTTTCTACGAGGGCCGCGTGGCGCAGGCCATCGTCGACGTGATCAAGTTCCGCGGCGGGGTCATGGAGCTGGAGGACCTCAGGAGCCATGGCAAGGCTGGGAGTGAGATTGTGCAGCCCGTGTTCATGGACTATGGTGGGCACAGGCTCTGGGAATGCACGCCGAACGGGCAGGGACTCGTGGCGCTCATGGCGCTGGGGATTTTGGACAACTTGCAGAAGGAGGGAATCGTCCCGGATTTTGGCAAGGGGAAGGAATGCCACTGGAAGCATAATTCTGCCGAGTACCTGCATATGCTTATTGAGGTGTTGCGCATCGCGTTCAGTGATGGGAAGCATTGGATCGCGGATCCGAACGTGGTGAAGGTACCAACGGAGGGATTGATTGATAAGGTGGGCTTTGGCGGATGACTGGCTGGCTGGCTGGCTAGTTGGCTGATGGGAGTGAGTGAATAGGCGTATCTAGCACAGCGTGCAAAGCTTTTCAACCCAGACAAGCGCAATGACAGCATCGCCCACGGAACCCCCGCATTCCAGTCCTGTGATACAGTCTACTTTTCCGTAACGGATAAGCACGGCAATGGCTGCAGCTTCATAAAGTCCCCCCACCCTCCTCCTCCTCATATCACATCCAATTAACCAGCTCTCTAGCTCCAATTATGGTGGTTTCGGCTCTGGCATAATCCCTAAAAACTGCGGCTTCGTTCTGCAGAACCGCGGCTGCGGCTTCTCCCTGCACCCGGGCCACCCGAATGTCCTGGCACCGTGCAAACGGCCCTACCACACCATCATCCCCTCCCTCATCACGGACACGGCCAACAACCTGGACGCCGTCTTTGGCGTGATGGGCGGGTTCATGCAGCCGCAGGGCCACCTGCAGGTGTTCCTGAACTTGCTGGTCTGGGGAATGAATCCGCAGCAAGCGGTCGACGCCCCGAGGCTCAGCGTGGGGAAGCCGTACGATCCGCGGGCTGAGGGTGTTAGCATCGAAGAGGGCGTGGGTGATTCTGGGATTGTGGACGAGTTGGCGAGGAAAGGGCACGATATTGGGGTCGTTACGGGGTGGTACCGTGCTATTTTCGGCCGGGGGCAGGTAATCAGGTACCGGCTGGATGAGGAGGATGGCGATGGGAAGACGGGGATCTGGTCGGCTGGGAGTGATATGAGGGGGGATGGGCATGCCGTTGGGTATTAACCATCATGGGGTATCACTCGAGTGCTGTGTTTTTAAGTAGCGATTTGGATTATCCCTCGTAATAAAAAGATAAAAATAAATGAAGACATGGGCACAATGATATATAGGAAAAATCGCTCTTTGCGGGATGGTGTATGACCGGCCGCCTGAGGTAAAGTGAGGAATTGCCACCTTTCCGAGCGGGAGCAATCAGAGCCTATGCACACACTTGCACCCTGACATTCTACAAGGTATTTATCTCGTACAGCAGTATGATCACAATAGCAGTTAACGCGCCCGGGAAACCAATCCATTGGACCAACGCTGCCGGTATTAATTATTCCAGGGGACCAACCAACCGGGCCATCTAGGTCTGCCTGCCCCTTTCTTTCCTTCACAGCGCGCCATCTAACCCACCCCGTTGAAACGATCCTTCATGCTGGGTACGACAACCGCAGTCCAGACAAACCCGAGAATCAGGCAACTTCTTCCACAATGCGATATATATAGATATAGAAGGCAAACTACCCAACCTCCCCGCGCACTCTGAATAAACCAGTACGTATAGCACTAGTTTTGCCGGACATGGAATCGAGAGCACGGGTATCCTCAGTCGCGCGATGGCTTTATGGCTAAAGAAAAAAAGCGAGGGGGGGGGAGGAGAGGGTATCTTTGGATTGGGGGGGTATGGTGCTGGTGTGTAATACTGAACACTGCGGGACTATGGAAAATTCGGTACGGAGGAGGTTGGATCGGTCACTCTGCTCTGCTCTGGTCTGCTCGGCTCGGCTTGGGGGAGGGGGAGGGCGGTGACGGGTTTGGTTTGCTGTGGGTATGGCGTACCGTGTCGTGGGGCTATGGTGTCAGATTGCCGGAATCTCTGCAGGGGGTTTTGGCGGTTGGTTTGAGGTTTGGCGTGAGCGGTGGGATGGATGCTATGTGCAGGCTGGGGTTGTCCGGACCGCTGCATGAGGTTCTGATTGTATCATAGGGAGGGTGCTGGGAGGGGACTTGTTCGTGTATTGTTTTTGGCTTTTATCGTGGGGTAGGGGTTGGTCATTGCATTGCTAGTACTGTATTACTAGTATCATAGTAGCACCGGGAGTGCGCTGCTAGCCAGAGCTTGGTGGGATCCCGATGTGGCGTACTAGGGGTAGGCTATATCCTGGTGACAGCTTCTTGCTGGTTCTGACAATTTTTGGTGCTGTTATTGCGAGCAAAGATATCATAATTATTCTAGTAGGGAGGGTTTTCTTTCTCACTTTATCAGGGTAAGCTTGGGGGTTTGAAAGCCTGTGTCCAGGTATAAAACATGAGGAAATGATTGGTTTATGTGTGGCCGGGGAAGAAGGCACATGAGGACATATTATACTGAAATATCCCCCTTGGTGGTTGTTTGTGAGTAAGTTAGTAGGAGAGTGTCTGCCTGTATAGTGTATCCTGTGCAGGTTGAAGTATTATACCTATGAGTTGGGAGGTACTACAGAAATGTGATCATGGGCATGGGCTTATAAGCGGTAGTAGGCAGAAGGGTGAAAATGCGCGATGGCTGGCTGGCTCGGTGCGAGAGGTGCGCGGAGTAGCTTTACCGGAAGTAAGAGGAAAGTGAAAAGAAGGGGGAAATAACTTGAACAAACCCATTCTGCGAGTCTTTGTTTTGCGGTTTGTGATGCGGGATGTGGTTGATTGAATGGGTGATTAGGTTTTCATTTTCATTTTGACAGGAGGGTTGTAGTGGGGGAGTGTTCAGTGGTTTGAATGGTCATGGGTGGGCTGCTGGGGCCCTGGGACGAGACTGGATTACCTATGGCAGTCTGTATACGGTGGCGGTATCCCAGGAGAGCGGATCTTGGCTTGGGCGGTGGATACTATGGGTTGAGATAGAGTTTTTTTGCAGGTGGGAGGAAGGACTGTGGGCAGTCAAGGGGGATGTGCCAGTGGGGAGGTGGGAGAGTGTGGGGAATAGAAGTGTTAGCAATGGAGGTAATGACAGGACTGAAGGATTTCCAGGAGAGGATACTGATTGGGCAGGCTGCCATGGGGCCATGTATGACCTCGGCCGGAATCAAGGAAGACTTGCTGGTGCTAGTGTTGGTTACAGGGTGTGGGTGGGGTGGGATTTCACTTGACAGGCCGTAGGGGATATTTTTGGGATAATTGCCGCCCCACCCCCATCGGGGGCCCAACTCCACTCATTCTCTGGATAAGGCCCTATTTCTCACAGGCTAGTTTTAACTGAAAGTATTCTGGGAGATGGGCAAGGTGGGAACAGGGGCAAGTAATTCCCAAAATCACATCCCTTTCAGTTGAGTGGGGTGGGGAGGGGAATTGTGCTAGAGGCCCGGTAATAAACTCCAGCTGCACAAGTGGTGACTGAGTAAGGCAGATTTTGCATGTCTAATGGTTATTAGTTATCAGTATATTAGATTTTACACTATGATATCTGTTGACTCATAGCATTTTATATGACTAGGTAACAGAAAGTTATTATTATATTATAATTGGTTAATTGTTTTATGACTCACAATTGTGAAGTTATTGGATATAAGAACATTTGCATATGACTTATATTATAAGTTATGGATTTCCCATACATGATAACTTTGAACCATATAACTTAGTTTTTTTATTATGATTGGTTGAAAGGGTATTATGCAGTGACTCATGGGAGTTAGCTGAGGGATTTCACACTATGACTCATTATAAGTCATAAAATTTGTATGACTGAGATGAATGAGTTGTTGGAAACAAAGTAGGATGAAGATCAGGTATAAATAGTGGGTCTTAAACTCTCAGAGAGGAGATTTTCATACTATTATCATATTTAAACACTATTTTTATCAGAATATGAGAGTATATTCTTATATACTTTCTTCTTTACAATGACTTTTGACTGCTGATACTTAGTTTAATACAATGAAGTAGTATTAGCAAGGAAGTTACTGAAGAAAGTTAAGAGTGATTGTGTTTTACCATAAGTCAGGAGGTTCAATTCAGGCAACAAAGAGATAGTGAAAGGAAACTGTCATTATCTGTCAAAAAAGTATTGAGATCTTGGCAATCTGAGTAGGATTATTGCATATAACAAGTTTTATCAAAAGTGTTTCAGAGTAAGTTAATACATATATCCAACCCTAGCAGAGAGGCAATTTCTGAAAAGTGCTACTAGTATCTTGACTCCTATACTTAAAATAAATCAATCTTGATCTCCTGTCTATTACTGGCATTTTGACTTTATATTCTATCTTTCAGGGTTACCATTATCATGAATTATATATAAGCTGTATGTTCTTTATTTAATCTTACTTATAAAAGCACTACAGAACATGGAAGATATTTTTTTCAAATATAGGCATTAGTATTTGCCCAACAATTTTGTCAGACACTACTGAGTATTTCACTAGTCCACCAACTGGTATGCAGTTAGGGAGTGATGGAATAGATTCTAGACTTTAAGGCCCTGTTTGGCACGCACGAAAAATGGCATTTTTCTGACATTTATGACATTTTTCCATAATAAAAATATATAAAAATGGAGCCGTGTTTGGCATGCAAGAAAAATGGCATCTTTTTAAATTTAGTACCATTTTTTTATATGCCATTTTTTTGTAGAATCAGTAAATAGCTAGGCTAAGATAGGGAAAACAAATTATCTGATAACTAATAGAACTTTCTATGAGAGTAATAATAAGTGAAAATGAATATTTCTACACATATTCTGTGTAGTATAAGAGCAATTTACCATATATTATTTTCAGACATGTTACTTATATATATATTGAGAAATATTCTATGAGAAAAAGTTATAGTTAGTGGGAAATTTTGTGAAAATACAGTCACTTTACTCAAAAAGGGCTTTAATATTTAGGTTTACCTTATTTGAGCCTATCTTATTGTGTGTTTTTTGTTCATATACAGAAAGCCTGAAATATGGAGAAAGGATTGCCAAACACAATTATTTCTGAAAAATGGCATTTTTAAAAAATAGCATATATGCCATTTTCAAGAAAAATGACATTTTTGTATATGATGGTGTGCCAAACAGGGCATAAGTTATTGAAAATATTTTAGAGAATTTCATTATTGTGAGACTGGAATCTCAAACTTACTCAATAGAACATACAACATGTTCAAGAGACGGGCTTCTAACTCCTTTCACAGACAGTCCTCAGGGTTGCTCTAATTATAGTTTCTCAACTTACTTCACAGAAAGTCTTTCAAATTGCTTGACAGAAAGGTCTCCAACTTGCACTATAGAAAGTCTTTCCACTTGCTTCTCAGAAAAATGTCAAACTTGTTTTATTTGAGGCTTTTGAACTCTATGTGCAAAAAGCCAGTGATTCAATTTCACAATTCATATCATAAGATAAGACTAGTTGTACTAGTTCAAGTTCTTTAATTCTAAACTACTAGTACTGGCAGGTGAGTGAGTAATTACCAAGTAGATGAAGGATAATAAAAAATCATATATTACTACAGCCTGAAAGCAGATATCTGAAGGTGCATTTGAAAATGAAATTGCACATATAATTCTTCTAGCACTACTACACTCAGGCTGGCATACTTTATATTCATATTAGGTGAATTTTTGGTGAATGTTTAATGTGTTCGTTGGTATAAATACTACCTACATTATATTTAGTCAGATCTCTCAAAAGGTTAATGATTTTTGAAATCTAGTTGCACCAGATAACTCAATTTATTTTATATTTGATAGTGGGATACTAACCTTGACATTAATAAGTATAAATAAAGGGTACATAAAGTCTCATTTGCAGTACTCATACTATTGTCCGTTAACAAAATTAACGGCGCACTCGACCGATCGCAACACAACCCTCCTTATCACCCCGCACTTTCAACACCACTTAAAAGAAAATCCTCTAAATCAACCAAAACAAATCGATTTTTCCTAATTCTTTGTTTACATAAAATATGTCTCCTATTCTTCGCAGTCATGCCAAAAAACCTATCCCAACCCATCATCTGTCAGAGTTCACCAGGGGGCGAATTCTCAGGTTACACGAGCCTCAAATGGGATATCGCCAAATTTCCCACTACCTTGACATCCCTCTTACCACTGTAAGGAGTACAATTGCCAGAGCAGGTCAGGAGGGCAAGGAGAGGAAGGGCAGAGGAAGACATCCTAAAACTACCAAGTTGCAGGATGAAGCCATGATGGAGGAAGCTCTGAATGATCGCAATACTACCTATATTGAGATTGCTAAGAAAGTTGCTTCCAATGTTTCATCAATGACAGTGAGGAGAAGACTTGCACAAAAGCATCTTAAAAAGTGGATAGCACAAGAGAGGGTTCATTTAGATGAGGATCTAGCTCAGGAGAGACTGGAATGGGCACTAGCTCATAGGCACTGGACAAGAGAGATGTGGAGAAGGAAGGCAATGTGGGGAGATGAGGTAGCAGTTGAGAGAGGAGGAGGGAAAAGGAAAAAATGGGTGTTTAGATATCCAAATGAGAAGTGGAATAAGGATTGTGTTGAACCTGCTGCTAGGAGGGGTGAGAGGGGGATTAGCCAGATGATGACTGGTTGTTTTTATGGTCAAACTCATGGTCTATTTTTGCCTGTTTTTCCTGATCCCTCTTCTGCTAGGGGTGGAGTTACTGGAAAGTCAATCATTGATGTCTATGATCATTATGACTTTCTAGGGATATGGGAGAACATCAGGGAAAATGTTGGAGAGGAAGAGGTATTTTTTATCATTGACAATGCTAAGACTCACTTACCCTTTAGGAGATGGCTCAGAAGGCAGGGAATTTCACTCTTGGAAATTCCTGCCTATTCACCAGATCTCAATCCTATTGAAAATGTTTGGTCTCTGGTGAAAGATAAGCTTCACAAGAACTATCCTGAGCTCTATCTTATGAAGGGTTCTGTCAATGAGGTTAAAAAGGCAATTGAGGAGGCCATTACTTATTGTTGGGAACTTCTGGATCCAAAGGTTTTTGATACTTTGGCAGGGTCAATGGTGGATAGAATAGAGGCAATTATTAAGGCTGATGGATGGTATACTAAATATTAATTTATACTATGTATTTACATTTTTCAATTTTTCTTTGGTTATCATGAGGGTTGGTTGGTAGGGGAGGGTGGTTGTCATCGCCGAAGATTTTCCAGCCGTTGATGTGCGCCGTTAATTTTGTTAACGGACAATACAAGCTACTAAGTATCGGAAAGCTATTTCTGAGGAATAGATCATTTTCAACTTATAGAATCAACAAGGATTTTGAGGTAGGTTCTAGAGAAAGATAGGCTACTGTTAGAGAGGAGTAAGGTTTGGATTCTAATATGTTAAGTGTACTACCTAGCCATAGGGTAAGTGGTTTTCTTTTATCCTATATCGGACTTCAGGCATGAATCTTGTGTACGAAGTAAGTTTCTAAGCATCAGAAAGCACTGACAGAATCAGGTTCTATTAGACTAGGATGATGATTCTAAGAGATTTATTAGAGGCTGCAGTAGGGAGTAGTATTGTTTTTGTTGACAGGTTGTTATTGGAAGAGGTTTTCTATTTTTTGAGTAGGGGTGTTGTTGTAGGTCATCTATTTGTATATTATTTCTGAGGTTATTTTGTAGGTTTATTATTTGATTTTGACTAGGCAGAGGAGAGGGTTTAAGAGGAAGTCTGTTGTCAAGTTAACTTGTGACTTGAACTGCAAACTAGACTCATATTATACTTTTAAGTACTATGAAGTATATATTTTGTAAGATGTTGAATAAAGACTATATAAATAGAATTAAGAATTAGGCTTATAGCATGTATTTCCAACAGTAAAGGAATTTGATCTGCTACAGATATGTTGTTTGTATTTGTCTAATATTCCACTATCTTATTTAAAAATATATTTATCAGTAGGTTTTTTATCAATAAATAAATTGGATATATAAGAAATTGTAATTGGGGCTTAGTCAGAGATTTTAGTTCAAGGTACATGATGGACAATAGTGTTGCTAAGCGATGACAGTCATATAGTGTAAGGGTTTAGAGATAAAAATCTCAAAGCTTAAGGGTCAAGGCTGATGGCATAACACTAGATCAGGGGCAGAGTTCGTAGGTTCTTAGCATAGTTCTTGGTTCTCAGAATAAATAATGTGATATTCTGATATACATGTGAAGTGAAAGAAATTCCAGGTAGTGTAAAGAAGTAAGAAAATAGAAGGCTTTTTTTAATTTTTTTTAATTTTTATATTATGTATTTGTTGCTAGGCACAAGATATCATATGGAGGACAAGTTATGATATAATAAAAACAAAAGTTTAATTAAATTTTCAAAACAAACAAACAAAAAAAGGAAATCTCCAGTACTGACTTATCTTCAATGAAGGGTCTGTACCAGCCCCTGGGCCACATGCAGGTATGAAGTTTGCCAACCATTAAATAACAATCAAAGAAACCCTGAGGGCACAAGCCCTCATCTCTCAATAATGTGGAAAGCTGAACAACTAACATTTATAAAAATTAATGTAACAAAAAGCAAGACTACTATGAGATAAAGTACCCAAATGAAACCCTAGCTGAGCGGATGGATGCCACTCACCATACTTATGAGAAGGGTTTTGAAAACATGCACTGGAGGAAGGCCCTGCTAGTAAACCTGATGGAATATATAGGACCCTTAGGAGGGCCACAGAGGACAAGAGAGGGGTGAGGAACTACTGAAGTGACCGCTTGAAGGTTGCAGGGTCTTTCAGGCATCTTGGCGGGGCAAGATAGGATCGTATGCTGGGGGGTCACAGGGGCTTTAATGTATACACACAGGTGGGTAGCGAGTCAGGATTTGCCCAGGAGGGGTGAGCTTTGAGGTAGCTCTAGCCAGACCTTATGTGATGGATGCAGCCAGCATCGAGCTTACCCAGGCCCATGAAGGGGGGGGGGGACCGTGAGGGGAGATAAGTGTAGCATTTGGGGGCAGAGGCCTAAGCATTTCACTTCTTGAGAAGGAGGAGATGGCAGTTGGCCTTTCACTTGTTGTAGAATAGGGCTGATAGGGGGGCCAGCACTATGTATATAGAAGGAGATGCTAGTAGGTGAGAGGGATAGCAGATATGAAATTCTACTTGGCGGTTGGGATAGTTGAAACCTCTCTTGACCACGAGATATCCTAAGTTCGCGGTAGAGTGGCATACCTTGTGAAACGGGTAGCTGCTCTGCCGAGAGGATGCCCACCTAGTTAAGTGAATTTCTTGACGGGTAGGATAAAACATAACTTATGTCTATACTTAAAAAGAGCATGAATGATACCCTCGGGTCCACATGGGGATCTCCATCATGACTTTCTAGTATTCACATATCATACACACAACATCGCACAACAGCAATTCGACCATTTACACTTCATTACCCTAGCTAAATATATATCCTTTCCATCTCTCATAACCTACCTGCCCAAGCATGAACACTCCCAACAAGCTAATCTCCCCCCAATCCACCTCTAATTTAATTACGGCCCTTAAGTCTTCCAAACCCCCTCTGCCCTCTCAACTCCCTCTTCGCCGCGCGGTCCATGACAGCACCCTGCTCCTCGGGCGTCTTCTTCCCGTCCACAAACTTCATTAACAAACCCATCGTGGTAGCGGACAATATGCTCATGCACAGGATCCCAATCATGACCAGGTTCGACTTGCGGAACTGGTGTGGGCCTTTCTTGTAGTCCGATTCCCAGCCGGTGTAGAGTGCGTAGGTCTTGGAGCTTGTTAGTATGGTGGATGGAGGAAAGAGAGGGGGGGGGGGGAGGGACAGTTGTTACGGATCCAAGGTTTCCCAGGCCAGAGACTAGCGCTGAGGCAGCGGCTACGCCGACTTCACCGTGGCGGCGTTGGAAGATTTCGCTGGGCTTTTGTTAGTTTGTGTGGAAGATGTGAATGTGACAAGGGGGCTACTTTGTCCAGGTCATGCAGATTGGTACTGTAGGGCCTAGTCCGAATCCCACCATCAAGAGACCTACATATCTCGGCCACGGATTGTCCGGGCCACCGGCATATGTCGTCACCAGTAATCCAGAGATCTGGATGCACACGGGGATACTAAAGAACAGAGCGCGGTAATGATTGAAGCGGTCGCTGATCGGCGTGACCAGCAGAATGGCGATAAGGTCGCAAACCCAAATCGGGGAGAACAGCAGCGACAGCTCAACACTGGTCAACTTGGGATTGGTGGCCCGAATGATCAGCGTTCCGAAATTCTGCACGCCAATCCCGACACCGACGACTCCAAAGTACATGAGTGTCAGCGGGTACAATCTCCAGTCCCTCAATATCTTGACGACGTCGTTTACACCCCACGGTTTGCTGTGGTACACCCTCGTCAGGTCTTCGTAGTGAATCCTCGCATCCTCGCCTTTGAGTGCCGGCTGTGAGGCCGGGATAAAGCGCCTCCAACCAGTTGGCTGGACGTGGGTTCCTGGGGCCTTTGGCCTGTCCGGTAGCCACCAGAGGATGACAATTCCGTCGACGACGGCTACAAGACCGTAGAGCAGGAACATCCATTCGTAGCCTGTTAGGCCACCTAATCCGTCCATTTTTTGGAATCCGGCGCTCACGAGACCGACGACCGCAGCGGAGACCTGGGCTGCGGTGAAATATTGCCCAATGCGCTTTCCCGTGCGTGAGGGCGGGTAGAATAGGGTCAAGTAGTAGGCCATTCCGGGCCACATACCCGCGATCACAATTCCCAAGAGAACACGGAGGAGACTATCATTTTCAAACATCATTAACCCTCTTCCTAATGATTTCGGTGGAAATATGATGGTAACCTACTAGAAGTTCCACTTAGCGCTTAGGGCTGCGTGACAACTGCCCACGATTCCCACACCAAGGACAATTCTCGACATCCAGACATGCGGGCTTAGCCTTGTCATTATTAGGTTTGCCGGTAGATCGAAGAGGACGTAGCAAACATAGAAGAGTGCAAGACCCGTACTGATCTCGTGAGGGGATAAATTCAGGCGAGCAGATAAGGAATGATTTTCCTTGGAATTCATCGTTAGTGAGAGGCCGACATTGGACCTTATTGCTGCGCATAAAAAGTACAGGGTCCAGAACGCTGATGAAGAGTCAGTCTTGTTTCCTTTCGCACTATATGAATTTGAGGTTACCAGGCACTATGCGAAGATCGAGCTTTCTATCAAAGATGTTAGTTCAGTATTTAGAGAGAGGCTTCTATCACCAAGTATCGCAGAGATCTCACCTGTAGATTCTCTCAATTTTCGCATCAAGCACTGCATCTTCGCCCCCCTCTCTATCATCCATTAGGCCTGGCTCACTTCCAGAAACCTGTGACTCCTGGACTCCCTTTCCAAGCTCTTTCCCTTCGTCTGGGAGGCTCATTGGAGCCACTCTCGCTGACGACATTTGTTTTTCTCCCTTGGGATTTCGAAGGTTGCTGCCCTATTGTATTTCCGTCAGTGACCTTCCCAAAACAGATTAAGAAGAACTCCCATGTCTTCATTCTTACCTAGCCCCGTAATTGAGTCTGCCGACTTTTCCTCGCTACGGAATGCCCATCGGTGGGCGAAAGAGGTCCATTTAAAGTGCCCACCTTGTCACACAAGAGCTTCCCCAAAAGCTCACGACTGGGCTGGCAATTTCAAAGGCCAGGGTGTTTATCATTATCCTGGAATAAAATAATAATCTGCATCTCTGTGTGTAAATACGATCCCACCTTTAAAATTCCTAGTGTCACTTTTCGCCACCCCCACTGTGGGTCGATTGTGATGGTGGGTGGATCGGGGTCCTCAAGCGGGGGGTAGAAGAGGGGCAAGCCGAGACTCCCCTCCCCCGGCGGGGCCGGTATTCATGGAAAATAGATGCTGAAAAGAGCGGGTTTTGCAAGGATTCTTGCTCCAACGTCTTTTGGGCAATCTCGGTCTTATTATTATCTAGCCCAACTAGATCTTTCATGCAGAACGCCTCATGGAATGTGGTTAGACCTCTTACGAGCAGCTGTATCGCGCTCAAGTACCGCGGATCCAGGTTTAGACATCGTATCCCGTGAGCCAACAAGAAGAACCCTTCTCGATGGTAAGTAGATAGACCCACATATCGGTATCACCTACAATATCACAAAGTTGAAGTTCCCCCATCGAACGCACACACAAATCCCACTACAAGCTAGCAGCAATGTTAGCGGGGTAATCATACAGAACGATCCTGTGACCATTTCTTGTCCCTCGACAGCTTTTTTATCTCCTCAGGTACCGTACAGTGCCACTGCCGGTAGATGTACTTGCCTTAGAGATGGATACCGGTACAAGTGCTCTTCCCTTTGATCGTAGAATCTTCATACTAAAGCCCGGTAGCACCGTAGCTCGCATTCATCCGGAGCAGTAGTACCCAAGGGCACGAAAGCGCTGCGATATTCGAGTAGCTCATCTAGGGTACCATGCTGAGTGGCCAATCCACCACCGAACCCATAAGCCCCGATCTGAAAGGAAGATTTTTCCCTTTCCTCCCCTCACCCCTGCAATTGTTTAGTAACCTCCCCCCGCGCTGGTCTTCAGTTCTGGTAGCGAAGCTCGGTTAGTTTTACTGATTGGAATGCTACCGTGCTTCCCCAATACCGGTACTCGTACCTATCGGTTCTGCCGTGAAAAAAAAAGAGAGATTTAGAGATCCCTGCTCCACGTTGTCATATACCACTTAGAGCTTCCCGTGAGGTTCACGAGGCCAATAGCCGCCAGCCTTGGATGCCAACCTTTTTTTTCACGGCTATCAGGTCAATTGATTGGTCACGGAGGAGACTATGGGGGGGGAGAACAAAACTCTACTCAGAGTAATCGAGACTTTGATTGGTAATCCTTGCAAATTTACTAAGAGGCAATCTTTTTTTCCCCTCAAAGTGGTCCCCGGGAGCCGCAAGCCTAGGCTGCTGGGACTGCAGAGGGCACAACACTGTGCCACGGCTGGCGTGGAACATCACTTTTCTCACATGGCCTAAAATGGGATCCCGCTTTACCTTTTCTCAATCCCAACGAGGATTTGTTGAGCAGATAAAGATGGTTAGTATTATAAGTTTGATGTTAAACACCGCACTAAAGTGGCGGCCCCTCTGGGCACTAGTTTTCCCGGAGCCCCGGACCGGCTCGTTCCTTCGTGAATCGAGGTGAATAGGAGGCAAAAGTGTCCGGGTTCAGGTACCAATAGTAGAAGTGTCTTCCTTGGCTTTCTAGGAGGGATATCAGGCACATTAAACACACAGCAATCCCCTTCTAGATGCTAAACTATGGTACATAAGGCATCTCTTGAATGCAACTCGTCTTGGGCTCGATGACGAACCGAACATTTTACCACCTATACACCTCAGACGAAACTCCAAAATCTCACTCTCTCTGAATTTGAAACCACTAGCGAGAACTATCTGCCGATCCAAGTACCTCCCGGTGGCTTTTATCTAGCTCTTGACTGCCATCTTAAGCGCCTTTTCGTTTTTTAATCTCTGACCCATGTTCCCTCCTTTACGGTCCCGAGGTCGGAAAAAGAGTTCAAACCCAATTCCGGGAAAACATAGCCGACTACGCAAGCATCAATCCCCCTTCTGTTCCGAATAGCAGACGGCACGACGAGTATGAGCAATGGCTGCTTGAAAACCCTGATCTCTGCTTCCGTCCGGAATCGCGCTGCGGGGTATTTCATTGGGGCTTGTGGACGGAAAGAGGTCACGAATCGCGGGGGCCTGTGATCAGCTCGGACAAGCGAGTGCTGGTCCGTGACGGTGATATCCCTGGCTGCGAGTATCTGACTCATTAGAGGGGGCATGGCGCTTGTGCTGTAAAGGCCTCTTTCCATATTATGATACCGATATCTTATCTCTAGGTCCACAATAGCTAGACCCTTACAAGCATAACTGCATCCCCAACTCGTAAAAACTCCTTGAAATCAACGATCATATTATAAGTTAGAATTACCATCAGCCCACGATAGACATAGTCCTCGAGGTCAACAGAATCGCGAAAAAGGAGCTAATGAGATCCAACAAGCTTCCGCTTCAGTGGATCGATGTTGTACCAGACTGTACTCGAGTACCAGGAGAACGCCAATCCTTCTCATTTCACCTCATGTGACAGATCGCATTTCCACTTTTACCCATGGTTGTCGAAGCGTTTTTAAAAAGAACTGCTATTGCATATCATCCGGATTCAAGGAAAAAATGGGCCAAATGCTGGCGATATGCAATATCAGTCCTTTTTAAAACCCCCTCCGACAAGTGCGAGCACACCTTTTGGCATCCTTGATTTTGTCCGGTAATGGTCTTTCATTCCAATAGATTTCCTTTAGTCTTGAGTTTATTTCTAGGAGATCATTTTGTCGTCTTTATAACACTTTCTACCTTCTCTCTTTACCTCTGGATTTCTTTTAGTGCTTCTAATGATGGCTCAAGTAATATTCAGGACGTATGTTGTCTAGACCTGAGATGTCCCTGCTGGGGCTACTGGGGAAATCTTTACCCTTAAGGTTGAAATTTCTAACATTCTTGTCACCGGTATCGACGTGCGCCACACCGTAAGTGGCTTATGATGTGATAATGGAGGCCTCTGTGATAGCACCCTCCCACATGCTCCTAAGCTTGCTAAGTAAAGATGGAGTTTTTTGTCAGCGTGCCCTCTCAGACACCTGAGCCTGATGTAGGGTCTAATTGAGCCCATAGTTGAGTTGGGGAATAGCTAATTTTTTGGCGTATCGAATCTGAATATTACAGGGCTAGCGGAGATGGTGGACTTTGGGGGTTTTATGGGGCGCGAATAGTGAGTGTTGAGCATGTATACCGGTACTCCCTTTCTTATAGCTCTTATCAACAAGAAGGCCCCTCTCGGCACTTTACTGGAGCGGTCTTCCACAGCGCTTCTTTGTACGGCTGTTGGGGCCCCGATGTGGTGTTACCTGTTACCCCAAGGCACCCCGCTGCTGACGGCTAAAAACTGGAAATATCATAGGAGGGAGGTGACTGAAAATAAAAGCATGGAAGGGCTTCTCACTAGCAATAACTTATACGCTATCATACCTCACTATTTTATTCAGGGCCACAATACCAACAACACAGATCATGCATTCTCACGAGACCCATAGTTCCCGCACATAGCTCATCATTCGTGGCCCATTGTGCCGTGCAGTGCGGTCCTGTACTGGTACAGCGCTTCCTCAGAAACCCCACCAAAATAGAACCGGAACGGTACTCGAGATCGAATGACGTCTGTGGGCGCGACTGGTATTACGTAGACTACCGCCAAAATTCAGCTCTGCCTGAACCCCGGTACTATGCAATGGTGTGGCCGTGCTCGCAAACGCCGTTCAAGTACTGCTATGGAAAAACAAGCATGAGAAATTCCGGTTCACTGTGCCAATACCTTCACCATTACTACTCACACCATTGAGGGACCCGCCAATCTCCTGCAGCGGAACCATTTATGCAGAACAACTTGTAAATCCAGTCTCGGTACTGGGGAGTCGTACACGAGCGCAACGCAAATACCCAACATCCCAAACCGCAAGTCTTCCCCAAATCTTACCAAACTGGTCCCAACAACCGCAAGAACTCGAACAATCGCCAACCATGTGCTAGTAGGACGTTGGGATTAGCTCTCCTAGTAAGGTCTAGCCTTTTTTCCTTATTTTTTCCTTTTTTCCTTTTCCGTTTGCCTGGAAGGGTATCATAAGCTTTTCTTTCGCCCCTCTTCTTAAAAGCCACCCTACCCGGCCGGCGCATAGTCCGTTATTCAAGCCCCTCACAGCGGCCATAATTATGTTTCACTGAGCGAAGAACTAGCTGCAATTGAATAACCTCCGATCCCAAAATATTATCACTTTTCCATTTGTGCCTAGTTAGTCTCTCACATTATTCGAAGTATTAGAGAGTTTGCGCAAGAGGACCTAGGTGACAGTTAACGGAAAAGAGACCTAGGTCTCTGAATGAGTTTGCGCACCAGGTCCAGGTGGCCTGGTAGCTGGAAGATGGGAATTGAGTAGGGTAATATC
>Ga0307517_10001804_pt1 | contig 35200 bp, 23 predicted proteins | sample 23_EM_MG_FD_194515 | JGI IMG/M metagenome (GOLD analysis project Ga0307517, IMG submission 194515) | Populus trichocarpa ectomycorrhiza microbial communities from riparian zone in the Pacific Northwest, United States - 23_EM | ecosystem: Host-associated > Plants > Roots > Unclassified | place... | reverse complement strand
GCATTTCTCGCATTTTCTTATTTGTATTATCCCTTGCCTCCCTGCTAAGGATGAAAGCATTGGAAATTAATATTATGATCATAATACTTGCAAAGTGATAAATTTTAGTGCTCTCTCCTTCTCCTCCTCTTCTTCTTCAACCTTCTTCCATCCTTGTTGTGGAGAAGGCCATGGAGGTGCCATGGTGTATAATACATTCTCTCTATTTGTTTCTTTGAGCTCCCGGAATTCATGTTGTACGAGGGTGTTTGTTTATATGGTAGTTTTAGCTTTTAAAGTAAACCGCACAAATAACATGTTTGGTAATGCTAAAACTTATTTTATTATTGGTGTGGGACCCATATAAAATGTGTTTGAACCACAAGTTTGTTGGAAGTAGCTGAGAGCTGCTTTCCGGTCCTGCGTCTAGATAGTGGAGAGTTTCACTCTCCACTTAAGCAAACAGTGGGGGGTGTCTCTACTATTCACGTGAACAGTGGAGACACTCTCCACTGTTTCGGCCGGACCGGGTCCGATCCAAAGCTAAATGTATTGAACTGGGTTCGACCCAGTTAAAAAAAAATTCAATTTTTATTTTTATTTTTAATTATGTTTTATTTGAAAAATTAGAAGGAGATCACTTGATGACGTAACATTTGTAGAATTTGATCGCAATCCCAATTTTGTTCTTGATGATATTTTACCTGATGTTGTTGTGCGTTTAAGAAACCAAGAAAACTGTAGTCCTTGTCGGATGGATTTCATACGTGATGGAATTGTAGATAGTTTAATGGAACAATAAAAAAATATTTTATATAAATATTATTTATTTCATAATGTAATAGTAGTAGTTAAATCTACAATATTTAAATTAAAAACCATCAATAATATATATATATATATATATAACCTCAATTTGAAAAGCATTCTTAATCAAACACATTAAACTATTTTTTGTTCAATTTCAATTTCAATCACAGTTTTAACCAAATATATATAAATATCAAATCAACCTCAATCAAAAATACTTTTTATAATTTTTTTTTTTCAAATCATAACCACAAAAGTTACCATAATACCAAATATTAATCAAGCTGAACTCCTGTGAGCTTGATATACTGTGTCTGTTGCCACTTGCTAGTACAATGGGCGTAGTTATTCACAGAAAATGATCATCGGCGTGGGCATCTTTAACAACTCAATTTTAGCAGCATGGTTTGAAGAGTGTTGAGTTGTGGGACGAGTGGAAGCAGATTGAGCCTTTCCGAGATACAAGTTTAGAAGAGGTATGTCCCGTATCAGACTCGCCTTGTAAATTTTAATTAGTTGATTGAGCGAAGTATAATGCATGTCATGGCCAGGAAGCAATTGACGAGCCTGTTAAGTCTTATTTTTCTGATGAAGGAAGATTATTTCTTTTGTAAGACCAACATGAAGCAAGAGTAGCTTATGATTTAAGTTTGATGAATGAAAAAACTCTTCCCCCCTTTCTGCTTGATCTTCTTGTTGACAACTTTTTTGTGTCTTCTGTGTTCCAGTCTAGTCTATTCTTTGTTTGAGTGATTATTATTGTTTCTGGTTGCATTTTCTGGAAGTTAATTGGATGATGTTGCTATATTTACATGGGTTTACAAGTGTCTTCTGCCAATCAAAACCAAGTAAACTCCAGTTGTACTGGTTGTTGAATGGTAAATGTCTTGTAGGCAGTGAACAAGCCAAACCGGGACATGCTCAGAAACATGCCTAACGAAGTCCGGATCTCCAAAAAGAAGCCTATTTTTTTTTGCTACAGATTGTTCGGAAGAGCATTGAAGAATCCAAGTACCTCAAACATTTGGTCAAATCAGTCCCATAACTTTACTTTTGGCCAAATTGAACCCTCTACTTCCAAAAATACAGCAAGAAAGAAAACGGGAATTGAAACCGTCATGAATCTAGCATACAGCCTTGCCACAGGTTCACCTGGACTTTACCATCCAAGCTTAACATTAATGTGGCCGGCAAGGCAGGGAGAGGGGAGTTAGAATTTGGGTTTCTGTGGCAGGGTTAGTTGCAGTTAAAAAAATGAGAGAACGAAGCATACAACGCATATAAAGGCGATCAGTTTCCAGCATGAACTGGTTCTGAATGGTGAGGATTGATCCCAGTATTTGGCTGGTGCATCACTAATGATCTTTCATGCTGGATGTTAGAACGTTAGGCCTTTCCTGAACTATTTAAAAATATAAAAAAAATTAAACTTTTATAAAATATAATTTGCATCGCTTTCCACCCGATGTATAAAGCTAGAACCCCAGGGCTGAAGAAAAATTGAAGGTCCACGCCATAAGTTAGGCCTCCCCTGAACGATCACGAAACTTTCTGGTATGAGCAGCACATTTGCTTTCGATGACACGATCTGCTCAATGGTTAAAATGAGAAAAAAAATTTAGTTTCCATGTTTGACCATCTTCAATGCTGTCCTGCCATGGAGAATTTTAGCTACAAGGCTATGATGCCGCCAAGGTTGACGACACGACTTGGTGCAGCTTTTTTCTGAAGATAAAGACTTGCTGTGACATGATAGTGACATCCAAATTTTGTAAATTCCACTTACTCCTAGTGGGTGGCTACCTACAAGAACATGCCTAAATGGAACTCCACGTCTTTCCATTAACACGTTTAAATATTCATCTAATCTCAACGGAAATTGACTGCCGACTTAGTTAGAGTGATTATTTGATATTGGAATAGTTTTTGTGATTATAATTTTAAAAAAATAAGTTTAATAAAAAATATTTTTAATTATTGCTAGTATGATTTATATGTATTTTGTTAAAATTACTGTTAAGATTGACGCCGAATAAAAAACAATTTAAAGATATTTGATTAAAATTGATTTTGAAAATATTATTGATACGGAACTAATTAAAAAAAACATGAAATAATTTCATAGTTTCAAATTAAAAAAAAGCATGTGATTATTAATATATAAAAAATTATAGCAAAGCAACATTAATCATCATTAAGGTTATAATTTTATTATCTCATTAAATTAGCTGCAATCTCATTATAAACACAATCCATTTACGATGACCTATGATATTCATGACTTTTTTTAACGTGACACAACTTTAATTAAAATATTATTAGGAAAAAGGTATTGATGACAATCAAATTCTGCAAATGTATGATTTTTCTAGGATTTTCTTGTAATGTAATTATATAGTAACATTGATGCCGTTACAATTTGAACTTGTATTTTGTATACATAAACAGACATGCTTTGCAAAGATTTTCTAATAGCCATAATGTTGCTGAATATTCTATCAAATTTACTACAAAAAGATGGTTTAATACTAGTATACTTGAACTTTTTGACTCTTTCGACCATTAAAAGCAACAATTAAAAGTTAAGAATATAAAATTCCTAAACTAACCTAAAGTTTTAAGGTCCACCACTCGTTAATTGCATTAATAGTCTCACTTTTATTATTACATCTAACATCAGTTTTAGCAACTAATTTCTTTTTCTCAAATCCTCAAATATTTTTTATAACATCCTATTTATTCTTCAATTATGATTTGATGAAAGAATGACATATTTCAATTCTTCAATACTTTCTTTTAATGTATTCATCACACATTTCCATCTATTTTTATCTAAGTATATGTTTGGTCTGATACAATTATCAACTGCTATGATACATGCCATACAAATATGAAACATTTCTTTTGTCCAGAATGTTTGATCTTGTCTATAACAACTTTTCATTGCTTCGTTTACTAGCCTTGTTCAACATACACAAGCACAAACATCAGTCTTATATTCATCTATTATATTTAAACAAAATTTAGCTCTCTCTTAACAAGAATTATCACAAAATATATTTTTTTTGTCCAAAAATTCATATACTAAGATGTAAGGAAAACATAAATAAATGTGTTAGGAGTTAATAATTGGAGTGCTAGTTGACAATATTATATATTGTAGGAATGATCAATGTAGTATACACCTTGACACAACATTTATTCTTATTTATATAAATGTGCTGGGGTTAAAAATTAGAGCCCAAAGATTGTATACTAATTAGCTAGCTAGCTAGGAAAAGCAAGATAGAAAATCAATGAAAATGGCTCAAAATATAGAAATAAAAGCTAGAGCCTTCATTAGTGATGCTTGTCTATAAAAAATTGCATACACAAAAAAAAAAACAATTCGATATGCCAGGATATTTTAACTCAAGCTAAAGTTGAACTCATTAAATCCTTAAACCCTAAATAATTGATGGGAACTAATATACATTTAACAAAATTGAAATTCCAAACACCAATATCAATTAATAAGCCTTATAATATAATTATACAACAGTATTGTGCTAGATATCAACTTCAAGGCCGCTCAGATCCAAAAAAATAATTCAACACTAATGCTTACTCATATATAAAAGAATAACTCATAAGTTTTTACTATGAGTTAAAGATTATTTTTTTAAGAAAAAAAATAGACTACAAGTTAATCAACACCTTCTCCAATTTAGAAATGCAATTTTTGAGATATTCTTCATTTTCTTTTACCAAAAAGAACTAATTGGAGCTACTTTCTGTTTATGCCATAAACACACCTTATAATTTCAAGATAAAACACAAAATCTCATAAGTGTAAATGTTAAAAAACCAAAATATATAACAGATCTTTGCATTCAATTTGAAAAGATAAGAAAAGAAGATGATGATTTTGAGGATGTAGGAGAAGATGAAGATGATTTCAGTAATCAAACAAGAAGAAAACATAATAAATAAACAAAATTCATATGTCAAATAACCTAATCTATGATTTTAAAGATATAGGTGAAGAAAATGATTATTTTAGTAATCAAAATAAGAAGAAAACATCATAAATAAACAAAACTCATATGACAAATAACCTAATCTATTGTACTTATCAAGCTCTATAAATTGATTTTAGTTCAAAATAATGAGTTTGTTTTTCACATTATCACTGGAGTTTGAAGAAAAAGACATAGCTAGCTTTTAATAAAGAAAACATATAGGAGGAGAATAAGGTATTTTGGGCTAATGATTTGCAATGGTTATAACTCTCTTTTGTGCTAGGAAAGTGAAAAAAACAATTAAAATCAAACCTAAAAAAAAAAACATCTCCAGGATGCTTCAACATTACTAAGTTTATACCTTAGTTATTGGTGGGGATCACATTTCTAAACACAGTTTTTAAACATTTTTATCTTATGGTTAAGAGAAAACACATCAATACCGCACTTCTAAATGGAAACTTAATATATTATAGAATTGTGGGACCTTCTATTTTTAAATTGTTTTCACTTGAGAAAATATCAAATTGATATTTAGATGTTCTTCAATGATTTAATATATTAAAATAAAAAAATAAAAAAATATTATTTTAATATATTTTTAATTAAAAATTATTTATAAAATATTACCAAACCCATAATTTAATCATAGAACATGATTAACCTCAAATTTTTTTCTACATTGCAGATGATGAAAGCAAATCCCAAGGCGAATATTCTCGGTTTGTTGTGCCACAAGTGATATGCCAACATAAAGTTAATTTATGTTGCCACGTCAATTCCTGTTTAATTTATCTATACGGTTATAGTATCTTGAAAATATTTCTTTTGATACAGATAATTTTTTTTTTCAATTAGTTATTCCATGTCCAAATTGATATATTTACGAAAAGTTTTCAAAAATTCTAATTAAATTCAAACCTGACGTAATAATATAAAAATTATTAACTTAATTAAATTGGACACTTGTTATATGAATAGAAGCACAAGATGAATCTAAATATTAGTAAATAATTTCTCGTAAATTTTATAAGTTAAACATAAATTATCTATTTTTCTCGTATAATTATTGATAATGTTCAAATCCCATCAAAATTACTAACTATAATATCCAAAAATTATTAAAAAAATACTATCATTCTAAATCTTATGAAAAATAAAATTATTTTTATTGAAATTATTAAACACGATTTGATTGAATGACTCAACTTATTTATCTAAAATTTAATTTAAACTTGATTTTATCAATTATTAATTGGCATGACAAAACTCAAACTCAAAAATATCATGAAGATATATATATTTTTTAAAATAATAATATTTTATTTTTATTCCAAACAACAACATTTAACTTGAAAGTGGATGTTTGAGAGTGTGATTGCGGTTGTTTTTTAAAATATTTTTTACTTGAAAATTTATTAAAATAATAATATTTTATTTTTAGAAAATTATTTTTGACATCAGCGTATTAAAATAATCTAAAATCATTAAAAATATTATTTTAAAATAAAAAAAAATAAAAATAAAAATATTAAATTGTTTTTTTTAAATTCAAAAATAAACAGAACAGAACAGAGAGCCGGGATCCGTTAATGGTTTTTACCGGGATACACAAGCCAAAAAAGCAAGTCCATCTTCCAACCAATCACAACCTTATTTAAAGACGAAAATACCCCTTCTCTGACACATTTCCTTTTTTTTTCTTCCTCGTAGTTCCTTCCGAACTGTAACAAAAACAGAACACAAGATCTTTAAAGAATCATCAAGAACTCACTCCTCTCACTGAGTTAACTCGCTTTTTCATCCCCAAACTCGTCTTAGCTCATTTAACCACTCCTCTCTCTGATTCGAACCCAAATACTCCCATTTGGATCCAGATTGGATCTTCGATTTTGATTTCCCCTCATGAATTACAATCTTCTAATAATTTTAGGGTTTGGGTTTTTTCTCTTCAATAACTTCCTCTTCTTCGTTTCTAATGCGGATCCGGGTCAATCTTGCCCGAAGACCAGCCCGTTTGTGGGGTTCAAGTCTGAATTCTCCATGGTTCAACACCAAGTACGTGGGTTTCTAACCATAACCGATGACTGCTCTTTTACGGTTTCTCAGTTTGATATGCTATCAGGATCCGATGTTCACTTTTGGGGCTCCATCGCGCCCGACTTTGATAATCTCACAAATGGGTTTATAATTTCTGATTATAAACTCAATGAGACTTATAAAAATGCAAGCTTTAGTGTGAAATTGAGTCGAAATGCTACTTGGGATCGGATCCAAGTCCTATCCATATGGGACTTGTTGACGGAATCCGATTTTGGGCATGTAATTCTCTCAAATGGATCTGATTTGGCCCCGGCACCGTCTGGTAATGATAGTGGTGGTGAGGAAGGCAAATCTGGGCCTTTTAGAGTTCCGACGATGTTTGATAATTGTAAGGTATTGTCTAATGATTATAGGATTAGGTGGAGTTTGGACGAGGATTTTATTGATATAGGATTAGAGGCAGCAATTTCTATTCAAAATTATATGGCATTTGGTTGGGCGAATCCGAATGCAAATTCGGAGGTTATGATCGGTGGTGATGTGGCGGTGGCAGGGTTTACGGAGGAAGGAATGCCTTTTGTTGATGACTTTTATATCACTAGGTATAGCGAGTGTACTATAGATAAGGATGGTTCAGCTCATGGGGTTTGCCCTGATACGATATATGAAGGATCGGACCCTGTTGGATTGGTGAACAATACGAAGTTGAGTTATGGGCATAGAAGGGATGGGGTGTCGTTTATCAGGTACAGGAGGCCATTGGTTTCGGTTGATACCAAGTATGATTTGCCGGTGAATTATACAGAGAACATGACAGTGATTTGGGCTTTGGGGTTGATGAGGCCTCCTGATACTATTCGGCCTTACTATTTGCCGCAGAATCATGGAGGGCGAATGTCAGTGACTTATGGGCATTTGGTGCTCAATGTATCTGATCAGGTGAATGAGTGTTTAGGGCCCTTGGATGCTGCAGACAAGGAGGATCAGGATTTGATTATTGCAGATGCAAACAAGCCTCTTGTTGTTACTACTGGTCCTGCAGTTCATTACCCCAATCCACCTAATCCTTCAAAAGTTTTGTACATTAATAAGAAGGAGGCTCCTGTTTTGAAAGTTGAAAGAGGGGTGCCAGTGAAGTTTTCGGTGCAAGCTGGACATGATGTTGCATTGTACATTACTTCAGATTTGATTGGTGGTAATGCAACACTGAGGAACAAGACTGAGACGATATATGCGGGAGGGTCTGAAGCTGAAGGTGTTCTGGCTAGTCCAATGGAATTGATCTGGGAACCAGATAGGAATACTCCAGATCAGGTGTACTATCATTCTCTGTTTCAGAAGAAGATGGGTTGGAGAGTTCAGGTGGTTGATGGGGGTTTATCTGATATGTATAACAACAGTGTCCTTTTGGATGATCAGCAAGTCACATTCTTTTGGACGTTGTCAAAAGACTCTATATCTATTGCTGCCCGCGGTGAGAAAAAGAGTGGTTATATTGCGATAGGATTTGGTACTGGAATGGTTAATAGCTATGCTTATGTGGGTTGGATTGACGATATCGGTAAAGGGCATGTAAATTCATTTTGGATTGATGGAAGGGATGCCTCAAGTGTACATCCAACAAATGAGAATTTGACGGATATAAGGTGCAAATCAGAAAATGGGATCATTACCTTTGAGTTTACACGACCATTGAAACCTTGTAGTCACAATGATCGGGTAGAGTGTAAAAATATCATCGATCCTACAACTCCTCTCAAGGTCATATGGGCACTGGGTACTAAATGGTCAGATGAACACCTAAATGAGAAGAATATGCATTTTGAAACTAGCCATAGGCCTATACAGGTGTTGCTTATGCGTGGTTCTGCAGAAGCAGAGCAAGATTTACGGCCGGTGTTAGCTGTACATGGGTTCATGATGTTCCTTGCTTGGGGTATTTTGCTTCCTGGTGGAATTATGGCCGCTAGATACTTGAAGCATGTGAAAGGGGATAGCTGGTACCAGACACATGTTTACTTGCAGTATTCAGGTTTAGCCATTCTCCTACTTGGCCTTCTATTTGCAGTAGCTGAGCTTCGGGGCCTCTATGTCAGTTCAGCTCATGTTAAATTTGGGCTTGCTGCTATATTTCTGGCCTGTGTACAGCCAGTTAATGCCTCCATGAGGCCTAAAAAACCTGCTAATGGAGAGGAGGTTTCCTCAAAAAGGTGTCTCTGGGAGTATCTTCACTTCATTGTTGGCAGATCTGCCATCATTGTAGGAATTGCGGCACTTTTCAGTGGCCTGAAGCATTTGGGAGATAGATATGGAGATGAAAATGTTCATGGATATCTCTGGGCATTAATTCTTTGGTTCGCGATTGGTACAATGATTGTCACTTATCTGGAATATCAAGAAAAACAGCGAAGGAGTGGCAGAATACTTGGAAGAAGTAATTGGGTGTTGGGTAACCTCGAAGAAGAGGATTCTATTGACCTCCTGAGTCCAGCCAGGGTTTCAGCACAAAAAGATGCACAGCATTCTGGACGAATGGAAGTTCAGTTAGAACCTATGAACAGGTGATATTATCAATGATTAATTTTGGTACAAGCTCGTCAATTCGCCATCAGTTTTTAAAATTTTCTGCTCACGTCGGAATAGCAGGCTTGTTTTTTTGCCCGAATTATTTTTTCGACGCGAGGGGGCTTGACATGCTAATCATTGACCCATTGTATTCCTTCCAGCCATTTTCCCAGAAGAGCAATTACAGTAGAAAACTCTGCTTTGTATACTTGATACATCTTTAAATACAATAGAAGATCTATTTTTTTTTCCTCGTATCTTTTCTGTTTAATGAAGAGAGAATTTGTCCATCATGTGTTACACATTAGGTGCTGTATACTATCTGTTTAGTTTTGTGGAATCATATCTGTTTAGCCAGTTTTTTTTGGTGCTATGAATTGCATAGTGCCGAGCAAAGACACATGCTTTCATTTGATTTCCTTGGGAAGTTTCTCATCACTCTTTGTTCTTGTGCGATTTAATCACCGCTTGAGATTTATGCACTCCAACCCAGATATGTATCAATTTAGTTTATATGTTTTGTATGGTCTTGGTTTCCAGAATGGACAGAATGCTAATTGAAAAAAAAAAAAAAACAAATGGGATAAAAGGTTGATCAATGTTTGTAGACTGCTGGAGTGTGAGACTTTCTATCCTCTCTGTAAACTTTGGCAAAAAAAGATTGTTGTCATGGTGTTGATTTCTTTCAATTGCCTCCTTATAATCGAAACTTGACTGTTTGTAGCTTTGGATTTTTGTAAATCGCTTCAGTTAGTGTTCAATAATCATTTAGTTTCTCACAAATTGTTCTGCTGAAGTTCTTTTTGTTTTGATTTTTTGTGCATTGGTCTGGATATTTAGCTATTTGATGTGTTTGCTACCTTGAAGCAGACACAATTACTCAAATCAACTTAGATAACTTTGTGTATCTCTCTGTCTCTCCCTCCTTTTATTTAATATTTTCCAATAATTAGACCCTCTAATTCTGGTTTTTCCTTGAAATTAAGATCACCGTGAAAGCCTTCAGCATTGAATTGATATTTTGTCTTTAACGAATTCTATTTCCCTTGATTCCATCCTATCTTACCCTGGAGTATCCAGTGTTTTTTTGCCTTTGATATTGTCTTTGCCCGTGTCTTTGTACAAGGATGAAAGGATTGTCAACAAATATAATGATCGTAGGACCTGGAAATTAATAGATTTGAGTGCTCCCTCCCTCCCTTCTTCTTCCTCTTCGAAATTATTTCACCCTTGTCGTGAAAAAGGCTGCAGAGGTGCCCTGGTATGCAATATATTGTTCCTCTATTCGGTTCACTGAACTCCTGGATTTTACAATACAACCAGGTTGAACTCCACTCTGTATGATGTGCCTTGAATGCCCCTTAGACTATATGAAACATGCCTGTTTAACTTCCTAGAAGAATAGGCGTGCTCTTCCACACGGACATTTACGGGCATCTTTGAAGTCAACGGAGTTTATTCATCTTTCCAGCAGCATGGTTTGAAGAGCTAGTGTGGTGGGACAAGAGGAAGCAGGATGAGCCTTTCTGGAACATGCAAGTTTAGAAGAGGTATGCACTATATCTGACTCACCTTATGAAATTTAATTGCGTGATTGAGGCAAGTTGAATGCGCGTCATGAACAGGATAACTTGCTTTTCTGATGAAGGGAGACTACTGCTTTCACAAGACTACCATTCAGCAGGAGTGGCTTATGTTTTAGTAGATGAATGAAATTAACCTTTCACTGTATATTAAAGCCATGAATAACTTTTAAGTTCATACAAAAATATAAATGCCCTCATGATAATCATTGTATTTTATGCATATTTGTGAAGTAAAAAGTAGTGGACATGTTTGATAAGCTCGTGGTTCAAGGATTTGTGAGATGATTAACTTAGACGAGAGAACTCTACCGTTCTTAGCTTTTCATAGTTTTCCTCGTTGATTTTGCTCATTGGTTGGCTAGTCAGAGTGAACTGGTCATCGCCCGCCTAAGGTACTAACATGTTTACTTCTTTTTTTTTAACCTAAGAATTAATTCTCTGCATAACGAGGGTTTTCTTTGTGCCAGAATACATGAGAAGCTATGGAATGAAATTTGAAGCACAGAGATTAAAAGTTGAGGAAACCTGCAAAAGCCACCATTATCAACGGAGCCAAATTTCCAGGGATCAGATTCTTTCCCGTCCAGGATCAAAGCTATTTCAATTTTGTAGGATATTAAAACGAAGGGATCACTTCCTGGAGTGCATGCAAGGGTGGAAGCCTTGCAAAGCAAAATGTTTTTGTAAACAAAGTAGAAAACCTACTTGTTCTCCTATCAAGAATGCGATTTAGGAGTGTACTGCTAATCCAAAGTCATTTGTTATCTCACGTGTACCAGGATCATTGTGTAATCACAAGGAAAAGGCACATGCTTCACCTCTCGAGAACCATGAACAGTTGAATTGTTGAGAAAAAACATGCAGAGTTTCGAGAGTATATAGATATATTCTATGTGCTCTACTCTTTCGCCTGCGGATTGATTCGATAATTTGTCGATCCTAATTTTTACTTTGAATAGGTTTTTTTTATTATGTTTTTTGATTTTCATTTTTTATTAAAAAATAATCAAAACAATATTTATTTCCAGTTTTTTTTTAAAAAAAATATTATAGTTTAGATTGGCTAGATAACTTACGAGTCAATCTACTTGTTTTATGACCTGGGTTTTAGCCGGATAAACCCGGTCTTGTGTTATAGTTAGGTTCTCAATTCAAGAAACTAACACTTATAAAATTGTGCAATTTTAACCCACTTTCAAGTGGGTTTTGTAATTGGACTTGTGCTTGCTCATCATCAGCAGCTCAACTTAATCCAAATCCAACAGTTTGGGACAAAAAATATATATATCCATCTTGCTGCTTCTCAAAACGGGGGGCATGCTGTAACCCAGACGATGAAGAAAAATAGAAGGCCCACAACAAGTTAGGCCTCCTTTGAGCACAAATTGTGGTATGAATCAATGGGCTACAAGTTTGACGAATGGAGATACAAAATTCCAAGAGTTTCGTTCATTAAAATCTCAGTTTTCTGTTAACTAATTAAATTACCGCTAATGTGACGTTGATGCCTTAATGGTAATCTTCATCCATTCAATCCCATAAACCTGCCTGTAAATTGTAATCTTGCAATAATCTCTGGTTTGCTGTGCTGTTAAGATGCCAAATACTGCACAGTTTTCATTGTATTCAAGACGAGATGCTTTAACCGCTCCGCCCTGCCCTGCCGTTGGCAAGTTCTCATTGTCCCATGACAAATGGGCTGCCAAGTTCATGAGATGGTGCCAGAAGTACCACCTTTTTTCATGAGATTTTGTCACGTTTGTTTCAAGTAATGCAGTTAAAGGAGCTTGTTCGTCAGAAAAGCATGGCTCATGCACCAATAACGTCAAAAATAGGTTGCTACTTTTGTCTGGGAAATCAACCTTATGTTAGAGAATTTGGCCTCCTCTTCTTCCAAATGGCCTGCATCTGTCAGGGGAATCAAACCTAACGTTAAAGAATCTGGCTTCCTCTTCTTCCAAATGGCTTGCATGTGTCTGGGGAATCAAACCTAACGTTAGAGAATCTGGCCTCCTCTTCTTCCAAATGGCTTCTATGCCTAAGGGGAATCAACCCTAATTGCCTTCTTTTCTACCAAATGGCCTATATTTGCTGGTGGAATCAAACCTTCTGCTAGAGGATTTGGCCACTTTCTCTTTATGCTGTAACTCCATTAAGGCATCGGCTAGCCACTTGTTTATCACTGGACTGGGATGTTGAGGAAGCTGAGATGTTTCTTATCTGGCCCAATTACAAAAATTGAGAAAGGGCTTTGTTATGAGTTCTCATATTTTTTGGTGTCGGACTTGAAAAATGAGAGATGCAAAGCTTACTAACCCAAAGGCTTAATTGTCTTCATCCAATTCAATTCATGCATGAGAAAAAATTGACACTAGTAAAAAATGATTTGGTTGGTGATATATAATTTAATCCATATAATCTTATGAATGGACTAACAATTATTTTAAAAAGAAAATTATAACATACGTAACTTCCATTGATAATTAATTCATTTCAAGCTAGTTGATCCATATTTCAATGAAAAATTTTACATATTCTTGCAATAGATAAATAAGGATTTTTTTATATAAAAACATTAATTAATATTAAGACATGAAAAACGAGTCTATCTTTAAAAAAAAAATCCAAAATTGTATAACTAAGAAGTTGTGTCACCAAATGTTCACATCTTAAATTTGAAGGCTAGAGCCATTGCATTAGGGATATTTAAAAAAACAAATTAACTAAGAAAACCCAAAAATTTAACCAAATAAACTGAATTGAGAAAAAAATAAAAAAAAAACAATTTAAAAATAAAAAAACCATTCAGTTTGATTCGATTTCAGTTTTGATTCTAGAAAAATAAAACCAAGTGAACTAGTTCAATTCATACCTATTCTTGATGGTTATAGTCTAAACAAACATATTAATGACAACAATCCATCTTTTTTTTCATCAAGTTTTTAATCTTGGAATAAATTAATCAGGTAGATCTAGATCCTAAATATTAAATCTAGTTTTACCAAATTTAACTTCTCCTCGGTTAGAACTTTTTTTTTTAACGAAGCGGTTTTCTTTATATGATAGGGTTGACAATAACTCATGATACTTAGCAACCTTGAAAAATATTTGGGTTTTGTCTTTGATCTAAGATAAATGTAGCTTTATAATGTTTAAAGGAGGTAAAAAAAATATATAGTATAGTTATGCTGTAAAAGAAGACATAAAAACACAATTTCACTTTTACCTAATAAAATAAAATAAAATGCTTTCCAAGTTATTAAATCTCTAAATTCATATTAATAAATTTTACATGCTTTTAATGATTTCATTGATATGCTATTTAAAAAAGAGATAATACTTCATAAATACCTCTTAAGCTAATGATTCCACCTTCCCTCCTTACATATATAAAGATAATTCGATAAATAACAAATACTAATATTTTATGCAACTCTTTGATTAATATACATAACGAGTTGTCTTTTTGGCTTTATTTTCATTTTTGTCCTTGTATGTTTCTCATATTATCCCTTGATCATTTTGCTATAGCTTTACACTTATTTCAAACCTTGTAAACCTTGTGATTAGGTTAATACTTGATATTTAAAATGGAATAATGAGTAACTTCCTTACATTTAACTCACTTAATTCCTTGCCAAATTAGATATGGATACCGATAAAAAAAACTCCTATCATTTTATTACCAAACATGGAAACATAATTTCACTCTCATCATAAAAAAATAATTTTTCAATTAATTAAATCATCAAATCAACACTAACGAACTTTATCTTTTTCCGTTAATCTCACTAATATCCTAGTTCCGAACACTATCCAAATTTTAAAAAAAAAAACTTATACAACTCCATAAAGACCATCTCACCCCTTTAATTCCACCCTCATACACCTAAGGGCAATCCTATAATTAATAAACATTAATATCTCATTGTATAAACAAGATTTGATGTTAAAAAAAACCCTAAAGAAAAACATCTTAGGTGACATAACATTATTAACGGCTAACACTTATAAATCACTATCTTTTTAGTTTTCTCTATATGGTAGGGTTGACAATAACCTATTATACTTAGCAACCCTTGAAAAAAATTAGGGTTTTGTCTTTGATATATGATAGATGTAGTTTCATCTATCATTGAAATTATTTTTGAATGACAAGACTCTGACATAATGTTGAAGGAGATAGAGAAACAAAGTATAGTTGTGTTAAAAAAAAATATAAAAACACAATTTCACTCTTACCTAATAAAATAAAGAAATCGCTTTCCAAGTTATTAACTATCCATATTCACATTAATGAATTTTATGTGCTCTTAATGATTTCATCAATACACTATTTAAAAAACAACACTACTCTATACATACCTCTTAAGCTATCGATTCCAACCCTCCCTCCCTAGACACATAAAGATAAATTCATAAATAGCAAATAATAATCTTTCCTTTGTTAGCTTAAATGCAACTCATTGATTATTATACAAGATTTTATGTACACACATACATATAAAATAGACTAGTTCTAAACACAATATAAATTAAAGAGAAACAGATTAAAGTTCATCATACTCCTTCTATGTACAAATAAATGAACATCATTGTTGGTTGTAGTTGTAAAGTTGATGATTTTTAACCCTCGCTAGACATTGAAATTAAACAAATAATAATCTTTCAAAATACCTTAAAAGTCAACAATACTCATTAATTCAATAAAAAAATATAAAACAAATCATGTATTATTGCTATAAATAAAAAAAAACAATTGTTTATTGTTAAGTTTGTAAAGTGGCACCAATAAAAAAACATTATGTATATAGTATTTTATTTTTATAAGGCAAGGTTAGAGTTCAATTATTATGATTTTCATTTCTAGAATATAAAAATAAAGGGCTTCCCAATTATATAGCCATGACTACCCCTTTTAAAACAGAACAATGTAATAAGATGAATAGTAAGGTATACCTTTCAACCTTGTTTATTTTGCTGCAAAACAATAACACTAATCTTTTCTTTTTTTGGGGCTTAAATGCAACTCCTTGGTTATTATATAAACAGTACTTCATGTTTAAAAAACATCAAGGAAAAATGTTGTCTTAGGTGACAGCATAATTGACGCTTATAAACCTCCATCTTTTTAGTTTTCTCTGTCTAGCCCAAACTCCGATTTTGATGTTTCTTTGGGTCTAGGCAGAAATTTTTACTACGTTGGTGCTCCAGATCCTCAGGTAACTCTCTCTCTCTCACTCTAAACTTCTATTTGGCAAAAATTCCTTGAAAAGAGTTAAAACCCATTTGCCATCTTTGCTTTTAAAGACCTCACGCATAAAGATACACACTTTACTTCAATAACTACTGACCCAGAAACTCATTAATTATTGAAATGGTGATTAATGTTGATAATTCTCTATCAAGTGGGTTTTTGTTCTTGTGGTTCGTGATTTTGTTCTTGCATGAATTGGTGCACGTGTCATGTTGGTTTCTTGCACTCTTGGTTTCCTTGTTTTGTTTATGATTCTTGAGTTTGTGGTTTTAATAATGCCATGTCTTTGTTTTTTCTGTTTTGGTTGCAGGAAATGAGTAGCTTAGTGGAGAGGCTACGTGTTAGATCAGAAAGGAGGCCAATTTATAACCTGGATGAATCAGATGATGATGCTGATTTTGTTTCTGGGAAAGCTAAAAAACCCCAGGAGAAAATTGAAAGATTTGTCAGGGATGATGCGGTTTGTTTCTTTTCTTCTTACTTCTTTCGTAGGTTAGTGTGTACTGTCTTTAATGCTGAATGATAATTGTTTTTTTCCCTTTTCTTTTCGAGGCTAATTACCGAGTTTGATGTTTTACAGTTTCATCTGGAAGTTAAGATAGTTGAGGTTCAAACATTTTGATGTGTTTTGAAGGATTTTTTTTTAATGGTTTTAAGGTGAATTCTGTGCATTTTATTTTTTATATTTAGTTTTGAATTCTGGGAAGGAGTTTAATTCCCACGAAAATAAATTTTATTCGATATTATCATGTAAAAGGATCGGGATTGTGGCTGAGTTGTTATTCTTAAGGATGTTTTGATGATGTTTTTAAGGCTGCCTTAGATGCATGGGCTAGTTAACTGAGGAAATAAAGGGATGGCTTTGGTCAGGGATTTCTGAGTGGAGGTAACTATGTTCTGTGGAAACAACTAAGAAAAAATTATACAATTTTGTTGTCCTGTGGCTGTTGTTAGTCACATGGATTTTTCCATTAGTGTTTATATATATATATATATATTTGTATATATATGGTCTAGTGCTTGGCCTGATGAAATCATGGTCATGTCTGAGTTGCTCTGAGTTAGATGGTTCTATTTTAAGGTACATCTCTGTTAGAGATGTTTTTTCACTGCATTACTTTTACCAGTGCCCTTTCTCTTGTGGATGAGGGGCACAGCCTGTCAAAATTGAGAATTGAAAACTTCTTGGGTTTGAGTAGTTTCGTACTTCCACCAGCTTTTTGCTCTTTTTTCTGGTTTGGGATGGTTTATGAAATTGTAAGCTTGTTTGGGCCTTTTCGTGGGTGATCTTCATTGATTCCCGGACTCCATTCTATAATCATGTATTTGGTGCTCTTTTTTCTTGATTTCATTGGATTTATTTTGTAGGTTAACTGAACAAGCCTTCATCAGCTGTCATGTTAATCCTTCAACTTTAATGATTATGATGATGGAACTGGAAAGTAGTTTATTACGGCTGAGAATATAAATGCATATTTCTAAAAATTGATTTAAAAAATAATGATGTATTTGTGGAACATAGTGCAATGTAATACAATGCACAAGAGCGAGTAGAAATTACAGCTTAGGTGTTTAGCTGCTTGAGGCCTTTAGGCTTCAAAACAACTGATGGAGAATAATGCTTTAAACATTTGGCAGAATATATATCTGATTTTTTGAAACATCTCTCATGTCCATGCTCCCACACATGTTTACAGTGAACATAGATGCTGTGATTTGGTTGTCCTCTCATGATTGTCTTTCTTAGCATTGCAAATTTCATAAACTTTTTGTCTCTTTAATAGTTCCGCTTTCTTGCCTCTTATTCAGAAGGAGGATTCCTGTCAAGCTTGCGGAGAGAGTGAGAATCTTCTGAATTGTGAAACTTGCACTTATGCTTACCATCCCAAGTGTCTGCTTCCACCACTAAAAGCTCCTTTTCCTAGCAATTGGAGATGCCCTGAATGTGTATGATTCCTTGGAACTCATGGGCACTCTTGTTTAATTCACAAAACATTATGCTTTTCAAAGCTTACAATTACCATTCTTTTCAGGTTAGCCCTCTGAATGATATTGATAAGTTATTGGACACTGAAATGCGCCCTACCGTAGCTGATGATAGTGATGCCTCTAAGCTAGGCTCAAAGCAAATTTTTGTAAAACAGTATCTTGTGAAGTGGAAAGGCTTATCTTATCTACATTGCACTTGGTAATTTTGTTTCTATGGTTTCCAATTTTATCAGGTAGAACAATTGCTTGTAAAATGATATGTTAGTTTTGCAAACCCTTTTATAATCTTTTCAAGTTCCCCTCCATGCTAACATGCCTTATATTGTGGTGTTGCTGTAGCACAATCCATTTCGACTTTTGTATGATGTTCTCTTGTTTTTTTGTTCAATGTTGTCTTTTTCCTGCTTATTAGGCATCGCTTGCTCATGTGTTAGCTGGTTTTTTTCCTTTCTGGTTTCCTTGTTCGTCACAACTCCCTACAGGGTACCTGAGAGAGAGTTTCTAAAAGCTTTCAAGTCAAATCCTCGTCTGAAGACTAAAGTAAACAATTTCAATCGTCAAATGGCGTCGAACAATAACTCTGAGGATGACTTTGTTGCTATCCGACCTGAATGGACAACTGTTGATCGAATTCTTGCTTGCAGGTTGACTCATCTGAAACTTTAATGCATCAAACACACACACAAAATATGATAGTTTTGATTTTATGCTGCATTTTTTTTCCTTATGGCTGATTACAAACGATGAAATGGGGAAATGCTCTATGAAGTTTTTTGTTGAATTTTGAAATCTATGGAGTGGAGTTCACTATTAAAAGTATGTGCCTTCTATGCTCTAATTATATATGAGAAAATGCAGACAGACAAGTAGTTTGCTAATACAATAACTAACATGCATGTTTTTTACCAGAATTTTGTTGTTGGAAAGAATTATCCTTACTGTTCAAGTAACAATTTCATATCTAAGATTAAACGTGGTTAGGGACCTACCCAGGATTGAGTTATTTTGGGGGAAAAGACAAATTTTCTTTTCAGGGATGAAACTGGTGGATCAGATGCTTTCATTTTTTGAGGTAGAGGGAGAAAATTGTTCACACATGAAGGGTTAAGTTTTTGAGTAAAATATTTTTAGAAGAAAAAAGAAACAACTGTTCATTTAGGAATAAAATAAAAAATATCATCTTGAAGAATATCAACCTTTTGTTATATTTTAAGGGGGGTTGGGATGGAGCTTTTAATCCTTGGATCTTTCCCTGGATGTAGGGTAGTTCAGCAGAATAGTTGGGATTTTGAAGGGATGCTCATCTTACATGGCTATCTGTTGTCCCTGTTGCCATCATCCTATTTTGGAACCTCTTTACTATAGCTTTATGCATTTTTTTTTAATGTTCTTTTGTCTTTACAAGGGGTATTTCTTATATGCATCCCGTTTCTTGAACTTTAAAATCATTAATTGTAGATAAGAGCATAAAAGCATCAGAGTGAAAATTTTCCATTTATAATATGCAGTTGCCTCTTATCATGGGCTGCATTTCTTGATAATACCGGTGTGCTTTGCTCTTTAGATATGCTATTTTAGCCTTTTTTTCTTCTCTTTATTTTACTTTTGTTCTTAAATTGTTTGATTCTGTCACAAGATTCACGAATGTGACACTGTTGCGTGCTTCAGGGGAGTTGAGGGTGAGAAGGAATATCTTGTGAAGTACAAGGAACTTCCTTATGATGAATGTTATTGGGAATTTGAATCAGATGTATCTACATTCCAGCCTGAAATAGAAAGATTTAATAGAATTCAGTCTAGGTCTCACAAACCGAGTAAGCAAAAGAGCAGCCTTCAAGATGCTACTGATTCAAAGAAGAAATCAAAAGAATTTCAACAGTATGAACACAGTCCTGAATTTCTTTCTGGAGGTACATCATTCCATCTGATGTTTTTCTACTTTCTTGAAAACCTAGCATGCTTGTTCATATTATATCTACTTGGTTTGATTATTGTTAATTCCCAAGTGCTCCTGTTCTTGTAATTGAAGGCTCATTGCATCCATATCAGCTAGAAGGGCTGAACTTCTTACGTTTTTCTTGGTCCAAACAAACACATGTAATACTTGCTGATGAGATGGGCCTTGGTGAGTCTTGCTTGTGTTTTTGCTTTTGCACTGATAGCTTTTCATTGTTTTTCCCAATGTATTCATGTTTTTTCTATTTTTGTTTGATTACAGGCAAAACTATACAGAGTATTGCATTTTTAGCATCTCTTTTTGAAGAAGGCATCTCTCATCATTTGGTAGTAGCTCCACTGTCAACATTGCGAAACTGGGAACGTGAATTTGCAACATGGGCGCCTCAAATGAATGTTGTATGTACATGGAACTCTTTAGTTATCTTACTCCTTGGTAAGGAACACTGAGTGGAAGTTTCTCTTGTACAGGTTATGTATGTTGGCTCTGCACAAGCTCGTGCTGTCATTAGGGAATATGAATTTTACTACCCCAAGAAGCACAAGAAGATCAAGAAAAAGAAATCTGGTCAAGTTGTCACTGAAAGAAAGCAAGATAGAATAAAATTTGATGTGCTTCTAACGTCTTATGAGATGATTAACTTAGACACAACATCGCTGAAACCAATAAAGTGGGAGTGCATGGTAACATTCTACAACCTAACGAGTACAATGCTAGTCCCCTGCATGTTATGGCTACTCAACACTGACATCTACTTGTAGATTGTTGATGAAGGTCATCGTCTAAAAAATAAGGACTCAAAATTGTTTCTCTCCATGAAGCAGTACTATAGTAACCATCGTGTGCTTTTGACTGGAACCCCTCTTCAGGTTTGTTTTCTAATGATACAATTGAATCACATGGACTTAAGATTATTGCTTTTTGCCAGAGAATAGTGCTTGCATATAATAAATACCAACATCAGAACAAAATTGAAAAATAAAAATACTTTATTGTATGCCTATGTTTGTAAACCTATTATATGATGTAAAAGCCTTTATGCTTCTCTTGATTCCTACTGGTTTTGTATTTTTTTAAGCAAAATCACTGGGTATGAAACCACTGTTTACGGCAATAATTGAGAGGCTTGTTCAGCGTTCTTTTGATTAACATGCATTTGTTTTGATGCTCTGCCACTGGAGCATTTGAGGGAGTATCTGTTGCTGATTTTATCATGTTGTAAAGTTAGCTTGCTGAATTTAAACACTGGCAGATAGGCAGATTTAGTCTGTCTAATCAATTAGCACTTTTGCAACACGTTATGAATGCATGTTTTAGTTTCTTTCTTCTTGTTTGCACTTTATTTTTATCATTATCTTCAGTTTTTATGTGCACATATCTATAATATGATGCTTTTAATCATCTTATTGCTTCAGTATTTCAAGTTCTTTATGCATGCCATGCTAATTTTCACAGTATTGGCTTAGAGTCAAATATTTAGATTGCAAACTCTGGATAGAAAGTAAAATGCAGTGCCCTCCCATCATTATATGAATAGCTAATTAGCTTTCTTTGCTTGCTTTTGCCTTATGGGATTTTCTACCACTTAATAATACTGTTTACATGTGTTTGTTGAATTTACTAACTTATTCCCTCATTTGACTCGTGCTCAGAACAATCTGGATGAACTTTTCATGCTCATGCATTTCCTTGATGCTGGGAAGGTTAGTACAATGTGCAGCTTTGCCTATGATTTTAGTTAGATCGTGATAGGTTATAAGAGCCTGGTGATAAGTTGAAAGAGCCTTTTCTTCATATTGGTTTAATCTTTGCAGTTTGCGAGTTTAGAAGAGTTCCAAGAGGAGTTTAAGGATATAAATCAAGAGGAGCAGATATCGAGACTTCATAAAATGTTGGCTCCCCATCTCCTTAGAAGTAAAATCTCAAACTTTTCCATCTGACATGTACTTCATTTGATTAATTGGATTTCCAGAGCTATTGATATATGTGATTTATATTTGGTGCATTGATTATTATTATTTTTCTTTTATGTTGACTGTGGACCTTTTCTGCCTTTTCTTTGGACATGAAGGTGCCAAATGAAGTGTTATCAGACTATTTGTGGATGCCTCCATAGTTCTGTTTAAGCATTTGATTTCTCTTGGGGTCTTACTTTCTCAAACAGTTCTTTTTGGAGTTTTCCCATCACGAACTAATATATAGATTGTTATTCATAACACAGAAACCATCTGAAAAACATGTCTCCTGGTAGTTTCGTCACTTGTCAGCACATTAAAGTTACTTGGTTTTTGTTTTTCCTCTGCAATTGAAGCGATAAATTTTTCCACATTTCTTTGAAGGGGCTGAGTTTACAGAGTCGATTTGATTTTTGCTAGCACCCTCGCTTTTTTTCTTTTTTTATTTGTTTTGTCCCGTATTCTGAATCACTTATGGTTTCACCCTGTTTCCTTTTGCAAGAAAAGGAACACAAATGTAAAAGTAATGAATGCAGGATCTTAGGAAAAACTTTTCTTGTAGTAGAAATATTATGACAAGTTGGGTGACAAGTTATTTTCCATGAAATAGGTATTCCCTGTGTATTTTATTTGCTCCATTAGCTTTTCTTTTTTCCTTTTAATTGTTAAATATGCAATTTTAAGGGCTCTCTCTCTTTCTCTCTCTTTTGTGGCCTGTTGCAGCTATGGTTTCTGTAGCAAAAGATGGCTTTCATTCCCTTTTCTTTAAAATTTTAGTATTGATGAGAATGTGGATGCAAATTTGTGATGCTCTTATAGGGGTGAAGAAGGATGTCATGAAGGAGCTACCTCCAAAGAAGGAACTCATTCTACGTGTTGAACTAAGTAGTAAGCAGAAGGAATATTACAAGGCCATTCTGACTCGTAACTATCAAATACTGACTCGACGTGGCGGTGCACAGGTGCAATTTATTATTGTAGAGAAATAAAGATACTTTAACTACTTTAGTGTATTTCAACCTAACATGTTATTTTCCCTGGATCTTCCTTGACCAGATTTCTCTTATCAATGTGGTTATGGAATTGCGCAAACTCTGTTGTCATCCTTATATGTTAGAAGGAGTGGAACCAGATATAGAAGACACCAATGAATCTTTCAAGTACTCAGTTTTATTCTATGTATTTGTTCTTTGGTGTTTTTGCAATTTCATTCACATGTGCATTTACACATGCAATGAATCTTTCGAGTGCTTAATTTAATTCTACATATTCATACTTTTTTTGTGCTTGTGCAATTGCATTCACATGTGCATTTACACATGTATGTGTCCAGTTATGCATGTGGTACCTTGGCATTACGATAGGACATATTCTTATCTTATATTTTCATCTTCTTTGCCTATTCTCAGCCTGTGTTCTTTGCTTGAGAGGCAGTGGATTGTTCTTTTGATGTTTCATTTCAGTTTTGGCTTCCTATGCTTGTTCTTGTAGAACTCTGTTGTTTCAGTGTGTATAAAGACTCTTTTCAAAGTACTTTATATTATTTCCTGATTTATTTTGTGCTTCTTGTTCTTGTTTTATTATGTGGCAGGCAGCTCGTGGAAACTTCTGGGAAATTGCAACTGTTGCACAAAATGATGGTGAGACTTAAAGAACAAGGACATAGAGTTCTCATTTACTCACAATTTCAGCACATGCTGGACCTACTGGAAGATTACTGCACTCATAAGGTATCAGCATCTTCTTATTATGATCCATCCTGTATCTGTATTTGGCTGCTGCAGTGATAGGTTGTTCAGATATACACTAATTTGATCCAGTATTTTATCATTTATTTTGTTTCTGTGGTCAGAAATGGACATATGAACGGATAGATGGAAAGGTTGGTGGAGCTGAGAGACAAATACGCATAGATCGATTTAATGCCAAAAATTCTTCAAGATTTTGCTTTCTTCTCTCAACTAGAGCTGGAGGACTGGGAATAAATCTTGCAACTGCTGATACAGTTATTATATATGATAGGTTGAGTGTTTTCATTTTCTGCTTTAGTATTCCCTTTTCAAGTGATAATGAGAAAGCTGGTGCTATGGAAATGTCGGTAGAGTAGTAGTTATGTGGTTGAAGGGTGGTATGATGGTAATAAAATATAAGGTGACTGTGATCTGGTGTTTTATGAATTTTTAAAATTTGACTAAGTCAAAAGTTGGCACTATCACTGTGCTCATTTAAATTTACTGACGTCTCTAATGGCTATGTTTTTAAAAGATCACTTTGTTTTTCCAGTGCTGGGGATTTTGAAACTCAAAAGTTCTAGATTTGCAATTTTTTCTGTGGGGTTGTGATGATTTTCTGCTTCTTTTTTCCTTTTTTGGTTTCAATTCACTGGACATATTATTCTTGGCTTTTCAGTGATTGGAATCCTCATGCTGATCTTCAAGCAATGGCTAGGGCACATCGACTTGGGCAAACCAACAAGGTTAAAATTTATTCTCAAGTTTTCATAGATAACTTCTGTTGCTGTTTGTTTGTTTGTTTGTTTTACATTGAAGTGTTTTTTGGTGTTGCAGGTAATGATTTATAGGCTCATAACCCGAGGAACTATTGAGGAACGGATGATGCAGATGACTAAGAAGAAAATGGTTTTAGAGCACCTTGTTGTTGGGAGGCTGAAGGCACAAAATATTAACCAAGTAATAATCTTTTTTCATTAGTCAAGGCCTTTGGTTGTACGTGTGGCAGTAGACTTATGTTGCTTGTGTGGGCTAAATTAAATGAAAGTTATGATTAGAGTTTCTGATCAGAGATGTCACAATTTAACTATTATTAATATCGTAGTATGATTTAGGGGCAAAATCTAAACAGATATGATCTATGCTGAACTTATACTGAGAGCACTGCATACTCATCAGCAGATTTTTTTTTCTTCTTTTTCTTGGCTAAAGTGGTTAGTTCTTTAGAAAATGCTGGTTATTGTGTTTATGGTGTACAGCTTGCAAGATTCTTTATGCAGGCATATTAGCTGGGCAGTTAAAACAAGATAGTTGTAGAAATATGTGTTCATATTGTGAAAAAAAAAGTAGCTGAGTGGGTTTAAAATTTTAAGAAAAAACTTAAAAGATTATGATTCTATTTTTAGGAAGAGCTAGATGACATCATAAGATATGGTTCAAAGGAGCTTTTTGCTGATGAGAATGATGAAGCAGGAAAATCACGTCAAATTCACTATGACGATGCTGCTATACAGCGGTAAACACTTTTGACTGCTAGTATCTTGGTGCTTTATAAATTTAATTGTTTGCTAAAAGTTGTAGTCTATGTTGTTTCTTCAATAGATTACTTGACCGCGAACAAATTGGAGATGAAGAAACGTCATTGGATGATGAAGAGGAAGATGGATTTTTAAAGGCATTTAAGGTTTTTTCTTTTTAATACTATAATGTCTTTTTCTGTTATCTGTTGAGGTGCCTTTGTGGTGATTTTCTATAGTACTCAATCTTCCACTGTAACTGCCATAGAATAAGCCTGCTCTATTTAGCAATTGTTTTTCCTTTCCCATGTAGACTTTAGACAGTTTTATTCCGCACATGTTATCTCACACTTCTGATTGATGGCATTAAAAGATGAAAACTATGATTGCCTGTTGGAAGAAAAACTGTGGACTAGCCTAGTCTGTGTGATGGATGCATTATGCAAGGGAAGTAAATTTTGCATCACGTGTTTTATCTTCCTCACCACATTCCACATTGTTTTTTATTAGTCTTAGCTATTGTAGGCAGATTAGTTAACATCCACTATCCATATTACATTGCCTACAGAGAAATTCTCAATATTCATCTGGTTCATGTAGCTTCTCTGGATGCCTTTTCATCATCTTTATGTTTTCCAGCATTTACCTAGTCATCCTTTCTAGTTATCCAACCATGATTGTTGGACTCTTTATATACTTGCCTCTTATTCATTAGTGTTGTGATTTAGATCTCTACAATTTCAAGTCTTATTCCATTTTGAACGTGATAAGTAAATTTAGTGCGTTCTCTTGTGATTACTGTTTCTTGAAACATAAACCAAACTTGTTCTAAGTAAATTTTCTGTTACTATAGAGTTGAACTCGCCATGACCCCTTGGTGGCCAACCGCAAGGATTTTTCGTGGTTGTTCCACCTGTCAGCATGATTTTTGGTCTCACTGAATGCTCAAAGACCCTGGGGTGCCTCTGCACCAAGCTTCAGAAAGAACAAAGAAAAGCTTATGTTATGCTTATAATGACCAGTGCCAATTAAGATTAAAATTGTGGTCTAGAAAATACATTGTTTATGATTTCCCTTTCTGCAGATGCTCTGTTTGGGTTATATCTGTGATACTTATCATAAGGCCTGTTCTTACCATATATGCAGTCTTTCTGTTTAAACACTTGCCAAATTGGACGAATAATTGGAATTGTAGTCATTAAAATAAAATCTAAACCTTTGTTAAACATTTATGACCTGTTGCTTTCTTTCAATACAGATGAAGAACCCCCCCCCCCCACCCTGTGTGTCTGGAATTGTCTTACTGTGGTCAAAATCGTAATTAGATTTTTGGGGTTAGTGGATTTCAAATGAATTGAGTTTCAATTTCAAATCTGCATTTGCATTACTTGAGAATTTTATCATAAGACTTTTTAGGAAGTTTGGTGTTCTTTGGGAGCAAGGTCTGAACTATATTGGGAGTGCTCTTGATTGTGCAAATTATTTCCATGGGGTTTAGTCTTCTAAGGCTGCAGGTTTTGATAATGTTGTTTCTTATATACATAGATATTATACAAGAGGAATATTGTGAATGTTTTCTAGTTTCATTTAAGAAATTTTGGTAGATCATTGAGAGCAAAGGTCTTTTGGTACAGTGGGGCTGCATAAGAATTAGATCCTCATGGCAGATCTTATCTTTCCTAGATTCTCTCTCTAAATGATGATGCCAATGCGAAGCAACCCATCATTTGAAATTCATCTCCAGTATGTCATAGGTGAAATTGTATTAAGTCAACGAATGGTTGAACTCTTGATCATGAGTACAGTGATTCCTAGATACAGTGCTTGTGTCATGTGTTGTTTATAGTTTGAGTATTCGGCTCTATTTAAAATAGTCAGTGTAAAAATAATATATTGAAGATTGTATCTGTAATTGTTATTACAAGTTATTCATAAAACGGAGCAGGCTCTTTATTCCTGTGTTCTGTTCTTTCTGATTCCTGATTTACAAGTATCTGAAATGTTTCTGATTGGAAAACATTTTTTTGCGTGTTTTAGGTTGCAAATTTTGAGTATATTGACGAAGCAGAGGCTGCAGCAGAGAAGGAAGCTCAAAAGGCAGCAATGGAAACTAAAACTACCATAAGCAATTCCGAAAAAACAAACTATTGGGAGGACTTGCTAAAAGACAGTTATGAAGTGCACAAAATCGAGGAGTCTAATGCTTTGGGCAAAGGAAAGAGAAGCCGTAAGCAGGTATTATTGTATTTTCTTTCTACCATATTTTGGAAAGCACATTTGCTTGTTATCATCGAGGAGTTAAATTTACTTGGCATGAGACTGTATGTTTCACTTACAGCCAGTTTGGAACCAATTTGGTTAAAAATTAAATTCAAATCAATTAACAGTAAAGCATATGTGTTTGGTATAAATCTTGTTCAGGTGGAATTGAATTTGCTTCAAGTGACTTTTGTCTTCAAGTGGGTAGTTCAAGATTTCCTGTTTGCATGTTCCTTTTTTTTTTCCCTGTTACAGTGAAGGGCATAAGGGTGAAATTGCAAAAAAAAGGACTCTTTTCGAAGGAAATATAACCGCGGCATGGTGTGGGACCCATCCATGCAAAAGTATCTGATTCTTTTGGGTCAGAATTCAAATGTTATTAGGGTGTAGAAATAAATGTTTTAACAAATCCAGCCTCCCAAGCGCTAGAATTAAGTTTCGAAATAGAACTGAGTTGACATCAACCCCATATCCTATTTTGCAATTAGGCTGTAAGATAGTTCTTCTTTTGAAGATGATGACTTAAAGTGATTTGTTATTTTGACCTTCTGTAGCAAATTTTGATAAAGAAGTGTTTGTAGGCTTAAAAATGTTAACTAGTTCATATGTTTTGGCATCTTTGAATAGTACAGAGCACTTTTATTTTTGAGACTTTGGAAATGAAATTAACTGGTTTGTTTTCAACTGATTCAGATGGTCTCTGTTGAAGAAGATGACCTTGCTGGTCTAGAAGATGTAAGCTCTGATGGCGAGGATGATAACTATGAAGCTGAGCTGACTGATGGTGAAACAACTTCATCTGGAATTCAGACATCTGGAATTCAGACATTAAAAAGGCCTTATAAGAAGAAGGGTCGAGGTAGTGTTTTTTTTTCTTCCTGGTTTGTTTCTAATGATTCAGTGATAAGAAATTGATGTTTTACTGATTTTGTTTGCAGTGGATAATATGGAGCCAATTCCTCTGATGGAAGGTGAAGGTAGATCATTTAGAGTATTGGGTTTTAATCAAAATCAGAGGGCTGCATTTGTACAAATTTTGATGAGGTTAATTCCCACCTTAAGAAAAGAAGAATTTTGCTCCTGGGGTTATGAAATTTTTAAAATGCATCTGCACTGGCTTTTCCACATAAATTTTATATTGCAGGTATGGGGTCGGAGACTATGACTGGAAGGAGTTTGCCCCTCGTTTGAAACAGAAGACATATGAAGAAGTAGAAAAGTATTGAACATCAGCTTCACCTTTTATTTATAGCAACCTAATGTTCTAAAACTTTAATAATAGCATCATCTTTGTCACATGACTCACATCTTGCATCTTATTGCATTTTATTTTTTTGGTTTGGATTGGATGACATTTGTATGCATGCACTTGTAGTTGCTAGAAGATACACTTGTTTAGTTTCAAGGCAAAAAGAAAAGATTTTTTTTGGAAACTATCAAGTATGTATTTTCTTCAATTTCATGCAAATCAAGGAAGCTCAAGAGTTTGCTATTACTATATATACATATTAGAGATCGATCTTGTCAATCCACTATTGTTTTCTTACATATTTGCAAGTGCTAAAAGAGTTCTAGCAATTGTTTTATTATTATTATTATTATTATTTTGGGCCAACTTTAATACTTTATGTCCAAGTTTATTGTGTTTTCATAGATGGTATTTTCACCCCTTGATTTCAGTTATGGAAGATTATTCTTGACACATATAGCAGAAGATCTATCTGACTCCCCTAATTTTTCAGGTCACTGATCTTCACACAGAGGCTTTTATTTTGTGTATTTTTTGCGCTGTAAATATGCTTTGTTTGTTTTGTTCACCATCTATGATCTTGATTGTAGATGGTGTTCCTAAAGAGGGTCTTAGAATACAAGATGTACTTATTAGGATTGCTGTCCTGCTTTTGATAAGGGATAAGGTGAGTCTGCAAGTCGAAATTCTTGGTTCTTTAATTTTCCTTCTGTTCTTTTTACTCTTTGTATCTGGTTTCCCCTTTCCTCCCTTCCCCCTTTTGGGCCTGCCTTTTCAAAGGTGCTCAAAGCAGAAAAGGCATGACATGAGTGCTTTCCTTGTGTATGCTTTCCTTATGCATGTGCTAAGATAAGAAAAAAGGAATTGTACCCAAGCATGTTACTTCCATTGGTCAAATGATTCAATTATTCAATGTTTTTGATGTGTTTTTGGGAATGATAGGCAAGGTTTGCATCAGAGAACCCAGGCAGCCTCCTTTACACAGATGACATTATGGTCCGCTACCCAGGCCTGAAGAGCGGAAAATTTTGGAAACAAGAGCATGATTCGTTGTTACTTCATGCGGTATTGAAGTATGCCTTCTCATTACCATCTGTCACATCACTTTTATCTGTTAATTTTTATATGATGCATATTTTTTGTATTTTGCCTTTATTTGCCTCTAAATAGCTACTCCTCAACTAGTTTGAGTTTGCTTGTCTCTTAAGTGCTCTATCTCCCAATGTATGTGAGTGTGCACGCACTAGGACTTAAATTCTTTATACAAATTAAAGATTTGACTAGGGGATAGGCTGAACATTGTCCAGCCCATTTTAGGACTTTCACTTGCACTCTAGTTGCCTTGTATGTTTCAGAATAGATTTGATCAGATGTGCTCAGGTCAGTTGAATATGTTTTTGAAATGGATTGGTCTTGCCAGAGTAGTCTTCAATATGTAAAAAGTGCAACTTTCCTATGTCTCATTAAGACCCAACAATTATTACAGGATTTACGATTGGGGTTTTAAGGATATCTTGCTAGAATATTATGCTTAGGACATTGCTTCGAAGGTTGAATGAACTAGTATTCATTCTCAATATGTGAGTTTTTGTGGTAGCTAACAGATTGCATCATAGACAATGCCTTACCTACTTTTAGCAGTGTTCCACCACCACTCTCATCAAACATCAAGTTGATTGGAGTTTATGTGTTGCCCATCCTGTCCAGATCTTGGAATTAAATATTTGATGTATTGCTGCTTATGGAAATATAAATTGGATTTTTAGAAAAGAATAATAAAATCCAATCACATGCATAGGATATGCTGCTCCTCATCTTCAATAGACTTGACCTTGAGGAGAGTGATGCATAGGATTTTGGTGCTTGAGGTACAGCCTGATTTGTATCCATGTTTCTCTTATATAAAGAGGAGGTTGGAAGTTAAATATTCAAAACCCCCTCCATCAGAACTACTAAATTATAAAAAAAAAAATATGAATGTTTGGTGCATATCCGGCATGGGAAAGAGCTTAGGCTATGCACCTGGTGTAATTTGATCCTTACATTTGTATGGATTGATAGAAATACGCTTCACTATCGCAATATGCTTCACATCAAACATCTCATGATAGGTATATAAAAATAAAGCTGCCTAAACTATAAACAATGTGCCAAAAAAATCCCATTCCTCCTAAAGTAGGTGTTCTCACTTAGCTTTGGGAATGAATGCAAAGATGCTTCACTAAGTTGGAACACAAGTGTTTTTTCTCTATTATTTGAACCAGATTTGCATGCTTAATATATTCTTAATTCATTTATGAAGATCGTTTCTGCTCATGATTAATTTTAAAATTCTAGGCATGGGTATGGAAGATGGCAAGCTATTGTTGATGACAAGGACTTAAAGGTTCAAGAAATCATTTGTAAAGAGTTGAATCTTCCTTTTATAAGACTACCTGTCCTTGGACAAGCTGCTTCTCAAGCACAAAACGGTTCTACTTCTAACATGGATAATGCAGAAGCTCCTAGCACCCAGACACAAGCAAATGGTACTGGAAATGTAGCAGCAGCTGATGTTGCTCATGGAACAACTGATGTTGCAAATCAAGCACAGTTATATCAAGATTCATCTATCTTATTTCATTTTAGAGATATGCAGAGACGACAGGTAGAGTTCATTAAGAAAAGAGTGCTTCTTTTGGAGAGAGGACTTTACGCAGAGTACCAGAAAGAATACTTTGTAAGTGATTATCATTTTCTTTAGTGCCTGTACTATTACTATTTTGCATTTTCAGATAGCTTTAAATTTGAAAGAGTAACATTTCTGATGCAAGCAATTATGAAGAAATCTAAGTTGCAACATTTCATATAGTAGGAAAAAGAATACCCAACTTACAATCTAGAACACCTTAACTCTAACGAGAGTTCGGTTTTGAGGAGGACCACTGCTGGGCATGCCTTATCTACTGTTACCAATTAGATTTAGGCGGTAATTTTGTCTATAGAATGTGCAACACTTAGCAACAGTATTAATGACATGTGGAATCTTCTTCTTTCTTTTTCATCACTGCTTTTTCTTTCTGTGAATTTTGGCTGATTTGTGGAAATCCTATGGCTCGATTCATGCCCTCACATCTTTAGAGCTAGTCAAAATCCTTGCACTCTTGTTTGTTATAGGACATTAGATATTCATTCTGTAGCACATTCATGAGGACGAGCATATAGTAAAGCAGAGTGTGTAGTTGGTGCTTGTAATGATATGATACTTGAGTTGATTCTAGACCCACAAGTTCCTTTACCCCCTTGTTTGTCTCAGGGTGGTGATATAAAAGCAAATGAGATTACAAGTGAAGAGGCTGATTGTGAAACAATGGCGGCTGACAGATCAAGTTTAGGCTCCATAGAGATTAGTGCTCAAATGATTGACCAGTTGCCTCGAATGGAATCAATTGGTAAGTTCATTGTTTCTTTATCAATTATAGCCTGCAGATTACCAAATTAGGGATTGCTGAAAAAAGAAATTGAGAGATTTGTGAAGGGGAGTTCGTTATTAATTACTATTACTACAGGATGGAGTGGCAAAACATTTGAATGATATTATATAAACATATCCTGATTAATTATCGACACTTTAATCATATTTTAGGGGACATAGGTTTGATTAATTATCAAAACTTTTATGAATGATCAACATTCTCTCTATGCAGCATTAGAAGAAATTTCAGCAGCTGCTTGTGATGACAATCCCGATAGATTGGCATTACCTCAGCTTTATAACAAGGTAAATCTTCTGCTATTTCATTTGGAATTCTCCTTGTAAGGTTCAATGGATGGGAATTTGTATCATGTGTCAGATAGGAAACACTTAGGATGAAAATTGGACAAACAACACACACATAAAAGGACTGGGTAGTGGATGAGCCAAAGGCATGTGAGGATTTAACAAGATGTTTTTTTCTGATTATCCTGGCAGATGTGCACGGTGTTGGAGCAAAACATTCATGAATCAATTCAGATATCCTTGACCAACCAACCTGCAAGTCTCAAGTTGAGACAGGATCTTCAGCCATTAGAGACGGTTTATGAACAGATAAATCAATTTCTCTCTCCTTCACAACAGAAATCTTCTACTTCAGAACAGGCTACTCTTGGTTCAAGCAAACATGTCCAAGCTGAATCACAGAGCAGTCAGGCAGATTTCCATTCACCATCTGACCAGCTGAAGGAGAATGATGACACCACTGCTGCTACCGAAGTTGTTGAGATGAAAGATGCAACAACAGAGCCAAAATTGCAAGGAACCATTGCATTATCAAACGAAGAACTAGTTAAAGAAACAAGTAAATCTCCTAGTGATTCTCCACCTTCTGCATGCCCAGTTACTCCTCCAAAAGAACCAACTTGTTCACCAGGGACAACTGAAAAGGATGTGGGAATGGTCGATATGAATAATGAAAATGACACCCAACACTGATGCTGTACCAAATGAAACCACAGAGAAATCGGACTCGGGGATGATCGTTTTAGATTGATACATACAAATGGAATACCTGTAACCTTTTCATGTTCCTTTTAGCTGCAACAAACTAGTTTTACAGGCTTTAGCAAAAGAACAAGTACGAGTTAAACTTAACTCTTTTATGTACTTTTAAACCATGCAGTTCTTTTTGCAAAAACCACCGAATAGTTCTTTATATTTACCAAATCTTGGCTTGCTTGAGATTTTGTGCACTTCATTGGCTAACCATGCAGCTCATTACAAACCGCTACATTTCAGCTGCCTGCTAGAAGCGAGATTGTTAATTTAATATCATTTTCTTAATGCATAACACTTCTTTGCTACAGCTTCAACTCACTCAAAGGTGATGCAAGGTATTGCTGTTTCATTCTTCTTAGGGATTTGAAGCAGCTGTTACTAATAATTGGGTTTCTTTCCCGCTTCAAGCCGGTAGAAACTCAAGTTACAATCGGACTTCTCACAGCAAGTCTAGTTCCAATCTTGAATGGAGATCGACTTTTCTACTAAAGAAGTGATGCGAAACAATGAATAAAAAGAATTCAAGCAGGAAATAAAGAAGTTTTAGAGAAAAAAAGCTAACAATTAAAAGCAAGAAAATAAAGAAAAAGCCAGAGAAAAAAAAAAAAGGGCTTGGAAAAGCTTGCAACATTACAATTTTTTTATTCAATTCATCAAAAACTGTCTAATATTTAGAAAAGTAGGATATAAATACTAAAACTCTAACTAGAACAAGCAATTGGATTTATGGTCTACTAAATAAAATACCCAACAATAATTAAATCAAACTTAACAAATAAAGTTTAATTAATAAACCTCAACTAAAAATTCATATAAATTAAACTAAAACATAAGTTAAAGTTCAATCTTTTAATGGTTTAGACTACCCTCCATCATCTATGATCATATAAATGCGTAAACAATGTCTCGAGTTTAGTGTCTTCACCAAGAAATCAATGCTAACCTTATTTCAAATAGGCTAGGAAGAAAAATTGCATACGGTCTTTTTTTTACAAGAACAGTACTGAAAAAGAATTGAGAATTAACATTTATGTGATGAAAGGGTTTGGGTGAATATTGATATCGTTATTGCTTGATTTCCTGCAATTATTCTTTGGAATGGCTCAACAAGATGGGAGTGAGGCCTCATTACATTATAGAAAGGTTTATAATCTAGCCTAGTCCAGTGCCTTACGAGGACGGCGAAAGCTTATCAAATGCCAACATCTTTTCTACTCTGCTATTTTGGTATATGACTAATAGTCAGTAATCAAACAAGCAACAATTCTGCAAGGTTCTCTTTTTGCTTAAAGAATGATGTGCCAACCTTAGAGATTCCTACACCTATACATATAATCTCACTACTCATTAAGTACTCATTGTGCAATACATTTTTTTTTTTTTTCAAAATAACACCATCAGAAAAGAGGCAAATATAAACAAAAACACCAATGAAAAAACTTTGTCGGTATATTGCGATGACCTTTACCGACATAATTTTCCATTCTTGTATCCATCGATAAACACCAACAAAAAAATATCCTCGGTATATACCAAAGGAATGACGGAGGGTATTATAGTGGGATTCAAAAAGATAAATTGTACAATGACGTAACATTTTTACCGATAAAATGATCAACGGAGTTACTGTCAGAATAATTCCCTCGATAACGCTATCGGTTATATTTAATTTATGACCTGAAAATCAACCCTTCTTTCCCCCTTCCTCATTTCTTCTTCTTTCTTATATATTTTTTCTGCAACAAACAGTCACCCCTCCCCCTAATCTCAACACAATTCAACCTCTC
>Ga0307517_10001803_pt1 | contig 35243 bp, 18 predicted proteins | sample 23_EM_MG_FD_194515 | JGI IMG/M metagenome (GOLD analysis project Ga0307517, IMG submission 194515) | Populus trichocarpa ectomycorrhiza microbial communities from riparian zone in the Pacific Northwest, United States - 23_EM | ecosystem: Host-associated > Plants > Roots > Unclassified | place... | reverse complement strand
TTAGCATTAATAAGCATGCAAGGTTGAGAGACTCTGTTTCTTTTTGCTTATTTATCATGCATATACCAAGATTAGGCTTCTTTATTACACCACTGGTGACCACTCTTGATGCATGTTCTTGTTTATTGCTGTGCATACACCAAGACATGGGTTGAATGCTGACTCCCCTTGATTATATTTATGCATAATATCTCACAAAACGTTCTACAAAATGTATACATTCTTAGAGTATAGTTTGTAGTGTAGCATATTAGCTATAGGTTACGTTAAAGAAAATCAGGGAAAACCTCAAATTAGTCCCCGACTATGAATTGATTCGCGATGTAGTTCCATAAACTATTGATTTTCTCAATTGGGTCTCCAAAGATCACGCGTTTTTTCAATTGCGTCTTCTGTTTAAGATATTCTACCTTTTTTGACGGAATCTTTATTCTCGAAATGGTGTCGTTTTATTGTATAGCATGAGTAATGTGGACGAAAAAATTGGTGGACATAGATGGGGGACTCGATTGAGGAATGTCTAATACTTTGGAGATGGAATTGAAAAAAATGATATCTTGTGTACTCGATTGAGGAATTGGTAGACAGTTGAGGACTAATCTGAAGTTGGGAAAAAACAAGGTTGTATTAGTTATTTGAGGTAGAATGGTTGGAGATTTATAGTTATGTTCCTGCCTATTACTTTAGAAGGCAGCTAGCTCCATGCGCTATTTATTTGTTCTTTAATGAAAAGAAAACGACAAGGGAGTGAAATGAAACATCAAATTTCATGTTACCAGGCAGCAACTAGGATGGATTGTACTGACTGACAATGACTCGGTTCTGTTTTGAAGACAGAACATTATCAAATACCAGGAAAGACATGGAGTTGAATAAGATATGGTCTTGGTCATAAATGAGACGGATGCTTTCTTTTTTGAATGATAAACAAAGAAGAGAAAAAGAAGACAGCTACTTTTCTGTGTACCAAACCTTACTCCCCACAGGTTTTTGGACTGCATGTAAAAGTGGACTTCAGGAATTATGTTGTAGGGTGTGATCTGTACGTAATCAGTGTTAGGATTTGCCTATTTCCATCTTGAGGCACATCATAGAGAAAAGCTTAATTTAGAGGCTAGAAATTGTAGTTGGAAATCATAATGGATGAATAGAAAAACCGAAGTTTATGAATGGATACTCTCCCTGAAATCATTCACGCTGTCTCTGGAGATTAAGAATCAGGTCTGGAACATACACTAAGAGTTTATTTATTGATATGATATATAGATTTGTGAAATATATAACACTTCTAAACTCCTTATATCTTCGGTGGAAGCATGGGCTGCAAAAACATCTTCTACAATGTGCCTATGGATTACAACTGCTGACTGTGTTCCCTTTAGGTGCTTCTGTACGGAACTTCACAGTTTCAATTGCTTGTTTATCTTACTAATAACCGATTCATTAGAAAAGAAAAGGGACTAGATAAGGAAATCAAGTGTAATGGAGCTGATCAGACATTAAATGTTGCAATGTTGTATCTTCAAACTATAAAAGTTGTTTTAATCAAATGATCTTGCCTTCCATTTGCAAGATCTCAGTTCCAGAAGTGAGAGCCATGATGGAAATGTTTGCCTCTTGTGCATAAAGAAGGAACATGATAATAGCACATGTGAAAATGTATTCCTAAACCTGAAACTGTTGTCGATTTTCGAATTTTGTTGCAGAAATGCAGAAATAATTAACCGAATGAAGAATTTTTGTACAAATGTTCCTAAGATTATACGCTTAAATTACAGTAGTCCCACTTAATTTTCAAGCAGGTTATACCGTCTAAAGAACTCTATTCATACCTCTGGAGCCTCTGGAAGTGACGCCTGTGTTATACTGTTATTCTTCTCTTTAGGATTGAGGCTTAGAGAACCTGTCTTGAATTGTATATCTTTGGTTTTAAATATCATCTCTCTTTTTTTTTTTTTCCAATCTAAATAGGTGGTTTCTCAATTACAAGGGAATCTGGAGGCTATAACGCTCACAGTGGCCCTGGTGGTGGCCACTCGGTATCAAGGTTGAAGCCTCAGTTGAGCTTTACTAGGCAAGAGTCTCTTTCTCAGATATCTGAAGTTAGTGAGAATGTTGTTGAAGGCATTGGCTCTGACAATAACCACCAGAACTGCACTCATTCTTATTCTGCTGCTGGCTTTGGTATGGAATCTTGGGACAATCCAAATTCCATTGTATTCTCTGGACCCCCCTCGAAACAAGCTAGGAATGGAGATGGAGACATTTATAGCTGTTTCAATGGCTTAGAAACTCAGGTACTAAAGTTATTTTCTGAAGACTTGTATGTCAGGAAAGTCATGGAAATGTGGATAACTTGGTGTTCCCTGGCCTTAAAAACACATGCATTTGCATGTCCATACCACACCCCTGTGTTTTCTGGTTACTTGTATACATACAAGCCAAGGGTAATTGTAAGTACATACAATTACATAGTTGCAAACATCCTACTCAAACAAATTTTTATTTTGCCGAGAGCAAACTGGTGCACGCACATGGAATATTTCACACGGATACTTGTTTGCTCAAATCATAGTCTGGTGTGCTACACTCTTAGCCTGACATTCATGTAACAAAACTTATTTGAGCTCGCATATTTTTTTAAAATAGGCAATTCTCTCTTGGCTGGTATAATATGCTTAAAGTTATATTTTGCAGTATTTTTTTTTTATTATTATTATTATTTCTCCATCTAGTATATGTATCTAAGTCATTTTTCATTCAGTTTAGCCTGCCTCAGACAAGTCTTGAGATAGAAACAGTGGAGAAGCTGCTACATGTTCCTGAAGACTCTGTTCCTTGCAAAATCCGTGCTAAGCGTGGCTTTGCCACTCATCCAAGAAGCATTGCTGAAAGGGTTAGTAAAGTTTATTAACTTTTTAGGAGAGGAATTATAGAAGTTGCATAAAGATTGCCTTCTTGCCATTGCATTATTTGTAATTTGAGTCCACTTTGCAAATTAGGCCATCACATGGTGAATTGAAGTGAGCTTTTTCAATACAGTCCTGACCTGCTCTTACATGCGAATACCTTGATTTCATATATATGAGCATAGATATTCCAGAAACAATACCTTGTTATTGGAGTAAATATTTTCAGATGCACACTAGCAGAATCGATCGAACTTACTTGTCTAGATATCTAATTAATACATGATATAGCTTACATAGCATAAAGTGCATGGATTATTGTTGAACATAAACAGTGTTTATTGTGAAGTCTATTTATTTGTTAATGTTACAGTTGTCCAAAAAGTTAGGTGTTGTTTTGGAACTATGCACTAACTCTTGTCTGGCACGTTCTTGCTCCATTATGCACAAGGGATTGATACATAAATAGTTTTCTCAAAATGAAACACCAGATTTGGTGACAAAATTGGAAAGAAAATTCAGAAAATCCAATTGCATTGTGTGATGTTTGTCTTGCTGAGTGATGACAAGGAAGAGCAAACACCTAGAAAGTGAAGTTAATTTTGCATGTCTCAAGGTGGTTTTTGGCTAGGCACCGGCAAGGTTGTTTCATGACTTAAAATACGAAGTAGGGTTGTCACAACCCGAATTCCGGGTCCGTGATCGGCAAAGCAGGTGGTGCTATGAGAACACCCCACCTACGCTAAGCTTCAAACATGCTTCTCATAAAACAAATTTTATAACTTTTCGCAGCATTTTATAAATTTTCAAATATTCTTCAAAACCAATAAATTCAAATAATACTTCATAATACTTATTACAATATAGAAAACCAAATTTTAAATAAAACAGTGTAATAGTGGAGCACTTTAAGGCATCAAAACAAGACAAAGGAAAGTCTCGTGGAAACAAGTAAGGCATACCAATAAAAAACGAAGAAGCAGGAACTCTCAACAAAGTCAATCTGCTAATAGAAACTAAGAACTTGAAAATAATATTAAAAAGAAGAGGTGAGTACAACCAACTTAGTGAAGGAATAACATTGCATATTAGCATATGGTAGTGAAATACATGTCATATAACAAATAACAAATGAAACTCTAAGGTTCTCATAACAGATGAGGTTTGTGGCCCTGATCACTGTGGGATGATCGGTCGCCATAGACTGGTACCTATCTCACCAACTAGGTATACAGAAAACCATGTGCATATAAACTAACTACTCTCTGTTAGTATGGAGTTTCTAATAAATATTCCAATATCAGAACATAATATATATTCATATAATTATTAAAGCAACTAAATGTCATATCAAATAGAATTTAATTCAACAGAATACGAATACAAATTCAAGAAACTAATGAGTACTCGAAAATAAATCATCATAAATAGATATTCAAGAATGTCATTCATACTCATCATATAATCAACATGCATAAATTATTTATATCACATGCATATTTAAAATTATCTTACTCACCCGAAAAACAGAAGACTAATAAGGATCGCTAGGATAATGCCAGTAGAACCTATAATGAATACAGAAAATACTAAAAAACAACTTGAAGTAAATAACATAAACGATTACAACTCTAATATTAGAGACCAAAACGTAATTATAAAATCGAAATAGATTCACCCGATCAATCCTGAACATGTACCAAACTGACCGAACTTAAAAGAACTTATCAAACCCCACTGCTCGGTCAACCGGTCAACCGATTGATCAGGATTTCAAAATCCTGATTTGCCAGTCTTCCAAAAATTTACAATTCCTAAAAAATTCTAACATGTTTCTCACAAACCCATAACAAAAATCAACCAATTAAACTCAAAACACAAACTTCAAATCTCTAACATCTTAAAATCTTAAAATCAAACTTAACCACTATAATCAAGCATGAAAACATCAAGATTTTACCTTAGAAACCCTTATCTCCAACTTTCACTTCTTTCCTTTTTCTTTCCTTTCCCTTCGTCCTCTCTTCTTCTCCTGTTCTCTCTCTCACAAAGAAATGATCTCTTTCTCTTTATTTATTTTTTTAACCTCATATATATACGTTGGAAGACTTTTAATACCTCTCCTGCAAAATGCAATGTATTAAGAATAAAGGGACTGATCTACATGCTGCATGCATACTCCTGCTTGTCCTTTACCCATTCAAGTTTGCCAATACTCACACTTTGGTTTCACCAAAAAGAACGAGACCGATATCTCATTTGATCAATCTGCAAAGATGTGGGTCCATCTTCTTTGCATTCCCTTTAATAAAACCAACATAATGAGAAGATGGACTATGCATAAAGGATGAAGGGATGTGCAATCCTGGCGATTCTCTTTTGTTGTTCATTAGAATTTGTTCATAAATAGCAGCTTAGAAAATTCTTTTACCATGAGATTTGCGGTCATTCACTGGTGCAGGCTATGCTTTGCTGGTGTTTGAATTTTGTTGTGGATCTATAATAATCTTCTTCTTTTTTTATTTAAACCAGGAGAGAAGAACCAGAATAAGTGGGAAACTGAAGAAACTACAAGATCTCGTTCCGAACATGGATAAGGTAATAATGTGGTATTCTTTTCTTCACACATCATGGAATCTTCTTTGAGTATTGGTATTTGTCATAAAGTTCCTTCACTAAATTCATTGAGAGATAATGCACTCACACACAACCCTGCCATGTGCTGGCATGGATGGCCTGAATGGTTAAGGCCAGTTAAAGATTCCATGATGACATTAACTTGATCAATCAGTTATATTTTGTGAAGTATATTGATCATGGCCACGGGGGTTTTTCTTTTCTTTTCTTTTTTATTTTTGTCCGATGGGCCTATGCCATAGGGGAAGCCTATCCAAATTTCTGAATCTGTTTCCAATATCTTTGAGGACTCAAACTTGAGACCTGGTAGTGGAAATCCTAAGTTTTAACTACAGGGGATCCTTTAAGTTGTGTTTGGTTAGTTTCACACAACAAAAGGAACAAATACGAAAGGGATAAAAATGTTGGTTTGGAGGCACGGAGATAGTCAAATAAATTTGTTGTTGTGATAGTCAAATAATTGAAGAAATAATCAAACACGAATTACATGAGACCTTTTCAACTCACACAAACGAAGAAAAAAACTTGCAAAACATTTTCCAGGATTCTAAATACAGTAAATTATGAAGAATGTGTTGTGTGCTGATTTTCTCAACAACTTGCAGCAAACAAGTTATGCAGACATGCTGGACTTCGCAGTGCAGCATATCAAAGGCCTTCAAAATGAGGTGGAGGTGAGTGAAACATTTACATCATGATCAGATAGAAATGATGGCTAAATCGCAATGGCAAATGGTTGTTTTACTTATTGCTGGTCTTCCCCTAATCTTCACTTGATATTGCTTGTCCATCTCATACAGAAACTCCACAAAGAAATGGAAAATTGTACCTGTGGATGCGAAAAATCAACCCCATGATTGTGTGAAAAATGGGAGCCTGGAGCGATGGGCAATTCTTTGCTCTGTGTGTGAAAAATCATCACTTCACGGCAAGGCAACCGAAAGTTAGATTGTCTATTAGAGCACCATGATGTTCGGCTGAAATGGGATGAACGTTGACCCGACATAAATGTGAAAAAGTTTTTGATTCAAGGAATCTGAAGGCAGGGACTCAGGCAGGCTAAAGTTATCTTACCAAATTTCGGTTAACAACTGTAACGTTAGGGAATCAAACCCAAAACTGTATATAGTGGAGTGATATTGTTGACTTGTAGTTTAATCAGAAATGATGCATGTAAAAATGCTGTTTAATTTCCCCTTTTTTGTTTTCTTGGTATTTGAGAATTGAGAGCATAGTTATCAAATCTTGTCGGGATGGTCCAAGATTTGGATAGTAGATTTGCCTGGTCAACTAATGTATCAATGAGTGAGTCAACAGAGTGTTTGGTGGTGTTTGGTGTTTGTAAGTGTGGTAATTATTATCTTTTAAAGTGTTTTGTATTTAAAAATATATTAAAATAATAATTTTTTATATTTTAAAAATTATTTTTATTATTATTATTATATCAAAACAATCTAAAATCATACTAGCAATAAGCATGCTTTAGTAATGCCCCTATTGATTTTTAGTTCTTTAATCTCGGCTATTTGATTCGATCTCTCTTTTTAAGAGTAACTTCATATACCGCAATAAAGAAATAATTGACATGAATAAACTCGCTAATTTGTTGATTGAAATTCTAAAATCTAACCTTGGTTAAGTCGCAAGGCACTTTGACAAACGCTAGCCACCATGTATGGTATAATCATGACCAATAATGCCAATACTCTAAAAAACTCATGACTTAAAAAATATACATAAATGAAATCAAGTGAATAAACTTATGTCATAAAAAAATATTACGCAAGGCCGAACACATCTGCAATATAATTTTAAAATGAATATTTTTTATTATAAAAAATAAACTTCATTTTAAAAAAAATATATTATAGATGAATTAGAATAATACCTTGAAAAATAAAATAGAAACAAAACAACTAAAAAAAACTTATATTAAAAAAATATGCAAAAATCGTAATCTAAATCATGATATTAGGATAAACCTATAGAAAAAACTTAAAAATAATCACAAAACTAATAATAAAAAAACTATGGCGGAATAATAAGACCGTACAAAGCCAAATTCCCAACAAATTAAATGTTCAAAGATAAAATCAGGAAAAAATTAATTACACAAAAGGATCGAAAAAAATAAAGGTGAGAAAAAATATTAATTAGAGGGATAAAAATTTTCAGTTGGAGGGTTTAATTGAATTGAAAAATAGCTTTAATAAAACAAAAAAAATCAAAAGAATGAGGGTCAAACTAAAAAAAATAAAACAATAGAAAAATTGATTAAATGATGAAATTGAAAAAAAAAAACTTCAACAAAAGTGCCAAGGAAAAAATTAGAAATTATAAAATATGAGGACCAAAATGAAAAATCAAACATATGAGAAATTAAAATTGAGGGACTAAATTGAAAAGAATTAAAAAAAATCTATAAATGGAAAAGGAATGAAATAAGAAATTAATAGAATTATGACTAAAATTGAAAAGTAAAAAACAAAGAGGACAATGATGTATGTTACCTGTCAGAAAAGAGAGAAGACGTAAAAAAAGCATACGAAAACTTGTGACAATTCAATTACTATTAGCTGCCACACGTCACAAAAAAAACTTAATTTTTTGAACCAAAGGGTGCCAAGTTAATTTTATTATAGCCCAAGATATATTTTAGTATGGATTGGATTACAGTAAAACATCTACGCCATTTAGTTTTTTTAGGTAATGTATTATAATCTAAAATTTGAATCTTATTGACTATACTTTTTCCATTATAATAATTATAATAGAAAAAAAAAAGATCACTATTTTGTACAGCAAGATTTTTTAAATCTAATGATTAATGGTTGTCTATTTGATAAAGTGTGAGATTTGAATGATACTGGCTCCAATTCTCCCAATCATAAAACCATAGAAAAGGGAGATCTCTATTTCATAGGACTTTCTATCAACATAATATTACATTTTATTTTTTATAATAATTTTTTTTTAATTACAATCCTCCATTTTCCAATGCCTTTAAAACTTATTTTTTAAATGAAAAAACAATATTGTTTTGGAAAAAATATCCTTTTAAAAAGAAATTAATTAATTAGTAAACTTCTGAAATCTCATCAAAATCAAGTTCTAATTTAAAAAGATTTCGGGTTAACTTATCGGGCGATACAGTCCGGTTTTGTAATAGTGAGAAAAACCATGAAAAAAAAAAAAAGTTCCCTTAAAAAAATATGAATAAATGATATGATGAGTCCACTACATGCGCAGTATGTCTGTGCCAGCTTAGCTTGGGCTGAAAACACACATTCATACCCCTCCACCACTCTTTCCCTCTCTCTCTCTCTCTCTCTCTATATCTCTCAAGCCACATCCATCTCCAGCAAGCAGAGAATTATCAAAACGGCAAGCATGTCATCGGACGAAGAAGGGGGAGAGGAGTACCTGTTCAAGATCGTGATCATAGGGGATTCAGCAGTAGGAAAATCAAATCTGCTTTCTCGATATGCAAGAAATGAGTTCAATTTACATTCAAAGGCCACGATAGGAGTGGAGTTTCAGACCCAGAGCATGGAAATTGATGGCAAAGAAGTTAAGGCTCAGATTTGGGACACTGCTGGCCAAGAGAGGTTCAGGGCTGTCACTTCTGCTTACTATAGAGGTGCTGTCGGTGCTCTCATTGTTTATGACATTAGTCGCCGTACTACTTTTGATAGTGTCGGTCGATGGCTTGATGAGCTTAAAAGTAAGTAACGTTTTTCACCCCTCCCCTTTTTTTGTGAATTTGATGACAGCCCATTTTTGTTTTTGTTGTTTTGTTTTGGGGTTTTGGTGGATTTGGCTGAAATGCACTTTGTGGGGGTAAAAAGGTTGATCTTTTGGTCAGTTGTAGTTAGATCTGAGGTTGGAATGATGGATTTTTCAATGAGACTTGAGTTGGAAGAAAGCTATAAATTGATCTCCTTTAGAAAAGTCACTAAATATGGTTGTTTTTTAGCTTAAAACTTGTTGCCATATCTTTATACTGTTCTTTTTTTTTCGAAGTTGCATATTCTATGGATGGTATTGGCGTGGCATGAACTTCTTGGGGGTTATTATTTTCCTATTATGTTGCTAAAATTGGAAAATTTTGTCCTTGTTAGGCCAACTAGTGATTTGGAAGTGCAAGATCTCATATTCTGATGATGATAATTTTCTTTCTTTTCTTTTGGAAGGCAGGGTTACAAGTATAAACTTTAAACGCTTAAAGATTAAAGCAGCTCATTATGATTTTCAGGTTGAATCAATGTGATTTCATCGATATGAATTTCCATGCCTAGTTAGCTTGTATTTTATGGAGGGGGGGGGGGACTTGCTTCACAGATAATGCAAATCAGCTCCTGATCACATACCTCATTCGTGATTGCACACATTATATATTTGTTTTTGTGTTTGCACATGATAATTAACATCTTGCATTAGCAGTGTAATTGGCTGATCTTAGAATATACATTTGTCCCAACAATCCTAAAAAGTCCCTGATTAGCATTTTTGGTGACATCTAAATTGATGTTGTAGTGCTCTTTCTTTTTTCTCAGTTAATCTTATTCAGGAATTGATTAGTTCGTCTATCTATTGTTAATGTCTTAATGAGAAAGGTGGAGTTGATTCCATATTTACTTAGGAATCAGAAATTTTGAAAGCAAAAATTGGTAGAAGTTAAGGCTCTGTGCAGATTGCAAGACGCATTAAAGTTCAATTAATGGCCCCACAATGCAAAATACCACACACACACAAAAAAAAAAAGAAAAAAAAAAAGATAATGATAAATCTGAAAATAGAAGGTTTAGAGGGTATTATTGATCTATGTTTTCCTTTTTGAGGAAAATATATATATTGTTACAACTAAGGATCAACTTCAGATAGCTTGTTGATCTTGGCGTATATGTATGCTGGGATTAAATTAAATTTTAAGCTGATTTTAAACCAAAGCAAACGATAAAAGCATACTGGAGTTTGCCAAGAGTTTAAGCGTGGAGTCCACCAAAGAGCTCATTGGGTTTGATTACAATTTATCATCTCTCTTTTTTATTGAAATAATATTAGAATACAGCAAAGCCAGTTAGTGTCTTACAAGAATATAGAGCCTAGCAGCAGTATGTAAGAGGAAATAATTAACAATGAATAACAAGAACTAGAGCCAAACAACCAAAATCTAAAAGCATATCTAATGATTCCCAAAGGCTGTCTAACTACACAGGAAAGTACAGTTGGCTTTATCATTTCAGGCAGCTTTCTTTGAAGGTATCACCTAGAAAATTCTGACATTATGTTCATTTAGTTCTGTTTGAGCCAAATTTTATGTAAACTCATTGACACTAAATTATATCTTTTATTCCTTTGACCCACATATTTTTGGTCTATCTTTCCTGATTCCCTCTCCTACTATTTCAGTCCCATCACTCATTCTCACCTCTGCATCCATAAGATGCACATCTTTTGAAAACAAACTTTGTTGTCTCTGGCCTGAAGTTTTTTCATCAACAAACAGTAATTTCCTGTTTGAGAAAAGGTAGGAGAATCTATTGAAGACAATAATTAATGAAGTCAACTGAGCCAGATGACATGTATTTAACTGATGCAGGTCATGTAAAAAATTTTGATCTTTCAGGTCAGCAGCAATTTGCATGTCGTTTCTATATTTCAGTCTTATTTTCAATACATGTGGTTAGGTTGTGCAGGGAACATGTAAGTTTGTTTGGGTGCTTTACATAGTTTTGATGTTTTACATTGGTGGTTGTTATTTTGGTCATGCAGATGTGTTTGTACTTTATTGTTTCATCTTTCATCTCTAAGCTTAAGACAATATAGCTCTCCTTTTACAGGGATAAAGGTTCAGATAGAGATGTAAATTAGCTTGTGTAGGACATATAGTAAAGTATATCAAAACTTAATGGATGGTTTAATAGAATGTGAATTGAGTAATTCTTTATCACTGCTTGCATGCTGGCTGCTTCCATAATAAAAATACCATGCACCACAAGTTGATTACAATATTATAGCCTTGATAATCTGGTATTAGTGGTTATTGGAGTAGTTAAAAGTTATAACGTGTAGAGTACCATCAGATAATGATTAATTAATCCTTTAGGAATTGCTATCCAACACATCAGGACCAATCAATTCTTATGCCTGTGTCCACAGTAATGGCCTAAACCTGAAAGCAACAACGGATTATACTGGATAAGTGACAGCTCAAAGAGTATTTAGTGATGAGAGTTAGAATCCTGCTGGCATAGGTAAATCCCTGCCTCTTTGGAAAACTATTCAAATGACAGAAAAGAATAATCATATACAGAAAGGGTTGGGATGGGGAGCGCAACCAGTTTTTTTGTGCAAAAGAACTTTCAAATAGACTAAGTTCAAACACAGTACCTTTGTCTACTGTCAAGAGGCCTAATTCTTCCTTAACTCCTGACTTATGAATATGACCAAAATCATCATGTCTGCATGTGATGTTATGTTCACAACTTTGATTATGAATCATGCTACACATCATGAAAACTACCACACAAATAGCACGAGCACTAGCAATGGTACATTTCTGTATATATACACAATGTTTTGTCCATTAAGACTACATGAGTGTTTGCAATTTCATTGTTTGTTGAATATGTCATTTCTCTTTGTACTTCCATAGGGAGTATCATGAGAATGAAATGTTTAAGTACCGCAGCCATAAGATTTGGTGATTAGATGAACTTGATTCCATTATGTTAATAAAAAATTGTAGTTGTCCATATTTTAGAGCATTGCTATCCATCCTGAAATATTCATCTCAAATGAGTTTCCTGAACAAAATCAACCATTAACGGGATGGACATAACTGATGACTCCCATACAACACCAACTATCAAGTGGCTGACATTGTTATGGAACCAATTCTGGATGGATATTTTGGGATGAATAGCCCTACTCCTTGTGCATCACACCTGCTCTGCATTAGAGTGGAATATAGAAATAGCATGTGTTCCCAAGCGTGCTAGAGTGCTTTGAGCATTGAGCTTTTAACTGGAGAGGAATAGTTGCGAGAGAAAGAATTTATTCATCCCAGATTCTCAATGTCTGTGTTTTCTAAATTTTGATTTTATAAGCAGTTTCAATGTGGTGTAGTTCCCCTATCATTGTACATGTTGAGCACTCTGGTATCTTTTATTATCAAGAGTTCTCTTTAAATGGCAACAAAATGCAGTTTTTAGCTTGGCCTGGGATTGGCTAGAAATTGCAAAGAGTTCATGATATTGAGTTTTAACGTTTTCTAGATGTCTCAAGATTCAGCAGTATTCTTTATCCTTTGCATGTATATCTAGCCTATCTGTTTGCTTCCAAGGGATCACTTTCCTCCTGATCATGGTCTTAGATTTTCATAATTTCTGTTCAGTTTAAAATCACCTTTTGAGCTTAACTGAAACATTTCTGCAGCCCATTCTGATACAACTGTAGCAATGATGCTGGTTGGGAACAAGTGTGATTTGGAGAATATCAGGGATGTTAGTGTGGAGGAGGGCAAAAGCCTTGCCGAAGCTGAAGGGCTGTTCTTCATGGAGACATCTGCCCTTGACTCAACAAATGTTAAAAAGGCTTTTGAGATTGTTATTCGAGAGATATATAACAACGTGAGCAGGAAGGTCTTGAATTCTGATACATACAAAGCTGAATTATCTCTGAATAGGGTAACCCTTGTTAACAATGGGAGTGACTCCAAGCAAGCCCAAGGCTACTTTTCCTGCTGCTCCAGGTGATCTCCGTTCGTCTCATGTCTTACAAGTGTACAAGTTACAGGATTTGACATGGTTGGCTTGTTGATTCAATTTGGTTGGGTGGTCGGTTTGTTTTATTTAATTATTATGACTTCAGGGCTTTATTAATTGCAAAATAAGTTGATATTTATAGCAATGAAATTGTTTAATTCAAGGTAAAAGAAAGGATCAAGTTTTTCTGTGCTTTTGATAGCAGAATCATGTAATTGCACAAGATAAAGTGAACGGTCATATTCCTTTGTGTACTTGTAATCTTTAGTGGAAATGTTACACGTAGCTTTTAAAATTGTTTCCTTCTATTTACCAGCACCTGCATCCTTTCTCATCAGAGGAGCCACAGGGATGCATCAATTTGCTTATTGAACCCTATTTTGTTTCTTTTAAAATGTCCTGGAATATTCATCATGCCCTCACTTCCTCTTCTCTCCTCCCTCTTTCTTTCGTCTTTCTTTTCTTGTTTTCCTTTTTTAAGTCCCTTTTAACTACGCAATTATGTATTACTTGTAGTTGTTCTGTTGAAGGGTGTGGCCCCTGGCTCAGATGGCCAGCCAGCCAGTATCTACCCAAGAAACCATATGTATATATTTGTTAAGGCAAACCATTTTTGCCTACGCTTAGCACTTAGCAGGTTAAGGTTGTGACTGTTTGAGCAGGGGAGGCAGGGTGATAAGGGTCTTGCAACTGTTGTTCCTCCATATCCAAGTGATCATAACTAACTTGTGCCCAAACTTTTCTCATTCATTTGCCTTACGATGGCAGACCTTGCTCGTTTTTTTGTCTATTTAGAGACAAGAATCAGGATGTGAGATCACATGGCTCGGGAACTGAGAGAATTGACTTTGGTTTCTGCTCCTTGTCAATGCCTCGGGAGCATTACAAGGTGGTCTCAAGACAACTGTGAACTTCTTTGGTTGCCTGGCAACCAAATATCAACCTCATAACTTGACCACGTTATCCAACAACTGTCGGCCAACCCATCCAACCAAACCCAAGATCTTGTGTTTGCTTCCTAATATGTGGGGCAACTAGCCTGCTAGTGGGAGGCTCGCCTGTGTATGGGTTAGTTGGGAACCCAAGCACAAGAAAAACTGAACCCTACCACCACTTCTAATAATTGTAAGTTTATAACACAGAATGGGAAGAGAAATCATCAAATAATATAGAAGAACGAATATATATATATATATATAAACCCTCAAGTGATCAACCTACCACTATAAAGTGTGATTAAAAGGGGAAAATTCAAGTAAAAGACTAATAATAAGGAGATCAACTAAGATAAGCCGATCCATCATGACTTTAGTGATAATCATCTCAGCTTCTCCAGCTGCACTTTTCAATCTTCTAGAATCATTTTTGCTCCAATGAGAAAAGAAAACGTCCTTTTCAGCTTCTATGTGGGATTGCTGTGTGTGAAGGCAGATGTTGAAAGATAGAGACAGGTGAAGGTGATGTGTCCTTTATTTCTTCTTACTTTTTTGCTTTTAACAGTCGTAATGTGCTTTCATGGTTTGCAGAAAGCTTCTAAACCACTCATTGGGATCTCCAATACTTGGCCATTTCAAACCCATTTTTGCTATAGTGGTAGTCCTCAATGGTCTGATCAATTTCTGCCTGTGTGTTCATCACAAAAGGTCCATACTGAACCACAGGCTCGTTAATCGGCTGTCCGGCAATAAGCACAAATCGCAGTGGCTTAGAAGACCTGTTCCACACACTTAAACCATCTCCAGGACCTAAAACCAGGACATGATGAGCAGTTACAGGCGAAGAAGCTGGCTTGCCAAAGACCCCTTCACCTTCAATAATATACACAAACCCATTCCATGATTCTGGAATACTTTGATTCATTTGAGCTCTAGGTTTCAGAGTGAAATCCAGATACATTGTTGGTGTCCTGGTATAAACTGGAGACTGCACTCCCATTGATTTCCCTGCTATAATTCTCACTTCAACCCCATCTTTCTCTGCTGTTTTTATGTCATCGCTTAAAAGTTCTTGATACCCTGGTTCAATCCTGCAAAATAGGTTTTTAGATTACTGTTAATTCTGCCTGGAGAATATAAAAGACAAATTCTGAATGAACATTCTGTTTTTTTCAAGATGAACTTTGGAAATATTTTCAAATTGCTTGTTGGTGGGGGAAAGCTGGCCTATCTTAAGGGTCAAGGAAAGTAGACATTTTTGATAGAATTATAAGAATTAACCTGGGACAATGGGACATTGACAGACACACACACAATAAAAATGAAGGCGCAGCTAAATTCTCATGAATATTTTAGAAACTAGAAACATAGAATTCGGTGTTGCAAAGAGGAAATTTTGTATGCAGGCCATAAGTTTTTGAAACATAGGAGAATTTGATTGAGAATTAGTAACTAGCAGATGAGTCATAAAGGGTTAGGACACCAGGAGTCAGGTTCCAGTCTTGCCCTTATAACCTTAGAAAAACAGGGGAAAAGAAAGAGAGAGAGATAAACTAAAAGTAGAAATTCCTCACATTTTGTCCTGGGAAGATAGATTTATCCACAGCTGCAGACCCTTCTGCTCACCTTCTCCAGCAGGCATTTCTGAGTGGATGATACCTCTTCCTGCCGTCATCCACTGCACGACGAACGGGAAAAAAACAAGATAAGAATCAAATGAAACAAAGAAGAAGAAAGTCAAAGATGTAAAATGCTCCGATTCATTGCCCCCATCTGAATTCCTTTACCTGCACATCTCCGGTATGGATTGTACCCTTGTGTCCTGCAAAATCCTGATGAGTGATGCCTCCCTGATACCCACAATAATCAAACATTAGTTTCTTAAAATTGATCCAATCCTCCAAAAATCTGATTTGCAAATTGGTTTTGTACCAAAAAAAAAAAACATTACCTGCAGCATGTATGTAACAGTCTCAAAACCTGCAATCCATATTAGAAAAAGAAACAGAAGTAAAGGCATAAGATTTCCAAATTACCATACAAAATCTAACGAGCATACAGAAACCCAAATAAATAAAATAAAACATTGATAATGATGGGAATAATTCAAGAACCTCTGTGAGGATGATCAGGAAATCCAGCAGGGGGGGACACTGCAACAACAACCACCACCAAAATACCTTACAATATCAATACCATACAATATTTCTTAAACCAGCTAGACATTGATATAAAACTAACCTGAAAAATCATCCAACATGAGAAAAGGATCCAAGAACTTCAGCTCACTCCTGAGAATCAATATGCCAAAACAAGAGAACCAGGAAATGCATCAAGAAATCAGAAAACCAGAACTGGAACAAATCAAGAAATCAAGAGCACAAGAAGCCATGCATGATTCAAGAAGTACCTTCCAATGCTTCTCCTAACGACAGCACCCTCACCTTCATGTTGGAGCTTGGCCAGGACCTTCTTGGTCACCAATCTGGGTGTGCTGAAACCAGTGGATTGATCTGATTCAGACATGATATTCCTGGTATGGTTGGTAATCTTACTAGCCTTGGCAGTAGTTGTTGGATGTAATCTGAAAAGAAAGTTTCGATATATAGAAGCTCTCATATACTACGAGCAATCAAAAATACTCAAAGAAAATAAGTCTGCGTTTTCTTGTTCTTGTCTTTGGATTTAGTTCTGGGCTTCCTTTAGAAATCAGAACCTCCTCGGCAGACATATATATAGCAAGAGCAGGTGGCTTTGTTTGCCTTTGAGAGCTTGGACACGCAAAAAACACAGAAATAAATATTTTAAAAAATGCAGCTACTCTTTACTCCCTGTATTTTATACGTGATTATAGCTTAGTATTTTAATTTAAAAACCATAATTTAGTATCATTTAACTACGGTTGACCTCACCATTATTTTGTTAAAATCATAGTTATCATATCTGTGTGGGTCAATCCCAAAGTAAAATTATTTTGTTTTTAATAAAAGAAATCACTTTAGACAAAAAGTTTTCTTAAAAAAAAGATTTAATCTAGTTTTTACCGAGTTGATTAGATTTGATTAGATTAATATCTAAATCAGTTTAAAACAAAATTCATCCTAGATTAGTCTCTGGATCAACGAGTTATTTATTGAACCGAGTTTAATGCAATAAGATGGACAATAGTTGAGGAATTAGGTTATAGGTTTTCAAGCATAAAGGGTTGGATTGTGATATTTTTCAAATCCAGGGACTAAAATGAATTTACCAACACGTTTTTGTTTTGTCGGAGGTGGTTGGTGTAAGTGCCCCAAAGGAAGCTGGAGGCGTGGGGATATCCTTTTATTTTCTCACCTTAGACCAATCATGATGATGATGTCAAGCTCTTGTCATCATGATGATGGCCTGCTTCTTTGCATTTTGCTGCACTTTGCTGCTTTCTAAGAATTTTCTTTTTCTTTTTAAAAATCCACTTCTCTCCTTTCTATTTTATTCACTACTTTTTTTTTTTTTTTGTATGGATGAGATTTTTTTATTATTTTCTCGTTTTCCATGATAAGATCTGATATTTACTAATATTTTAAAATATTTTATCAAATTTATTTTTTTATAACATGTTTGGACTTTTATGTATTTTTATTGTTATTTAAATGATGCAAGGATAACATATATGTTACGTCAATTTTCTTAATATAAATCATTATATTTATATCATTTAATAAAAAATATACAAATCAAGATTTATTACAATATATATATATATATTAAAAAAACTACTTACAACGTCTTCTCTTAATATAATCCCAAAATTTATTTGAAAAATAATTTGAAGGTTACTTAGAAGATGACATTTTATTTTTTTATAACATGTTTCGAAGATTTTTATTATTATTTGAATGATGTCAAGATTAGATATTATTTACATCAATTTGATATAATAAAATTAATTTCTTCCATAAAAAAATCTCCTCAGAGTCAAGAATCAAGATGCATCATCGTTTGGTCGAATATGCATTCACACTTCACAACTCCACCGTTTGGTCAAATCAATCTGATTTATATTATATTACATTAATTAATGAAACTTGTTGCTATTAATATACAGCTCTCTCTCTCTCTCTCTCGAGAGAGAGAGAGAGAGAGAGAGAGGAGAGAGAGAGAGAGAGAGAGAGAGGATAGGCTTTCTGAAATTATTTTCATCATTGCTTAAATATTTATACTTTATGATGCCACAAGATTGTCTAAAAGCATGTTAAAACTACATTTTAATATTAAATAAAAAAATGTCAGCATATAATCCAAGAAAATCAATTATATTTTTTTAAAGTAAATAATGGGATTTTTCATGCATTCGAAATCATATAATTCAAGAAAATGAATTCTATTTTTTTAAAGTAAATAGTGGGATTTTTCATACATTCAAAATCATATAATTCAAGAAAATGAATTTTTCATTGGACTTGGCCAGTTATGAAAAATAAAGCTAGAGTTAATACAATTGCGACACCTCATTTACATAACAATATTGTATTTAAAATACCTATTAAATTTCAAATAAAAAAATTAATATTTTAAAAAATCACTATTTTTTTTTTAGAAATCTTTAAAAAAATAAGATGATGAGGGTGAGGGTGATGTAGAAATTAAAATGCTTTGAATTTCATCCTTTTCAAATCAATAGTGTGAAATCAACTTATTTATAAATTAATAAATTCAAATTAAATAACAAACAATCTAATCAACTTTCATATTCACAACTCTTTATATAATTTATCGGTTGATAAATATTTAGGTTTATTATATCAAGTGCATGCATTCTTGATTAATAAAATTTATGATATATATATATATAAACTTATACAACTTTAATTAGTACCATCTTCTCCCCCACAGTAGAGTGCATGCACAGGAACAGAGATCATTTACGATAGAAGGAATTTAGCTAATGATATATTCAAGTTTCCTGGATATTTACGATAATTATAAGAACTCTGTCATGGAATCTTCCTCCTAATGAGAAAAGATAGGACAAGGGCTGATGTCGTTTTATGGTTGATGGCTGATCACATTTACCGCCTGTTTTCTACTTTGGTTGGCAACCTCGGAACTGTTTCCCCATGTCTCGTATCTGAACCAACAAACCATGAGAGCTCTGTTTTGGATTTTGTGGTTGGAATCCAAGTTTCCCATCTCAGAAAACAGCACCATCCTTCCTTTTTCATGGCAGAAATGAGAATCTTCCTCTTTTAACCTAACCAAATCCAAATGACATCTATCATCCCTAAGCATGGCGTTTGCTTTGTTGAAGAACAACAAGGAGCCTTGACTTCTCCCATGTATTTAACTAATCACTCCTTTTCTCTTAGAAAATCAGCTCGGGACCCCATACGGATCCTCGGTTAGAAGCCAGGAGGGCAGCCAGCTGTGCTGGACGCAAGGTGGCGGTCAGGTGGCTTCAAACGCCTTGATAAAAAGGGAACAGCAGAGCTCCCACATGCCTAGATCTCTAGTCAAATTGAGTATTTATGACGAGGTTCTGATTTCGCATTTAATTAATGTCAAAAAGATATCCTACTTGATGGTCATCATCATGAACTGAATTTATGCAAATTGGGTAAGGTCACGAGACTACAGCTGAATTACCCCAAGTCTAGCTAGCCGTCTGAGCAGGGTTCACAGGGGATATTTTTTGTTCTGTTTTTATTTATAAAAATAATTAAATTAAAATTTTATAAAGTATAAAAAATAAAGTTAAAACCAGTTCAAACTGACATGTTTCAATTTGGTTCAGTTTGATTATTTTATATTAAAAACCGACACCCAACCGAGCGGTTTTGGCCATGTTTTGTTTGGTTCGGTTTTTGTGTTGTTCGGTTATTTTATATTAAAACCCAGAAACTATATTTTTTTGGGGTTTTTTTACTTTCTAATGGGATTAGTTTCGGTTTTTTTCAATTCAGTTTTTTTATTTTTTTAGTTTGGTTTGGTTTGATTTTTCGATTTCAGGTTTATGAAACCAAAATCAAACCGAACCAAATATTTTTTAAAATATTCTAATTGGTTTAATTGATTTTTTTTATATTTTTAGTTTAATGAATTTTTTCATTTTTTCATTTATCATTGTCAGATTTTGACAAAAACTTTGCGTCATCATCCAATCATCATTACAGTATCAAGTATTCCTTCTGGAAACTATACTATAGTCAATCAATGTTCACGTTTCCATGCTTTTGTCATCGAGCTTGTTCAAAAGAAGTACGGCTTAATAAACAGGGAGGGCCATTCTTTTCTTTTTGCCTTTTTCCTCTTCAGAAGGAAGGACTGTCTTGCAGGTTTTTTCTGTTTTTTTCTTGTCAAAGTCCGAATAGCTGGTTTTACCCATTAAAAAAAACCAAAAGTGCTCGCTATTTTCTTGTACCATATGAAGAGAATTATTGTAGATTCATCTATTCAAGCAGGGTAATAATAATGATTTTGTTCTTCATTGTTTTTAACCATTTCTTTGACATTGAGTGTAAAATTATCTTTTTAAAGGAATTTAAAAGTTATTTATGGATTATTCAGGATAATTTTATTGTTCAACTTTAAAAATACACAGAAAAAATACTTTTTTATCCTTGAAATCCAAAAAAAAAAATGGTCTTTTGTTAAGGGTTTTTTTCATCCTTTTCTTTTTATTTACATAGTAAAATAACGCTTATACCCTTGGCTGCTCAGAAAAATGACCTTGCAGAGAGGGGTTTATTTGTCTTTGCATTCTTTTTGTACAGGAAAATTACATAATTAACCTTTGACTTTTCAGATTTTAAGAATAACTTCGGAGGCATTTTTTTCTTTGCGTCATGGTTGTTTTCTAATAATGGTATGCCATTGGGCTTTTTTTTTTTTGTAATTCCTCTTATTAAAATATTAATAAATCAATAAAATATATTGACGCATGCATCAGCGCATCAAAGTCCTTCGTGCTGTTACGATGGCCAAAAAGTATGTGCGCGGCAATTGGGGTGGCGCGTTTGCCAAGGCGAGCGGCGATTCGGTGACGATGAGCTTTTTTCTCCTACCCTTCGTTTCTCTCTCCTGGGCCTTGGTTTTTGTGCCAGGCCTTTAAAAATTTTGTTGTGTCATCCATTTTGTATTTGTTTTGGATTTGATCCTTATTCTTTTAATTTCTATTTGCTTTGATTTTTATGCTTCTTGAAGTTTATTTTTTTTCAATTTCATCCCTCTCCGCATTTAATTTAATTTGATTTTTTGTACCCAATATGATCCTCATTCTTTTGATTGCTATTTTTTTATCCTTTGTATTTTTTTATTTTTTTTATTTTGTCCTTTAGAATTTTAATTCATTTTTTTCAAATTTTGATCCTTATTTTTTTCATTACTCTTTTTCTATCCTTTTCTTCATTTATTTTATTTTCAATTTAATCCCTGGTTAGTTTCTTTCAATTATTTTTTATGTAAGATTTGGTTCTCATTGTTTATTTTGTAAAAAAAAAATTATAATTGAGGATTTTGCTTTGTAATTATTTTTGTCTTTTACAGGGTTGTTTCATTCTCATGATCCATCCCACCAGTTTCAATGATTTACCTGGTTTGAGTTTGATATTTTTTTAAAATTCTTTTTAGAATTTTATTTTATTTTTTTCATTTGACATTGACTTATTGAGCTATGAGCTTTGTGATTTGTTTAGCTTTATTTTTTATGAGGTTATCCTCATCTCATATCTCGGGTTACAAGTTAGTTGGGTTAACATAAGTTAACTCGGTTTTTTTAAATTGATTTTTTATTCAGTTTTATCTTTTGCTATTAAATTATTGATCCTTGAGTGTTGTTATTTTTTCCACCTTCATGGACGCGGGGTTATCCCAAGTGTGGGATGGTCAAGCATCTCAGCGTCTCCTCCACGAATAAGCGGCACATCTAGCTCAATGGTGGCCAGAGTGATGCATGTAGCCTTTTTTTTTCTTTTCTCCTACTTGATTTTTTTGCTAGCCTTTTAAAAAATAAAATCATTCCCTAGGATTTGTTATACTTAAGATTTCATCCTTATTCTCTTCATTAAAAATTTTAAAATTTAAAATAATTTATGGAATTAAGAGGTTTTTCCAACTTCACTGTTATTCTCTTTATTGCAATTTTTTATTAAGAGTACTTTATTAAATTAATATTTTTTAATTTCACTCCCAATAGATATTTTCACCCATAGATTTGGTTCATATTTTTTTATTATTACTATTTGTTTATATGGTTTTTGCAATTGTTTTTTTTTTTTGGAAATTTCATCATTCTTTTGTTTTTTCCATGTTAAATCTAATCTTTTTTTATTATTGTATTTCTTTTTCCTTGCAAGATTTTTTTAGATTGATTTTTTTTTCATACTCCAACATCTAATTGGATGGATGTTAGGCTTCTTAGTTGAGTCCGGATCTACAATTTAACGGTTTATAGATTTAAGAGATTGAGTTTTATTTACGAAGTTGACACGGACATGGGTTTCCATGGTTTTTTTGCTGTTTTAAAAGCTTCTTTTTCTATCCTTTACCATTATGTTATTTTTTATTTACTTTCTATGAGATTTTTGTAGTCAATTTTAAAATAACATAGGTTGCCTTGCTTCTTCTTTTTTTCTTTCTTAAATTTAGATTTTCTAAAAGAATTTCTAAAAGAATTTTGTTTTTGAATTGAATTGAATTGATTGATTTCATCATCTAATATTTAATTTTTTGGGTGTTGAGCTCCTAGATTAAGTCGAGTCAAGAATTTAATGGATTGCGAGTTTGAAAGTTTAATCTGGGTTTACAAGGTTTGCATTGTTTTGATTTTTTTTTCTCCAATGAAAAATATGGTTGGCCATATATTAGTTTTTTATTAAATTAAATTTATTGATTGCATCCCTGTCATTTAGTTTGAGACAATACTTGAAGGAATTTTGTTTTTTTAATTTTCTTTTTGGAAATTGGTATTCTTTGTTTGTTTATCTTTTTTTTTTCTATTGAGTTACCCGGTATCATATCTTGAATTATGAATTCAACAGGTTCACCAGGTTTGGCTCGACCCTTTTTTTCATTGCTTTTAAATATTTTTGGATCTCGAATCAATGATCATAACCTTGGATTTTGTTCTTTTAAAAATAAATATGCATCGTCTCAATATCTTTACTGCGATAAAAATAAATGATATGTCCGCAGCGTAACGCGGACCACCTATCTAGTAGTTATAATACTAAGTCATGTTGACGCAACATCCATGTCACAGGTGGAGGATTTGACTTAAATTTATTGTATTGATCTAGGTTTTAACTCTTAAAAAACCCTGAAATATTGTTGTTTTAATAAATAAAAAAATCAAGATTTTTCACCGACTTGGCTTAACGAGTCGCCGGATTAACACATCGAAAGTTTGAAACAAGCCAAGTCTTATAAGTAGGGTTTTACCCCATTTGCATTGTTTGGGGAAGATTTCAAAAATAAATTGAAAACAAGACATGCAAACCATACCTGAGATCATGGAAATGCCTAACCTTTAATTTCCTTGCTCCAAACTATTTTGGGTATTTTCAATTTACTGTTTGAATTTAACTTCGAAGCTTGTAAATTAGCAATGATTAAAGAGGAACATGAATGCGTGGGCATAGTCCCCCCTTTTTTTTTTTTAAGCAATTAATTTTGTTGATAAAAACGCAAAAAATATTTAAAACTTTTTTTCGTTAAGAATATTCTTAGACAAAGTTCATAAGTGAAACAGAATTTATTTTTTTTATTTTTATACGAGTTTAAGGACTCACTTTCTTCATTGAAAGCTGTTTAATTATATGTAAGAGAATAAATTAATTTAAAGATTTGAACTTGAAAGTTAATAAACGAAATAGACATTCTTAACCATACAATCTATGCTTTGAGTTTAAAACATATTGTATAATAAAGGAAATCTTGACCTAGGTTATAGCTCACCATAGTCTTTAACGTGACTCCGCCTTTAATTTTGGATAAACCTAATAATTTTTTTTTTAAAAAAATAATATTGTTAATAAGTTAATTAATTTATTTCTTTATATATACTGTTCGTGCTAGGGTTTTAATGTTTAGCAGTGTGGTAGAAGTTGCTTTTCAAATAACTTTTTGTGCCGAAATGTATGTCAATGATTTTTTTTTATTTTTTAAAAATCATTTTTGACATCAGCACATCAAAACGATCCAAAACATAAAAATCATATTAAATTTAATAAAAAAAATTAAATTTTTTAAAAATATAATTTGAATCCCGTTTCCAAACATGTTCTTAACCTAAAAGAATTCCTCTAGATTGGTCAAAATGACGGCCGTTAAATCTGATGCCGCCGGACTGCAATATTCTTGTAGACTCATAAAATATTCCAGTAATGATGGCTTGACATGGTCTTTTATTGTGTAGTTTTCTACTAAATTAATGTTTCGTAGTTTGCTTACTGCTGATGACGCAAATGTGGAGTCTCTGTCCATCGTCTTCGTGCATCATAATAATTCAATCATTCTAATTTCTTTACAATAAAAAAACAAAAATTATATTTTAGCTCCTATTTATTCCTTAATATTCCATTAAGCCTTGTAATATAAAACTATATTTATAAAATCCAAATTATAGATTTAATGAGTTAACCTATCAATTCAGAATAATATTGTTTAAATTTTTTAAAAAAATAAAAGTTGAAGCAATGTTTTTATTAAAATATAAAATTCCAACCGAATTTATCTGGATTTAGATGAATTAACCAAATTACAAGTTAACTTGTTTGGTCAACTAAATTTAATCAATTAATTATCACTTAATTTAATATAAAACTTAACCTAACATATGTTCTAGGTCGATCGACAACCGAATTTATCCGGGTTTTTATTATGTTTTTATTAAAATATAAAATTTCAATTGAATTTATCTGGGTTTAAATGAATTAACCAAATTACAAGATAATATGTTGGATCAATTAAATTTAATCAGATTAATTATCACTTAATTTAATATAAAACCTAACCTAATGTATGTTCTAGGTTGATCGACAACCGAGTCAACCCGCACAACTAGATTTAACATTGTTTATAACTTTCTAATTCCAACTATGGTGTTTCCAATTTAATTTGGCACGTGAACATTGAATACCTAACGGATTGCTCATTCTCCTGTCTACCTCTCACTTTTTCATGCTTTCTCTTGTTTTCTACTTTCAAACCATAATACATTTTGATCATGTCTAATAAAAACGCTTTGATGGCTATGAATATGGATCAATTTATTTTGGCCTCCCAAATTTGATATCTTTTTTTATTATTATTAACGTGAGTATCCAGGATAGTTTGAGTGTACCTCGACTAATTCTACAGGTCATAAAGTTAACGACCATGTAAATCTCCAGTGATCCTGAGGTTTGTGGGACTCAAACTAGTAATATTTACAAAGTAAATCTAAGATATAACTAGTTAAGCTACACCTTTTAGTAATTTAAATTTGATATCTTGAATCTGCTACTAGTTGATATTAGAAAATTTCACATTATAAAAATCTAAATTAAACATTGCAAAATCTACAGGGCGGGAAATATAATTATCCAAGAAAAAAATGGAAAAAAATCAGTAGAAAAATAATAATTCTTAACATGAGGGAGCCATATTTTCAACTCATTAACGTGTTGTTCATGTTAGCAAGATTGAAGAACTATAAAGATTTGAATATGTCCACCATAGCACGATTGTTGACTTGGATTAAATTCATTATGATAAAATTAACAGTGTTATTGACATTTGCATTATTTGGTAGTATAATGGCTAGCTTCGTTAGCTGTATTCATAGCTAATAAACCTAACTTCAAGTCAAATCGATGTGAAACTTAAGTTATCGGTTGAATAAATTAACTCATATCAAATAATTATTTTTTAAAATTTATATCAAAATTATTTTGATTTTTTAAAATTAAATTGAGTTTTGAGCAAATTCATTTTAGGTTAATATTCTTAATACCCAACTCGAGCTAGGAGGCGGGTCAACTAAGACTCGGCTTCATCTGAGTCAAGTCAGGTTTAATTATAGTAGTTATATTTATTCTTGTTATTTAAAAAAAATCACAAGCTTATTAAATATATAAGTAATCTCTCAAAACCATATATTCAAATTAAACTCAAGAGACATTATACATATATTCAAAGAAAACGGTTTTTCCTCGTAGAAATGGCAAATTTATAAATTGTTTTTAATTTTTTTAACCTAACAATAGCAAATCTATAAAAACAAAATTGTTTAAGATTTTTTCTTTACACTTGACCTATTATAACTGTTTTTTCCTTGTTTTTCTGTAATATTTTTTTAAGTTTTTCTTTTCTTTACATTTTTTTTCTGGAAAAAGAATATTATTCTTTATTCTTTATATATAGAATATCTATCACTCTACACTTGTCTATTTACACTATTATTTTTGTTCTTATCTTCTATCTTTTGTAATTTTCTTTTTTTTTCTTTATATTTTTTTTCAAATTATTATACAAATACTAAAATTAAATAGCGTTTCACTATAACAATTGCAATATTATCTCATTTTTCAATTATATTAAAAACTAACTTGAGATTCTGAAATAATATTTCACTATACCAAATTTTTAAAAAAATATTTTAAAAATTATATTTCACCACAATTCCAATTTTTAAAAAACATTTTAAAAATTATATTTCACCACAATTTCAAACACAAATAGGACATCTATCTAAACCTAATCCACCTACCTACAAATTAAACATTGTACTATCATTTTTATGAGGAAGCATGAAATGGCTTTCGATTCAACAATGGGCCAAGCTAGAATTAACAAAGAATAAAAGCTTGGAAGATTTCCCACTATGCCATGAGCATTCCTAAAACAAAACGCTGTCGGCCAGGCCCAAAGGTAAAAAAAATTCATGCTAAATGCCAACCATCAAAGGCAGTTTTGTAACACAAAGATGCATAAAAATAACACTAAGATATTGGGGACATCATTCCCTTGTCAGCTTATGTCGTGAGAGATCACAAAAACAAAATCTCAGGTGAAGCAATTGTTTTTAAAAAATTTGTAAAAATTTGAGATTCAAGTTATTGAGTTGATGGGTTATAAAAACTTGTTGAATTTATGAAAGTGAAAAAAAAAATATTTGGGGGAACATTAAGTCAAAGCTTGTTGAGTTTTTTTTCTATTATTTTTTTAATTAAAATAATATCATTATTATTTTTAGCTTAATAAAAAAATCAAGCGATTAGTTACGAGAAATCCATGTCAAAACTCGTTAATTTTTTTGTCATTATTTTTTTTATCAATATAATATCATTTTTACTTCTTATATAATAAAAAACCAGATTGATCCTGGTAATGTTGGTCATTCGACCCAACTCGTGACCCGAAACATGAAAGGGGTCGACTCCTAGGCCTGGTTTTAAAAGCATGGTAAAAAAAATAAGCACTAAATATGATATGAAAAGTCAATAAAATTAAATAATAAGTGATGAAATTGCAAAAACAAAAAACAAAAAACAATTAATCAATAAAAGAACTCAAAATAAAAGGAATTGCAATTATAAGAATGAGGATCAAATTCAACAAAAATAAAGATATTAAAATCAAATAATTACGGATAAAATTGAAAAATAAAATCCAATCAGAAAAAATATTAAAAGCAAAATAAATAGGAATCAAAAGAATGAAGATCAAATTTGATAAAAAAATAAATATTAAAAGCAAATGTCAATGGATGAAATTGAAAAATAAATAAATTAAATTTGATACAATTAAGAGATTGATGACCACTTTGCAATTTTGCAAGGTCAACACACCTTTTAAGGTGAAGGAGAGAGAAAAGAAGGGGACGAGAAAATTATCGAAGGAGTTCTTTTGTGCCATGAAGGCCGACTCACGCTGGCCCACCAAGTAGAGGGTGACACGATGCTTCGGAATCCATTCTAGAAGACCACCTACGATCATCGGGAGGTGCCGCACACTCTTTCCAAAGGGCGTAGGTGTCGTTTACTTATTGGCGTGTTATGTGCATGCGTCAGCGAGTTTTTTTTTAATTTAAAAGGACCAAAAAACCTTTGACCTCAATGGATAATTGCAAGAAATCCAAGGTTAAAAAACAAAAAAAAAATTCCTTTGACCTTAGGAAGAAAACAATAACCCCAAGACCTATACGGTAATTACATTATACATGAAAATATAAAATTTTGAAAACACCCCTTAGACATTATCTGTCAAGGGCATGGGTATAACTACACTATACAACAAAATGTAAAAATATTATTTTACCCGTGATTGTATGTTTAGTTTTTTGGTTTTTGGACAACAAAATCAATATTTTATTATGGATTGCATTGTTTACAATCAGTATTTTAGTAGAACACTGAGCAAATTTAGCTTTTTGTACTATTTTTTTTTTCCTTGCTACGTCATAGAGCAGGTCAATTGTTTTCTAACATAAAAAGAATATATTTAAATGGTGATAACCTGAGTGAACATGAATAACTTGACTAACCAGCAATCCGGGATAACCTTAAAGGAAAGAAAAGGAAAACAAAATTAAAAGTTAAAGGTCCAATAGCCTAACGTCAAAGGATGAAATAAAAGAATTAAAAAAAAAACCAAAATTAAATCGAGCTAATCTTCAAAACCAACAACTTTGGTTATGAGATCAAGATGACAATACAAAAGACCCAAAAAAATCTTGAACAATATTCTTAACCATCAAAAAATTAAAAAGAAAACAAATAGTAATAAAAAAAAATGAGAATCAAATCTGGTATAAAAACTAATAAAAGAAAATAATGAGAGACTTAATTGAAAATAAAATAAAAAACAGAAAAAGGATTAAAAAAATTAAAAAAATGAGAACTAAAATTGGATTAAAAAATAAAATAAAATGCTGAGGGATAAAATTGAAAGAAAAAAAACAAATTCAAAAGAGGATAAAAAAAAGAACAATTAAAAAAATGACACTAAATATGAAATAAAAAATGAAATAAAATGTTGAGAGATAAAATTAAAAGAAAATGAAAATCAAGAAAATGATAAAAAAAAAAAAACAATAATCAAGAGATAAGTACCATATTTAATATAAAAAACAAAACAAAATCAAATGAAAATGAAAATGGATGAAATTGAAGAAAAAAAATCTAAAACAAAATCCAAAATAAAAAAAAAGGATCATAATTGATTTTTTTTTCTCATTATTTTTTATCAAAATAATACCATTTTTACTTTTTAGCTAAATAAAAAAAATCAAGCAATTAGCTAGGGAAAAATCATGTCAACATCCGTTGATTTTTTTTTGCCATTATTTTTTTTTATCAAAATAATGTTATTTTTACTTCCTGCACAATAAAAAAATCCAATTGACCCTAGTAACCTCGGTTATTCGACTCAATCCGTGACTCAGGACACGACTAGGGTCAACTTCCTGGCCGAGTTTTAAAACATGATAAAAAAAATAAACACCACATATGATATGCAAATTCAATGAAATTAAACAATGAGGGATGAGATTGTCAAAAAAAAAATAATCAAGAATATAACTCAAAATAAAAGGAATTGAAATCATAAAAATCAATATCAAATTAAAAAAAAAGAATTAAAATCAAATGATTAGGGATTAAATCAAAAAATAAAATCCAATTAGAAAAGGATTAAAAGCAAAATAAATAGAAATCAAAAGAACGAGGATCAAATTTGATAAACAAAACATAAAAAATCAAATGCTAGAGGATGAAATTAAAAATAAATAAATTAAATTCATTACAATTAAAAGATTGAAGATCACTTTGCAATTTTGCAAGGCCAACACATCTTTTGAGGTGGAGGACAGAGAAAAGAAGAGGGAGAAAAATTATTGTTGGAGCTCCTCCGTGCCATGGATGTCAATACGAGCCAACCCAACTTGTAGAGGGTAGCGCGCTACTTTGAATATCACCCTTAACACCATGAGATAATTGCAAGAAAACCAAGGCTAAAAAACCAAAAACACCCCATTACCTTAGGCAAAAAAAAGAAGAAGTTGACCCCAGGAGCTATTCGGTAATTACATTATATAAAAAAATATGAAAAATTCAAAAATACATCTTAAATGTTAGCTATGTTGTTTTTTCCGAAAGCATGGTGTAATTATACTATATAATTATACTGTGCAATACATTATTTATAATTCACGGTAAAACACTGATGTTTTTTAGCTTTTTATATAAAAATATATAATACAATCCCCGTGGTATAAAATTATTGCATGTTTCTAACCAAAATCATTAGATCCTATGCATATTACAGGAATTAAATATTAATCCAAAGAGATGTATTACATTGAAAAACAAAAAACAAATCTTCACAAGAACTATATTGCGATTTTAAGTTTTGATTATAGTTCATTTTGATGGATTGATGCCAATTTGTTGAGCTTTTAACAAATTTATTTATTTTTGGAATAAGTAATTCAACATTAGAGAAGTAGTCTAATGGTCAAGAAAGTATTATTTTCTAAACTAATAAAATTTAAAATTTCAATGAATAACTTACCTTTGAGTGAATTAAGCAAATAAAATTCTAAGCCACATATTCTAAGTCATATCAAACGACATCCACGATCAATGCTTCTTCAGCTACTTTGTCTTATAATATTTATTTGCATCCGCAGCATATTCTAAGTCAAATTCTAATCAAAAGTTCTTTTATTTTCTCATAGATTATTAATTTTTTCCTCTGTGTCATCATCATTCGCTTCAGCCATGATCATAAAGAAGAAAAGGCACTTGTTCATTTACAAGGTCTTCAAACCTCCTCTGTGATTGCCTGATTGGGATTGAATCTAGCAAGCATCACTAGCAAATCTCAAACTTTATATCTACTTTTTTTCTTTCATGATTTCTACATAGCACTAAACTGATGTGAAATGCAACTACAAAATTCCCTTCATCAACTAAGCTAATAGTGATATAAAAACTCGTCCGTTGGGATACTTAAACCGTGTTTTTTAAAAATTTATTTTTTATTTAAATTTACTTTTTATATTTTTAAATTGTTTTGGATGTTAAAGTTAAAAATAATTTTTTTTTAAATTAAAAAATATTATTTTAAAAATACAACATAACTTAACCTTAAAATTCAACAAGATACCGCATTAGCAATTCTTAGCCTCTTTCCCATCAAAATCAAACTGAAAATTTCAGCCGAAGAAGGAGCTGAGAAGTCAATTTCTTATCATCACTTTAAGTTTATATATATATATATATATATATATGAAAGGTTGATACTTCATCGTAAAAAGGAGCCCACGTTTGATATTTTGGAAGGTTCTAGAAGTCAACTTCTAGAAGCTGTGGTGGTGATTCCACAATGATAATGGGATTTGACTCATCTACCCTCATTGCTGTGAGTCTGAGGACTTCAAAAAGGTCAAATATTGTGAGGATCCGCACTTTGGACTCCCAAGAATTTAGTGCAGGCTGGGTTTTAATCAAAATGTTTCTTATTATATAATAACACAAGTTTAAATTCTTTTTACTATATTAAATATATATAATACTAACTCTAGTTTGATTCAATTCAGGAAGACAAGAACACTTGGTCAAATATTATCTTGAATGCCTACTGTAAAATGATGCCTTTCGTTTCTTTTCTTATTCTTCTTCTTCTTCTTCTTCCCTTTTCCTTTAAATTTGTTTTTTTCCAGAATTTTTTAGCTATATCAGATTTTAAAACCATAACTCATGGGTTCAAATCTGATTAGGTTCCTGTCGTAGCCCTCTTTGAACATGTTATATAATGATGTATATGGTTGCATTTTTTTATTGTCTCAAGACATAAAAAGAAAGATAAATATAAATAAAATAAAAGGGATGTTTGATTGAATTGAAGAGACAATGATAAAAATATAAAATAAATTCAAATAATTTTAGAATGATTTTTTATATTTTTAAAATAAAAAATATAAAGAAACATGTTTCTTCTATCATCCATGCTTTTGTCTTTTATATTGTGAAAATGTTATCTACATGTTTAGTTTCAAACCACTAAAAGCAACAAGATATGATTTGTGTATGGTACAGGACACGATAAATAGGTGATATATATATATTTTTATCAGAATTAATTCAACTTAAAACTTAAACTGTAAGTAAGATTTTAAATAATTTATATTATTTTCTAACATGTTTTTTTAAGTAAAAATCATTTGAATTTGAAACTTGCACAAATCCACACTATTTTATATTTAATTTTTATTAAATAAATAAAAATCCAACATCCATCCATTCCTCCACTAAGAAGACACTTTTTGAAATTGTCTGTGGACGTAAGCCTTCCACTTTACTTGCCTATGTTCATGGCATGCGTGTGGATTCTGTTGACAAGTTTTTATTTGGAAGGAATGCGGTGATTAAGGATGTCAGAGCTAACATGAAGATTGTGCAGGAGAGGATGAAGAAATATTACGATGAGAAGCACACATAGAGGGATTTCTAAGTGGGTGAATTTGTCTACATAAAACCATGCCCATATCGCTAGCTTTCCATGGACACCAGAAAAATCTCAAGCTCACTCCCAAATTGTTTTTGCCATGGAAAATCCTTTCCAAAGATTGGCACAGTTGCATATAAATTTGAGTTACCCCCAGAATCCAAATTACATCTGGTTTTCCATGTTTCTCTCCTAAGAAAGAGAATTGGAAATCAAGAGGAAATCTCACCTCCTCTGCCTGAATCGCCAGCTACATCCGCACCTCGCTCTATCCCTCGAGCCATTCTGGAAACTCGTAAGAAAGGGGGAGAAAAGGAGGCTCTTGTTTATTGGCAAAATCTCTCCCCTGCTGAGCCCGCATGGGAAAGTCTTGCTGAATTGAAGACACGATTTTTCCTTAATCTCTGGGAACTTCGACTTCAAGCTTGTCAGGCTGCATCGTTTTTTGAAGAAATTATTGTTAATAAGATCTAAAATGTTTGCAGATTAATAGGTCTACATGTATACAAATAGAAATAAACTTATCTAAACTGTTTTACATGTAGTAGAGCATGAAAAAAAAATATTATAGTACATAAAACACCATTGTATTATTGGATGTTTGCTCAGCTGTGCGCATGGAAGAGCCTGTGGGTCTTGAAACTTATTCTTTCTGCAGAGGTGAGAATCGTACTGTTTGATTTTGCTGCTCGACATCCTGCCCCTTTATCCGTTTCTGGTGCAACTCCTTGACCTTCCTTTACTGCCATACTATTGAAATGACAAATAATGGATAATTTATGAGCTCTGATAGGGTTTTGACTGTTAAACTGTTGTTTTACAATAACAGATTGGAGGCCTTAATCCGTTTCCTCCATTAAGCAGCTGCTAGCAGTCTCGTTTGCTGTGTTTTGAAGTTTGGAGGCCTAAATCACCAGCTCGAAATGCTCGATTTAAACAACTCAACCGACGAGTAAAATAAATTTATGAATAAAATTAACATAAGAAAACTTTTAATTTGACTTCTTATTTAAATCAGGTTTAAAATTAAATAGTGTAAAAATTATCCCTACATGATAAGAACCCAGGCTACTATTAAAAAAAGTTTTGAGAATAAAATTGAATGGAAAAAAAAAGAAAAAGAGATAATTGAAGGGAGAAAAAAAAGAGGAAATGAACAAAAAGGGAGACTAAATTTTTTTTTTAAAAAAAAAAAATCACAGTTCATACAATGGTTAGTATAGAAGGTAAAATTTCCAGTATTTGATTAATTTGCGCTCCTATTTAACATGGAGCCATTGAAGTAGAGTCTAAGGTGGAGGATTTAGAGCTGATCATATGTAAATACATCAGTATTTTTTGGTGTAATATTTGCCACTGAAACCAGAGATCAAACTTTGTCCAAATCACAATAGCCCTTGATAGGGGATTAGAAACTAGAGTAACTTTCCAGTTTCATCTAATTTAAGGTTAATTCATATTCTCTAATCCTTCGTATCCAGATCTATATAACGCGACCCATGTAAAAGAGGCATTGCTTTAATATACCTAAGCTAGGGTTAACTATAAAATCAGAAAGTAGCTCTTTGCCTCATCCATTTTGTAGCTGACCACTTCACCCCTGACAGAACCTCACATCCTCCATGTATGCTGCTAGGATCCGACTGGCCATCTAGTCCCTGAATGAAGTAACAACAACAAACTAGCATCAGACAGGCTCTGTATCTACCAAAACATCAGCTAAGCTTCCACTGCAGCATTTAAGGCCAATAATCTAATTATTTCTATCTAAAGTAAAATTCAACTTTTGCCCTAGAATTTGAGAGCCTAAATGAAAGAGAAATCTCCATGGGATACCTTTATAGCAATCATGTTTATTTAATGAATTGCTCAAAGATACGCACAGCCAATAAACCCTCCCAAAACCAATACCTGTCTCCCTCTTAAAGAGAGATTAACTAAATATGTTCCAGGAATTGCAGGGCAGAAAGGATTTTTAGGCTTTCAGAATGGATCATTTAAGCATTTCTGGGATTTCAGTCCAGCCTGTATGTCTTCAATGAGACCCTTCATAGCAGGGAGAGGCTAAATTTTGATAGGAGCAATAGGAGACACGCAACAAGAGAATGCTAAGCAGGACTTCCAATCACTACTAGCACATCTCTAGGTCGCATACGCTATTGGGTTAGGAAAATGGGGGTGAATTATTACAAGAGAAATTTTTATGGATGTAAAAGTTGGTTTTTAAGGATGCTTATTCATACATTGAAGTGTTTAAGAGAGAAAATAATTAAATTATTAATAATGATTGGTGAGAGATGATTATAAATTATTTAGTGTGTATTTTTGAGGGGGGGTGGGGAATATAACCTAAGTAGAATTTCAAACCATTCAGAAGATCTAAATCCTCTTAATGAACAAAAAAAAAAATGACAAACGAAGCAAAAACATGCCCCACTCAAGACAGTTTTTACTTTTTACATTTCCAAACATCGTCAATTTATTACTCCTGAAAACCTTATTTTCCACACACAAACTCAATGGAG
>Ga0307517_10001802_pt1 | contig 35263 bp, 28 predicted proteins | sample 23_EM_MG_FD_194515 | JGI IMG/M metagenome (GOLD analysis project Ga0307517, IMG submission 194515) | Populus trichocarpa ectomycorrhiza microbial communities from riparian zone in the Pacific Northwest, United States - 23_EM | ecosystem: Host-associated > Plants > Roots > Unclassified | place... | reverse complement strand
CCCAGCAGTGAAGGGGATACCGGTACCACCCTTCATGTTCATCATATGCTTCTTACATCATAGTTGTCACAATTATTCCTAACTTTGCTCTCTTTGGTTACTTCACCAACCGATCACTTCCACTACCAGCTGTGCCCGTACTCAGCGCGAGGTCCTGAATACAGACGAAGGGATAAACCCCTGCCGAGTAGTCTATCTGACGCTAAAATCTGACGCTAAAGTATGACTAAGCTATTCGCGCCATCTCATATCATACTGAGTTCAAGCAGGTAGAGCACTTTGGCCTCACCAGGAACCTGGATGTAAGCGAGTTTGACTACCCTACTCGAATCCAAGAGAAACCCGTGAGGCCATTGAAGTGCTGCAGGAGATAAATCGCGTAACAGTCAAGTGGTCGAGCTAGACTAGGGCTAAATTATAGGGCAGGTATGGTTCTTGAACATAAGTCATCGTCGGTCGGGCGAAGTACCCGCCAAAATACTCTAAAATCAGTGGAACCCACACCACAACAAGATCCTCAATACTAATAGTAACCAAATTTCGCCTATGGGTGGCTAGGAGCTTGGTGATTCAGTCCATGGCACTTTAGCAGCAATTAGTTGTGAATTGGCTCTTGTGGAGACGAGCAGAAAGTGAGTCATCCGATTGCCGGCACGAGGATGTGGAATTTGTTAGGGGGCTCACAGAAAAAGGTACTTAATTTCAAAATTGCAATTTTCATGTACTCGCCAATGACACAGCATGGGCCTGATTCTGTTGAAATTTCAGTTTAGTGAAGTCAGGATCTGCCTCTAGTGTCCCGGGCCATTAGATAGTTAGTCGAGCCGGATATGTTACTATTGCGTGGTTGCAAGGATGGCCACTTTTGGTGTAAAAAGGGCAAGTGACGATAACATTTGTCACCGTTGTATCATATACCGTAAAAACTGTAATAATTGAGTGGTGTGCTATGTAGTCAGAGTTGCCCCCTCTGGTAAGGTCTCTTGTTTTTTTGTTTTTTTATGTCTCTCAGAGGGGCTGAGCCGTCTTTTTTTGCGGTACTTTTCACCCCTTTTCTCAAGGAGGGAATTCGCGACTACATAGCACACCACTCAATTATTACAGTTTTTACGGTAATCGGAAACTTCATTCACCTGTCATCTTCATAAAACTAACTAACAAAACATAAGTCTATATAAGAATAATAAAGCTATCTCAATTATTCTATCGCCTCCCACAGCTGTCTATCTCTTCATGAATGGCCCCATTTGCCTGCGTACTTCCTTAATGATAATAAAGGAAAGAGATGACAACAAACCATCCAGTCAATCCTTTCATCTCTAGAACAAATTAAATCACACATGCTGTTGTTCCTCCTTCTCCGCCATCTATCCGCTTTCCTTATCTGTGACAACTATTCGCTTCCGTCAACTCGGACATGAAGTTCGCTTATTGCATAGAAAAACCTTGTTATTCGCTAGAGGATTCTCAATGCAAATCACCATAATGAAATAGCGGGGGCCAACTAATGAGATCAATACCTCTGAAGGGCTCAGGATATGCCATATCAGGAATGAGCCATGCTCAAGAGCTTTGAAAAATGACTCGGTCCTCTCCCACTATCGGTCCCCCTGTAAACAAAAAAGTTCTCAAAGGCTTGGTAAGGTCAGGGCCCAGATAAACCGTTCTAGCTTCACAGTAACTGGGGTTGTTCGAACGGTGGAAAGGCTAGCAAGTGAATATAAAAAAAAGGCACCTATTCTATCGTTAAAGTGTGAGGAGGGCTATAATAAGCTTGACCACATTCCATAACCCCCCGGAATAGGGTCCATGAATGCCAGGATCTGCTATTACTTGCGCAGACTATGATGTTAGAGTGAGAGCCCAATATTGGGGGTTTGGAAATCAATGCGTGCTGTCATGGCGTATCACTCGGTATCCAATCAAATTTATTGTGGGTTACAAATTTTTCAATGCTAAGAACATAATTATACATTAAATGATATCTATCATGAAAGGGAGAAAGGGAAAAACTGCTCACCTCCAAATGAAACCTGCGATCTGGAAGCTGCACCGTTTCCTGCCTTCCTTGTCCTAGTTGTGTTCTTCCACTGCAGGAGGCATTGGCCCCGAGCTTTGCACGCCCTCGGCTATACCTTTTTCTGTTGACCTCCGAGACACTTCTCGTGCCTTGGAGCAATCCCCCACATGCTTTGCCTAATTGGCAATAGGTTGTTCCAACCCACCATTTATATTCTCTCTTTCCTGATACAGTATTGCTAGATAGAAAAAACGAAGCTACAGGCAGCGAGGATTCTGAGCATTCAACCTCATACAAATGATGTCATTTAGTGTGCGTTTGCCCGCCACGGGGACCTCCGGATATGAACAAACCGTACCGGAGGCAGGCTATCAACACCCAAGACCGTGCAGCAAAGTGTTTGGCCGCATGTGGGGTTTTTCGGGGTCTATGTGGTGCTCACTGAATAGAGGTTAATTGTCATAGTTTGAAGACCCCTGATTGTGAATGTATTAATTTTTCTTGATGAGCAAGGCTGAAAAGTGCTGATAGCGTCATAACTTCACCATCAATCTCACACCTTGAGTGCAGAAGCATATGGACACGACTTTTTTGGAGCCGAGTCTAATAGCTGGAATCCCATAGTTGTTAGGGTATGATAGTTAGTTTGGGGTACGACCGGTTTAGGGTCGTGACTTCCACTCGCGGGCTTTTCCCGTTGTGTGGGTTTTTCCTGTTTAGTGCGTTTGTGCGCTCTCTTTCTGTACCTAGTGGTCCTAGTCTCAGCTACCAGTAGAGAGCTTCCTGTATTGTACATCGAACAGCACACATACCGCAACCACCACTTACGTGCTTTTCTCCTGGACTTCGCGCCGTTACCTACGCTACCCCAGTCATCGTTGGGTCGTGAGCGAGCTGCCATCAGAGTGTCGCTATCAGAGTCCATAGTCCATAGTTGAGAAAATCACAATCATATCTTAGTGAACTCGGGCTCGCACTCCGCTTTTGATTTGCTAAAAAGGCTTGCGGCTCGTATTTTTTTCCCTCGGAATACCATCCGAAAAACACTTAGGTCTGTACTTGCGGGAGAAGGAAAAGGGAAAAATCAGGTTAGAGAAGAACGAAGAAATGAGCAACAAATATACAGGGGAGGTCTGCCGTTGGGGCTTATAGAGGAGACAAAAGAAGAAAATAACAAAAGCAGGACTGAGATAGGCTGTAAGCGCAGAAAAACCGGGAAGAACGGTAGACTAAAGTTAGTTGGCTACTCCACTCTTAGCTAGGAAAATGCTAGGGGATATATCTTTCCCTCTAACACCGAAAAACTCCAGAAACCCGATGAACTCTAATGTAACACAAAAACAACAGATCCTGATCCCTCGTGATCTCACCTAAACCACCATGATATCCAATAACCCTCAGTGATCCCAAAAACCTATGCTGGTATGCCTAAGGAGATGGGTAAAATACGGAATAAACATTATGGAAGCAAATACCCAATCCATCATGCCCAAATGGTGATGAGTAAGAATGAAACCGGAAACTAGTACCCTATTACTAGGGATATAGGATGTGAAAAAAAAAATGCACTGCTAGGTGCCTGGTCACCGGACACCATGAAGCCAGATACCCTCGAACCGCACATATCAGAGCCACATATCCACATATCCATGAAATTGCATATCTGCAACCCCTATAACCGCATGATCTATAGGAAACCCAACACTGGGAACCGGGAGGGGGGGTGGCGAACATGATAGAAGTTTAGAATCACCCCGATTGACACCCGGGCTGTAGGAGTGCCAATACAGCTGTGTGACCGTGTCGAGTAGCCATCCGGAGTGGTGTTTGGCCAAAATCATCTGGTTTGCTAGGGTCGACATCGTCCCTTCCAAGCAGTATTTCCACCACTCCCGCATACCCATTCCCAGCGGCATACGAGAGAGGCGTTCGGCCGTCATTATCTGGCTTGTCGGGACTGACCTCGTCCCGTGCGAGAAGCATTTTCACCACTTCCGTGTGCCCATTCCAAGCAGCACTCAGGAGTGGTGTTCGACCGTCGATATTTGCCTGATCGGGGTTGACCTCGTTCCGCTCGAGAAGCATTCTCGCCACTCTCACATGCCCCTTCAAAGCCGCACAGGATAGTGGTGTTAGGCCGGTGGGGGTTGGCTTATCGGGGTGGACGTCATCCCGTCCAACAAGCATTTTCACCACTTCCACGTGCCCATTCCAAGCGGCACATAGAAGTGGTGTTTGGCCAGTGTTAACTTGCCAGTTTGGGTGGACCTCGTGCTGATTGAGAAGCATTTTCACCACTTCCACGTGCCCACTCAATGCAGCACACCAGAGTGGCGTTTGGCCATCTCTATCAGGCTTGTCAGGGTTGACATCGTCCCGCTCGAGAAGCATTTTTGCGACTCCTGCGTGCCCATTCCAAGCAGCACTGCAGAGTGGTGTTCGGCCATGATTATCTTGCCTGTCGGAGTTGACCTTGTCCCTTACGAGGAGCAATTCCACCACTGCCTCGTGCCCATTCAAAGCAGCACACCACAGTGGGGTTCGGCCGTCGTTATCTGGTTTATCGGGGCTCACCTGGTCCCGCTCCAGAAGGAGTTTCACCACTCCCTCGTGCCCATACAAGGCAGCACCCCAGAGCGGCGTTCGGCCTTTGTTATCTGGCTTATCGGGGTTGACTTCGTCCCGTTCGAGAAGTATTTTCACCACTCCCTCGTGCCCGTTATACGTAGCCCACCAGAGCGGTGTTCGGCCGCCGTTATTTGGCTTGTCAGGGTTGACATCGTCTTGCTCGAGCAGCAGTTTCGCTACTCCTGCATGCCCATTCCAAGCAGCACACGAGAGTGGTGATTGGCCGTTGTTATGTGGCTTGTCGGGGTTAACCTTGTCCCCCTCGAGCAACATTTTCACCACTCCCTCGTGCCCACTCCAGGAAGCGCACCAGAGCGGTGCTCGCCCGTCGTTATCTGACTTGCTAGGGTCGACCTCGTCCCGTTCGAGAAGCATTTTAACCACTCCCTCGTGCCCATTCCAAGCCGCACACCAGAGGGGTGTTCGGCCATCGTTATGTGCCTTGTCGGGGTTGACCTCGCCACGCCCGAGTAGCATTTTCGTCACACCCTCGTGCCCATTCAAAGCAGCACACCAGAGCGGTGTTCGGCCGTCGTTATATGGCTTGTCGGGGCTAACCTCGTCGCGTTCGAGAAGCATTTTCGTCACTCCCTCGTGCCCATTCCTAGCAGCACACCAGAGTGGTGTTCTACCGTCGTTATCTTGCTTGTCGGGGCTGACCTCCTCGCGTTCGAGAAGCATTTTCACAACCCCCTCATGTCCATTCCAAGTGGCACACAAGAGTGGTGTTCGGCCGTCGATATCTGGCTCGTCAGGGTTGACATCGCGCCGTTCGAGAAGTATTTTGATCACTCCCTCGTGCCCATTCCTCGCGGCATTCCAAAGTGGTGTTTGGCCGTAATTACCTGGTTTGTCGGGGCTGATGTCGCCCCGCTTAAGTAGTATTTCAACCACTCGGTTGTGCCCATTGCGAGCAGCCCATATGAGAGGTGTACTATCGACACAGTCTCTTTGATTGATATCGCAACCCTCCACCCCTATCAATCTAGCTACAATCTCAACAATCCCGAAGAGAGATGCGCAATGCAACCCACTGAAGAAGCCGGATCTATTGAAATTACTCGTGTACAAATATCCTTTCTGTGCTTCCAAGAGGATTTCAATGGACGTGTGGTTATTGTAATCCTCAAACAGTTTCAATGCAAGCAGTTTCGCGCAATCTGAAAGGTCCCTTCTTGCGTGGATTCCCCAATACACGGAAGAATATTCGAGGAAGGGTGTCCTCGGGAGATCAGGAAGGGGCCTTATCGAAAGAACTCTGACCTGTTGCGAATTCAGATAAGTTAAACAGGTTTCTGCCATGGTCGAGTGAACTGAGCCGAAAAGCCCAGGACGAGCCCGAAGGTACTCTTTAAGGGTAAAATGTATTAAGCGAACCGTAGAGGCCTCCTTGTCTACGGTGACAAGTCCTTGACAAGAGGCTAGCACTGTTCGTATCGAGGGAACATTGTCGGTATTGAGATTCGGCGACCCTATTTCAACCGCTAGGGCGTGACACAATTCGACAGCCTTCAAGGGCCGCTCCGAGTGCGAGATCCACATCAAAGCGGTGATTCCAAGCCTCGCTCTGGCCCTGTCCTGTCCTTTTATCCGGTCCAAAGTTTCACCATAAGCATTCACCAGCCCCCGGCCACCGGCCATTGCCTTGAGCTTTTGTCGCCTACGATGGATTGTGGTTTCTTGAAGTATTGCATCAATATTCAGCGAGACTAGTAGGAATCTAGATATGTTTCTGTTAGTAGACCACTTGAGGTAGCTTCCGGAGTGTTGTTGCTTCTACATACATTTCCGAAATATGGTCAGGAATTTTCTTCAGGATATCTGCCTTTAGAGTACTGTCCATCGCATCGAGGGTTGTATCCGCGGCCAACCTGCTATAAAGATATCTAATGGTGTCACCCCTCCTGGGACTTATGGATACACTCGTCACCCCCCGAGCAAGACGACTTTTGATCTCAGGTAGAATGTGCGGCCTTCCGGTCACGAATATTCGAGTCCCGGGAGACTGTCGGAGGAGTTCATTTACCAAATCGAGTAGCTCACCCCAGTGTTCTGCCGCGCATTCGTCTACGCCATCGATGCATATGAACGCGCGCTTTTTGGAGCAGGTATCTCGTAGCATTTTTAAAATAGTGGAAATTTGCGGCCCCTGTCCCCCAATCGCATTCTTTCGGTCTTTATACGCTCTAGATATCTCCTCCGGGATCTCCTCCAGCCCGAAAACCAATTGCTTCAGCAGGCTACCCAACATAATGACGGGGGACTGTTCCTTTCTGGTGGCGAAGTCAAAATAAAAACATGCGACGGTGGCATTGTCACCTCCAGTTTGGTCGCACAAGTTGTCTATCACCAAGGAGCTAGCATCGTTGTTTATCAGTATTGCCACCTTTCTACCCCTTAGGGTTTATTCATCTTACCAAATAAATGTTTTCCCAACACCCGGATCCCCATAGCAAAACAAAAATGCGTTATCGGATTCACCTCCCTCACTACCGGTGTACCAGCTCCTGAACTCCTCGGTTTGTAAAAGCCATTCACCTATATTTTCGACTCTGCGGTCCCGAATGTCCTGGTGACGTAGCCTAGGATCTAGTGGTGATAGCCAGGCTAGGATATTAGGTCGATCATCGGGGACAGTAAGGTTGATAATGTTGGTGGTGTTTAAAGAGCCGATATTATGGCTGAATAGTTGCGACATTTTGGGCTCCTTTGGCTGCTGAGGATATTGTGGGTGATGGATGGAGTTAGTCGGCCATCGAAATTCCCGGGGGGCTGAAAAAAAGGGGGGATTTCCTGTGGAACCTGATAAACCCTGTGATCAACTTCCTTAGCTTACGGAGTATTGCCAACGTTACGAATACCCTGCTCTTTCATACCTCGGCGATAGCAGGGGTCCCCCATTTCTTTAAGTACAGTATCACCCTATTCCGCGCTTCAATAAAAATCTCCCACAGCCATGCAACAAAATCTTAGAGAGTCCGTAGGGGAACCGGCCAGTATAACATCATGTGGTGTTAGACAATTACCGTACTCGCGGTGTCGGAGCGGTTTTAAAAGGGACTGCTATTGCATACCACCAAAATTTGGCCTTTTTGCTAGGAGTTCGGCCGCATGCAATAGCAGTCTTTTTTTAAAAAAACCCTTCGACACCGCAAGTACTCTTCCCGGGCAACAAGTACCCGGACATTGAGAGGAAAAACAGGGATAATACAGGGATAACACAGGGATAATACGGGGATATTTCAAGGTAAGACATATCTGGGAGGTCAGTTAACAGGGAAATTTGGGTGAGAATTGTCAAAAATGGCACCTGATCCCCTCAATGTCCGGGTACTTGTTGCCAGGGACGGGTACATCAAGCCTTATCAGCGAATCCACCGATTAACACACGTCTAGCCTAACTGAAAGAATCCCAGCATATTTCGTGATGCGATACCGGTGGATGCTAAAACAGAAAGAGACCCCCAGCAACCTTGGACAATAACAGGTTCTGCACAGATCGTTCCATTTGATATATATTATCAGAATAACAATTAGGTCTACTCTCGAGGGCAAGAAAGAGAAAAATGAAATTAATGAAAAATAAGCAATAAATATACAAAGAGGATTTACTGTTGGAGCTTATACAGAGCTCAAAAAAAGAGAACAAAAGTGCGATCGCAATAGGCCCTAAGCGCAGCAAAAGATGGAAGAATAGTATACTAGTCGGCTCCCCCCTCTGCTAGTTAAGGACATGCCAGAAGATATATCCTTCCATCTAATAACACCGAAAAACTCCCGAAACTGAAGGTACTCTAAAGAGACACCAAACCGACAAAGCCCTAATCCTTAGCAATCTAAAAGTGTCCTGCTATCCGATGATCCACCATGATCGAGAAACCAACGCCACGCTAGTGTGCCAACCCCCGCATGTCTAAAAACATAAAGTATGAAAGAAACGTTGTGGAACCGATTGCTCGATACCAAATGTCTAATGGCGATAGGATAGGTAACAGCGAAACCAGAAAAACCAGTACCCCCATGCGGCTAGGCATAGGATGCGAAAACAACCCCACAGCTAAGTATATAATATCATAATATACAAAATTGACGCACACCACAAAGCCCTGTAACGGTATATCTCCGAGCGACATGCCAACGCATCTGCGTATGCGCATGTCAGCCCGTCGGCGCAAGGGCATATCCATATAGCATTGAAGCCAAATGCCAAATACTCGATCGACCGTGTACAATAAGAATTGAAGCTAATATGATGGATATTTTGAGTTACACAGAAGGGCCCCCGGGCCGCAGAAGCGCCACCACCGCTGCGTGGCCATGCCGAGTAGCCAGGTGGAGTGGTGTTTAGCCAAACCCATCTGGCTTACAGGGGTCAACGTCTCTTCCGAGTAGAATTTTGACCACTCCCAGGTACCCATTCTCAGCATATGAGAGTGGCGTTTGGCTATGGTTATCAGGCTTGTCCGGGCTGACCTCGTCCCGTTCGAGAAGAATTCTCACCACTCCCTCGCGTCCATTTAAGGCAGCACACCGGAGGGGTGTTCGGTCGTCGTTATTAGGCTTGTCGGGGTTGACCTCGTTCCGATCGGAAAGCACCCTTACTACTTCCACGCGCCCATTCGCAGCGCCATACTTGAGGGGTCCCTGGCCATAGCAATCTGGCCTGTCGGGGTTGACTTCATCCCGTTCGAGTGGCATTTTCACAACCCCATCATGCCCACTAAAAGCAGCAGACAGGAGCGGTGTTCGGCCGACGTTATTTGGGTTGTCGGGGTTGACCTCGTCCCGTTCGAGAAGCATTTTAACTACTCCCTCGTGCCCATTCCAAGCGGCACCTGAGAGCTGTGTTTGACCTCCGTTATCTCGGCCGTCAGGGCTGACCTCGTTCCGTTCGAGTAGAATTTTCGCCACTCCCTCGTGCCCATTAAAAACGGCACATCGGAGTGGCGTTCGGCCTTTGTTATCCAGTATGTCAGGGTTGGTCTCACCCCGTTCGAGCAGTATATTCGGCATTCCCTCCTCTCCATTACAAGCAGCCCACGAGAGTGGTGTTTGGCCGCCCGGACCGGTATCGCCCCGCTCGAGCAGGATTTCGGCAACTCGCTCGTGCCCACAACGAGCAGCCCACACGAGAGGTGTATTATCCACGCAGTCCCTTCGGTTGATATCACAACCTTCCATCCCTATCAATTGGGTCACAATCTCGACAATCCCGAAGAGAGATGCACAGTGTAGGCCACTGAACAGTGGTGGCTTCTCGAAATCAATGGTATATGAATATCCTGTCTGTGCTTTCAGGAGAATTTTAGTGGATATGTGGTTATTGTAGTCGTTAAATAGATTCGATGCCGGCAGTTTCGCACGATATGAATGGTCCCTTTGGCCTGAACTAGGAAGAATATTCGAGAAAAGGTGTGTCTTGGAGATCGGGGGTGGGACTCGCCGAAAGGCTCTTGACCCGCTGCGAATTTAAATAAGTTAAGCAGGTCTCTGCCATCGTTGAGTGAATTGTGCCAAAAAAACTTCCCATGAGCTTGGAGGTACTGTTGAAAGGTATAATGAATTGACCTAATAGTTGAAGCCTCCATGTCTACGGCGACAAGCCCTTGACAACAAGATAGCAATGTTCCAATTGAAGGACCATTCTCGCAATTGAGACTCAGCGACCCTATTTCGACCGCTAGGGCGTGACACAATTCAACAGCCTTCAATAGCCATTCCGAGTGAGAGATCCACATTAAGGTGGCCATGCCAAGCCTCGACTTGGCCCTGCCCTGTCCCTTTATACGGCCTAGACTCTTCCGATAAGCACTCCCCAACCCCAGGCTATCGGTCATTGCGCGGAACTTTTGTCGCCTACGATGGGTCGTGGTTTCCAGTAGGATAGTATCGATATTGAGCGAGATCAGTAGAAATATAGATATTTGTCTATTAGTAGATAACCTAGGAAGCTTCGGGAGTGTCCTTGCTTCAACATACACTTCCGAAATATCGCTAGGAATTTCTCCAGGATATCCACCTCCAGAGCACTGCCCATCGCATCTGGAGTTGTGTCCGTGGCGAGCCTACTATGAAGATATGTGGCAATATCATCCTTCTTAGGACTCATTGACATGCTTGTCACTCTTCCACCAAGACGCCTTCCGATTTCGGGGCGAATGTGCGGTCTTCCGGTCAGGGATATTCGAGTGCCTGGAGATTTTTGGAGGAGTTGACCTAGCAAATGAAGAAGTTTGACTTGGTATTCTATTGCACATTCATCGAGAGCGTCAATGCATATCAATGCGCGCTTTCGGTCGGAGAGTCTGTTCAAAATATCGGAAATTTGCGGTCTCTGCCCACCGATGGCATTATTTCTCTCTCTGTACGCTTCCAATGTCTCCTCGGGGATTTCCTTGGGTCCGAAGACTAGCTGTTTTAGCAAGGAGCATAGCACGCCCGCAGTGGGCTGCTCGCTTTGGGCAGCAAAGTCGAAATAAAAACATGGGATGGTGGTATTCCGCCCTCTCGCCTGACTACACAGGTTGTCTATTACCCTGGAGCTAATATCGCAGTTTATCAGCACTTTCCATTTTTCTTCCACCCCCCGAGGCCCATCCGTGTTGCCTAATGCATGTCTCTCCAACACCCGGATTTCCATAGCAAAACAGGACTGCATTATCGGATTTGCCATACTCGCTAACCGAAGACCGGGCTCTAAACTCCTCAGCTTGTAAAACCCATTCTCCTACACTTTCGCTCCTGCGGTCCCTGGTACCCTGATGGCGCAACTTAGGGTCCATTGGGGAGCCAAGCGAGGATATTGGGTCGGTCATCGGCAACAGGAGGGTTTGTGCAGGAGGTGGTTATGCAATTCGGGTTGAAAGAGTTGGAATAGTTGTAATTATTACTAAATTATTGTGACATTTTCTGCTCTTTTCTGCTTAGGATATTGCACGAGTCGAGTGATGGATGATGGAGTCGGCCGACTTCTGGAATTCCCTGCGCTGAAAAAAGAGGGGTTTTTGTGCAACCTTGAGGGTGCACCGGGACCCTAGTACAGTCTTTACCGTACCAATGCCAAAACCAAGCGGGCGACGAAGAGGAGTATTTGGTGGGCAAAAAAGTAAATCGTCGAGGTTAGGGTTACAAAAAATTACATATGATCGATCGCCGTGTGTCGCCCGCCCAGTTTCATCCTTGGTACGGTGATGCACGGATCAACGTCCGCTCATTTGCGCCGCCAATCCTCTACTTTTGCCGCATCTGTCTAGGAAATTCTACATTTATTTGAGCGCTCTCCTGGCTTGCGATTTAACATAGATCATGCTCTGCGATGAAAGAACACATTTAGCCGAATTGGCTAAAGTACGGGGGCAAAAAGTTTCGTCCGATACTGGTTTCAGGGCCAAATTTGACATTTTCAAACCGACAATTCCCAACACTGTGTCCATGGAAACACTTCAAATCGATCCTCCAGCTAGAGAATCACAATCTATTCAAACCTCTAGAAGTAGAAGTACAAGGAATCAAAGCTGCTTCCATTGTTCATGATTTCATCAGCCGGTGTGAAAGTGACCTAGATTTTTGTATGGGGCTCCATACAAAAAGTTACATGACAACCAATGCCTTTCTACTTAAACAACCATTTCTCCATCCCTTTGTGATATTTAAGAGTTTTGTAACCCTTGTTATATTATCTACGGGTTTTCTGGTGCACACCCAAATTTTTGTGGATTCTCATAAAGATTGTGGCCTGGGGGAGGGTGGCGAAGTCGTCTACTTTTGGTGTAAAATGGGCATCGGACGAATCTTTTTGCCCTAGTACTTTAGTTTGACATATGCCCCTACATTGAGCCTCACGAATAAATTAATCGGTAAACACACAGATCACGGAATGGTTCCGAATGTCTATTGAGCTGGGGGATCTTCCTGCCACCTTGTACTATACCGTACCAGGTTATGCGAAGATGCCATTTATGTCGACACTGTGTATGGTAGATTGCTGCAGTACTGTACAGCACACCTGCCATAATTTAACCGATGTGCCAATGGACTGAGGAGTGCGTTTGAAGAAGAACCTCCGACGGCTAACTGAATAGCCTTCTGTCAGGACATATGATAGTTAAGGTCCACTATTTGCCCGACTAATAAAGCGATACAGCTGAGTAAACCTCGAAAGAAATTACCCTTCGTAGATGAACACCCTTCGCGTACTATATTTTAAAATATGCAAACCCACGATTAACACGATACGGCACAAGAAAAGCGTAACCCTGGTGCATTCTATTCACATGCACTGTTGCAACCTGAGCGTTATCATCTCCGAGCACTTAGGAGCTGTTTGGGGCGGCTTAGTTCGGCGGTCCTGGCAATTTCATTTTCTTTCCAATCTTTTTTTCTGCTGTCAGATCTTGGACCGTTTGGCGCAATGGATTTTCAAACCACGGTTGATAACTTTACCCCAACTAAGGTTCCATAACTATTGCTTGAATGACGGTTCGCCAAATTTTCAAGTGGCGTTGGGCCAAACAGCCTATTAGTTATCACCACTCTTCCCTCGCCCGTTTCCTTATCCCATCAAACCCGCTCTCGCCTAAGTTCAGGGTTCGAACACGCAGCTCGCGCGGGGTGCCATATGACACAATATGATACAGTATAGTAGTATTGGGTAAGTTTGCCGTTAGCCATATTGATGTGAAAAAATATTTCGAGTCAATGGGCTATCTGTGTTAGATGCGGTGTCAATGTTGAGGCTCTTTCCCGGACACACAGACAACTTGTGCCCTTTGCTGACAATGAATCTGGGGAGTTGCCAGCGATCTCCCGCCGTATCCAGCCAAGGATTCATGCCATTCGGTCTAGGATTTGTGGATGGCGCTACCCTTCAGCTAACAAGAAAGAGGGCTAATTAGATAACGGAAGTAATCCCGGAAAATAGTTCCTCCATCCCGATCAGTTCCGGCTGATGATACCCTGACGAAGCATCCCAATCTCTGGAGCGCCTCCTGCCAACGCTACAAGTTCTCAGACTACAGATTATGATAGCATTCCTCTTCACTCCACACTTGACTCCTGCTTGCTGGGCGGCCCTAATATATGTCTCTGAGGCTGTTTGGGTACACGGTTCCATTCCGTTGCCCCATACAAGTGACCGTTTCCCTTCGGTTCTAAAATTCTGAAACAACCGTTTCTGCAGGTCATAGCCACAAGACGGAATGGTTGCCCCCCCATTTTTGCCAAACAGGCTGAAAGCGATTTGCAGCATACAAGTAGTAAGCAAGTACTGTACATTTCAGAAATATCGTAAGGAACCTTCTTCAGAATGTCCGCCTCCAGAGTACTGTCCATTGCATCGAGAGTTGTCCGTGGCCAACCTACTATGAAGTTCTGAATCGCGACGGCTGATCAGCAAACGACGGACGATGAACCGGCTGGCGCCCGGCGAAACGAAACGCCAAGATTAAAGCAACACGAGAGACCGATCGCCAACTCACGGCTTAGCGAGGGGAACTTTATTTCTATTCAACTGCTCGCTCTCGCTCACAACTCCACGATTCTCGCTAGTCTACTAACTAAACTAACTAGCGGTCAAGACGGGAGTATAGATAAAACAACAGCGGAGCCATTCTGTCCTTCTATCCTTCAGTCGATCACCGCATAGGTCCATTCTCTTCCACGCATGTTCCCCTCTCCTTTCCGCAGAACTCTCATGCTAGCAAAGGGAAAAGAACAAACGTTACAAGGAAAACTTCTTCATGCTCCATAGCCTCCGCACATCCGACTCTCCCTCCCATATCCTTCCGGCGCTGCACCGGTCTCAAAACGCATATCCGAAGAGTTTGTTAGAACGATAACGGAGGCTGCATGTGTGCTAAAGGTGCCGACCAACATCAAGGGTTTCCACTTTTCTCCCGGCCGAGGTATCGATACAAAGCGCATACCCGGAGTTGTTGTGTGGTCGGTAGCGGAATAGACTATGCGCGTACCCGGTAGGCTGAGCATGCCGAGCCGCACCGAACGCTTTCAACATGATATCTAATAATATCACCCCTCTTGGAACTTATCGATACACTTGTCACCCTCTTAGCAAGACGCCTTTTGGGCTCAGGCGGAATGTGCGGTCTTCCGGTCACGAACGTTCGAGTCCGGGGAGACTGTGGGGGGAGAGCAGCTTGCCCGAGTGTTCTGCTGCGCATTCGTCTGGACCATCGATTAATATGAACGCCTGCCTCTTGGAACAAGTATTCCGTAGCATTGTTGGGGTCCCCCCCCCACTGACATTCCTTCAGTCTTTGTATGCCCACGATATCTCCTCCGGGAACTCCCCCAGTCTGAAAACCAATTGTTTCAGCGGCTACCAACATGCTTACGGGGGCTACTCCTTGCGGCGATGTCAAAATAAAAACATGCGACGGTGGCATTGTCTCCTACCATGGTCGTACAAGTTGTCTATCACCAAGGAGACATGATAGCATCGCTGCTTGTCAGCATTGCCATTTTTCTACCCCTCAGAGTTCATTCTGCTTCCCAAATAAATGTTTTCTCAACACCCAGGTCCCTATATCAAACCAAATATGCCTTATCGGATTCACCTCCCTCACTACCGGTGTACCAGCTCCTAAGCTTCTCAGTTTGTGAAAGCCATCCACCTACATTTTCGACTCTGCGGTCCTGGGTGTCCTTATGGCGTAGCTTAGGATCCAGTGGTGATGGCCAGGCTAGGATCTTAGCTCGTTCATCGGTGACTGTAGAGTTAATAATGTTGATTGTGTTCAAAGAGCCGATATTATGGCTCAAGGGTTGCGACACTTCCGGCTCTTTGCTCCTCAATATATTGTACTGTACTTGTAGATGGTGGATGTTAGTTGGCAATTGAAATTCCTCGGGGGGCCGAAAAAAGAAGCAGGGTCTTCTGTACGAGGAAAACTTCATGGACCCTCCGATTAACCTCCCTGACTTATTTCCAACGTTACCAATACCCAGCTTTTGCATATTTCCCACGGCAGTAGCAGGGGTCCCTCGTTTCTTTAAGTATCAGCTTATCCCGTGCTTCTTTGCAAATCTCCCGCGGTCATGCGACAACACCCTAGAGCACCCGTGGCGGAATCAGCCGGCTTAACATAATGTGGTGTTATACAAGTACTGCACATCAAGTCTGATGAGCGAATCTACTGATAAACACACATATCGCCCAACTAAAAGAATCACAGCATATTTCGTGATGCGATCCTGGTAGATGTTAGAAAGAGACCCCCCGGCAACCTTGGACAACAATAGGTTGTGCACAGATAGGGGCCGTACCCTCCGATATATGATGTCAGAATAACGCTTAGTTCTACTCTCGAGAGCTAGAAAGGGAAAAATGAAATTAATGAAAAATTGAAAATAAAAAAGTGAGCAGCAAATATACAAAGAGGATTTACTATTGGATCATATTATAGAAGGCTCAAAACCAGGAAACAAGAGTGCGATCACAACAGGCCCCAAGAACAGCAAAATGTGGGAGAACAGTAGACTATCTGCCCCCTCTGCTGACTAAGGAATACTAGAAGACATATCCCTCCATCTGGCAACACCGAAAAACTCCCCAAACCAAAAAGAACTCTAAAGAAACACACTAAACAGACAAATCCCAATCCCTAACGGTCCCAAGAAATCTAGAACCATCCTGGTGGCTCGTGATCCTAAACCTATGCACTGCTAGTATGCTAACCCCTGTATGTCTAAGGACAGAGGTTGTGAAAGAAACGTTGTGGAACAAAATACCCCACCCGATGCTCAATGTCTAATTACAATGGATAACTTACCAACGAAACCAAAAATCATTACACTATACCGCTATTATACCCAATTTACGCACACCACTTTTTTTACGGTATATCTCCGAGCCACATATCCACATATCCGCAAATCAGTGCAAGTGCAGATCCACAAAAAACTACAGCCTTATGCCGAATAAGCAATCGAACATGTACAACGAGAAAACAAGAATCTGAGCAGATACCGTATGGAAATTTTGGGTCATAGTGAAGGACCCGCAGGCCGTAGAAGCGCCACCACCGCTGTGTGGCCATGCCGAGTAGCCATGCGGAGTGGGGTTTGACTAAACTCATCAGGTTTACCTGGGTCGACGTCTCTTCCGAGCAGAATTTCAACCACTCCCGCGTACCCATTCCCCGCAGCATACGAAAGAGGCGTCCTGCCGTCATTATCTTGCTTGTCGGGGTTAACCTCATCCCGTTGGAGAAGCATATTCACGACTCCCTCGTGGCCATTCCAAGCGGCGCACAATAGCGGTGTCCGGCCGTCGATATCTGGCTTGTCGGGATTGACCTCGCGCCGTGCGAGAAGCATTTTCACCACGCCCTCGCGTCCATACAAAGCGGCACACCGGAGGGGTGTTCGGCCGTCATTATCGGGCTTGTCCGGGTTGACCTCGTCCAGTTCTAGTAGCGCCTCCACTACTTCGACATGCCCACTCGCGGCGGCAAACAAGAGCGGTGTTTGGCCATTGCAAGCTGGTCTGTCGGGGTTGACCTCGCTTTGGTTAACAAGCATTTTCACCACTCGCTCGTGCCCATTTGAAGCGGCACAGAATAGTGGTGTTCGGCCGTCATTAGCTGGTTTGTCGGGGTTGACCTCACCCCATTGGAGAAGTATTTTCACCACTCCATCGTGCCTATTGAAAGCAGCACACCAGAGCGGTGTTCGGCCGTCGTTATCTGACTGATCGGGTTTGACCTCGTCCCGTTCAAGTAGCATTTGCACCACTCCCTCGTGCCCACTCCAAGCAGCACACCAGAGCGGTGTTCGGCAGCAGTTATCTGACTGATCGGGTTTGACTTCGTCCACTTCGAGAAGTATCTTTACCACTGCATCGTGCCCATTCTTAGCAGCACACCAGAGTGGCGTTCGGCCGTCGTTATGTGGCTTGTTGGGGTTCACCTCGTTCCGTTGGAGAAGCATTTTTACCACTCTCTCGTGCCCATTGAAAGCAGCAAACCAGAGCCATGTTCGGCCGTCGTGATCTGACTGATCGGGGTTGACTTCGTCTTGTTCGAGAAGTGTTCTCACCACTCCATCGTGCCCATGCTGAGCAGCACACCAGAACGGTATTCGGCCGTAGCTATCTGACACATCGGGTTTAACCTCGTCCCGTTCAAGTAGAATTTGCACCACTCGCTCGTGCCCACTCCAAGCAGCACACCAGAGCGGTGTTCGGCCGCCGTTATCTGGCTGATCGGGTTTGACTTCGTCCCGTTCGAGAAGTATTTTTACCACTGCATCGTGCCCATTCTCAGCAGCACACCAGAGTGGCGTTCGGCCGTCGTTATCTGCCCGATCGGGTTTGACTTCATCCCGTTCGAGAAGCATTTTCACCACTCCATCGTGCCCATTCCAAGCAGCACAGGAGAGCGGTGTTCGGCCATCGTTATCTGACTGATCGGGATTGACCTCGTCCCGTTGAAGAAGTATTTTCACCACTCCTTCGTGCCCATCGAAAGCGGCACACCAAAGCGGTGTTCGACCGCAGTTATTTGACTTGCCAGGGTTGACCTCGTCCCGTTCGAGAAGCATTTTCACCACTCTATCGTGCCCATTCTGAGCAGCACACCAGAGCGGTGTTCGGCCATCGTCATCTGACTGATCGGGTTTGACTTCATCTTGTTGGAGAAATAATTTCACTACTCCTTCATGCCCATCGAAAGCGGCACACCAGAGTGGCGTTCGGCCATAGTTATTTGACTTGCCAGGGTTGACCTCGTCCCGTTCCAGAAGCATTTTCACCACTGTATCGTGCCCATTCCCAGCAGCACACCAGAGCGGTGTTGCGCCATCGTTATCTGACTGATCGGGTTTGACTTCATCCCGTTCGAGAAGCATTTTCACCACTCCATCGTGCCCATTCCAAGCAGCACAGGAGAGCGGTGTTTGGCCATCGCTATCTGACAGATCGGGTTTGACTTCATCCCGTTGGAGAAGTATTTTCACCACTCCTTCGTGCCCATCGAAAGCGGCACACCAAAGCGGTGTTCGACCGCAGTTATTTGACTTGTCAGGGTTGACCTCGTCCCGTTCGAGAAGCATTTTCACCACTGGATCGTGCCCATTCCCAGCAGCACACCAGAGCGGTGTTGCGCCAGCGCTCTCTGGCTTATCGGGGTTCACTTCGTGGCGTTGGAGAAGTATTTTCACAATTCCCCCGTGCCCATTCCTAGCAGCACACCAGAGCGGTGTTCGGCCGTAGTTATCTGGTTTGTCAGGGTTGACCTCGCCCCGCTCGAGAAGCATTTTCACCACCCCCTCGCTCCCATTCCAAGCGGCAAGCGAGAGTGGCGTTTGGCCGTCCTCCCCCCGTTCGTCGGGACTAATTTCATCCCGTCTGAGCAGCATTTCAACTACTCGCTCGTGTCCATTGAGAGCACCCCACACAAGAGGCGTATTGTCCACACAGTCCCTTTGGTTGATATCACAGCCTTCCACTTCTATCAACCCAGCCACAATCTCTACAATCCCGAAGAAAGATGCACAATGCAGGCCACTAAAGAGGTAGGGTTTATTAAAATCGATATCATAGGAAGTTTCTGGCTGGGATTCTAAGAGGACTTTGGTGGATATGTGGTGATTATAGTCGTCAAACAGCTTCAATGCAAGCAGCCTCGCGCAATCCGAAAGGTCCTTTCTTGCGTGCACTCCCCAGTAAAGGGAAGAATATTCAAGAAAAGGTTGGCCTTGAAGGTCAGGGGAGGCCCCCGCCGAAAGAGCTCTAACATGTTGCGAATTCAGATAACTTAAGCAGGTCTCAGCCATCGTAGAATGAACTTGGTTAAAATTATCGGGATGAGCCAGAAGGTACTCTTTGAGGGTAAAATGGATCAACCGGGCCGTGGAAGCTTCCTTGTCTACAGTGACAAGTCCTTGACAACAGGTGAGCAATGTTCCTATTGATGGGACATCGTCGGGATGGAGATTCAGTGACCCTATTTCGACCGCCAGGGCGTGACACAATTCATCCGTCTTCAAGGGCCACTCCGCGTGCGAGATCCACATCAGAGCCGCCATCCCAAGCTTAGCTTTGCCCCCGCCCTGTCTCTTTATCCGAGATATTGTTTCACCATAAGCACCCTCCAACCCCAAGCCATCGGTAATCGCATTTAGTTTCTGCCGCCTGCGACGGGCTGTGGTTTCTTGTAGGATCGCATCGACATTCAGCGAGACCAACAGGAATCTAGATATCCATCTGTTAGTAGATAACTTGAGATAGATTCTGAGGTGTTGTTGCTTCAACATACATTTCCGAAATATCGCTAGGGATTTTCTCCAGGATATCCGCCTCCAGAGAACTGTCCATCGCATCTGAGGTTATGTCCGTGGCCAGCCTGCTGTGGAGATATGTAATAATATCATCCCTCTTGGGATTTATGGATATACTTGTCACTCTTTCACCAAGGCGCGCTCTGATTTCAGGGAAAACGTGGGCTCTCCCAGTCACAAATATTCGAGTACCCGGAGACCGCTGGAGGAGTTGACCCAATGAATCGAGAACCTTGACCACGTGTTCTGCTGCGCATTTATCGAGAGCGTCGATGCATATGAACGCGCGCTTTCCGGCGGAGGTAGTCTGCAGCATGTTCAAAATATCCGAAATTTGCAGTCCCTGCCCACCAACCGCATTTTTTCGGTCTTCATATGCCTTTAATATCTCCTTCGGGATCTCCTCGAGTCCAAATACGATCTGTTTTAATAGGGAGCCTAGAAACCTCGTCGGCAGCTGCTCGTTTTGCGAGGCGAAGTCGAAATAAAAGCACGCAGTGGTGGCATTTTGACCTGTAGCCTGACTGCACAAATGGTCCACTACCACAGAGCTACCCTCACCACCTATAAGCACTTGCCCTTTCTTTCATTACTCGAGGTTCACTCATATTACCTAATGTAAGTTTTGCCAACACCCGGACCTCCATAGCAAAACAAAACTGGCTTATCGGATCCAGCTCTCCCACTACCGGCACCGGCACACCAGCTCTTAAACTCCTCGGTTTGTAAAACCCATTCCCCTATACTTTCGACTCTGCGCTCCCTGACGTCCTGATGGCGTATCTTAGGATCTAGTGGGGATAGCCAGGCTAGAATATTCGATCTGTCATCGGTAACGGTAGGATTGATGTAGGTCGTGTTGAAGGAGCCATAAATATTATCGGAGCCGTAATTATTATTGAATGATTGGGACATTTTGTGTTCTTTTCTGCTTGGGATATTGTAGGAGCCGATGATGGATGGAGTCGGTTGACTATAGGAATTCCTGGTAGCGGAAAATTCAATATATTTTATTCAACTATAGAGTTGGGAGCGACTACCCATAAGAAAGGGGGGTCCTTTGTGGAACCCGACGGAGACAGCGGCTCTCTCCGATTGGTATCCTCAATTCATGAGAAAAACATGATACTCTGCTTTTGCCTACTGCATTAGTACTCGAGTACTGTAGCACAACATCGCCCACACATTTAGGCACCACCCCATCCAGCGGCCCAACACAATTTTATATTTTTGCACTTAAGGGGGATATCTGTACAAGTCCCCGGCATGAAGAACCAGAACACAGGGGTCAACATTTTGTATGGCGAATTGTCTGTGCGCATCTGTGACCCCGTGCAAAATTCAGCTCCCAGGATCCCCCCTGTGTTCGACTTCTACTTGCCAGATACTTGTAATACACATGAGCTCCTACAGTGATCTTTGTCAGCCTAACATATGCAAGTACTCGTACATTGAGCCCCGCTGTGGGAAAAGTGGAGTTCACGTTCGTGGTCTAGAACACAGCGGCGCATTGTAAAATCTCCGCTTTCCCAACCCATTACTCCTCTGAGACAAAAATGCCTTTCTCTAATAATGGTGGAAGACAAGAGTTTACCACTTCGGAGAGTATGTTAACATGTATTGTAATAAGTTTCATAGGTATAAGTGGAGTCACTCGCTCTTAGGAAGCAATATTTTGTCGGTGGTTTGTGGTTGCCGAACCGCTAGTGTGAACTCCACTTTTCCCCACGACTAAGCTTTATGAATGGATCAACCCATAATACCGGTACTCGAGTACATACGCAGGTATAGTTCCTAAGCTTTGTATGTTCCACAGGGGGGGGGTAAGGGCAGCAAACCTCGCCTATGGAACCTACAAAACTTAGGCACTATATCTCCGTAAAGGCATTCAGCCCGGGGGTTGAAAGAGCGTTTGGTGAGTGCCAAGTTTCTAGTTGATCTGTCAGTTTTTGTATGGGAAAAGGGGTTACACACACCAAAGCTTTTCGACTCGAAAAACCTACTTATGATACCCGGTTTTAGGCCCCGGGACTGAACGCCTATCACATTCAAATTTTCTTTCGTGAACAGACGACCTCAACTGTCGCCCCCCGATCCCGGTCTGCATGTCTCACCAGTCCATAGGATAATGTCTTTCACGCCATAGCGAGCTCCCGGCATACTCATCCACCTAAATAACGAGAAAACCTATTCAATACCAGCGAAACTCGGACCCTCCCTGCAGAATATCATATGATACCATCCAAGTTTTTTTATCTCAGCAAAAACGCAACGTTTCACCCACAACCAAGAAAATTAAACGAAAGATCTTCTGCTTAGGAATATGCCTAGGTAGGAATCCTTGCAAGCTGTGTTAATGGTGCTTATTACCTTGCTTGGTAATATAAGAAACCAGTTTTTCAGATAAGTTTCATTTTTCTACAAACTAGCTTTTGAAGCAAAAGAAAATAATAAAAAATACATCTAGGTCTTGCCCATTTTTAAAGAAATATTTTAATTTTTTAGGAATTTTTGTGATGGCGTTTTCTCGCCTAAAAGTTGAAATATTATTTCCTTGGCTGCGGGTGAAACATTGTGCTTTGGCTGGGATAAAAAAACTTGGATGGTATTCTGTAGGGAGGGTCCGAGTTTCGCTGGTATTGAATAGGTTTTCCCGTGGGAGTGGGATGGCGCCACCAAGAAGCCAAAGACAATTAACCGAACAACGGAAGTGGACCGGAAAATAGTTTCTCCACCCCGATGTTTCAAGACAACCCTCGCGGACGGAGCACCCATCCCCATCTTCGGAGCGCCCCTGCCGATGTCGCAAGCTCTCTGACCGCAGGTTAGCATTCCCTCTTCACTCCACATTAGCCTCCTGCTTACTATCTGGTCCTAATCTATGTCTGAGAGCCTGTTTGGATAAAGCGGTTTCGCTCCATTGCCCCATACAAATGACCATTCCCCTTCCCCTCCGGGCTTCTGAAATCACCATTTCTACAGGTAAAATAGTTTCAAAACGGGGCGGTTGCCCCCCCTCCATTTTTTCCGAACGGGTTACAAGCGATTTTCACCGTACATGCAGTTAAAACAAGTACTTTACATTTCCGAAATCTTGTTAAGAACATTCTTCAGGATATCCGCCTACAGAGTACTATTTATTGCCTTGAGAGTTATGTCCGCGGCTAACCTGCTATGAAGATATCTAATAATATCACCCCTCTTGGAATTTATGGATACACTTATCACTCTCCCCGCTGATGAAAATGGTGCTGCTCGCCATACTCTCACGGTACTTCCTTTGTTCAGATGGCTTCCGGGAGCGCGCTTGATTGTGGCTTCGGATATGCGCTGAGGATCCGGGAATATGTAAAGTAAAACTCAAGATTATCTGCGCAGAAGGGGGATAAAATAACGGAGGAGAAAGTCTTTATCTTGATTCTATCGTCGCACTCAGGAGGAAAACTAGCGTCCTTAAATTCATAACTCAGAAAACTTTTACATTCTAAATTCTTCCTTCCCTCGACTCTCTTTTCCCACGACAACATTCAGTGCGTCTCATCTCTGTCCGTCCAACCCCTCTAACCTCTTCAAGTCTATTCTCTCCATTTCCTCCGCTCCACCTCTCTTCCATTCCTAACGCTTATTCTTCCCTTCCCTTCTCTCCTTTCTCACTTCTTCAATGCGCGTCCAGCTCCTACTTCGTTCTCTCTTTTCCAGATTATTCGTGTTTGTCCTTTATGCGAGAGGTGATGGATTCCAGAGATGTAGTTGGTGTTCTTGAGAAGTCCAGATTCTGCTATCAATCAAAGCGCCGGTGATTCACAATAATATGGCTCAGGCATCGGGTATAGGTTTGTATTCGGGCATGTGCTGAGCGTTCAGGCATAAGTTTGTCTTTGGAGACTCGCTTTGGCTTCCGGCATACGATTCGGCTTTGGGCGTGTGGTTTGTACGTTCGGGAAAGCATTGAGAACGCGGAAATGCGCGATAGCTTTAGGATCGTGCGGCTTTCGGGAAAGCCGAGAGAAAAGCGGAAGTATGATACTGTAGGAAAGAACTGCAAGCCCGGAGGTGGAAAAGTGTTTGCTTCCTTTCAGTTAGCGAGTGCTCACGGGAGAAGGCTCACCTGGAGTAGTGTGGTGCCTCATGGATGGATATGAGGTCTTCGAGGATATGTGCTCCTATGATCGCCCTTAGTTAGTCAGTCAGAGAGAGAGCACCGAGCATCGCGGATCCGTCACCGAGCGTGAGCCCGAGGTTGTTGTTAGTGAAAAGATTGTCCCCGCCCCTGAATGAGCGATCTGTTTCGTTGTAAGTTGCTTGGCATTTCCGTTTCGTTTCGTTTCACCGTTCGTCACTCGCCTTGTATCACTTCTCCGTGAGAGTAAAAAGTAAATAAAATATGATATCCCTTGGGCGGTATGAAACAGTAAAATTCGCGCCCAGCTGATCAATACCTAAAACAAATAACAGTATCCCGAATAAAGCAAGGTCTAATTGTAAGAATACAACATCAGTCACCTTCGATCAGTCCAAAGGAAAATTGAAGTTCCCGATCACTCAAGTCAATATCATGCCTTGTTCAACAAAACGCCAAGATCCGCTTTCTTCGCTCTCTCCAAACTCTGCAGGCAAAGCAAATCCAACAGAAAAGCCAAATAGTCCTGTGGTTAGAAAGCCGTATACACCCCTTGGTCTACGTGTTGACCATATTGCACAACCAGTACTGCCATGGGAGGACTGTGAGTCTGAGGTTACTGGATTGCGAGTCTTTGAACTGTTTTGGGATTCCGAAGTCATAAATGTCCTAGTGGAAGGAACAAATTTCTATGCTAAGGAGAAAGGGGCAGTAGAGAGAAGGTCAGGTGAAGGGGCAGCAGGGGGACGGTGTCCGTGGGGCCGGCCATGGAAGAAGGCGACGGAGTCAGAAATCAAGGTTTTTTTAGGGCTTTTGCTGTATCTGGGAGCAAGGCGGGAGTGTGGGTGTAGCGGATTTTGGAAAAGAGAAGGTGAAAGGGAGGTTTTTCGGGTAATGAGTCTCGAGCGCTTCAGTCAGATCAAGCGATATTTACATATATCCGATCTGAAAATGCAACTCTCATGGTCTGAATGGTTTCAGAAGCTTGTGCCACTAAATATCATGCTTCGGACTTGATGTCAAAAATTCTATTTCCCTGCTTTGAATGTCACCGTCGATGGGATGATGATTCGGTTTGGTGGCTGTAGCCACCATACCTATCGCATGCCCAGTAAGCCGATCACTGAGGGTTACAAGGTGTTTGCCCTTTGTGATATTGGCTATACCTACAGCTGGGTGTTCGCTTCTCGATCAGACTCTTTTGCAGGACTGGAGCTTCAAAAGCATCTTACTCCAACTGGATCTACAGTATTCCAACTTGCATCCAGCCTACCCTACACCTCTGGGTTCCATTTTAATATATATATGGACAACTACTTTGCCTCACAGCAGCTCATGATAATGCTTAGAGATTTAGGCATTGGCGCTTGTGGGACTGCACAAGTTAATGGGTCAGCATTTCCACCAGACCTTGAAGATAAAAGAAAAAATATACCCTGGAATGAGGTTTGTGGTGGATCTGCTGATCCAGGAAGGAAAGTACTAGGCTTGCAGTGGGAAGATAACCGCTCAGTGCATTTTCTGAGCACTATCCATAAGCTAGAAGAGCGGGTTGTTTCTGAGCGCAAGTAGCCACGATCCTCAAGCAGCAATGACCCTGCAATCTGGCCTGTTTTTGGCTCTCATGAGCGAGCCAATGTTCCAATACCAGCTATCATCAATGACTACAACCACTATAAGGTTGGAGTGGATGTAGCGGACCAGTATCGTAGTTACTATTTTACACGGTTAAAATGTCTACGGAACTGGCCACCTATCTTTTACTGGCTTCTGGATACTACTGTGATTAATACCTACCTTCTATTACGCCGCATACCCTCTTCCTCCTATGCCCAGCACCTTGGATCCTCACGTCTCTTTTGGGAGAGCCTTGCCAAATCACTTATCATAACATACGGCCAAAAGCCTCCTCGGCCCTCCTCAAAGTCACACTATATAAAAACAACTTTACCCCCCCGCTTTGGTATACACAACCCCTCCCTTCCCACTCCAACTGGTGATATGAGTCAATATAAATTTGCTTCTATGGGAGGTCCCAGACTAGAGTGTGCTCAATGCCGATTTACTCTACGGGAATGAAGCAGAAAGGATGCCATGCAACACGATCACGGTATGGATGTATGGGGCCCGGATGCGGTTTTTCTCTCTGTGGAAATTGCTTTGATATCAGGCATAAGACACTCACTCCTTAGCGGGATCCTCATGTTTTTCTTTTCTCTTGTCTTTGGCTTCATTTTCTGTTGAGTACCGTGCTTAATCTTTGCTGCTGTAGACAAGTTGGTTGGTGACCGTAGTCATTTGATATCACTCACATGATTCATAAGCGCCAAGCACCTCCTTTCAGACTAGTTCATGTTGAATGTGGATCGTTCTGGACTGCTCACCATTTGCGTATATTCCCATGCTCGTTGGATTAGGAACCTTATCACTGCGACCTGTTACACACTAAGTCTTCGAAAGACGTCTTACAACTATTAGCTCCATACCGATCTCCGACACCGACCCTGCATATCTAGTGCGACAGGATCAACACCTCCGTTCATCAACCATGAAACACGAACTATCAGCAATTGCCGAACAACCATGGCACCCGCGGTTATACACTCAGTATTCAGCAAACCGGTTAACCACTACCTTGGTGCTTGGGCTTTCACCTCGGATGGGATTCGGCTGAGAAGTAGGAAAGGGGAACTATGCGGAAGAAACTGATCAAAGATATAGCACGCGCAGGAAGTGTGCTGTGGAGGAAAGGTCTCATCTCATGGAGGATATAAGAAAGCCTGTTCTTCCCTTTGTTCGTTTGGTTTCTGTTCGTCATCGCATTCATTATTTATTCACTTGGTTTCTCTCCTACTTTTGTTGAAGTCATTCATTACCGTACACGATCCCATTATCTCTATTGTTTCTTTGATAACTTTTCTCTATCCAAATTGTTCGTACCAATAAAAGTTCGGCATCGCCAGATCAGTGGAATCTATATTCGCTGCGCATAACCTTATAGTGTTGAATAGTTCAGGTGGGCGCGAATTTTACTGTTTCACACCGCCCAAGGGATAATAAAATAAATAACCAAAAAAAGAGTCCTGAATCGCAGGTTGTATAAAAAGTGAGAGTATTCGTAGTAGTTTTTCGGCTTATCTTCCTAAGATCGCACGTAGACTACTATCTTTTATATCAGGTATTTCCGACCTGATGGATATCCGTTCCAACCACTCAATCTACCCATTCCAGCTATCCTACGACATTCCGCCCTGTCCACTCCATTCCATCAGATCCATTCCATTCTTCCAGCTTCATTCCTGACAATCCGTATATCCCAACCATCTGCCCAACTCCGAATTCCCACATTCCATTTCAGAGCTTATCCGGAAGCTTACCAGCCATTGCTTACACAGCCATGTATCGTTTTCACCGTCGAAGTCTAAAACCCGCAAGACGCCTTTCCGATTCCCGGTAGACGCGCGGCCTTCCGATCACGAATATCCGAGTGCCGGGAGACTGTTGGAGCATTATCATTTACCGAATCGAGCAGCCCACCCCCGTGTTCTGCCGCGCATTTGCCTGGGCTATCGGTGCATATGAATGAACACACGCTTTTTGGAGCAGGTATTCCCTAACATTATTGGAGTGCGGGGGATTTGCCGTCCCTGCCCCCCAATGGCATTCTCTTGGTTCTTGTAATTTACTCTCTCCCTACCTCCTCCGGGATCCTCCAGCCCAAATAACCAACTGTTTCAGGAGGCTACCCAACATAATCATAGGGGACTGCTCTTTTCCGGCGGCAAAGTCAAAATAAAATCATGCGACGGTGGCACCGTCTCCTCCAGCCTGGGCGCACGGGTTGTTGTCAGTATTGCCATTTTTCCACTCATTAGGGTTCGTCCTCCTTACCAGATAAATGTTTTCCCAACACCCGGGTCCCCAGGGCAAAACGAAACCACTTTACCAGACTTAGCTCCTTCACCACTCGTGTACCAACACCTAAACTCCAGAGTTTGTAAAAGCCATCCACCTACATTTTCGACTCTACGGTCCCGAATGGCTTGACGTAGCTTAGAATCTGTTGTGATAGCTACGCTGGGATACTAGGTAGCTCGTTGGCGACATTAAGGTTGATAATGTTGGAGGTATTCAAACGGCCGATACAATGGCTGAATAGTGGGGACGTTTTCGGTTTTTTTTTGCTGCTCGTGGTGTCGTAGATGATTGATGATGGAGTTAGTGGGCTATTGAAATTCCTAGGCGGCTGAAAAAAAGCGAGATTTCCTGTGGAATCTGATGGACCCTCCTATTAACCTCCGCAACTTACTGCCCACGTTATGGATGCACTGCTTTTGCATACTTTATCGGTAGCAAGGGGTCCCACATGTATTTAAGTATCGCCTAACTAAAAGAATTACAGCATATTTCGTGATGCGATACCGGCAAAGAGGCCCCCGTGGCAACCTTGGACAATAACAGGCTCTGCACCGATCGAAATCGTGGCCTTTGATAGATATACCGGTATCAAAACCCGCGAGTGCGGACCGGTGCTGTTAGAGCATGAAGCAGCGTGGTATCATTGTACGATAGGTTGCGACATTTACCGTAACCTACCCCCCAATACCGGTAGAGTCGTTTGATGCAGCACCGTTGGTGAAGTTCTCCCCAATAGAGAGGTATTATATGTGCTTCACAGAACGCCCGCCCAAAACCCCAGAGCATTTTCTGCTAATACCACAAACGCTCCGACATACTGTGGGTCAGAAATCCCGTTTTGCCTCAAACAATGACAATGTGGGAAATAAGGGTAACGCACGGGTAGACGATATAGCAAGCGAATTCACGTGGAACTTAGGTACTCTGTAGGAAGGATATGAAATGTAACTTCGAAGACTTGCACCTCATTCTTTCTGCTCGTTCGCTCACACTTAAAACTTAACAAACGGTAAAGGTAGGTGTATATTATTATGCAAAATACAAATAACACATTCTGATCCTTCCGTGGATCACCACACCTATCTTAGTATTTCCCCACATGACTTATCCCTCCGTACCCTCCCTTGATTTCGAAAGAAAAATATATCTGTAAAATCTATTGTTGAACAATCTCCCGTATCCGTACCATCTTCATGTCTCTTGAAAGATCCTTCGCACTTGCCTCAGCGCAGCGAAGCCAAGTACATCAGTGCAACATACATTATCCAAACGACACTCTATGTCATCCGAACAAGGCTCAAGTCTACACTCGAGGGAAGAGAAGGAGAAATGAAATTAAAAATGAATAATGAAAAAATAAACCAAGTGTATTTCTAACAAGAAAATAAGTATAGAAGGAAAAATGATAAAAGCCCCGTGCAACACTGGGGAACCCCGGGGTGCAGAAATACGACGACCGGTGTGTGGCCTTGCCGAGTACCCGGTCGGCGTGGCGGCTGACCATTCTCGTCTGGTTCACTGGGGTCGATGTGGTCCCTTCCGGGAAGTGTTTTCACGACTCCCGAGTGTCCATCTCCCCATCTCCGGTAGCACGCGAGAGCGACGTCCGGGTGTCCTAATGGGGCCTAACAAGGTTCGCATTATCCCGTTCAAGTAGCATTTGCACTACTCCCAGGTGCCCATTCCAAGCGGCAGCCCAAAGTGGTGCTCGGCCGTGGTTTTGTGGGTTGCTGGTGCGGGCCGCATCACGTTCGAGAAAAATCTTCACCGCTCCCTCGTGCCCATTGCGGGCGGCATGCCAGAGCGGTGTTCGGCCGCCGTTGTCTGGAATATCGGGATGAACCTCACCCCTTTCGAGTAGGATTTTGACCACCTCCGAGTGCCCATTTGAAGCGGCACAGGAGAGTGGTGTTTTCCCGATGTTATCTGGCTTGTCTAGATGGGCCCCGGCCAGTTCAAGAAGGATTTTCACGACTCCCGCGTGTCCATTCCGAGCGGCGCACCAGAGTGGGGTCTGATCGTCGATATTAGCCTTGTTGGGGTTAACATCGTGCCGTTTGAAAAGCATTTTCACCACTCCCTCGTGCCCGTTATATGCAGCACACAAGAGTGGTGTTCTGCCGTCGTTACCTGACTGATCGGGATTGACCTCGTCCCGTTGGAGAAGCATTTTCACCACTCCCTCATGCCCGCCATACGCAGCACACCAGAGCGGTGTTAGGCCGTCGTCATCCGGCCTAGCGGGGCTGACTTCGTCCTGTGCAAGAAGTATTTCCACCACTCCCTCGCTCCCATTCTTAGCAGCGCACCAGAGTGGCGTTCGGCTATTATTATCTACCTTGTCGGGTTTGACCTCGTCCCTCTGGAGAAGTAGTTTCACCACTTCCTTATGCCCATTATAAGCAGCACACCAGAGCGGTGTTCGACCGTCGTTATTTGACCAATCGGGTTTGACTTCGTCCCGTTGCAGAAGGACTTTCACCACTCCCTCGTGCCCATTCCAAGCAGCATTCAAGAGCGGTGTTTCGCCTTTGTTACCTGGTCTATCGGGGCTGACCTCGTTTCGTAGGAGAAGCATTTTCACCACTGCCTCGTGCCCGTTATACGCAGCATACCAGAGCGATGTTCGGCCGTCGTTATCTGACTGATCGGGTTTGACCTCGTCACGTTCGAGTAGCATTTTGATCACTCCCTCGTGCCCATTCCAAGCAGCCCCAAAGAGGGGTGTTCGGCCTTCGTTATCTGACTGATCGGGGTTGACCTCGTCCCGTTTGAAAAGCATTTTCACCACTCCCTCGTGCCCGTTATAAGCAGCACAAAAGAGCGGTGTTTCGCCTTTGTTATCTGAGTGATCGGGGTTGACCTCGCGTCGTTGGAGAAGGATTTCCACCACTCCCCCGTGCCCGTCATAAGCAGCATACTAGAGCGGTGTTCGGCCGACGTCATCCGGCTTATCGGGATTGACCTCGTCTTGTTGAAGAAGTATTTCCACCACTCCCTCGTTCCCATTCTTAGCAGCCCACCACAGTGGTGTTCGGCCGTCGTTACATGGCCTATCGGGGTTGACTTCGGCCCGTTGGAGAAGGATTTTCACCACTCCCTCGTGCCCACTCCAAGCAGCAGCTAAGAGCGGTGTATGGCCGTCGATATCTGGCGTGTCAGGGTTGACCTCGTCCCGTTCGAGAAGCATTTTCACCACTCCCTCGTGCCCTTTCCAAGCGGCAAGGCACAGAGGTGTTTGGCCTTCCTCTCCAGGTTTGTCGGGGCCAATATCTCCCTCTCTTAACAGGATCTCAACTACTCGCCCGTGTCCCTTAAGAGCCGCCCACGCGAGAGGTGTATTGTCCACACAGTCCCTTTGGTTGATATCACAACCTTCCATTTCTATGAAACCAGCTACGATCTCTGTAATCCCGAAGAAAGATGCACAATGCAGGCCACTAAAGAGAAAGGGTTTATTAAAATCGATATCATTGGAAGTGTCTGGCTGGGATTCTAAGAGGACTTTGGTGGATATGTGGTGATTGTAATCGTCAAACAGCTTCAATGCAAGCAGCCTCGCGCAATCTGAAAGGTCTCTCCTTGCGTGCACTCCCCAATAAAGGGAAGAATATTCGAGAAAAGGTTGGCCTTGAAGATCGGGGGAGGTCCACGAAAGAGCTCTGACCTGTTGCGAATTCAGATAACTGAGGCAGGTCTCAGCCATCGTAGAGTGAACTTTGCCAAAAATATCGGGATGGGCCAGGAGGTACTCTTTAAGGGTAAAATGGATTAGGCGGACCGTGGAAGCTTCCTTGTCTACGGTGACAAGTCCTTGACAACAGGTGAGCAATGTTCCTATTGATGGAACATCGTCGGGATGGAGATTTGGTGACCCGATTTCGACCGCCAGGGCGTGACACAATTCATCAGTCTTCAAGGGCCGCTCCGCGTGCGAGATCCACATCAGCGCGGCCATCCCAAGCTCCGCTTTGCCCCCGCCCTGTCTCTTTATCCGAGATAGGGTTTCACCATAAACGCTCTCCAACCCCAAGCCAGTTGTAATTGCATTTAGTTTCTGCCGGCGGCGACGGGCTGTGGCTTCTTGCAGGATCGCATCGACACTCAGTGAGACCAACAGGAATCTAGATATGTATCTGTTAGTAGATATCTCGAGATGGGTTCTGGATTGCTGTTGCTTCTACATACATCTCCGAAATATCGCTAGCAATTTTCTCCAGGATATCCGCCTCCAGAGAACTGTCCATCGCATCTGATGTTGTGTCCGTCGCCAGCCTGCTATTGAGATATGTGATGATATCATCTCTCTTGGGGCTTATGGATATACTTGTCACACTTTCACCAAGGCGCGCTCTGATTTCAGGTAAAATGTGGGGCCTTCCAGTCACAAATATTCGAGTACCCGGAGACCGATGGAGGAGTTGACCCAATGAGTCGAGAACCTTCGCTATGTGTTCTGTTGCACATTCATCAAGAGCGTCAATGCATATGAACGCGCCCTTTCGAGCGGAGGTTGTCTGCAGCATGCTCAAAATGTCGGAAATTTGCAGTCCCTGCCCACCGATGGCATTTCTTCGGTCTTCATATGCTTTTAATATCTCCTCTGGGATCTCCTTGAGTCCAAATACCAACTGTTTCAACAGGGAGCCCAGAAACCTTGTCGGGGGCTGTTCGTTTTGCGAGGCGAAGTCGAAATAAAAGCATGCGATAGTGGTATTTTGTCCTCTAGCTTGACTGGACAAATGGTCCACTACCACGGAGCTACCCTCACCCCTTGTCAGAACTTGCCATTTTTCTCTTGTTACTCGAGGTTCATTCATATCACCTAATGTAAGTTTTGCCAGCACCCGGACCCCCATAGCAAACCAAAACTGGCTTATCGGATCCAGCTCTCCCACTACCGGCACCGGCACACCAGCTATCAAACTCCTCGGTTTGTAAAACCCATTCCCCAATGTTTTCGACTCTGCGTTCCCGGACGTCCTGGTGGCGTAGCTTAGGATCTAATGGGGATAGCCAGGCTAGAATATTCGATCTGTCATCGGTAACGGTAGGATTGATGTAGGTCGTGTTGAAGGATCCGTAATTATTATTAGAGCCGTGATTATTACTGAATGATTGCGACATTTTGTGTTCTTAGGGTATTGCGCGAACCGATGATGGATGGGGTTAGTCGACTGTAGGAATTCTAATGGGTGTGGGAAGAGCGGGGTTTATGGTGGGACCGGATGGATAACGCGGGCCCTGGTTAACCTCCTACTGTAGTTCGTGACAACAATACTCCGCTTTTGCCTACTGCATTAGTATTGTTGCACAAGCCCACTTATTTAAGCACTATCCCATCTTGCGGCTCTGCACAATTTTTGCACTTATGATAGGAGAAATACTACACAAGACCACTCGCTGCGATCTTGGCTGGCCTGACATACGTAAGTGCATTGAGCGTTATGAATGAATCGCCCCAGAATCATGCATACCAACTTCAAGGATCGCAACTTTGCTCTCGATGTGCGAGCTCAAAGCGCGAAAGATCCTCTGGTAGCGTTGTACCATTTTGGGGACACCATTCGTGGCACCCCACTTGTTTGCTCTCAAAACTTGTGATTCCGGACACTCATAACTCATCGCAAACCTGTATTGATATAATGAAACCAACTTATAGTGTTGACGATTATTGAGACTTTTTAGGTAAAAATTATCTGAATTTTCCCATTCTCCCATGAGGGGTTTGAACTTAGAATTGTCATTGGATGCGGTTTCAATGTACCTTAGCGTGGGAAACTAATACGGAATCAAAGGTATTGTTTGTGGACAAAATTAACGTCTTCCACGCCATAGCGAGCGCCCGGCATAGAGAGCCATCTGCAAGTTCAGGCAATGTGATTGGCTGAACCCAGTTCGGATTGAAATAGTGGCTGGTATCTGGGTGGATGGCTTGCGATCCTGGGCCCTCGCAATGGCGTAGAAGACGTTAACCTAACATCAGCGAATGGGAAAATATTTTGTTGTGACGACACTACTCTCCCGTCAACTCTAGGACACTGATAACCAGAATAAGGGTAAAAGACTATTTGACCTAACTGCGGGAAGTTGGAGGTCTGGTATCTTGGGCAAACAAAGGTTAACTTGACGGTTTAGTTTCGGTCGAGCTAGATTGGTTTCTTTGGGTGCGTCTTGCTCGCGGCGTGCTGGGGGGTGTTGGTTTTCGTGCGTGTTTTGGGCTCAGTTGGTTTTGTTCACGCGCGATACCTTTTGCAGACGACCATTATTTCTGGTATTGCGCCATGGGTACCAGCCAACAGCCTGTCACATATAAATGACAATATCTTCATGGGTCTGGAGACCATGAGAAATTTACCATTTTTTTGCAAGAAAACAGGCGGCGATTCCACGAGGTGAAAATGATGCCGGGTTGGAACAACCCATTGCAAATTGGGCAAAGCGTATAGAGTATCGCCCGGCAGTGATGGAAAAAGGTATAGTCAGTCGCGTCCTCACCCGGATGCCATAGCTCGCTACCGGTGGGCCCGGGAGCCACCCACATATATAGGAGTCTTGTCCCCCCAGTAGTGGGAGACCTCGAAGCTCGCCACAGCTCGCGTTCTTTGTTTTTTCCCGCCCCCCACCCCAGAGTTCACCTTGCACCCTCATTGTCACTTAGGGAGATAAAAAAATATTTTGTATCTCAATGGGCTATGTATGTTTGGTGTGGTGCCAAGGTTGAGGCTCTATTTCGGATGCACACAGACAACTTGAGCGAGTTGCTGACAACGGATCTGGGGAGCCGCTTTGATTGATCCGAGGCCCTAGCGATCTCCCGCTTCATGCAGCCAAGGATTGATGGCATTCGGTCAGGGATTGGTGGGATGGCGCCACCGATAAGCCTGGGACAGCAAAACGGATAGCGGAAGTTAATCCCGGAAAATAGTTTCTCCATTCAGATCGCTCCAAGATAACCCTCGCTGACTGAGCAATCTCTGGAGTGCTCCTGCCAACGCTACAAGCTGTCTGACCATAGGTTAGCATTCCCTCCTCACTCCACAGTAAACCCATGCTTACTATCTAGCCCTAATCTATGTCCCTAAGGCTGTTTGACTCCATTCAGTCGCCCCACACAAATGACCATTTCCCTTCCGTTCAAAATTCTGAACCAAACATTTCTACAGGTAATATTCACAAACCGGAACTGTTGGGGGGGGGGGGGGGGGGGGGGGGGGGGGGGGGGGGGGGGGGGGGGGGGGGGGGGGGGGGGGGGGGGGGGGGGGGGGGGCGGGGAGGGG
>Ga0307517_10001801_pt1 | contig 35265 bp, 20 predicted proteins | sample 23_EM_MG_FD_194515 | JGI IMG/M metagenome (GOLD analysis project Ga0307517, IMG submission 194515) | Populus trichocarpa ectomycorrhiza microbial communities from riparian zone in the Pacific Northwest, United States - 23_EM | ecosystem: Host-associated > Plants > Roots > Unclassified | place... | reverse complement strand
GCTTTGCAAGTTCAGCACAGTTTCCTCCATTCACGGATCCTGAAATGGAAATTCAGTTATAATTACATATCGAGCAACAGCAGTAAACAAGATCTACAGAAGCAGAATATTGTGAGAAGTTCAGAAGAACCGGAGAATTCAAAGGAACAATTTAGAAATGGGAAACCCTAGCAAACCAAACCGTTAACATAACTTTATGATAATGGTCCCTGACTGCATATTGGCTGAGATTAACCTCTAATTAGCACAAGCATAGCTGGCAGGTTACCATACTGCCCTGTTTTGCCCTAGTCTATAAAGAAAACATGAGGAAAACCTTATGCCTATTCATTTGCAAGTTCATGCATATTTTGCATGACCTAAGCAAGAGAATTCACTGAGGCAAAATCATGTTCTCAACATAACACGGCAAGTGAAGTACCTCCATATATAATGCGTGTTTTTGATGCGACTTCTGCCGAGACATTGTTTTTAAGCCAATCACGAACAGCTACATGTACTTCCTGAGCCTGCGCAGGTGTGGCCACTACACCAGTACCAATAGCCCAAACAGGCTCATATGCAATGACTATATTATCCCAGCTGGGCACAGCATCTGCGGGGGTAATGGCACTACTGGTGTTAGGTTCTTACATTTTAACCCATCATCTCATATTCCAAGAAAAAGAAACATCAGCAATAACCTGCATACGCCTTCAGTTGCTGATAACAAACATCAAAAGTTTTCCCTGCTTCTCTTTCTTCTAACAGTTCACCAATACAAGCAATTACTCCAACACCCTGGCTCAAGGCATAAGCTGCCTTCTTTCCTATAAACTGTAATTAACAAAATTTCAGTCAAGTTCTACAGATGTCATATAACAGAAAAAGGAATTATGATCTAATCCTTGCAGCCACTAAACTTTCACCTGATCGTCTTCGCCAATTACATGTCTACGCTCAGAATGCCCAAGGATAACCCACTTGCAGCCAATGTCTTTCAGTTGTTCCACACTGCAAATAAATTAAAGAAACATTTTGAAGACACTGAGAGAAGGCAATAGCATGGAAGCCTCGTAAAACAAAATAATCCTTGCTTGTAATTCCTTCTCCGTGCAGCATTAGCACTATGGTAAGAAAACCTCAGAGGTGAATTAAATTTAACTTGCACTTAATGCATGTAGCCTAAAACAACAAATGTCTCAATAATGGACCTGAAAAGAATTTCTCTTGGAAGAGATGTTCACCAATGTCCATGCAATTAAATATGTAAATGCATAAAGCTTTGAAAACGTTTTCATAGGATAGAGCTGGTTTTTATTATGTTTTATTGGGCTTTTACAGGAAGGGAGTAGCAGTTGCCATCCCATCCAAAGAAAGCTATAACTGAAAAGAAAGCAGCTAGCTGACCTGATTTCTCCTGTGAAAGCCCCACCCTTACTGACCCAAGAGTTCTGAGCTGATATCTCAATCCTGTCTGTTAAGGAAGACTTGACCTGATCGATGTAAATAAAGGGAGGTGCTACAACAACGTCTGCGAAACTCACAGTAAACAATTTAAAAAATAAGAACCTCTTAACAACCAGATTTAAATTTCGCCTTGAAAAAAATAATAATAAAAGAACATTATATAGGAAAAAAAATTCCATGATATACAGATCACCTCCCTACCATGAACAAAGGGGCACATTCACCACCACTAAAACCATGTCTAAATCATTTTGAAAACAAGGGTGCCACTTGGGATGTGAGTCCATCGACAATACAAGTTTAGTCTAAACAACCATAACCAGTGAATGCCTATCAATTAAACTTGATAGCAATGAACAGATAAAACAGCAAAGCACAAGAAAAGATTTACTCACCGACATCAGACTCCAACTTTGCGCTGTTCAGGTCTGAAATGAGCGTGGTAATGGATTCTTTTGTTCCATTCTAAATACAGAAACAAAGATGAGAAACTGGATCAGAATAAAAATCAAAACCTAAAAAGGGAAATCCAGTACCTATCTATCTCATCTAAAATTAGGCATAAAAGATTGTAGAACCATTGTCAAACTACAGACAAAGGCATGAGAGCCTGAACACTGCCCCCCACCCTTTTTTTTTCCTTTTCTTTTTTTTATAAGCAAGGCTAGGTACTTACATATTTCCAATCTAAACAGTGACTATAAGAAGAATTAATGCTAAAAGTTGAGAAAAATAAATAAAAACAAGAAATCGGTAAGAAATTAAACAAGGTACTCACACATTTCCAATTTCCTCCAACAAAGAACTGCAAGCATGAGAAAAAAGAAAAATTAATTAATGGATAAAAAAATAGCAACATAGAGAACCAACAATCAAATTTCCTTAAAAAAAGGATTCCAACTCGCTTCAAGTAATAATCTTGAATATTGTTATTATTATTATTATTATTAATAATAATAATAGTTAAAGAAACGAGATCTGGAGGAGACAGGGACTTTGAATAAGGAAGCAGAATGTGTAAAGGAAAAGGTTAAAAAGGCACCTGTCCAGTGCCAGCCATGGCAAAGACTCCTCTAAGAGGTTTCCGGGGAGAAGAGAAGCGAAGAAAAGACTGGGAATGAGAGTTGTTGGTATTGTTGTTTGGACATAAACGGCGAAGACCGGAGAACTCAGGCGCGCAATACGAAGTTGCAGATTTTGGACCGGAGAGTGAAGTTGAGAGCATAGCCATGGCCGCTAAAGTCAAGTTTTTTTTTTTTTTTGCCTTTTTTTAGAAGAAAAAAAAAAGGCGTTATGTTACTGTTTGCTGGAAGTGATAGAGGAGACGGGACGAGACGGGAGGAGAGGCAGGGTGGGTTTTGAAGCTGTGGTTGTTGTGTTGTGCTTTATGCTGTGTTTATGGGTTTATCGTATGGTGGGAGGTGGATAGTTGTTCGGTCCACGCGAGTTTTCAGAGCGTCGTTTGCACGAGGGATTCATAGTATTGCAGTCTATAGTTAAATAATTTAGCAAAATTAAATTTATAGTATTGCAGTCTATAGTTATATAAAGTTAATCTCATCACCAAATAATAATTAGAAAGTTAATTCGAAGAAGATATTTAATGGGAGGAGGGGTGAGAGTTTTTTTGGTTGTTGATGAGATGTTCTACGCGCTTCAAGAGCGAAGTAATAAAAACATCGAAGCTATTTACAGGTGTACGTGTCGCTTTTCTTCGACGAGAAAACGACGGTTGTTAGAAGTAAAAAACTTTCGGTTGCGGACGGCAAGCATAGGAAACGACGAGTCCACAATCTGTCAATAGTCAATACCATAGTTGTTAGAAAGGGTATAATGCGGAAAAAAACAAACTGTGTTATCAAGTTTATGGGATTAAAAATTTGTTTATTTTTGTATTTTTTAAAAGTTAAATTTTTTTAAAAAAATTATTTTTTATTTTCTTTGATATAAAAAATATTTTAAAAATATTATTTAAAATATTTTAAAATAAAAAAATTTAAAAACTAACTATTATCGTACTACAAAATATACCTTTAAAGTTTACTTTAAAAAAAAAAAGATTTTGACTTGTTGAATTTGAATCGGATTAATCGTCAACGAGTTTGACTAAATTATCTAGTTTTAACTTTAAAAGTAGCTCAAATTAACCAAGTTAAATAACCACGTTCAATGCCATCAACAGCCATAGCGACGTCGTTTCTTTCCTTCACGGGTAGATATTCGTCTCTCTTCACTGCTGAGCGTATTTGCTTACTTGTATGTGAAGGATAGTTTGGTGAAGGCCTTTCGGGACCGTAGACGTGGACATTCAATTCCAGTAGTTTTTGGAAGTTTTTAAAAAAAATTAAATTTTTTTATTATTTTTACTTTAAATTAATATATTTTTTATGTTATTATATCATTTTATTGTGCTAATATTAAAAATAATTTTAAAAAAATAAAAAAATTATTCAATATATTTTAAAATAAAAAATACTTAAAAAAAACAATTATTATTATACTTTGAGGGTTTACTAAATGATGTCATCATGATGCAGATAACAATGTGGTGAGATAATTTAATCAAAGAAAGTTACGGTTATTGTGAAATAAAAAAACCTAATGGTCTTCTCAGATCTAGGTGGCGAACCAAGATTGTTAGCTAATCTTGAGATAAAAGGATTTCCCAAGTACTAAGTAGGTGACTCACCTAGCATTTAATATTATTAGAAAGAAAACTAAATGACTTGGTGAACTCACCTAACATTTAATTTATTTTGTGCCCCACACTGAAAGAGTTGGAAGCCTATGAGATGGAAGTGTTTTGAATTTTTTATGTTCATCTATTAGTCATTAAATGATTAAACATGAATATTATTATTTTTACAGATTATTTTATACAGTAAAAATATACTTTTACTCCCAGAATTAATGAAATTTAAACTTGCTGACCAAGGGTGTTTTTGACCTTGTACAAACTTGAAAATCAATAAAATACATCTTTGCCTGTGTATAAGATAAAATAGCTTTTATGCATGCAGGGGTGTTTTGGTACTTCACATTGGTTTTTTTTTTATTATTGTTTGCGGGGTTATGAGGGGGCTTTTTAGTAATTTAACATTGATTTTTAATATTAAATTCTGAAAAGTTGCGAGCGCGTGGAAAACACGCACCGATGCGTTGGTGGCGTCCGCACTATTTCGATGGTGCGTGCAACGCCACCGTTTGTCCGAAAATGGCCTTCCGCTGTGTCACTGGAAGCGCTGTCACATGATCTTCCTCCCAGTGTAAAGCGTGTCGGTGGTGGTCCAGTGGTTTATCTCCGGTGGTCATTTCTTCTTTCTTCTACCTATTTTTCTCTCTCTTCTGGTTAAAGTGCATGTTTGTCCCTTTTGTTTTTTTATTTTTCAATTTCAGTCCTTATATTTTTTAATGCTTATTTTCGTCCTTGACCCTTTTAGACAAGTTTTTTTATGTTTTCAATTTAGTACTTAAATTACAATTGGTCGTATATTGGTTTCACCAATTAGATCTTTATTCTTTTGATTTATCATTATTACCCTTGGATCTTTTATTAAAGTTTTATTAATGTTTAATTTCATCCTTAAATCAAAGTTTACGTTGGATTTTTTTTAATTTAGCATTCATTATTTTGATTTTTTTTCCTTTTCTTAACTTTTTTTTTAATTTAACCCTGCGATTTAATTTTTAAATGCTCTCAAATTTATTTTTTATTTTGGTTTCCACCCTTATTTTTCAATTAAATTTTTTTATATGGTTGATTTTTTTCCAAATACATCATTCGGTGTTTGATTTATTTGAAATTGAGCTTCACAGTTTTTTCATTTGTAATGCTTTCAATTTAATGACATGGATCACAAGTTTTAAGTGTTAATACGATTATAAATTCTTTTTTTCTTCATTATATTTTGTGATTTTATCATTCTATATTATTTTAAAAAAATTGTTTTGTGGTTTCCTTCGTATTGTTTTCAATTAGTTTGTCCCCATCTCATTACTTAAAGCACGAGTTTTGCAAGTTGTTTTTGGATAAATGTTTTTTTTTTAAAAAAATGTTATGTTTTGTGTTTAATTTTTATTTTACTTTATACAAGTAGGTTTTGTTTTGTACACAAAATAATTATTTTGAAATAATATTTCTTATATGTTAGGCTATGCATATTTTTTATCTTTTTATTTTATTCACTCTATTTCATATGTGTTTTTATTTCTATTATCTTTTATTGATTGTAATGAACAAATTCAATGAACACAAACAGGTAAATGTTTTATTTTGCGAGATCCAATATCCTGATCTATGTTCATCTCTTTTTTTTTTAGTTTTTCTTTTAGTTATTATTAATATATTTTTATTTATTTATTTACAGAATTGATTATTAAATATTTGGATAATTTTTTTAGTTATAATTTATATCATGTAAAAAAAACATATCAAAATAGTTTGTACACTCAGTTTGTTTTTAGAAAGAAAAATTACGGCCCACTACGGAGCACGCATCAAATCAATTTTTTAGTTGCCCTCTAATTAATTTTTTAATTATCCCTCTTATGTTTTAGATCTTGTGTAATTGATTTCATCCTTTCACATTTGATTTATTAGAGATTTGGCTTCATACAATCTTATTGCTCTGCATTTGTTTTTTTTTTATATTGTGTTTTTTAAAATGTGTTTTGTTTTCAAGGTGTTATGCTAATTCATTTAGATTTTTTTTTTGTGTTTTATACAAATGAAGTTGATTTTTAAAAATAAAAAAAAATATTTATTTTAAAATAATATTGCTGATATGTTTGGCATTGCATAATATATTTTTTTAGCATGAGTTTATTTGTCAGTTTCATTTGTGTTTATCTTTTAAATCATGAGTTTTTTAGGTAGTGGATTTATCTTTTTATTATTATTTTAATAAACAAGTTCAGTAAATACAATCATGTGAATGTTTCATTTTGTATAGTTGAATATCTTGATTTACATCTCTTAATCTTATCGATTTCTCTTTTAATTATTGTTAATAATTTTTTTCCTTTTATTTACATAAATAATTATTAATTTATTTAATAAGATACTTGCATAAGTTTTTCAATTTATATTTTAATTTTTTTATGTTAAAAAATACATTAAAACAACTTACATAGCTGGTATTTTTAAAAAAAATTATTACTCTTAACAAAACAAGGGTTAAATGGCTAGTTTAAGTTTAACACTAGTTTAATGTTAAGGGGAATCTTCGATAGCATGGTTGCAGGGTTAGAGGAATTGGGAACATGACATACTTCCCCTGGAACATGAAAGATTAAACCATAATTCCTCGTCATTCAGGGTAGAAAGTGAGTGCTGTGAGCTAGGCTAAGATATCATGGTGTCTAAAATCTCAGGTAGCAGCAGGGAGGAGCAGTGGAGTCCAAGAAGGTTCTGCCGCATACAGGAAGAGTCGTGCTAGCAGAAAAAAGGGAAAGCGACCCCATCCTTGTTGAAGTTTCAGCAGAAATCCAAGAAAAACAGTTGCGACGGTTGAGACAATGAGATCCTATTTGCCTCCTGTTTTTGTCTTTGCTTCAAGCAATTCCTCGACAAAAAAGTCCAAACCGACAAAGCAGTATCTTAAAACAAACACCGGTTTCAACTCTCAAGATGGAAGATACTAGACCAGGCTTCATTTCCACCGTACCCTCGGTGTAAGTATTCTCTGTTGCGCATCATCGGCAAAAAGATCTAACCGGGTCGGTGTGTATCCTTATCCAACATTAAAGTTAATTAAGATAAGTAGATAGATATTAGACAATAATACACAACCACTACCTGGTACACACGGTGCTCCTGCTAGCATTTGGAAAGTGACAATGGTGGAACCGGAATGATTTTTAGCAAGGATTAGATTTATACAGTGGAGGCTTGAGGCATATCAACAATCATTCTAACTTGAAGGCTAGCTGGGATTCAGATTTTGGTTCAAGTAGGAGACCTCCCTCTCTCGAAAGGCTAGCTGGGATTCCAAGCTTCGAATCTTAGAATTAATTATACTGACAACAAATCTCCTCCTCGGGAATGGTAGTAATACTCAAGTTTAACCACAGACAGACACATCTGTATCAGCGACATCGAGTGAGGATACAGTAAAGTCCATTTCAGCACTCGATGATGGTGACTGGGGTCCTCAGGCTCTCTGCACGAGGTATCCTAACTTGAAGCCTACTGGATATTTTTCTTTTAAGAATTAGCCCGTAGTTGCCCCATTGTCAGGGTAACACAGTCTTTTTATTCATAAAGTCTCTTGTCAGACCTTGAGACCAGATAGCAGGCTAGCAGCATTCCTGGTACTGTGCTTTATCCTCACCCATTATTAAACTGTCATCACAATTCTCCCTAACCCAGACAGCCCTTTCTCCCATTGCTCTTTTGTCTTTTTATAAACACCAGCGCATCGGTGATCAAGTAAGCTAGGAACATTAGCTCCGAGCCTGAGAAACTAGTCACCGCGCACTCCATTGGTTTCCAAGCCAAAAGGCATGCATATGTCCAAGTAAGAATATCACAGCCACGTTAGAGACACTGTCAAAGTTGCAAAACTGCAGTACAAAATTTATACCAGATGTAAGCGGAGGCAGTAACAAAATATCTTTGCAAGAATGATATCCAAACTCCCCTAATTTATGTTGTTCATCCTAGTGGACTTCATTAAAAAAATCTTAACTATTTACTACCGATATGCATACACTTTGGATGTAATCACTAGACGGAATATTGTCCTCACTAAATATCCACACGCCACTTCTTCATTAAATAATTTCCTGTGACAGTCATTTACATACAGATAAGGATTAACCGCTATGCAAACTTGTCTTTCCTACAATCAATGAGCTGTCTCACTTACATTAGGTTTTAACCGCACTTAAGGATTGTTCTTGTCCTTAAAAACAAAACAAAAATGGCAAAGATGATCCCAAGCACCATCCCTGGAAGCTTCACACAGGGAGAACTCCCCCAGGTGTGCTCATATTAATGGAAGCATCTGGCCTTAAATAAAAAATAATTCAGTTCAGAGACAAATTACATACTGAAGGGATTAGAAACTAGTCTGGGGTATTGAAATGAGATAAATTGAAGCAAGCAAATTGCTTGTAATGAATCACAAATGGTAAATGAATGGTGAATATACAGAAGTTGGAAACAACCTGACTCTCCTTGTGCTCATTCTAACTTGTCTAAATCATCGTGCTTTGTGCTGTCAACAACACTGTTGGATGAGCTATCCTGTACACTGTGAGAGGAAGAACACCTACTTGAAGAACTCCTTTCTGTAACACTGCTTTCCTTCCTCTGGGATTTTTTGGACTTTCTTTGTCCTGAAGATAAATCCTGCAAAAATTATTAAATCAGTTTGTTAATACAATTATTAATAATGAAGACTAAAACATTTCCAATTCCTTGTTTCTCTCATAAATCGTAACCAATCTGAAAGGTGACTGCAATTTACCTGATCTGCTGTAGATACTGGAGTCTTCAATTCAAGGTCCGTGGTAACATCATTAGAACCTTCGCTTTTCTCAATCTTGCACTCCCCTGAAGGTTTATTCTTCAGATCTTGTTCGCCTGAAACATGGGATCGACTGGCAGGCTGTGAAAGAGAAGAAACATGCTGGGCGGACTGCTGATCAACCAAGGTATTAGGGGCCATACATGGAACAAAAGTTGAACATGGGTTATGAATGACTGCAGGATTCTGATTTCCAAAAAAGGGATATGGCTGTATGGATGAATGCAATGGAATTGCCCCTGGAGGCATTGGCACTGGCATGGGAAAGGGATATGAAGGTGGGGCCATCATAAATGAGTGATCCATAGCAGGCCATGGGTATGGAGCCCTGAGCCGTTGCTGACACTGAATATTAAGATTCTCAATATCCGATTTAAGAGATGCCTTCTCTTCTCTGAGATCATTTTTCTCTTGGGTCAACTGTTTGAGAAACATTTCAAGATTAAGCACACTGTGCCAATCATCATCATTATTAAAAAAAATAGATGTATTAAAAGATCACCTCAAGAGATTCTTCACTCAGTGTAGCATACTCAGCCTTGAGTTTGTCAACTTGAGATGTCAAATCCTTCAGCAGCTGAATTGTGTCAGCTAGAATGGTCGCTTTGTCATTTTTAGGTCTATCAGGATCTGTATATCAAAATGACCACATGGAGATCAAAACTGCATGGCCATGTAAACATAGACTAAAATCTTAGAAAACAATATGCCCCAAACAGCCATTCTGATCATAATCAGCTGATTCTCCAATATCATAAACCAATTAAGGAACATTTTATCCACAACCTGAAAGAACGTTTAAGTGATCTATTATACCAAATTTTACATTCCTTGGAGAATGTAAATGGGCAAGGTAAGCACCTAAGTCAGGTCCAACCCCCCGGTCCTCATAGAACAACCATACAATACATTCAGCAACTAGAACGCAGGTCATAAAAGCAAAGAATTCAGAACCTGTAGCTATCAGTAACTTTCTTCCAAAACATTACAAGAAAATGGGTCTGACTCTAATCAGCAGAGATCAGCATCGCATAATTCAAACCCATTAAAAAAAATGATAGCTACAGAAGCACTGAGTATTTACCTAGGGTATTCCCCAATTCAACAAAATGCTCATTCAATCTATCCCTCCTCAATTTTTCTCGGTCCGCCTTTTGAATTTTCCTAGCAGATACACTATCTTTAATCTCTGCCTCGCTACAAAAACAAAAATGCAGTAAAATAAACACTAATGCACATCTTTCGATTAAGCAAAAATCCACAAAAAAAAAAAACTAATCAGTGAGCTTCAACCTTTGTTAATTGGAATAGATAAAGGTATGGAGAGAGTACCTGGATTTGGGATTGGGGTTGGGGCGAGTGGGTGGCACGTGCCTCGGGACAGGAGGAGGAGGCGGAGGATTGAAGTCAGTGAATGGATCCATTGGTGGATTCCGTGAGGGCGCCAAACAATTAACAGCTTATCCGCTGTTCCAATGTACGGTCGTTTTTGTTTCTCTTCGTGGATTGGTTCGTGCCGTACCCGAGTAACCGAGTTAACTGTTTTTTTTTTTTTTTATCGCTGTTCTCTTTTATTTTTGCAATTTTGCAAATTCCTGTATCCAACACTAGATTATTGATAAAAGGTATTTTCTTACATAGAAGCTTTTTTATTTTAAAATATATTTAATTAATACTTTTTATTTATTTTTCAATGTTTTTAAAATGCATATGATAAATTTTATAAAAAAAAATTAATTAATTAATTCATTTAAATATAATTTGATCTAGCTAGCAGGCATGCTCCATTAAAGAAGGTTCAAGTGGAAAATAATAACTTAATCTAAAATTATTTTATTTGTCCCATTAAAGATTGTCTTGCTAATTTTTTTAAAAATATTTTTAAAATTGTTTTAATGTATTGATACATTTTAAAAATAAAAAAAATATTATTTTAATATATTTTCAAACAAAAAAATATATTAAAAAATAATTTTTATTGTTATCTTAAACACTTTGAAATAATAAAATCATAAATTTATTTATTTTTAAACAGTGTTGAGACATCTTGATCAAAACCGGGCATCACATTGCCAGTTAAATTTTTACTAGTGGCCTAAATATGGCAAATATGGAATCAAATTTACATAATCATTTGCGAGACATTGCAACCACAGAGTTTGCTGATGGTTTTTTCTAAGGAAAAATTTAAATTTTCTATGCAAGTAGAGATCTACTAAGGCTATGCCACCCATAGCCCTTTGAAAGCTTTTGTATTTTTTATTCATTAACAAACCAGGCCATGTTGAAAAATGTGGGTGAATTATTCTATGAGTAGTCTTTAGAAAAGTAGTTCTTTACAGCGTAAAAATCATTTATTTTTTAGAATGTCTGGTGCGTCAATAAATTAAAAAATATTGGGAAACAAGGAGAGAAAATATATAGTTTTCAGTGAAAATAAAGGTATGTTGTGCTTTTAAAATATTTATTCCATGTAATTTAATATCTCTACTAGATAGGTTATCCACGTGTTACTGCGAGTTATATTTTCTAAGCATGCAACCAAGAACTGGTAACATTAAAAGATATGTGATTTGTCTTTCAAGCAACATATAAGTAACATGCGAAAAACTTGTTTAAACTGTCTTGAATTTTATATAAGAATCAAATTGTAAAATGTAAAGCGACATTAGTCTACCATAAACATTGTTTGAGCAACTCAAAAGAAAATGTGGTATGAATAATAAAAGTATGGAAGCCCAACTTTTGAGTGAGAAATGAAGTTTTAACAATTGTTAGCAAATAAAGAGTAACAAATGCATGTCAACTCCTTGTTACTGCAAGGATCTTAATAACTTAGTTAAGTGTTTGCAAAACCATTTTATATGTTTGGATCCAGTGTATTAAATAAGTATGGTGTATACTTTAAACACTCGTCTTAGAAAATAAATTTCTCCCCGAGAGAAAGCAACCTAAGAGTACCTAAAACCCTTGAAATTTCCTGGGCAAGCATTGGCCAAATAGTTTCTTCCACCAGATTCTATATATATATATATACAAAAACACTCTTAGATATAAATTAAAAAACTTACGCACACATCTAATTAAACAACCCAGTAACCATTGTGTAAAATAATGAAAAAAAATTCATCAACAAAAAAAAAAATTGAGAAAATCAAGCAAAAAATAAAGATTAAGATATCGCAACAAGGGTAATTTACTCGGTCATGTTTAACAAATTTCTCTATCAAAATAAAATTATATTAGAAAAAAACATAAAATTTATAATAACAAAAAAACAGGGCCCATCATTTTTTTACCCAAAAATCCCATTTTCAACCAATTTTTTTATTTAAAACACCTTAGAGACCTTGTTAAACCAACTATGACTACCAAGAAGCTAAAAAGAAAAACCCCAAAAACCCAAAATCCACCCGTATGTTGTTTTAGGTGTTTTCAAGATTAAAAAAAAAAAAACACTTAAACATAACCCCCTTATCATATGAAACCTTTTTGACATAAAAATCAACCGTTTTTGTGGCTGGAATCTTCCCAAACAACCATTCTCTCTCTTTAGGTCGAAATCCAACAACACCCTCTCTCTCCTCCTAACAGAAAATAACTAGAAAAAAAAAGGAAAATAATGTTAGATACCAAAATGTATTGTCTTGAAATTCAAGGGACCGATCATCTTATACCTAAAAAATATGAGGGATTAAAATAAATGTTTTAGCCCACCCCCTCATGTTACCCAACTTTTCATTTTAGTATCTTAGCTTTCAATTCAATTATTCCCTCTAAAAACAAAATACAATTGGGGGCTAATTTGGGCTCCAAATGGTCAAATTGTGTAAAATAAAAGTTCGAGGATCAAAGTGAAAATTTTCAAAAAATACATTGTTCCAATCCACGGTGAATTGTGAGAGAATGCATAGTAATCTCAAAGGTCGATGCCTTATATATATATATATATATATATATACTCAGTTTCATTTCTTCATGGATTTCTAATCACATTCTCTCACAATCCATAATTAATTGTTTTTATTTAAAATTAAATTTTTATGTTTTTAAATTGCTTAATATGTTAATATTAAAAATAAATGTTTTTTTCAAGAAATTTAAATATATTTATAAATAAAAAATATTTAATAAACAATTACCGTGAAAACACCTTCTAAGGTTTTGATAAAAACAAACACTTATAATCCGTGATAGTTAGAATGATGTTGTGTTTTCCTTATTCAATTTTCGAAACAAGATATTGTAAAGTGTTATATTATATTTGTGGGACCATGCTACGAGATGGGCTAAAATATTTATTTTTATCAGTGAAAAAAAAGTATTTTGGCCTGTGTTGTAGTATGACCCCACAAATCTAGTATAATATTAGACAATATCAGGTAAAAAAAGTGTCAAGCCGATGCGATCGAGTGTTAAAAAAGTAAAAAAAATAATTATTTGGAGGAGCAAAAAAAACTATTGGTATAATTAATTAGATAATAATAAAATAGATTAAAATAGTAAATGCACTAGCTCAAACAAAAAAGAACCATGGTAACTTGAGAAAAAATAGATTAAACAAATAAAAAAGGTGAAAAAAACCAGCTGACACATCTCTTACTAAGGCTTAGCAAGCAACACGTAGTCTGATTTGCACTGTGATAGTTGGAAAATCAGAGATTAAATTGTTTTTACCCAAAAAACCCATTTTTCAACTTATTTTGACCCAAAACACTTATAAAACACCGTAAGAACCAATGGGTTAGTTTGCTTAATTAACCGGTCTGCTCGTATAATTTTGTTAAGTTAATTTTCGTTCCTTACTTCCAAACCTAGATTTGTTTATTTCTTTTTATGAATCACTGGTTTTTTTTTCCTGTTATGAGATTATTGCTCATTGTTTTTAAATCCCTATCTTATGCATGTATGTATCTTGAGTTATTGATGTTTTGACTAATGAGATGTTAAACTAATTGAGGCCGAATGAATAGTACCGGTTGCACTATCAACCAATAATAGTTTTCTAGTCACCATAAACAATGTCTTGTAGTTTTTTACTGATAAATGCTAACAAATAAACAAACATAAATTAAACTAATAATTTCCTCTGCTAATTATAAAATTCCCTAATAATTAATGAAATATAACTAATTACAATTATTATGGATGATACTCGATATTTACGATCTAAACACTTCAGATTATTGGGTTAACATGAAATTTATATTACTTTAAAATGACATTCAATTAGATAATGGTGGAAATTAGTGTGCACTCTCATGAATGACAATTTATTTATCTTTGTTTTGGGTTTCTTGAGGACAACACTTTCTAGGTTTGAGTTGTCTGTGTGTAGTTGTAAATACTAAATGTTGTTTCCCCTATGAAGAAATAGTAAAGCAATCATAGAGTACTTATTTAACAAATGTAATTGCATGTTATTTTTTGTAATGGAATACATCAGCTTCAACTGTAAAATCTCGGAGAATTTCATTACATCATTGTCTACAGTTATGTTATTTGATAATTGCTACAAATGTCATCAACCTTTTACTTTTTAGACTGTGGATGGTAAAGCTGATCTAGTTTCTTATTTCACCCCATGTCAGCATTCGATCTTTTGTTTATGTAGTTAATTGCCTATTAAGTATTAACTATAAATGGTAAAGCTGATATAGTTTCTTATTTCATCCCTTGTCAACATTCAATCTTTTATTAGTTTCTTTAATCAACCTTTTGTTGTAAATGTAATTGCCTGTTATTTTGGCTTTTTATTTTAGCCCTTGTCAGCATTCAATCTTTTATTTTTATTGCATTGTCAACCATTAAGCAATGAATGAGTCTGACACATATGACAAAGCTTCTTGGACCAAAGCAATGTTGCACATGTTTTGTGACATTTGCATTAAAGCTATTAAGAGAAGCATGAGACCAAACACTTATTTCAATAAAGCTGGTTGGAAATTTGTCATACAGACATTCAAAAAGCAAACAAGACTTTCATTAACAAAAGCTCAGCTTAAAAACAAATGGTATTAGATTAAAAAAGGACTGGAGGGTATGGAAAAAATTAATAACTGAAACTAAAATTGGTTGGAGTACTGAACTTGGGACCATCTCGGCAATTGATGAATGGTGGAAAGAAAAAATTCAGGTTAGTTTTCATTATTAATAGCCTCACAAAATTATTTGTCTTGTTGTACTATTTATTAATCTGCTAGCATTGCTAACTACATCCATCTTTCATTACACAGGAAATGAAAGGAGCAAAGAAGTTCAGGCATGTCGGCATAGAGCCCTCGTTGTGTGCCAAGTATGACATCATGTTTAGTAATATAGTGGCCACGAGACAATATTTTTGGACTCCCTCACAAGAACTGTTATCAGATAAAGATAATAAGGCTATTGGAATGAGAAATACAACCAATGAGAAAACTAATATAGAAGAAGGAAGTGGCGACTCTGAAGAGGATGCAATCCCTGATTTTATACATAATGTTAGCACTATGGTTGGTGGAAGTAATGTCACAAATAGTAGCAGCAACCACATTAGTGCAAAGAGAAAGGGTGCACGAAATACTACACCTTAATGTCTGAAAAAGAAGAGGGGAATTGGAATGAGAGCACAATTTTTCGATTGTCTGGATCAACTTGTTAAGCTTGTCTCCATAGCCAGAGAGAGCACAACAGTTTTTAGAGATAAAAAAGGGTGTAACATTGAAGAGGTAATGGAAGAACTGCATTCTATTGATGGAGTTAACTTTGATAATACATTGCATACATTTGCCATTGAATTTTTTTGTGCGAGAAGTAAGAGATAGATGTGGGCTGCAATGGGTTTTATTGATAGAAAAATATCATGGTTGAACATAATGTTTGAACAACAAAGAAAACCTTAGATGGACAAGGTCAGGTGTTAACTTATTAACCTATTTATGTCATTTGATTTATGTTGAATACTATAATCCAGTAACATTTTCAATTGTTTGAAATCTTTTTCATTGTTTTTTTAGACTTCATGTGCTGCAATTATTGTTGGAAATATGTGAAGTTGCCTATGAATTTGTGTATTTTAGTTACCGAGTAGTTGGAATACCATTACCATGTATTTTTTCACATTATGTATCACTGAAAATTGTTGGGTTGGAATTTCATGAGTACTGAACTTGGGACTTTAAATATTTGGTTACTTGTTAGAAAATTTTGGTTTCATACATGGAAACCAAAATTTCAGTTAGTATTATTGCAATTTGAATATTTGGATACTTAACTTTGAATGTTAGGTTTAGGTTATAAAATCAAAATTTCCAATTGGTGTGAGACTTTGAATGTTTGTTACTTGCTTTTGAATGATAGGTTTTATATGAAAACTGAAATTTCAGTTTGTATTATTACACTTTGAATGTTTGGATACTTAACTTTGAATGTTAGGTTTAGGTTATTGAAATCAAAATTTTCAGTTGGTGTTTCACTTTATATGTTTGGTTACATGATTTTGAAAGTTAAGTTTCATACATGAAAATCAAAATTTCTTGAAATTTGAATGTAATAAACTGAAATTTCAGTTGGTGTTTCAACTGTTTTAGAATGTTAGGTAAATTCTTATTATTGATATATAAATAGCAGTAAGTATGTTAATGCAATATCATTTTCATATCGTATCCTTCTAAAGAAAAAACTGAAAGTTATAGTTGTGAAAAACAGGTGTGTTGGTTTCTCATTGTTGGTATTTCTCATCGCTGGTTTTTATAATATGTAAGTTTCATTTGATTTAATATGATTGTAGCATAATACTTTCAATATGATGAACTTTATTATAAGCAAATTGCATTCTTAGCTTCGTAAACGTCTTTTCATTTTCATAATTGGGAGTACAATGTTTTCTATTTGTAAGGAATAAGTTAATAACAAGTTTATAAAAACGAGATTTCCTATTAGTATATAAAAATTGTTTCAATTTGAATATCTTTAAGATAATTCAAATGCACGTTTCATATAATATCTTTGATTTATATAACAATTACTTTGATTTTATATTCACATTAAACACAAAAAATATATGTCATAATAGATATAGATTCGCAATGGTTTGAAGCACTTTTTGAAAGGGGTTATGATGATGTAATGAATAACCTAGCCGATTACGTTAATTATGGTCATTATGCTGATAACGATGGAGATTCTAGTGGTAATCACAATTCTGATAGTGATGACAACGACAATGATGATTCAAATGAATAAGGTGATTTATTTTGAAAAGGGAAGTTTGATCGTCATAAATTGGTTCTATGCACAGCAGGTGCCCTCGCATTATATTATAATACTTATATATACAAGGAACTCTGTATGATCGCATTATATTATAATACTTGTATATACAAGAAACCTTGTGTGGATTCGTAGAACATTGGAATGCGATGATTGAATGAAATATTACATGGACATTGGATACGATGTGTAAACATGTTTAGGATGAATGCAACGACATTTCAAAGTCTTTGCTTTCAACTTGAAAACCAATATGGGTTAAAAACATCCAGAAGAACGTGTGTTTTTGAAAAAGTTGGAATGTTTCTTTATACAATAGCATTTGGTGCTTCCAACATGGAAGTTTATAAGAGATTTCAACATTCAAGAGAAACTATTAGTATGTTATTTTATGAAGTTCTTAAATCAGTTTGTTCACTCGGTACAGATTCAATACAACCTATAGATCCTGAGTTTGTAAACACACCGCGTGAAATTGTGAACAATCCAAGGTATATGCCCCATTTCAAGGTAATGAAATTATTAGTATTTACTGATGATGCTTTGAATTAAATAAATTTGTAAAATTTATTTTTTAGTCAGCTAACATTGATGATTATTATTGGTTTCTCTTACATTAGAATTGTGTAGGAGTTATCAATGGTAGACATGTGTGTGTGTTTCTCCATAAAATCAAATTCTATTTAACGGAAAAGAAGGTGTGTCAACCCAAAATGTTATGGTTGCATGTAACTTTGACATGCGATTCATATTTATTTGGGCGGGCTGGGAAAGTAGTGCATACGATACATAATTTTTTCTAGAAGCAGTTGACAATCCACATATAAAAGTCCTTAAGCCACCAGAAGGTAGTAATATGCGTGTATCTATATGTTAATGTTAATTTTCTTTTCGTAATTTTCATTTTTATCTCATTATATGTTTTTACATGAAAATACTATTTGGTTGATTTGGGATATCCTAATAAATATGGATTTTTAGGTCTATATAGAGGTCGGAGATATCATTTGCAAGAATTTTAGAGGCAAAGACAACCACAAACTCGTGAAGAAATTTTCAACTATGTCCACTCTTCATTACATTGTATGATAGAACGTATATTTGGAGTTTGGAAAAAAATATGTTGAATCTTACAAAATATGTCATCATTTAATTACAAGGTGTAAGTTCAAATTGTTGTCGCATCCATGACAATTCATAATTACATTAGAAGAACTTCACTACAAGATGTGATATTTATAGAGTTTGATCGTCATCTCGATTTTATTCCTGATGATTTTTTAACTGATGTGGCTCCACATTCACAAGTCCAAAGAAACCATAGGCCTTCACGTATGGATTAAATATGTGATGAGATTGTAGCAGATTTAATGACACAATTATAAAATATTGTTCTAATATATTTAGGTCTCTTTATAATATTTTATTAGTTGTAAAATTAATTTTTATGTAATTGAGAATTAAGATTATGAATCAAGTCCTTTTATGTAATTATACCATAATACCAACTTAATCACAATTTTTAATCAAACACTTTTAACATGTTTTTCATGAATATAAAGTTAAACTTCACTTGAAACTAAAAATATATTTCAACCTCACCGACCACAATAAAAAGTATTTTTTCAAAAATTATTTGTATTACACCCGGCTATCACAATAACAAATGCCCTCTAGAATTTTATATGATGTTCATTAATCTTATGAAAACTAATCATACTTTTATTAAAAACTAATTAATCTTATTAAAAACTAATCATAAAATTCACATGATCCATACTTTTATTGAGTATAGATTAATACATTAGTTTATATATAAATTTAGCATAAAATATTGTTTGAGATATTTAATAATTTTTCTTACAAAACTTCTGGCAAATGGATCAATGACTGAACAATTATTTTTTTCCGAGAAAAATAATAAAATCATCGACTAATCCATGCGCCTTAGGCCGAAAGGCCTCCAAAAACAATAAAAACCATAGGTTCTTTGACTCATACACAAGTCGTCCGATCCAACGGCTACTGGTACCCCTGAATAACTCTTTAATTAAACCTCCACCTACCGGATCACTCAAACCTTCCTATAAAATCTCCAATCCCTTGGCCACTTTTTTCCTCTCACTTTCAGCAAGGAAAAAAAAACCGTAATTAAGAGAGAACCCAAAAAGCGAAGATGTCGGGCATGGGAGACGGGTACGTGGGCACTGCCCAAGACGCCGTGAGGATCCGGCGGCTACAGAAGCAAAGAGAAGCTGAACGCCTTAAAATCCAAGAGCTCAAATCTAAGTCAGCCTCCGCTAAGGACCAGCCCGGTCTCCTCCAATTCGGGTCAAGTACATCCGAGGTAAATTTATAGGGTTTATCTAAAAATCTCATTTTCTAGGGTTTTTAATCGTCTGACCTGATTAATTGCTAGTTAACTGCGATTATGCCTGTGTTGATGTTAATTTGGATTCAATTTGTTTTTTAGATTCTCGAGACTGCATTTAAGAAGGAAACTGTAGGTCTGGTTACAAGAGAACAGTATGTAGAGAAGGTAGCGAAGTCTATTAATTTATTGTTTTTGGGTTTCGTTTTTTTGTTAACGTTAGTGAAAATGATAAGGTGCTTAATCAATATGTTGTTTGATGTGCGTTTGTTTACATAGAGGGTTAATATTCAGACCAAATTTGAAGAAGAAGAGAAGGAGAAGTTAGAAAAGCTACGGAAAGAGTGAGTTTGATTATGGTTTTTTCGTTTTATATTTTTTGTTTTGATTCTGAATGTTAGTGAAGATTTTTATCTTGGTAATGGCAGGGAGGAGGAGCTTCAGTTGCAGAAGCGGAAAAAGAGGAAGATTAAGGGGAATTCTAAGTTATCGTTTGCTGATGATTTTGAGAATGGAAGTGATGAAGAGGATGGCGAAAATAGTAAGAAGTTACATTAGTTGACATACTAAGCTATTTAATCTGTGTATAAGAATCTGGTTTTGTGTTGGGTGCATTTTGTGGATATTACCTTTTGCTTTGACGAGAGCATTGTCAACTAGCTAAGCGCTTTATATTCTATTTCTGTTTTGGAAACCTGCTGTTAAGCTGTACTACATCAACCATGTCTGACTTGTTGTCGATGGTCTTATTGGTCTTTTGGTGTCCAGTTCGCCTTATAATTTCTTGTTAGCTTTTTTTTATATATAAAAAAAATATGTTATTTAGATTGGCTGAAAAGGCTTAAGCTGAGTTCTCTTCATGATCAAATCATTCTCTGTACATATGTTGAAAGTGGTTTCTCATGGTTTTTAAATTGTGGCATGGTTAGTATTTTTAGGAGAGGGAACATGAATAATAATATTCTGGAATAATAGAGTAGGCACTGTTCCTTGTGCGTATCCGAGAGTTTCGAATTGACTTTTCTGTGCAGGACTCTTGCTTTGTAAATTCTTCCCCGTTGCTATGAAGTTTGTTTAACTTTATCCAATCTTGGTAGTGAGAGGAACTGGACTACAACTTTTATTTTAACTTAAACAATTTTCTTTATCAATGTTATCTTCAGAAAGCTTAGAGCCAAAGAGATTAGTGAACGGTAAATTTGGAAAAGATCCCACAGTGGAAACAAGCTTTTTGCCTGACAGGTGCAATGTTTTTCCTTTTCCTTCCACCTATCACTCTCCCTTCATGCACCTTCAACTGTGAAAGGCTTTTGCATGGACTTGGAACTAACATATGAGCTTAGGGGTGCTGAGGATGCTGTTTCAGTGAGCGAGAGGCAGAGGAGCAAGCTGAGCGTGAAAGGCTGCGGAAACAGTGGCTTCGTGAACAGGAACAGATTCGAAGTAATTATTTTCATGGGCCTCTCCTATTTAACATGGATGCAATGAAATACATTTTGAGCTAAATCAATTTTCTCTAATGACTCAGATGAGCCCCTTGAAATCACTTACAGCTACTGGGATGGAGCAGGCCATAGAAGAGTCATCCAGGTTAGACTTCACCCCACTTTTGTAATTTATTGACGTGCTTTCAATTTTTTTCTTATCAATATTGGTAAATAGTTTACATATCCTTTTTCTTATTAATTCATGGTTGGTTTATTGCTCTCTATCTTTCAGGTTCGTAAAGGTGATACCATAGGAGAGTTTCTTCGGGCAGTTCAGCAACAACTTGCGCCAGAGTTCAGAGAAATTAGAACAACTTCTGTGGAGAATTTGCTTTATGTGAAAGAGGATCTTATCATTCCCCATGTGAGATAATTTTGAAATCCAGCTTTTAATAACAACAGCTTTTGCACTTGTTATCTTGAATTCATTCATTCTAACAAATTTATACCATTTTCATGGCTGTGGAATTTCAGCAACACAGTTTCTATGACCTGATCATTAACAAGGCTAGGGGAAAAAGTGGTCCGGTAAGTCTAATTTCCCACCCTCTTAACTATCCATTGAGTAGCCAACAAGACAAAATAAGCATACATATTATTTGAACCATCTAATTAGTGATATTTTCCTTCCCTTGTTTTTGTATTCACTTGGACAGTATAAGAATTGAAAAACTAAGACAATGGTTGGTTTCGGGACTTGTTCTTCTTATAAAAAAATCTATCATGGAAAGTGCCGCAAGTGCTTAACCTGTTAGTAGTGGCCTACCCAACTACAATTTTCCTGCAACTCTAGATTCTTTTACTGAGACTGTTGGTGCTTTTAAAAAAGCAATTCCAGTTCTCAGTATAAATTCTCATGATAATATGAAGGTAATTTGAATGATTGTATTTTTATTCTTTTTCTTTGCACAGCTTTTCCACTTTGATGTGCACGAGGATGTGCGAACAATTGCTGATGCAACTATAGAGAAGGATGAGGTGTGTTTTTTTTATAATCTGTTTGTTGTTTCTACATTGATCTATGGATTTTTCTCCATTGTAACGTGCCTATTTGTGCTTTTTCACATACTTTGCTGAAACAACCATGCTTATTTTTTGTCTTTGTTCTTTAACAGTCCCATGCCGGTAAAGTTGTTGAGAGGCACTGGTATGAAAAGAATAAACACATCTTTCCTGCTTCAAGATGGGAGGTGTGTCCTCCCTCTCTCTCTGAGCATATTCACATATCCGTATGCATGATTTGTTTCCAAACACACGTTTCACATTTTGTATCGTGTGTGTTTCATGGAGCCCGGCAGTACTTGCATACCTGCTACTAATGTGGTGGAGCCAAGGGGCAGTTTTAGTGATCAGTTTTTACCTCAAGTTCTTATAATTTTCCTTTGCGTTTGTGGCAGATATATGACCCGACACAGAAGTGGGAGCGTTACACCATCCATGGGGATTGATCGGATAGCTAAACACGGCTGCTGCAATTTTTCGAAAGTTTGTCTATGAAAGAGAAACCGGAAGTTATTTTCATCAAATGCCTGGGCTGAACTTTTGGACCTTAGAACGAAGCAAAGATATCAAGTTGGGTATTTGATACTTCAATGCTGCAGTGTTCATTTTAAGTAAAAAACTAAAACGCTTGGATGAGTACTGTTGAGAGCTGGCACTGTGCACCCTTTTGCATTTCAATGTGGATTTACCGTTCACTTTTCTTTTTTTTTAATTTGGTTTTTAATTATTTTTTTGGTGCCATTGCATTCTTTTAGGTCAAATTCAAGGGCAATTGAATCAAATTTAAATACATAGAAAGAAAAGGCATCATATATGGTGATGATTTCAAAATTTACATAAAAAGTTTAATTTAACCATCTAACTTTAAAAATTTTGCATATTTGGTATTTTAATATTTTTTTAATTTAATTGTGGTATAAAAATTTATTTTTGTTATTTTTTATTTCTTAATTTGAGAGCGGAAAGAGAGGTTATCAGATTTTAGTGGTAGAAATAAAAATATCATTGATATTAATTTAGGCTGGTAAACATTTGTGTTAAATGGTAAGAGGGATTTATATTAAGTGTTTTTTTAAAATTTAAAAATCATGAAAAAACAGTTTATATTAGATGATTTTTTAGATGATGAATTTTTACATTTAAAAATTGTCTGGCTTGGAAGTTTTTTTTTATTTCAAGATAATTTTGGTATTTTAGATGGTTTTTTAGGTTATTTTAGGTCATATATAGGTTTATTAGGATTTCTAGAGTATTTTCAAAGTGTTTTGGGTTAAAAATAAGTTTTTGAGTAAAAAAACCTACAAGCTTGATTTTTTAACCATTATAATGTCTAGAATATGAAAAACAAATTAAATAATGCGTTGTCTGATTAATTTTTTTTATATATAAAAAAAAATGAAGTAAATGACATGTTGTTTGTCAAAGATAAGACAAAAGAAAAAAAAAAATTGCTGAAGAGCGTCAGTCTACCTGGCCTTCCATGCCATGTAACATTTGATTTTTTTTTAATTTTTTTAGATTAATGTGTTTTTTATACATTTTTTAAAATTATTTTTTTATTTATATTTAAATTAATACTACTTCTCTTTTTTATTTTGTTTTTGGTTGTAGAGCTTTTTTAAATGATTTTTTTTTGTTATTTTGTATGTATTTAATTTTTAAAGGGATTTTTCTTTTATATATATACACGCACGCGCGCGCATACATATCTTTTGTATAGGTAAACTTTATTTTTTCAAATAATATTTTTTTAATTTTATATAATATTTCTAAATGTTCAGCCTTGCATAATATTTTTTTTCTTTTATTTTACTCGGTCAACTTAATATGTGTCTATTTCTATCATCATTTGATTGAATAAAAAAATTATTTTAATAAAAAAATTTAGTAAACACAACCGAGTAAATATTCCGTCTTGCGATATGAATATCTTAATCTATATTTGTCTCTTTATTTTATCATTTTTATTTTTAGTTATAGTTTATGATCTTTTTTTTCTTTTATTAATACATGTAGTTGTCGATTTATTTTATTACTTGTATGCATAATTTTTTTGATTTTCTATAAAAACATGTTGAAAAAACACGTGTATATAATTTATTTGGTTGAAAAAAAACAATGCCCGCTACGAAGCGCGGGTCACATAGCTAGTAGAACTTAAACCCCGTGGGAAAACTATTGTAGACAAGGTGTAATTCATTGTGGATTGAAACAATGAAATTATATATTTGACAAAGAAAATCAATGAATTGACATCAAGGGAGAAATGGGTCTTTTCACGAGTCTATTATTTATTATTGAATTGATTAGATGTATCTTGATTTTTTTTTGTGGTTAAAATATATAATTGCCTTTAAGCAAAGCAAAAAAAACTTAATTATGATGGATGAGTTTTTTATATATTTTACTTTTTACCACAATGTACTGATTTAAAAAAATATATTACATGAATTCTACAACAAATTTGTAAAATTTCAAAGGATTTTGGCCAACATTTTAAAAATACAAAAAATATTTATTTTATTTCGTTTAATATGCGAGATTATGAACTTATACATAAGATGTATTCCTAAAATTAAAATAAAAAATAATATTTTTTTGTTTCTTTTAATATACAGAATTATGAATTTATATGTAAGACATATTCTTAATATTAAATAGAAAGACAATTTATATTTTTATGTTGGTATTGGAACAAATAGGTTTTTATCCTAATAAGATAAGGACCTTCTTATTGATGAGAACTTTTCTTAAATCTTAGACAGACAAACGGTTAGAAAATACAATATTTTTTAATTTATTTCAGATAAATAAATAAATAATGTAGTTTACTTCAAGTAAAGCGTATTAGGAGTGTTAATACATTCTCTCTACGTAATCAGTTTCCTTGCCCAGACTTTGAGACTAGTTAGGATTTTTAGTGATCAAAATGTGAGAAGTTAACTCTTATTCTCTTTTTTTTTTACTGATAGAAAACAAGAATTTCTTATTCTTTTTACCCACATCATTCCCGATAATCCCGACTCGAAAGGAAGATCGTTGCGACGTTGCACACGTGCAACATCCTTGTTCTTATGATTGCAATTCCTTTTATTTTGAGTTATTTTCTTGATCATTTTTTTGTGTGGCAATTTCATCCCTCGTTGTTTATTTTATTTAATTTTCATATCATATTTAGTATATTTTTTTTACCATGCTTTTAAAACTTGGCTCAGGATTTGACCCCCGTCATATCTTGAGTCATGAGTTGGGTCAAATAACCGGGGTTACCGGGGTCAATTGAATATTTTATTGTTCATGAAGTAAAAATGATATTATTTTGATAAAAATAATTACAAAAAACAAATCAACGAGTTTTGACATGATTTTCTCCTAGCTAATCGCTTGGTTTTTATTCAGTTACAAAGTAAAAAAATGGTATTATTTTGATAAAAAAAACAATAATGAGGCAAAAATTCAATTATGATCACTCTTTTTTTTTATTGGTTTTTCTTTGTTTTAGATTTTTTTTAAGCTTTATCTATTTCCATTTGATTTTGTTTTGTTTTTATATTAGATAATGACACTCATTCTCTTTATTGTTGTTATTTTATTATTTTCTTGGGTTTTTTTTCTTTCAATTTTGTCCCTCAACATTTTATTTTATTTTTGTTCAAATTTAGTCCTCATTTTTTTAGTTGTTCTTTTTTTTATCATTTTTAATTTTTTTCTTTTAATTTTGTTCCTCAATATTTTATTTTATTTGTTTTTTTATTCAATTTTGATTCTCATCCTTTTAATTGCTATTTTTTATTTTATTTTTTATCGAGTCCCTCATTATTTTTTTCATTGATTTTTATACCAGATTTAATTCTTATTGTTTTGATTATTATTTGTTTTTTTTTAAAAAAAATTTGATGGTTAAGAATTTTGTTTAAGATATTTTTTGGCTTTCTGTATTGTCATCTTAGTTTTATAATTAAAATTGTTGATTTTAAAATTAACCCGATTTAACTTTAAATTTTTTTTATTTGACTTTAGTCTATTTCCCTTTAAGTTTTCTTATTTTTTTTTTGCGTGTTACCCTGAATCACGAATTAGGTAATTATAATAATAAAAAATTAACCCTACTCATGACTTACCACGAAAAAAAATATCTAGTCTTCCCATATTTCGAAAGCAGTTCCCATGTACAGTGGCACGCTGTCATCATCTTTGGAGAGATGGTAAGAAAAAAAAATTAATAATAATAAAATACTACAAAACCACTCTTAAAAATGACATAAAATCCAAAACATGATACACAAGCATTTAAGAGATAGAAGGATCAATTAAAAATAAATAAATTGCAAGATCACACGTCGAAACGGCAACGTATAACCCGCGTTCTCCATTCATCAATTAGAGCCCTACTACCCTTCCATTTTCAAGGATACATACAAACACACTCCCGTTATTATCGACGGTTACATTTGTTCAGTTTGACTCGATAACCAAGGTGTTTGGTGCCTGGCTGCTTGATTTCCAATCCGATAAAATCAAAGCAAAGCAAAAACAATAAAAACTGAAAAATTAAAAAAAAAAACACCAGTGATAATCTCTCTCAGTCAACCCAAGAAGCCAGACAAGGAGATAACGATGAAGCATCTTAGGGTTTTCTTCTTCGCTTTCCTCCTCCTCGCTTCTCCTCTCCTTCAAGGTAATATCACTGTCTCCTCCTCTCATTTCCTAGATCCAGATCCAGATCTACACGCACTTGCAAAACGCATCCTTTTCTGTTCGTGAACTCTCTCTGTTTTTTTTTTCTTCTCTGAAATTCTTGTGTCGTTTATCAGTTCTTTTTATCGTGTCAATCGATTGAATTGAGATCGATCTGATTTGGTTATTTGGAGATTTTGTTGACATTTGGATGGTAATGCTTGCGCGGATTTTATTATGTTTATGTTATAGCTCGTCGTTACTGATTTATTGATTGACCAGCTGTTTTTTTTTGTATGTTTTAATTTGATTTTGAAAGTGAAATTTGACTTGATGTTTTGCTTTGCTAATTAAAAAAAGTATTTTCCAAATGCTAATTGGTGATAGAATTTCTAGTTGTAACATTTTTATGTTAGATAATAACACTGAGGTTTTGCTGGAATTGTATTGGAATGAATTTTTGTTGTTTTTTGGATTTTAATAATCCATGCATGTTTTTTAAATACATCTATTTGTGTTTTGAGTAATTGAATTTGTCCGTTTCCTTTTCTATTTGTAGTTGCTACGTGTCAGTCAGATTCAGATGCTGAAGTCGCAGAGACTGCGGAAGAAGTCAGTGATCTTGGGATTGTTGGTGAGGATGCACAGGATTTTGGTGATGCGAATTTTAGCCCAGCTCCAGGAGTCGAGACAGTCTGTGTTTTCCCCAAAAACAGTGCGCGTTGTAAGAACTTCATTTGTATTGCTTTCATCTATGAAGATTATTGTTGATTTTTTAATGGGTTTGGAAGATGAATTTGTACTGCTTGTTTAATCTGTTCTCTCTGTTTTTTTTTTTTGGTTGTTGCAGTGGTGACGGCTGGAGAAGAGACTGAACTATTAGTTGGAATGAAAAATGATGGTAATAAAACTGTTATTGGCTTGTTTAGCAACGGGATTGTAATGCTGTTTTGTGATCTTTCTCACTTACTCTCTGTTTAGTTCATCTGAATGTGTGTTTTTTTGCTCTACTTCTTTGCATTGTCTCGACCAGAGGTAAGCTTTTCTTGTTTGAATGAAATGCAGGGGAGCTGCCCATAACTATCATTGCAATTAGGGCCAGTGTTCATCTTCCTTTTGATCATAAGCTACTGGTTCAGAATCTCTCTGCTCAGGTAATTGTAGGTTTATGTATGATTTCATTTGCAAATCAAATATCACGATCTCCATTTCAGGTTCTAATTTGATTGTTATAAATTATGTTAATTGCATGTCTTTGAAAATAAGCTCTTTTATTTTCTTCATATGCAGTGTTGTCCTGCACTATTTGGTGTGTTTTCTGTCCTTTGGCTCACTAATTGTGTTTGCCTGGAAAAGGATAATGACACATAAAACAAATCTCCCTCTCCCTCTGTTTTGCTTCGTTGCATGGATTAGCAGTATGCATTTGGTAAATCTTGTGGATAGCAAAGTTCAGTATTGTTGATGCCTTTAACTTGCTCATCAAGGCCCGAATCATATCTTAGTTCACTGTTTTGGTGATAAAAATAATTCTGCTCTATCTGAAAAACTCAATATAGTCTTTATATTTGATGATACATGTTAATTCATTTTGTAGCACTGAACAGTGTATGATCAAAGGTTTGAAACTAAAATATACCTGTGTTCTTTGGTCCTATAGCAATAACATATTTTTGTTTAGGCATTTGTTTTTTCTAAGGATGCTTCCCTCATTCCTTTTATCAAGCATTAATAATGGTTTCGTATGCTTGATTAAACATTTGAATCACTCACTATTGTTCATGCATCTCATGGCCCTGTTAAGGTTAGCAAAAGCCACAGGCCTAATATTCGGGTTATTTCTGGTGTACTGTCTATGTTGTGTGGATCACATGGATTTTTTTATGACTATCCGCAACACTCCGTTTGTAATGCTGCTCTGAGGTTGATCCCCTGCCAAAAGTTCTAAGATATAGAAAACTTTTCTCTAGCTAGTTTACTCATTCTATAATAATTTTTTTTTGTTGGCAATGTATATTGTCTGTGATTCGCTTTGGTTGCTTTTGTCAGGCTTCACTTCCCTTTTTTCTTTTTAGGGCGTATTGCCAAGAGTTATTTTATTTATTTTGTACTGTTGAATTTTTCAGAATTATTTCGACTGGAAACTGCTTTCTTCCATCTTTTATAGGGTTGATTGAATTCTCTATTTGTTATTCAACTGTTTTCTTTGTTTTAATTTAGGGCTTCAACAATGCAACTGTTCCAGCCTCTGCTCAGGCTACCTTCCCATATATCTTTGGTGTCAGCAAGTACTTGCAGGTACAGACATCATTACCCGAGAATTATGTCCTTTCCCAACTTCAACTCTGACCTTTCCTCCATCATGTTTTGTTTTCCATAGTCAAGCTTGCATGTTTTATTCTCTTTGTGCAGCCCGGAAGCTTCGATCTTGTAGGCACCATTGTTTACGAGATAGACCAGCATCCATACCAAAGTACCTTCCACAATGGTACCATTGAAGTTGTTGACTCTGGTGTTTTCCTAAGCATGGAGTCGGTTTTTCTTATTACCCTTGGAATTGCCCTTCTTGTCCTCTTTGGTCTATGGGTTAATGGTCAAATACAGAATCTTTCTAAGGTACTCATGACACTTTCTTTTTTGCATAATTTTCTATAAGCAATTCCACAACTGTAACTTAAATGTTAAATTCTATTGTTTTATCTCTAATGAATATTTTCATCGCTTTTGAGAAGGCAAGCGGTGGATCCTCCACCGCACAATACTTCATTTAAGTTGGTATTGAAGAACTCTTTTAATTTCCACATGTACTTGGAACCGACAAATCATGAGATGAATGCTTTTGATTTGGATAAATACCTATTAGTCAGGGAGCTTATTAGATTTCTGCCTGTGGTTGATATCTTAGCTACCATGCCCGCCTGCCTGCTTATTTATAACTAATTTCATATGTTTGCTTCATGAAATTCTCTTAACTTGCTGTTTTTCTTTGGCCAGAAAACTAAGAGGGCTCCGAAAGTGGAGGTTGGAACTGGGACTAGAGATGCCTCCATGGATGAATGGCTTGAGGTGTGTGGCTTTAGGTTTTAACTTTGCTTTCAGAAATCCCCTATGATCGACTGTCATACTAATTTATATGATAAAAAATTCTCTTTCAGTATAGTTCTTCCTCCCATCCTTCTTCCCTTGTTGGAGAAATTTCCTAGCCTCATTTATAGTATCATCGGTAACAGAGAATCTAGGCGTAACTGATAAATCTGTGTTTCTACATTTTGTATTGTTCAGGGAACAGCATTGGCCAAGTCACAATCCCAGAAGTTAAAGAAGAAGAAGTAAACAGTGGCGCATACCCAGTTTCAGCTGCGCAAGGCACTGTAGAAGAGTGCAAGCTCTTGTAACTGACACTAGGCATTTGGAAATTCTAAGAGAGCTCATGAAATGAAGTAGTCCTGAAATTTAGTTCACTAAAGACCTGCCTCGCATTTGTAGCATGTGAAAGAAATTTTCTAGTTTTTTATTTCCTGGTGAATTTTTGAAAGTTGAGCCTTTTTGAAGAAAACTCCGAGGTAGGAAGGATATCATTGTCGTGAATTTAGTGAACTGCCTTATATATCACACGTTCTTTTTTATTATTTCAGCCAATGCTTGTTTTCCTAGGGACTCTCTTTATGTCACAGCTCGTTTGGTGCAGGAGGGGTATAATCATCCGAGTAATTCTACTTTTCTCGGAATATTTGTCCTCGATGAGATTTTCGAATAATATCAATTATCGATGAGGTAGATCTCTCCGAGGGGTCTTACAAAACATCCGCCATTGAGTTTCCAGTCTCTTTTCGGGAAACTCATTCCGGATAGCTTGTTCGGGGACAGATAACATGATTCCTTAACATTTACTGCGACACGGGACCCGTTCTCGGAATATTTGTCCTCGATGAGATTTTTGAATAATATCAATTATCGACGGGGTAGATCTCTCCGAGGGGTCTTACAAAACATCCGCCATTGAGTTTCCAGTCTCTTTTCGGGAAACTCATTCCGGATAGCTTGTTCGGGGACAGATAACATGATTCCTTAGCATTTACTGCGACACGGGACCCGTGATAGACCGGTTGTTTTCAAGTGTTACCCCTCATGAGGTGTGTGAATGATGGAAGTGCCTGGTGCTATACATCAGATTACCATTGTTAGAATTTCCCACGTGAGGTCTCTAGTTTTGAAATTGGATGCTCTTGTTGTCATGGCTCCATGGAAGCGAGCAGGTGGTGGTTGAGCATTGGATGCTCTTGCTGTCATAGCTCCATGGAAACGAACAGGAGGTGGTTGAGCATTTAAGAAGGAGGTGATATAGGGAATTGGTTGCTGTTTCAAGATTCTGGCAAGGGAGATCGGCCATTGAATTCTGGCCCATGAAAATGTCCGAAGCTCACCTTTGTTACATCCCGAATGATTGTGTACTCACCACTGGCTGGCAATTGAATTCATGACACCATTGTGACCAAAGGTTTTTCGTCCACAGAATTTCAAATATCATTTCAGGGCAGTTGAATTTCCCAAGATGTTCCCTTGTACAGATCTGATGCCTTTTCATCCACAAAACTTGAAGTTCATTTCAAAGCAGTTGAATTTTCCCAAAATGTTTCCGATTGCAAACCCAGAAGATTGTGGCAGCACAGATATCTACTCTTACCGCCGTCCTCAGTGAACAATACCACAGCAGATCGATGGAGGTCTCTTTTTCAAACAGTATTAATTTCCTCTCTTTTACCCATCCTCTTCGCACCAGCACCTAGACTATGTTAGGGCCTCACAATTCACGCCTTTAACTGTGTAACGATGGCCATGCCATAACTGCCACAGCAGGCTGTTATGCCGGTTTTAGCATGGAAATTAACTTATTCTGAAGCATATTTCACGGTGTCATTTGCCTCACATAGTGCCCAAACCATGTGTCATCTTTCAAGGGAAGAAAAAGATCTGTCTGATATCAAACCTTTTTAGGGGCAAATAGTGGCATCATGAAGAGAGCATTTGTGCTTTACCTAATATATCACCCACTCATGACCCCTCATTTAATCTTTGATTGCTTGATTCTTGACGGTGGACAGATATAATCCACACCAACTTTTTATATCATTATGGATAAATATCAAAATATAAGATGCGGAGGAATAAAACTGATGTATTAAATAATTACAAAAATTATAAGATTGATAAGTCATAATAGATAATGCTTGCTATGTTAAGTGATCAGTTACTATAATAATATTAGGTGATGTATGGAAAACTAGGTGACTGATAGTTGTTGTAATAGCATGTGATATCTGATAAGTCAAGTAATTGATCCCTATTACTTGCCAAAAGTCTTTTTTGATGAATATGGAGGCTCTCATGTGATAAAGTCAGTAACTTTATAGAGAAAAAAATATAATGATATTTTAAAGAGATAGACTTTGAAAACATGTATGCTAAAAATGTTGAGAATGAAAAGATTGTGAACCTTGATTTGAAGGATTAATAATATATTTATAATCCATGAATTTTATCTTTTTGTGGAGAGGAGGGGCCATAATATAATTTCACCCTTGTGATGTTTTTAGTGTATTCTACTCAAAACAATATGTATTGGATTAGTATAAAATACTGAAAGATCCTTATGGGGTTTAAGAAAAAATTTCTAATGAGTGTTAAGTTCGGGCAAGGTGCCTGAGACAATTAGAATTAAAAGTGCGTCCATGCATACTGCCTGGACCCAAACACGTCGGGCTCAGGCGTGATAACTCGAGCCCACAAGAAAAAAGTGAGTCCAAACATGTTGCCTGGACCCAAACATATTAGGCTTGGGCATGACAGCCCGAGCCCACAAGGGCACTAGGATGCATGCCGAGTATCCTTAGTTCTGGGCAACACATCTAATGCATTGCATGAGCGTATATGCACCGAAAGTCCATGCACTCATGCTTCTTGGAAGTTGGGCTCGAGATCTTTACCTGAGCACATGTTTCTGTGTGTTTTTTTGAGAAATGTTTTTAGAAATTTTCTAGTTTCATTAATTTGGATCGAACATAGGATCATTTTTCTTCGATCTTCGCTGATTAACATTCTTAAAATGATTTTATTTCGAAGAAAGCAGCAAGCTCCCCTTGTCCTTGTGTGCGGTATTATTGCATTTTTGTCCCCAGGATACCCTTACATAACAAATTTATTAGACCCAATTCAAGAAATCTTATATTATTTCAGGAGTAATTCTTATTTTTATTTTATGGAGAGAGATGGATACAGAAATAAAACAGAAAACAACACCCGTATGATAATAATATTTATACTTAATTATAAAAATATTTCTTTTTTAACATATTTTTCTCTCTACTATTTGCAACATGTGAAAATGTCATTGTTGATTTTCATCAGTTGAAATTTACAGCAGAATAAAACTCGCAATTAAATCATGCACGTAGCAATCAACTAATATATATTCAACCCGTCTTCAACACATGATAGCAAGACTAGCTAGGAATTAATACCTTCAAATAATCAGAGACTAAAACACTGAAAAAATCAAACAGCTTTCACATGTCTTTTGATGATAAACTCATATATATGTCGATACATTGCATTTTAGTGAGGGATCGTGCCCAGTACAGTCCTTTAATCGAGCTGTTAAGAGCCTCAGTTTTCTGGTGGGGTTAATTTCATGTTATAGGACGTGACAGCAGCATGGGCTTAGCCTAATATGGGGTGCAAAACTTTAACTAAAATAGTGGCTCGCACATTGAATTCCCAGATTTTTTTTCCCTTTTTTCTCTTCTAAATTTATTGTTTAATGCTCTGTTGCACCAAAATGACAACTCTATTCGGTTTATAAGCGAGGAACGCACTGATATCTTGTGGACTTTTGAGAAAAGTTTAGGGTGGAAACTTGGCATTTTAGGTTGATTCACGAGAAGTTGTTATCTGCCTCGGATATGTAATGTTTTCTTTCATTTCTCTTCCAAGCTCTGAAAAGTTGTGGTGCTGCAAAAACCATGTACTGTATTTTATAAAGCAAGAGCTTTCTTGTAAATTAACCACAAGTACTCTTAGTAAAGTGAAGTATTTATGAGGAGCTGGCTAGTAGGTTTAAAGAGATAAGAGCAGCACAAAGTTTTCTTAGCTGTGCACAGTTGAGAGCACATTGAATGTAAGGTAATGTCATCTGGTTGATGAATCTGGTGTGCACGTTACTATCCTTTTCAAACCATAAACAAAAGCCATCTCAAGAGGGTCCCTGACCTCATGTGATGCCCTTAATTTGGTGTCGGAGAGGCTCTGACATAACTCCTTAGCAACATTATATAAGGAGTCTTTAGGGGTAACGAGCCCTTCATGCTTTGTATCAACAACACTAAAAGGAAGCTTATTACAGCTTCTAAGTTTGGCATCTGAGTGTTGGTGTTCCCAATGCGGATTCTCCCCGTTTTTCGAGGAGCAGTTCTGTGCTTCTACGTGTCCTTACTCTTTGCTGCAACTTTCTGCTATGCCGGTGACAAGACAGTTGAGGTAGTTGGGACAGGAGAATGTGCAGATTGTGCAGAGAGTAACATTAAGACTGTTCATGCCTTTTCAGGTAAACATGTTTTTTTGGCAAATGTTAGGGGTGCAGTCATTTTGTGACATCAATCGTAGTAACTATTTTGTTGATCCTATATAGATGCGTTGTCCTTTCCAAGGTCACACAGGCTTGTGGCATGATCAGCTAGACCTTGTGAATTGTGACGTGCATATCTTGCAACATCTGGAAGGTGATGATAATCTGATGCAATATTTTTTGCAGGGCTTCGAGTGACAATTGATTGCAAGCCTGAAAATGGAGAGTTCAAAACAAGAGGGTTTGGTGAGCTTGACGAAGAAGGGAAGTTCAAAGTGTCTCTTCCAAGTGAGGTTGTGAAGGATGGGAAATTGAAGGAGGAATGCTATGCACAGCTTCACAGTGCATCAGCTGCACCATGCCCATCCCATGATGGCCTAGAGTCCTCCAAGATCGTCTTGAAGTCGAAAACTGATGAGAAACACACATTTGGGCTTGCAGGGAAACTGAAGTTTTCACCTGTGACTTGCACTTCAGCATTCTTGTGGCCTCACTTCAAGTATCCACCACTACCTAAATTGCCTCCATTGCCAAAATGGAAACTTCCACCATTGAAAGATTTTCACCATCCTTACCTATTCCCACCTAAAGTCTTTCCTCCATTCCCCCCGAAGGTGTTCCCACCTCTCCCACCAAAGCTCTTCCCTCCAAAGCCTTTTCCTCCACCACTTCCAGTCTACAAGAAGCCACTCCCACCTCCAGTTCCAATCTACAAGCCAGAGCCAAAACCACCAGTTTTCAAGCCTCCTCCGGTCCCAATCTACAAGAAGCCACTCCCACCTCCAGTTCCAATCTACAAGCCAGAGCCAAAACCACCAGTCTTCAAGCCTCCTCCGGTCCCAATCTACAAGAAGCCACTCCCACCTCCAGTTCCAA
>Ga0307517_10001800_pt1 | contig 35283 bp, 38 predicted proteins | sample 23_EM_MG_FD_194515 | JGI IMG/M metagenome (GOLD analysis project Ga0307517, IMG submission 194515) | Populus trichocarpa ectomycorrhiza microbial communities from riparian zone in the Pacific Northwest, United States - 23_EM | ecosystem: Host-associated > Plants > Roots > Unclassified | place... | reverse complement strand
GCTAACTGCCGATATGACCGGGCGAGACTTCAGCGTTGGCTGGCCCCAGGCCGAGCGCTTCTCGAAGAAAGAGCCTTTCGTCAATCAGGAGATCAGCGGAGGCTTGATATGCAGCCGAAGGGAAACCGATCGCCAACACCGTAGTGCGCCGGTCGTAGCGGCGAAGCTTGCGCAAGACCGGCGTGAAGTCTGCGTCCGCAGAGAAGACGATGAACTCGTCGCAGCGCGTCTCGTGCTGGAGTAGATCGACGATGTCCAGCACCATGTGAATGTCCGTGCTGGTCTTGCCCTGGCTGGTCACCGGTGGGCAATCGACGATCTCGAATCCGGCCCGCAGGAACGCGTGGCGATAGTTCTGATACCAGTTGGGATTCAGGTAGCACCGGCGCACGAGCAATCGGCGACGCTCGCCTTCCTCGTGCGGTTCCGGCAGCAGGAGAGAACTGGTCAGCCAGCCGATCCATTCCGTCGGATGGCGAGCGAAACGCTCGGCGGCATCGGGCTGCAACTGGCGCAGCTGCGAGAACACGTTGTCGAAGTCGACGAAGAGTGCACTCTTCATGTTTTTGATGCTCCCCACGAATCGTGGACAAAGGCGGACTTCATGGCGTTCGCGGGCTGACTGTACCGTTCTGGCAATGCGGACCAACACGCCGTCAGTCCGACGCGGCCCAATCAGCTCATGGCAGCGAGTGTGGGTACGCGGCGAAGCCGGCAAGCTGCCTTTCACATCGAGGGCCTCGCCTCAACGAAGTACCGCTTTCAGCGAGCGTGGGGAATTCACACTCGCGGCCACACTCGGATTGCCCGGGCATAGAGCCGAGGCTCGACCTCTCAAACTGCGCAGGGGACCCAAGCAGGCTGAGGCTCTCGGTCAAGATCAGGGGCCAATGGCCGCCGACGACCGCGCACACATTCAGATCAGCAGCTTTGACAGCTGTTCCCAAATGGCCAAGGCGGCTGGGGCGGTGGCCAAGACCTCCTTTAGGCCACTCCATGCCACCTTTGCGACCCCCGAGATCCGACCGTCCTCCGCTGCTCTCGACGCGGCGGCGTCTGCCACTTCGATGATGTCTGATTGCTGATCGACGGGTAGAGACGACTCGTTGACGGCAGCCCGAAATGCGAGCATCAGATCCTCGAGCTGAACCGACCGCTCGATCGTGTTGTCGGAGTTGCTCTTTGCACTGTCGATCAACAGAGTGTTGTTGGTCCCAGACTGCTTAACGTTGTACTTGCGCATCGTAACGTCTCCCATGTTGACTATCAATTTCTCTATGACAAGTGGAGACCCGCGCCGAGCGGCGCTGAGAATTGTCCGCGCGAACGAGTTATTCAATCTCGATGAACGCGGCGCTACAGTTTCCTCTTCATCGTCGGGTCCGATCGCGTTCGCGCATGCAGCCAACGCGTGGAGCAGTTGCTGCTTGGCCCTCTCCGCGACACCAACCACCTGGTCGACCAAGTCCTCAGCGTCAATGCGCATCTCTAGCGGGACAGGGCGGTCCCATGATGCAAGCCACTTGTCGTGAAAGCGCGCCGAGTAGTCCGCCACATCGGTTAGCTTGGCGATCTGCCTTCCGAGGTCCGTCAGAGTCTCGGGAAGTTTCGAAGGATTCCAATTGCCGGCATCGACGGCTTGAGAGACCGCCGCCAACACCTTGTCGCTCGCGTCTCGGAGCTGCCCAATCTGTACCAGCGGACGCTTGGAAAGCCCCTTGGCGAGCAGTATGTCGTCCGGCGACAGCACAACATCTTGCAGATCCGGACCCTGTCGCTCATTCCACTCCTGCCACCAGATAGCGCTTGTTACCCAACTGATTGGAACTCCGGCTCTTGTTTCTAAGCAGCAGTATGCAATCTCCTCCGATGAACGTCGAAGGGACCGAGGGCTGCTGAACCTGTGCCTGTCTCGATGAAGTGCGTACGCGTTCGCTGCCAGCACGCGCATTTCGTCGGGATCGACTTCGTCATGATGCGGGACAAAGGCTGGGGAATTGAGGATCGAAGCTATGTAGCCTAGCTGCCACCCGCGCGCTGCGGCCGCATCTGCGTCCATACAGAGCTCCGCGCGATCATGCCTCGCACTTGGCCGTCCACCATCGGCGGCCCACGTCCACAAGTTGACGTTCAGAGACGTGATGTAGATCAGGTGTTCAAACAGCTCCGCCAATGAAGGCGGAAGAACCGTAAAGCGAACCGTGGGCGCCTCAAGAATAATCTCAACTACGGCTCTCGCTCTTTGCGCTTCAAGGCCGGAGTCAGCGTGGCCGCACGCTAGCAAGATGATGCTGGTGTCAAGTGCGAGGACTTCAGCGCGTCCGCTCTCCAGGTGAGTTGATCGCCGTTCGCACCGGGCAAGAGCAGAACAGAGGCGCCCCATCTCTGCGACGAGGCGGGCGCCAGTCAAAGCGAAGGCATGTGAAGGATCGCTATGGCCTGGAAGTGCGTCCAGCATGTCGAGAAGCCTTTAGCAGGGGCCATCGGAAGTCGCAGTGAGGTGTCGTGCCGTCGACACTTCATTAGGTGTGAGCATAGCGCGGACGAGAATGGTGGTGGCACTTATCAAGTGCGGCGACGGTGTCACGCAAGGTCAAGACCATGTACGTCGTCAAGACTCCAGAAGACGGGCGCGGCATCGACGAATTGGCATGGTCGTGGATGCGCAGGTTCTTCGCTGCAGCCGCCTTCTGCAGGCCTCACATTCACTCCGTTGATTTAGGGATGTAGCAAGCACGCGTGTTCTTCGACACTTGAGGTCTTCTGGCATGACGGGCTTATCAAATGAAGCCGAACTTATGCGCCGATGTCTTGACCCTGATCGCATTCGCACTTCTTTCGCCGTCAGCGCATGCGGCTTCAGCGCCCCCTAAGCCGGAGACCGGAATTCTTGCGCTGGGCCTCTTTGTAGGAGGCGTTCTTGGGTGGGGCCTCGTTAACGCGAAGGGCAGTCTCAAGGCCGGCCTCACCGTTCTGGGGGCGGCGCTCGGCGGAGGCCCGGTCCTGTTTATGGCCGCGAGTGGTGATGCGCGGTGGTCGTATCCGATAGGTTTGATTCTTGGCCTGCTCGCGCTCTACGCCTATCGCCTCAGGGGAGAGTTGTTCGACTCGGCGCGTTCGAAGGAAGGAGCTTCAAGCAGCAGAGGCAAGAAGGCATTCGCTGTAGCCGAACTGTGCGTGATCGTTGGCGTCACCGTGCTCGCAGCGGTCTGGTCGACCCTATGAGGGCAGTCAGGACATTCATGATGAAACAGGTAATCGTGACTCTTGCTTTCTTGTTCGGCGGCGGAGCTCAAGCTGCGGAAGACGCCGCTCGTAGAAATCCCGAAGCCGACAAGGCCATCGACGCAGCGTTCATCGCCTGGAGCAACTCGGAATGGTTTGCGGACAAGTACATTCCCAACACTGCAAGAGAAACCCAAGAGAAGACGACGCCTGACGGGCTGCTGGTTCGCGGAACCTTTAAGTTCTCCAGATTGCAGGGGCCGCCGATGGAACTACCCTTTGCCGCGCTGCTGAATAAACCCGGTGGTAGCTTCTCGGTCGTTGATGTTTGCTACAACGATGCTGAGCGGAACGATCTTTCATGTCGGAGTACGGGGGCGCAGTTCGCTCGAGATCTTCTTGGGAAAGCGGTACGAGGCGAACTGCGATAAGGCAAGGTCTCCGCGGTTCGGCGTGCAGAAGAATGGGGATCGGAATCCGGATGGGCACTGCGCCTCACGCGGAGAAGCCAAGTGTGCAGCTGCCTGCTTCTTGCCCAAGGACCTAAGCACCGCGATGGCCGGCAAATGGTTCGCCCGCGGCCGGGTCTTTCCGGCTTCCCATTCGGGGCCGCATAGCAGTCACTGGAACGGTCAATCCCTAACCACCCCGGTTCGGCAGGTGTAGAACTTACTGGGCTGCCCGGGATGCTGTTGCGCGCACTTGGACCGCGTCGCTCGGGTGGCTCAACCACAACAACCTGAGGAGTTGACGATGCCTGTATCAACGAGATTTGCGTGCCGTATCGCGCCGCTGCTGCTTGTCTTTGCCCAGTCAGCCTTTGCAGGCGCAGACGCCTGCAAAGACATCCTTGTCGATGGCACACGTGCCCTGAGCCTCTACCACACGCGAGACGAGTATCGACGACTCCTGGACACCACGCTGATCAACATGACCTATTCGCAAGCCAAGAGCGATACTTCTTTGACCGGAACAATCCCCATTGGAGACATTGTTCTGGGTGTTGGCTTCAGCGAGAACTCTTTTAATTCATACAAGAGCTACTTGCAAACTCAGACGTCCGTTCGAATCGATGCGTCGCACGCGGTGGACGTCATGCTGGCCACTGGTGACCAGACGATTGCATCGGCCTGGAGCACCTGCATGGCCGCAAAGCCACCTGGCTTCTCAATGTACTTCTCCGAACTGCAAGCAACGTCGGCGGTCTTGACGATGGAGTGGAAAGCGTCGCCAGGGGTGCCGGAAGTATCCATCTCGCAGGATTACAAGCTGCCAAAGGGCGTGACGATCGTCAGCGGAAAGGACTTGATGACCGGAAAAGTGAAGGTCCTCGCTGGTGCCGTGCACAAGGTCCAATTCGAGTTTGACAGCCCAACGACCACGCTGCAGCTGACACTCAACACAAAGGATGGCCAAAAGCCGACGGGCGGCGACACGGCTTACGTGGATTCGCGCCTTGAGTCCTTCGTGCAGACCAAGCGGCATGATTTCGCAACAGACAAGTGTAGTCAGACCGATGCCCTAGCTGTCGATGCCCCGCGTCATTCTGGAACTTCAACGGTTGGAACGTACTGCACAGACGCGACTAGCGGCTGGAGATTCTCGCAGTCGACGCTTCAGGTGTTCCCGAGAGTAGCCTTACCTGGACAAGTGGAGGGAAGCTTTGCGAATCATCAGGACTTCTGGAGTGGCTTCGACCAGCTCACGGTCATTCTCGGCTGTTCCAACAGTAGCTCGACGGACGTTCAATGCCAGTCGAATGCCAATGTCCAAGAAGAGCGAATCGTGTGGAAGCCGAAGGGCGCGGGAGCGCAGCCACTGCTCAAGTTTACGTTGATGCATCAACCGCCGGTCTGACAAATAGCGCCGTTGCATGCTGAACTAGATGTTCTTGAGAAGTCAGCCGCAGTTCTGGCAGCGTTCGAGATCGAGTCAAATTTCGGAGACCGGCTCAAGCCTTCAGGATTGCGCGGGGCGCCGGTCTTCGACCCTTCGCAAGCGCCTGCTTCTGGTCGGGTGCCGGTATCGACGAGGGGCACCTTCTTGGCAATCTGATCCCGATGGAGATTTGCGTCGACCGGGAAACCACTTTGGCGCGGAGTTTCATACGTTGGCTTCTATTTGCCAGAGTCCGAATTGTTTCATGATGATCGGCTTCAACAAGTAAGCCGACACATCGACCCCCGTCTTAAGTGACCGGATGAAGTTGTATTGTGTCCCGTCGTACGCCCGAACCTCTTCTGCCTCGTAGACGACATCACTCATTGAGTCACCAATCACCCGCATATGAATCGGCGCCACAAAGAAGCGGAGCGTGCCTCGAAGCCAGAGTTGGCAAGATGAGAAGCAGTCGCTAAGCCAACGGGCAGTAAGGGCGCATTCTTGCCACTTAAATGCTAACTGTGTCCCCACGTGCCGAGTCAAGCGGTCTCTCGAAGGCCAAAACTCTGTTTTTTGGCAATCTAACTGCGGCGGCGGCGCCGGCGCCGGGACCTTCTCCCGCTACCACGACATTGCGGCACAGGGTCGGTGCCTCAAAATGAGTCATCCGTAGTTTTGACTATGCGCACTCTGCCAAAGGCATGGGAGTATCGCTAGCGAACCACCGACGGGACATCCAGATGCGTATTTTCCGTGGCTTCAGAGGTCTGTTCGCTGCCCTGGCCATAGCCATCGTGGCAGTCAGCTATTCGATGGCAGTAAGAGCGCAGTCATTGCTCACCGTGGGCTTCATCGCAGATCGCATGCGAGGCTTGATCACGCAGGCCAACAACGCGGCATCCGACTTGATTGCCCAAGGAAATAACGCTGCGGCGCAGCAGCAGTACCTGCTTGCTGGATTGCTGCAGGGCACGCTTGATCAAATGCAGAGGGCTTACAACGATCAGATGAAGAATACGGTCCAGAGCCTGGGAGGACTCGAGAAGGACGCGTTCAACAACCTGAACCGGTCACTCGACAACATTGGCCAACTCGAAGGGAAGACCGCGGCAGACCTTCAAGCCACGGTCCAGCAAAGCCAGTCGGCCGCCAACCAAGTGTTGTCCATGATTCCGCTCGCGAAGAGATATCCAGTCTTTTCGGGAATGGAGGCGAGAGACGTGCTTACCGATTCCGGAGACCAGCATCCCGACGATTTACGACTTGTCGGCTTTTGGTTGATAGATCCCGAGATTCGCAAGAAGCCCGAGCTCTACGTAGTGATCGACGGCAAGGAAACGCCTATCCCCTCCGTCAACATCAGCGCTTACTTCGATCATGTGGAAATACAACTACCGGACGAGGTGAAAAGGGCAATTCGGTTCCAGAACTCACCTTGCAGCCCAAGAAAGACCCTACACGTTAGGGTAAGGTTTTTTCCTTTACGAACCACACCTTGGTACAAGCCGTGGAAAGATAAGGAGGAGGATCCACAGGAGCGCGAATTTAATGTACTTGCGGGAAACGAGCAATTCGAGGCAACGCTGTCAGTAGACGGAACCACAACCGCTGCCAACCTGACGACTGTTCCCTTCTCTTCTGTCAGCCCGAACACAGAGTGGAGTTGCGAACAGAACCAGACGGCGGCGGCAACGTTTAGTTTGCCTGAGGGGGCTGTGCTGGATAAAGTTGACGCCAACTGGTCGGATCTTGGCGGTCGATACGAGAACAAGGGTTGCCAAGTCCATCCGGCAGGAACATCTCTAGTCGGGGACTGTTCGGTTCGCGGAGGCAATAAGGACTGTATTCCGCTTACAGGCGTGTGCAACTGTTCTGGTGGGGGTAACGGAAAAGCGCACGTGTTTGGCACCTACAAGATCAACGTGCCTCTAGTGAGTCAATTCTCGGACAAGGTCTTGTCTCAATCGAAAATGTCGAAGGCTATGGGCTCAGACACGTACCTAACTCTCCCTGCGTTGCCCGGCACCCGATATTCCACAGCCAAACTTGCGGTGCGGCGGGCGAACGCACGGGCTAGCTGCGCTGCAGTCCACGATAACGCAGTTGTCAATTTGCCGGAAAATTTATCCGGGGCAATTGCGGTACAGACGGTGACGCAGACCTCGGCGAACGGCGAGTTCGAAGTTCGATCGGACCAATCGCAGGTTGTCGTGAAGCGATTGCGGCCGCCTATCCCGCTGAATTAAGTTGAGCACCTCGATTCACCGTCGGCACTTCCCGCCCGTCACTTTTGTTTCCCAAGGGACTGCAGCATGGGCGGTTTAGCCCTCCGCTGCGAAGCAATCTCAAGTGCGACCGTTCGAGTGCATGCAGCGCAATGCGCGATCAGACCTTTGGCAGCCTCTTGGGAGCCGAATCAGAGTCGGTGCTAGCAGGCCCGGTCGCACAGGCTGTCGGATATGAAGTCGGGCTTGTCTGGCGCCCTGAAGCAATCTAACGCGCGCGGACGGTAGCCGATCGCGTCGGGAGCGCGGTAGACGAGATCATTGTCGCCTTCGCGCCATTCACTGAAGGTCGGCACCTAGGTGTCCAGAGATGCGCACGGGCGTGTTGACGCCTGGGTGCTAGCAGAGCGATGAGCAGGCACCCCTCCGGGCGCGCATTGGTCACGCAGGGGGGACGAAAATACTGTATTGACATACAGTGTTTTTGGTACGATATTCATACCATCGGTGTTCGCTCATCGAACCACTCCTGGAGGCCTCATGAAAGAGCTTGGCGAGAAGATTTCATCCGCACTTGAGGCTTTCTGGGCATCGCAGACGCTGGATGTGGCCGGCGGCGGGACCATCGACGATCTGGTTGCCGCAATGGATTCGTTCACCGCCACTGACGCTCTTGAGGAGATCGAGCACATCGTCGAAATGGAACTACCGACGGGAGAGGTGATTCGGCGCGGAGGCTACGACAGCAAAGACCAATTCGTGACCCTCTTGACGGCGAAGGTGCTCGAGTACGTGGCGGAGCACAAGAAATGAGCGGCAATGAAGCGGACGCGAAGCGCGTCGAAATGGGCGTGCGCCTGCGAGAGGCACGCGAATACCTGAACTTCTCCCAGGACGAGGTTGCCGTCGTGCTCGGTGTATCACGTCCTGCCGTCACCAATATTGAGGCTGGCAGTCGCAAGGTCGAATCACTGGAATTGGACAAGTTGGCGCGACTCTACGGTCGCAGCGTTACGTACTTCCTCTCGGGAGAAGATGAAGGGGCAAAGGATGAGAAGGTGGCCTTCGCGGCGCGAACTCTTCATGGCCTCAGTGGGCGCGACCTTGAGGAGGTCACGAGGTTCGCCAATTACCTGCGCAACTCCAGCAGGCCAAGCCCGCGAAGGGGCAAATGATGACGCTCAGGGACCGGTTGCTGAAGGCCTCGACGAAGGCTAAAGACGTTCACCGGGAAGCGGGCAGTGAGATTCGGATTGCAAGCGGGTTCTCGCGAATCGACCCGATAAAGCTTGCCGAGGACGCTGGGGTAGCCGTTATGTCCCAGCCGCTCGAGAAACTTCTCGGTGCGTTCTTGCGCGAAGCGCGAGCCGGCATCTTGCTGAACTCCGAGCGCCCGATTGGCATGGTGCACATGACATGCGCTCACGAGCTGGGGCACTACTTCCTGGGGCACCTCACAACGGCCGACGAACACATCGACTACACCGAGGACGATGGAGCGACTGAGCAGGAAGCCAATCAATTCGCCTACTCCCTCATGGCGCCGCGTTGGTTGGTTCTCCGGGCGATCAGCTCGAAAGGCTGGAGAGGCGCCGATCTATTGCACCCGCTCGTTGTCTATCAGCTATCCCTGCGTTTGGGCATCAGCTTCACGGCAATGGTTTGGGCGCTCGTCCGGTTGAAGTTCGTCTCAACCTCTGTCGCGAAGGCGCTGTCTGGAGCCAAGCCAAAGGAACTCAAGCAAGCACTTCTGCCGTCGACGGTCTCGCTCTCCAAGAACGCCGATGTCTGGGTGCTCGACTCGCGTGACAAGGACTGGGTGATTGAGCCTCGGAGCACCGACCAATTCGTAGTCGACTTGCCGAGCCGCGCAAGCGCTGGCTACCTTTGGTCGTCAGAGGAACTCGCAAGCGAGGGCTTCACCTTGAGCCCGGTGCTCGTTGACGCTAGGCAGCAGGAGCGGTCCGAACCGCCGTTGATAGGTGGCAATACGGAAGATCGATATCTGTTGTCAGGGCCGGTTGGCAAAGAACGCACCGCGTCCGGGGCACAGATCCAACTTCGCGAAACACAGCCCTGGGTGGCTGACGATGTGCCGAGTGCAGAGCTTGCACTGAAGATGCAGTTCGAAGCCACCGAGAAAGGCTTGAGCGAAGGTACCCGTCAGCGTGAGATCCGGCAGCAATGATCTTACCGGCAATCGATCATTCAGCAACGCTTGGCACAGCGCGACACCAGGGGCAGCGCCTGACTTGCCTGGCGTTCGCGGTGTCCGACGTCAATCGACATGTAGCTCCTGCTCCCGACCTGTTGAGCGCAGAGTACCTGTATCAGCATGCAGGCGCTCTCACGCCGGGATGGACAGCCGGTGGGCCGCTTCCTCTTGCGCCGACATTGACGGTGGTGAAGACTTCCGGTCAGCCACTCGAGACGGATTTCCCGTATCAGCCCGCCAGCGCCACCAATGTCGCCATTCCCGTGGTTCCCTCCGGTGCCGCGATGTACAGCAGCGGCTTGCGTGAGATTCAACGGAAGTCCGACGTCATCATCGCCGAGCTCCAGAAGGGGCGCGTCGTCGGGTTGATCATCGAGATCACATTGACGATGACGGCCCCAGTCAATGGGGTCGTGTCCTTCTCGCCGCTGATCCTGCCCAACAACGCGCACGCGGTGATCGCCGTTGGACTCGGCGCCACGGCGGACGCCAAGCAATACGTGCTTATCAGGAACAGCTGGGGCGTGAAATGGGGCGAGCGAGGCCACGCCTGGTTGCCCATTGAGTACATCGACATGCACGTACTACAAGCATTTGGGAGGTAGACATGGGAAGCATATTTTTGGAAGACCGTATCGTCCCGACATGGTTGGCGGCCGCCAAGCATCTGCAAGCCAACGGCCGTCGATGCCGCAATCTCGTGCTGGAGATCGATCACCCGATGCTTCTCACTGCTAAGGACCAGGGTGCAATCGCCCTCGTCGACACCGCCTTGCGGAAACACGCCGACCTAAGCGTGCTGACGGTTGCCGGCACAATTTTTCCGCAAGGCCTGTACCGCAGGCATGGCGCCGAAGGTCTGGACGAGCGCTTCTTGAAAATCATGAAGCGCGCGAAGAAGAAGGGCACCTGGGGTACCTACGCGATGCGCATGATGCAGCGGCGCGGGCGCGCGGCTGGAACCACATTCAATCCGCTCGAGCGCGTGATCTTCAAGCTCAAGCGGGCATCAACGCCGGGCGCGGGCAAGCCGTTCGAGTCGGTCTATGAATTGGGAGTGCACGTGGCCGAAGACCTTGACGGTCAGCAGTCGGAGTTCGCCGCATGCGAGTTACCAACCTACGATTCGGCGCTCGACGGAGAAATGGTGTCCAACATGCCGTGTCTCAGTCATCTCACGTTCAAGCTGACAGACAAGAAGTCGGTCGACCTAACGGCCATCTATCGCTCGCACTACTATGCGCAGCGTGCGTTGGGCAACCTGATTGGGCTCACGCATCTTCTGACCTTCGTCGCGGAGCAGTCTGGGCTAGAGGTCGGGCGGCTCACCTGCATTTCAACGGACGCGACACTCGACCTCGAGAACTGGGGCGGTATTCCTGCGGGCAAGGCCCTCCTCGCGCAAATTGAGGCCTAGAACAACGCAGACTGCGCTGCCGAGCGCGGAGCGATTCTGGCGAGCCGGTAGAGTCGACAGATTCCGGCACGAAACTCGACGACCCCTCCGTAGCTGGGATGGCGGACCGCCTCAACGGGAGCTCCAAACTGCGTGGCATAGCCGGCAGCATCCTGTCCGATCGCAATGATTCGGCGGATGCGGAGCATTTGCACCAGTTCGCCGTTCAGCTCGTCGACCGTGCGCAGCTCCTGAGTCGTGAATTTCCGATTCGTAAACGGCTGATCTGGATCGTGAGGGTGGAATGGAAACACGTTCCAAAGGAGTGGCGGTACGTCCAACTGCTCCAGTACGCCCCAGATCTCCGCCGCCGTGCGCTCCGCGATGATGGCGCCATGCGTTGCCTTGGCGACGTCTGAGCCGGGGTAGACGCGCCCAAACGCCGGCAGGTGTAGTTCGTCCGTGAGGGCCAGACCGGTGCGGCGCCCTCCCCGATATCCCAGATCGCGCCCCATCCAGATGGTGTCCGAGCCGAGAGCTGCAACTGCTTCAAGGTACGTACGGAGCGCTCGGCGGCGCAGCGCCGAGGCGTTGGCGCGATCGTGCACGGCGCACTGTTCTGCGTACGGGTTAAAGACATTGGGCAAGCGAATACCCGCCAATGCTTGAACGAAAGACGCCGGCGTCATGCCTGTTGACCTTGTAGTTCGAACAGCGGCAGGGTCTGCTTGGAGACAACAGGCGTAGAAATCTGGCTCGCGCTGGCAGCCATTTCTGCCTTGAGCTTGCGCGCTGCGGTCAACATTTGTGTCTTGCCGGAAGCAACAGCGCCCGCGTGCAGCGCGCGTTCGCGCACCTCAGTCGTAACGTCATAGTGCGGGAACGAGGCGCGGCCCTGGAACCAGCTTCTACGCAGCCCGATTCGCAAGGCGAACACATGGAGTTCGTCGAGAGAGTCAGCCACCAAGTGGCACCAGAGTTTTCCACGCCACTCGATCCGTTCGTTGTCTACGTAAATCGCCATCTTGCCTCCGTCCGTTAAAGTAGCACATAATTTGCACAATGGCGAGAAAAATCGGACCCGCCGAAGCGGAAGAAATTGGCCTGCGCCTGAGAACCGCACGGGAGGGCCGCGGCATGACTCTCGAAGAGGCAGCAACTCAATGCGAAACCCACTACTCGCAGGTGTCAAAAATCGAGCGTGGGATGTTCCGGCGGCTCAACGGGAATGTGCAACTCTTGTGCCAATTTCTTGAAGTTGACCCCGACGAGCCTAGCGGCCTAACTTCAGACTCGCTTCATGCGCGATTGGAAGCGCTGATACGCGACAGGCCGCAGGTCGCGGTTGCCATGCGCGCGCTTTTCGACGCTTTCGAGCGGATGTCGACCTGACGTAACGCGGGCTTGCTCGGGGCCTCGCTTTCTTCGCCCCTTCGATCCAGAATGCGCCTCGCCGGCAACCGGGCTGGGGGCTGCGGCAGGGTGCGAATAACAATGGACGGGGACGAACAATGGCTCAAGCCACACAGGTAAACGACAAACCTCACATTCGTTTGGCCGACTACGCGAAGGCAGCGCTTCAAACGAACAAGTTGAACGGTGAAGACGCGCGCGATCAGTTGCGCTTCGGCCTATTCGGGGAGGTGGGAAGTCTTTTATCCCTGGTCAAGAAAGAGCACCGCGAGCTCGAAGCCGCCGATCACAACGCGATCACTGAGGAAATCGGCGACGCGCTTTGGTATTTGGCCAACGTAGCCGACAAATACGGGACCGGTCTGCAGGCCGCCGGCATCGAAGCAATGCATGAGCTTCAAGGGCAGATGGAAGTCGAACGCGCCGTCGCTGGCGAGGTCACGTTCGAGGAATTTGACGGACTGCTGCAGCTCTCAAGCACCAAGCTGGGCGCGCTCAACGTACCCGGTCATCTGCGGTCGTTGGCGGCGCATGCGGGGCAACTGTTGAGCGGGGCGCCTGGCGCGACGGATCTTCTGAGTCAGCCACCCCAGCGACTGCTCGGGATGTTGCTGGCCGACCTGGCGATGGTTGCAGCGCTCTATAAGCAGCATCTCAGTGCAATTGCTGCCGCGAACCTGAAGAAGATTCGGTCCCGCTGGCCTGGCGACCAGCCTGTGTACCTGCCGTTCTTTGACGAAGGGTATTCGGATCTCGAGCAATTCCCTCGCGAAGAGTTCGACATGCACTTTGTCGAGATCGTGCCTTCTGACGGCGGGACGCCATACGTGATCCAGCGTCTGCGAGGCATCAACATCGGCGATCGCCTGACCGACAACCGAGCCGATCCCGACGGATATCGGTTTCATGACGTCTTTCATATGGCGTACATGACCCATCTTGGCTGGTCTCCGGTCATTCGCTCGCTCTTGAAACTCAAGCGAAAGAGCAAACGCAAGGTCGACGAGGAACAAGACGGAGCGCGGGCAGCCATCATTGAAGAGGCTATTTCGACTTGGATCTTCAATCACGCACACGTGCGTGCCTACTTCAAGAAAAAAGAGACGGGGCGCCTGAGCTATGACTTGCTCAAGCAGGTGCACGAGATGGTCAGAGGCTACGAAGTGGAGGACTGCCCGCTGTGGCAATGGGAGCGGGCGATCCTCGACGGCTTCTCGATCTTTCGCCAACTGATGGAACACGGGGGCGGAATTGTCCGCATCAATCTCGCCGCCCGGACGATTCAGTTCGTTCAGGCAGAGAGACGTGCGGAAGTTCCGCCCGCTCGCGTCCCTAGCGAGCCCTTGGTTGGAGCAATACCGCCTGCAGGGATCTGAGCACCAGAGATCGATCCCGAGGCCGCTCATGGGACGCCGTGGGAGCGGCCCACTGCAGCTCGGCAGCGGCGGTAGTGTTGGCCAGCTGCTGCCCTAGGCTTCCGAATCAATTCTCAGGCGCGTGGCACTCCTGCAGTCCTGCGTCGATCAAGTCCAGAGGGCTTACTTACTCGCGACGGCGCAAGAGTTGAAAGTGCCAACGCCAGGCGCTGTGGGTCAACTGCGCGGGCGTTTGACTTGATCCCCGCCACATACCGGATCTCTTGCTCGAGCAAGATCAGTGCGCCATGGAACTGCGTTGCCAGTCTGCTGCCCTTCCTGGTAAGGAGATAGGCTTTCGTCCGACCGTCCGGAAAGTCGCTCTCGGGCGCGGCGCGCACCAGCTCATCCGTCATGAGCTTTGCAATTCTCATGCTCACCCGCCCACGAACGAAGCCCAGTCGCGCTGCGATCGACTCCGCGTTCATCGGTTCTGGCCGCTCAATCGGCGGCGTCTCCAGCCGACCACTGAGCACGACGAGGATCCATACACCCGTGTCGTTCGAGGCTTTGTGAGCCACGGCATTCCGGATGACCTGCTCCATCAGCGCGCCCATTCGAACGCAGTCGAGCAAGAGACCGACGTCAGAAGCCTTCACCACGATTGCCCAACGGCGTGTTGTCGCGTCGCCACACCTGCTCCAAGCGAGTTTCCATCGATCGGAACCGGTGACAACCAGCATCACCCGGCGCCAACCAGTCCTACTTTCCGTCAAATTTTACGGATTTTCTGATGCCGCATTGCGGCCGCCGAATTAATTTCGGCGAGTGTCAGGACACGCACGGAATCAACAGCGGCAGAGCTCGATTGGGGTCAAGTTCTAAACGGATGGCGAGGGCAGAAGGCGGTGTGAACTCATCCTTGATGCACCGCACCTGCTCGTTCATCATGGGCGATGGCCTCCTCGATCGAACCTTCAAACGCCTTGGAAAGCGGCCTCGAGCAAGCCGCGCACGAGGCGGAAATCACCGCCCATCTGATGAGCGTGTACGGCCCGCTTCTGACGCGGGACGACTTGGTCAAGGTCTTGGGGTTTGCCACGGCTGCCGCCTTCGACAGGTATTGGCAGCGCGGGAACCTGGAACTGAAGCTGGTACGGCCACCGAACCGGCGGGGCGTCTTCGCCCATGCTCGTGACGTGGCTCGATACCTTGTAGAAATTCCCGGCGAGAGCTCGGGATATCAGCGCGAAAGGGAAGCAAGCACGAAGAACTAGATTCCTGAAAGGCAAAAGCCTAGTGGCATTGAGGGCCACTAGGCTTTTTGGTCGAGCGTCCATTTCGAAGGGGACACCTTGACTCTACTCGCCGGAAAGACCGCTTGCAAGAGCACCTTTTCAAACGCGAGGCCCTTCTTCATCCAGTTGTTTTCTGTCGTTGCCTGTCGTTGAAGCGTGTGGCCTTTTGACCACCCGTTCTTTCGACCGGCTGGGCGGAGCTTTGCCTCCTGATCGCATTTCTTGTGCAACTGGAGAAGAAAGTCATGGGTAGTTCTGTCACCAAGAAGTTGGATGCACTCAAGCGTGCCCAACACATTGCGGGCCTGCGCTCGCAGGTTCAACAAGGCGTGGAGGTCGTGCTGCGCGACCTCGAAATCCCGGACGCAGGCGTCGCCTACGTCCGGGCCGCAATGGCCGCGCCCTCGCGCCGCGAGGGCGGCGGTGCCAGCAACTGGCACGGGTTCGCTCCCAGTCCGAAGATGGGCCTGGCGATCGGTTTCGAGAGCGGCACGCTTGAATATCCGGCCACGACCAAGTGCGAGCGCGACGATCGCAAGATCGCCTACTTCAATCAGGCGCCGTTCATCAAGGTCACCTACACCCGGGCGAATGGGAAGAAGGGCGGGCATACCACCAGGCCGGACTTCTTGGTCGTCGAGCAAGGCGTGATCGCGTTGGTTGAGTGCAAGATGGAGGCGGAGCTTGTGCGAGAAGCTCAGCAGCGCCCTTGGCTCTATCAGCGGGAAGGCGACCATTGGATTAGCCCGCCCGGTCAGCGTGCCACTGCCGAAATGGGGTTTGCCCATTGGGTCTGGACTGAGAAGACCTTCACTCCGATCAGCATCAAGAACCACCTGATGCTGGAGGATTACTTGGCGAGCAACAGGGACGAGTTGGCCGAAGCCGACTCCGGGGCACGCCGGGCGCTGCTCGAGTACCTCGAGACGCACCCGCAATCCACGATCACCGCCGCCAGTCACGCGCTGCGCGACGTGGCAAATATCGATCAGATCTATCGTGCTGTCGCGTTTCGCGTGGTCGAGGTCAATTTCGACTACGACTTGCTCGCCGATCAGGATCGCTGCATGCTGTACCGCGACTTCAGCACGATGCAGGCGTTTCTAGCCAGCGCCACCTGTCCGAAGATCGGCAAGGGTTGGATGAAGGCCTCGCAATTGACGCTTGAGGTCGGCGCTGAGCTGGAGTGGGACGGTGCGTGCTGGAAGTTGGCCAATATCGGCGCTACCGAAGTGACCCTGGCCAATGCGAACAGCATTCACACGCTCCCGCGCAAAGTGTTTGACCGCCTTGTCGACAGGTCGAAGATCGTGCAACGAACCGACGCCAGCGCGCTGGCCGGCAGCGGCCTCATGGCCGAGGCGTACGAGAAGATGAGCAAGGCTTCGCCGAATGACATGCGTTACGCCGCGCTGTGCCTGCGCAAGATCGAACCCTTCTTGCACCGCCGCGAAGGTCCGTGCCCCGCGCCCTCTCGAACCCAACGGCGCCATCTGGCTGCCTATCGTGCGGCGGAGGCAGCCTATGGCAACGGCTTCGTCGGTCTGCTCCCCGGGTTCTCCAAGTGCGGGAACACCAAATCCCGGCTCGCGGAAGAAACCCTGAAGATCGTTCAGGAACGTGTCAACGCGGATTACGCCAACCCCAAGGGGGTCCGCGCGAAGCGTGTCCACGACAGCATCGTGAAAGAGTGCAAGGAGAAGTCGTTTCCCGCGCCCAGCTATGCCTGGTTCTGTCGGTTCATCAATCGCCTCGACATCTACAACCTGAAGAAGGCACGTGAGGGCTCGCGCGCGGCGAATAACGAACAGCCTCGCGTTGACGTCGACGAGAACGGCATCGATCTCACGCCGGAGCGCCCGTTCGAGCGGGGCGCACTGGATCACACTGAGATGGACCTCGAAACTCGCGACAGCCGGACCTCGAAGAAGACGGGCAAGGTGTGGGTTTCCATTCTCGTGTGCATCTGCACGCGTCGCATCCTCGCGATGCATGTGACGTTCGAGCCCCCATCGTATCGCTCGGTGTTGGCCGTGTTGCGTGACTGCGTTCGTCGCTATGGGCGCCTGCCGGCCTCTATCTTGGTCGACGGGGGCAAGGACATGGCAAGCACCTGGTTCGAGACGACTTGCGCCTTTTTTGGCGTGAAGCTGTTTCGCCGGCCGGCTGCCCGTCCTCGCTTCGGGTCACAAAACGAGCGCATGTTCGGAACCATCAACTCGATGTTCGCCCATGCGTTGTGCGGCAACACCCAACTGCGCAAGAACGTCCGCCAAATGACTGACGAAGTGGACCCCGACGTCTTCTCGGTCTGGACGCTCGTCGAGCTGTATCCGGCCTTGGAGGAGTTCTTGTTCGAGGTCTACGACAACCTCCCGCACCGGGAGTTGCATGAGTCGCCCCGGGAAGCGTTCGAGCGTTTGCTGGCTCGATATGGTGACCGGACCGAACGGCGCATTGCCTACAACTCGGACTTTCTAATCACGACCTGTCCGTCGACCCCGAAGGGCACCGCACGCGTGCAGCCTGACGGCGTGAAGCTGAACTACGTGTACTTCAACCATCCCCTGCTTGCTAAGTACCTCCGCAAGGACGTGCCGGTCCGCTACGACGCGGACGACATGTCCAAGGCGTACGCCTTCGTGGGGCGTCAGTGGCTGGAGCTTACGTCCAAGTACAGCCGGCAACTCCGCGGTCGCACCGAGTACGAGATCAAGCTGTTGACGGCGGAACATCGGGCCCGCCGCAGCGAAACCGAGCGCGAGGCGATGAGCGCCACCTTGCTCGTCGATTTCCTCGACCGCGTCGCGGTGACCGAGGAGCAGTTGCTGCGTCAACGGCAGATCAACGAGCAGCGGCTTCTCAGTGAGTCGCGTCCGACAGAAGCGGGCGCAGAGTCCGATCCTCTTGTGGACGACGACTCGCCGGAGCCAGGCGCAGAGACCCCGGAATACGCAACGCCGGGGAACGACGATGACGCGGACCCGGTGGTCGCGGTGCCGGCCGTACCTCCGAAGGCACCGCGGCCCCCGAAGGCCACGCGCGCGGTCACGCTGGTCCCATGCGAGGAGTTCTGACCCATCGCTGGGGCACGTGCCGAGACCGGCCCGCGTCCCACCACCCCAAGCCGCCCCCTGCGACGGCGGCACAGCCCACCTCAACACCACCAACTTCGAATCACCAATTTGATGACCCCCATGAACACGCAGCAAGCCCTCTCCAAAGACGAGATCAAAGCACTGGTCTCTGAGTTCGACGCATTCGCCGTCAAGCACAACCATCAGGACAAGGCCAGAGCCGACATCGAGTTTGCTCGCGATCTTTGCGACAGCGTCTCCATCATCGTGCTGGCTGGCCCGACTGGCGTGGGCAAGACGCGGATGCTCGTGAAGCTCGTCGAAGATCAACTCGACAAGAGCGCCAATCGCATGCGCGAAGAACCTCTGTTCATCCCGGTGATTGCCACCACCGCAATCGCGCACGGCCATCGCAAGTTCGACTTTAAGCGTTTCTATCTGGACGGCCTCAAGGCACTGGGTGATCCGTTTGCGGGCAAGCGCACACGCACAGAGGAGGAGACAGCGCGGGCACGCAAGAAGCGCTTCAAGTCAGCCGGCGAAACGATTTCGGCCGCGTTGCTGCGGATGGATCTGGAACTGGAACTGGCCCGACATGGCACTGTGACCTGGGTCCTGGACGAGGCCGACCACGTCCTGACAGGTGCAGCCAGCGGCAAGCCAGGCGACCAGTTCGACGCGCTCAAGAGCTTCGCGCAGATCACGGGAGTCACCTTGATCCTGTCCGGGACAGGCAAGCTGCCGACTTATCTCGCAGCCTCGGGACAACTGTCCCGGCGCACGAAAGTTATCGTGCTGTCCCACTACCACTGGGACAACGACGTCGAAGTCTCGCAGTACGCGAGCGCCGTCAACTCATTGTTGGAGCGACTCCCAATCGACGGCTATTCTGCCGTCACCACCAACGTGGAGGAGTTCTTCATTGGTGGCGTAGGCTGCGTCGGTGTCGCCAAAGACTGGATCGCGAGGGCCTACGCGCACATGCTCTCGAAGGGCGTACGCGTCCTCACGCTGGAACATTTCCGTGCCACGAGACTGTCTCCCGTGCAGCTCAAGACCATGGCCCTGGAGTTGGAGGAGGCGGAACAGTGGGTTCGTTCCGCCAAGAGCGATAACGAGCTCAAACTGCTTCTTGGTGTGCGAAAGGCGGGAAACGCGCCACCCGCGCCACCCGCTCCGCCTCCACCGGCGCCCAAGAAGTCCAACTCGGGGCAGAAGAACAAGCCGTTCACTCGCAATGCCGTGCGCGATCCGGTTGGCGTTTTGCGCGGCGCCGAGCGCGAGGAGAGCGCATGAAGCTCAAGTATCCGGAAGCTCCCTTTCCTCGGTCCGCTCTGGCGCCACTGGAACCGATTGGCCAGGGCACTCCATTGGCGGAGTCTGTCGAGAGCTATGTGCTTCGGCTCGCCAAGGAGCATCGGGTGACGCGATATCACATCGAGTTTGTGGTGTCCAAGGTCGGGGCCGCGCCGCTCTACCAAGGCACTTCGCGACAGCCATTCAGGGTCGATTCGCCGAGCGCGAGTGCGAAGGAGTTTGCGCGTCGTCTGGCCATGCTGACGTGTGTGCCGGCAGTTGAAACGATGGGGCTGGGATGGCTGGCCGGCAAAGTTGCCTTCATGGGAGCGCTGCGCGATCACCGGGCGTGGTGTCCACAGTGCATCGGCAAAGCGCAGGCGTCGGGCAGCGACGCCTACCTGCCGCTTGCGTGGTCACTCCCGTCCTACGAGATTTGCACAGATCACGGAGGCTCGATCCATTCTTCGTGTCCTTCGTGCAGCAAGCGAATCGACGTCCGCAGGGAGTGGGCATTTCCATTCACGCATTGCCCACACTGTGCGTGTTCGCTGGGCCGCCCAGAGTCCACCGCCGGCAACTCGCTTCGTGACATGGAGCGCAGAAAGCTACGCGTGGTCGACCAGCGTGGAGCGCGATATCTCGGAGAGCTGATTTCGGCGGCGCCGGAGGTGCGAACCGTTCCGATGCTCGACTCGCCTGACTTGAGCAGGCTTGTTGCATCATCCATTGCTCGCAAGAGAGCCGATAACTCGTCCAAACTGGCATCCTTGGCAGGCATTCCCAAAAGCACGCTCCACGGCCTCGCAGTCACGCGTACGTCCCGCCCGAGCCTGGACATCTTGGCGCGGCTGTCGGTCGCGGCAGACGTGTCGATCGTGGGTACGCTATGTCCGAGCCTGTGGAAGGTCGGCTCGGACACGGACGGAACTCGGATCGCGTTGCCGCTCTCGCCGAGACGCGAGCGACCGCGCCTGTCCTGGGATGAGATCAGGCGTGAAGCCAACGCGCAAATGCGCTTGACGAGACCTGAATCGCCGCACGCCTTGGCACGGCGACTCCACGTAGACGCAACTCACCTGAAGAAGACGCTGCCTAAAACGGTCGCGAGACTCGCAGACCTTCATCAGAAGGGGGTGGTTGCCGAACGTGAGGCCACCCAAACCAAGTTGGCCACTCAAATGCGCGAGTTCATGGACGGCCAAGCCGAAGGGGGCAAGCGGATCAGCTTCAGAGCCCTTGTAGCAGCGTTGAACATCCCCCGAAACAATCTGGATGTCCGCGCGGCGTGGGCTAAGTATCAGGCGATGCTCGCCTGAACGACAGTCAACCGGCACTGCAGAAGTTCCGATTCAGCCCGTCAGAACCGGTCCGTCCCGGCGCTCGCATCCTAAATAAAGCAAAACCTGGCCGAGAAAAAATAAAGCTCGTTCGACCAAAGTGGCCAAACTTTGGGTCAAGTCACATCAGCGCGCGCCGAGGGGCTGTCGATGCGCTTGGTGCGACCGGCAGGAATCGAACCTGCGCCTAAGCCTTCGGAGGGCCCAATGATATCCACTTCACCACGGTCGCTCGTGAGCCTTCCATTCTAGCGTCCCGCGTCGAGCCATCGCTGCCGCCCTGCCAGCCCGCGAGGGACGCGACGTGGAGGGCCCTATAATTCCGCGGTTTTGCGCACCTTTGGGCCTGCCATGGCAGTGCGCTTTCGCAGTTGAGGACTCCATGAGCGACGCCACCAGCCAACCCGGTCACCACAACGATCACGACGACGGCCCGCACGAAGGCCCCATCAAGACGCCGAAGCAGCTGATCCTCGCGGTCTTCTATGCGTTCGTGATCCCGATCATCGTGATCGTGCTGCTGGTGATCTACGTCACCAGCGACCACCGTCCGGCGGCCGGCAGCACTGGCCTGACCAAGGAAGCGGTGGCCGAGCGCATCCGCCCGATCGGCACGGTGCAGGTGAAGGACGCCTCCGACCTGTCGACGCTGAAGACCGGTGAGCAGGTGTTCACGGCCCAATGCACGACCTGCCACACCCCCGGCCTGGTCGGCGCGCCCAAGTTCGGCGATGCCGACGCCTGGAGCGCGCGCATCAAGACCGGCTACGCCGCGCTGCTGCACTCCGCGCTCGCCGGCAAGGGCCAGATGGGGGCCCAGGGCGGCGGTGACTTCACCGACCTCGAGATCGGCCGCGCCGTGGTCTACATGGCCAACAAGGCCGGCGCGAAGTTCGACGAACCCAAGGCGCCTGCCGCCGGTGCGTCGGCACCCGCCGCAGCCCCGGCCGTGGCGGCCGCTGCAACACCGGCGCCGGCCGCCGCGCCTGCGGCCGTCGTCGCCGCGGCTGAGCCCGCCGCGAAGAGCCCCGACGCCGCCGGCGCCGTGCCCGCGCTGTACACCCAGATCTGCCAGACCTGCCATGCCGCCGGTGTCGCCGGGGCGCCGAAGATCGGCGACAAGGCCGCCTGGGCACCGCGCCTCGCGCAAGGCGTCGACGGCCTGACCGCCAGCGTCATCAAGGGCAAGGGCGCGATGCCGCCGAAGGGCGGCTCGACCGGCTCCGACGCCGACATCAAGGCCGTCGTGGCCTACATGGTGGGCAGCGTCAAGTAACAGACGCGCCGCGCGTCGAACCAACAGCCGGCTTGCGAGCCGGCTTTTTTTCGCCTGCATCCGATGCGCGACGCGGCGCGTATGGGGCAGTGGGGCCTCGTCCCGCCCGACAGCGGGGGCGACAGTCCCGCCGTTCAACCCACCACCAGGAACTCCGCGATGAAAGCACTCTCGACGATCGGCACCGCCACCCTGCTGTGCGCCTGCGCCAGCAGCCCGATGATGAAGGTCGACAACGCCGCACTGCCCGAGCCGGTGCGCGTGCCGGCCGGCCAGAAGGTCATGATGAGCACCAGCGGTGTCGGCGAGATCACCTATGAATGCCGCGAGAAGAAGGACATGGCGGGCCAGCACGAGTGGGCCTTCGTCGGCCCGGTGGCCACACTGTACGGCGCCGATCGCAAGGCGGTCGGCAAGTACTACGCCGGCCCGACCTGGGAGGCCGCCGATGGCTCCAAGATCAGCGGCAAGCAGGTGGCCGTGGCGCCCGCCAGCCCTGGCAATATTCCGCTGCAGCTGGTGAAGGCCGACGCGGCGATGGGCGCGGGCGCGATGGCTGGCGTCAGCTACATCCAGCGCCTGAACACCAAGGGCGGCGTGGCACCGGCGACGCCCTGCGACGCGACGAGCAAGGGCAAACGGCAGCAGGTCGCGTACGAGGCCGACTACGTGTTCTACGGGATGTGATCAGCCTGTCTTGGCCGGCTTCAGTTGGTAGCCGAAGCGCCCGGGCAGCGCGTCGAAGCGCGTCTCGGCCGGCACCCAGTGCCCGGCCTCGACGGCGTCCGCGGCGAGGTTCATGTCCAGCGTGTGCACGATGCCCAGGCCGAGCTCGCTGGCCAGGAACAGGCGCCCGCGCTCGTCGAGCCAGGCCGAGGCGAACTGCGCGGCGCGGCCGGTGTGGCTGACGAGCGCCGGGGCAGCGCCCGGCTGCGCGCGCAGGCGCCAGACCCACGGCGCCGCCTCGAGCTCGACGTAGACGCGCTGCGGGCCGTTCTGGAAGAACCAGCAGCCGGCCTCGTCGGCGAGGTAGTTGCGTTCGATGAACTCGCGCAGCTTCTCGTGCAGGATGCGGCTGCCCTTGACCTGCGGGAACGGCCCGGCCGCCTGCACGCGGTCGTCGCGCATGTACCACTCGCCGCGCGCGTCGAGCGCGAGCCAGTCGTAGCAGTGCGGCACGTTCGGCCACTTCTTCAGCGCCTGCTTGACGATGTCGTCCATGCCGTGATGGTGACTCAGATATGCGATTCGATCCAGCCCATCACTTGCTCGGGCAAGGTCAGCACATGGCCCGGCCAGCGCCCGCCCGGGAAGCCCACGTGACCGCCATGCACCGGCTGCCACAGCGTCACGAAATCACCGACCTCGCGCTGCTGCGGCAGGCTGTGCGCCGGCACGAACGGGTCGTTGCGCGCGTTCAGCACCAGCGCGGGAATGCGGATGCGGTTCAGGTGCGGTTTCGCCGAGCCGCGCAGCCAGTAGTCGTCGGTGTTGCGAAAGCCGTGCAAGGGCGCGGTGAACACGTTGTCGAACTCGTACAGCGTGCGCGCCGCGAGCAGCTTGTCGCGATCGAACAGGCCGGGATGCTGCGCGAGCTTGCGCAAGGCCTTGGGCTTCATTGTGCGCAGGAACATCGGGGTGTAGACCTGCCGGTTGAAGCCGCTGCCGATCGCATGGCCGCCGGCCGTCAGATCGATCGGCGACGACACCGCGCAGACCGCGCTGACGAGCGCGCCGGCCGTGTCGCCCGCCTCCTCGGCCCAGCGCAGCAGCGCATTGCCGCCCAGCGACACGCCGACCGCGACGACCACGCCCGGGTGCTGCGCACGGATGCGCGCGAGCATCCAGCCGATCTCCTCGAAGTCGCCCGAGTGGTAGGCGCGCGGCGCGAGGTTCAGCTCGCCCGAACAGCCGCGAAAGTGCGGCACCGCGAAGCGCCAGCCCTGCTCGCGCGCCCAGTGCGCGAAGGCCTGCGAATAGTGGCTGGCCGACGAGCCTTCGAGGCCATGGAACAGCACCAGCAAGGGCCTGGTGTCGGCCCCCCGCCCGTCGGGTACGACGAGCGACCCAACCGAGGGGGTCTCGCCCGCCTCGGGGCGGCCCGGCGCCGGGCTCGGCGGATCGTCGCCCTGCCAATCCACATCGACGAAGTCGCCGTCCGGCGTTGCCCAGCGCTCGCGCCTGAAACTCGGCACCGGGCCGTGGAAGCGCTTCGAGAACAGCGCCGGCCAGATCGTCTGCGCATTGCCGCCGATCAGCCAACGGGGCGCGTGGTACTGCTGCATGGTCGGGGCTCAGTGCAGCGTCGAGGCCGCCTCGACGATCTCCTGGACCTCGCGCGGCGAGCCCGGGCTGGCGTGGTGCGAGACCAGCCGCCAGCCTTGCGCCGTCTTCAGGTAGACGTTGGTCGCGACCACCCAGGCCGTTTGCGGGCCCTCGGGCGTCATCAGGTGGATCTGTTCGAGCACGCTGTGCACCGAGCAGCTCAGGGTCTGCAGGCGCCGGACCTTCTCGGGCCGCGCATTGACCGCGCCGTTCGCGAAGATCGATTCGAAGGCCGAGCGGATCGCCCCCGCGCCGACGACGCGCGGCCCGCCCGGGTGCACGCAGCTGATCTCCTCGTCGTCCGACCACACGGCCATCAGGCGCTCGATGTCGCCATGCTGCAGCGCCTCGTAGAACTGCTGCTCGATCTCGTCGGGCGAGGCGAGCGGCGCGGATGCCTTGGGTTGTCGGGCCATGGACGGTTTCCCGGTTCAGCGGAAGACGACGGTCTTGCGGCCGTTGATCAGCACGCGGTGCTCCACATGCCAGCGCACCGCGCGCGCCAGCACGACGCTCTCGACGTCGCGGCCCACCGCGGTGAAATCCTCGGGGCTGTGCGAGTGGTCGACACGCTCGACGTCCTGCTCGATGATCGGCCCTTCGTCGAGCTCGGCGGTCACGTAGTGCGCCGTTGCGCCGATCAGCTTCACGCCGCGCTCGTGCGCCTGGTAGTACGGCTTCGCGCCCTTGAAGCTGGGCAGGAAGCTGTGGTGGATGTTGATCGCGCGCCCCTTCAAAAACTCGCAGAACTCGGCGCTCAGGATCTGCATGTAGCGCGCCAGCACGACCAGATCGATCTGCTGCGCCTCGATCAGCTGCTCAACCTGGCACTCCTGGGCGCGCTTCGCCGCGGCGTCCGCGGCGGGCGGCAGCGCAAGGTGATGGAAGGGCACGCCGTGGTTCGCGCACAGCTCGGCGAAGTCGGGGTGGTTCGAGACCACGCCGGCGATGTCGGCGTGAAGCTGGCCCGACTGGCAACGAAACAGCAGATCGTTCAGGCAGTGGCCGTGGCGGCTGACCATCAGCAGCAGGCGCGGTTTGCGCGCCATCGGGTGGATGTGCAGCTGCATCGCGAAACGCTCGCGCAACGGCGCGAAGCGCTCGGCCAGCGCGAGCGCATCGCCGAGTTCGAACGAGGCCTCGAAGTGCACGCGCATGAAGAACAGACCGGTCGCGTCGCTGCTGAGCACGTCGCCGAACTGCTGGGAGTCGAGGATGTTGCAGCCGGCGTCGAACAACAGACCGGAGACCGCGTAAACAACGCCCTTGGTATCGCGACAGGACAAGGTCAGAACGAATTCGCGTGAGCTGGACATAAGATAGCCGTTGATTGGCGTCGATTGTACGAACGCCGCAAGGAACCCCGAGCAACCATGCCGATCCCCGGACCGACGCCGAAGAACGACTGGAGCGAACGCAGCGTCGCGCTGTCGGACTTGCTCGCGCGCACCGGCTTGGGCGATCGTGCGGCATTTGCCACGCTTTACGAGCGGACCAGCGCGCATCTGCTCGGTGTCGTGATGCGTATCCAACGAGACCGGGCGCTCGCCGAGGACATCCTCCAGGAGGTGTATGTCAACGTGTGGCGTGCCGCGCAAAGTTTCGATGCCGCCCAAAGCCAGCCGCTGACGTGGCTGACGAGCGTGGCGCGCAACCGCGCGATCGACAGCCTGCGTCGTGCGCAGGCCCAGCCGCAGCTGAAGGCGAATCTCTCCACAACCGCCAACGAGGACGAGGAAACCGACGTGTACGACACCGTGGCCGACGACGCGCCCGGCCCGCTCGATCTGCTGAGCCGGGCCTCGGAGGCGCGCGCGCTCGCGATGTGCATGGAAGTGCTGAGCGCCCAGCAGCGCCAAAGCGTCGCACTCGCGTTCTTCGACGGGCTGAGCCACGCCGAGGTCGCCGACTCGATGCGTCAACCGCTGGGCACGGTCAAGTCCTGGGTGCGGCGGGCGCTGACCGCGCTCAAGAACTGCCTCGAAGCGGCCGTGCAGCGCGACGCCGAACGGACAGGCGGCTGAGCATGGATTACAGCCGCCCTGAACTCGCCGACCGCCTCGCCGCGGAATACGCCAGCGGCCTGCTGCGCGGGCCGGCGCGGCGCCGTTTCGAGAAGCTGCTGCCGGCCCACCCGGCGCTGCGCGCTGCGGTGCGCGACTGGCAGGCGCGGCTGATGCCGCTCACGGCCGCGATCGAGCCGCAGCAGCCCTCGGCCGCCGTGTGGGCGCGCATCGAAGCGCGGATCCATGGCGCGACCTCCTCTGTTGCTGCCGCGGCGCCGCAGACCGCCGGCTGGTGGCGCCAGCTCGCGTTCTGGCGCACGTTCTCGGCTCTAGGCCTGGTCGCGACGCTGAGCCTGGCGGTGCTGCTGGCCGCGCCCGGTCCGGTGCAGCCGCCGATCGTCGTCGTGCTCTCGGCCGCCACGCCGGTGCCAGGTGCGCCCGCGGGCGCCGTGGTGCCGGCTTCGTTCGTCGCCAGCATCACGGCCGACGGACGCGCGATGGTCACGAAGCCGCTCGTCAACGTCAGCATGGAGGCGAACCGCTCGCTCGAACTCTGGTCGCTGCCGCCCCGGGGCGCGCCGCGGTCGCTGGGGTTGATTGCGGCCGACAAGGCCACCGTGGTTCAACGCGGGAAGGTGCTCGACGGCACGGCCGCGTTTGCGGTGTCGCTCGAACCTGCGGGTGGCTCTCCCACCGGCGCGCCGACCGGGCCGGTGCTCTACGTCGGCAAGCTGGTGCTGTAGGACGCTCCTTCGCCCCGGCGGAGTGCTTCGCTCAGCGCCGCATCGACGCGCGCGGCCGTCACTTCGGTCAGGCAGCGCGTGTGGCCGAAGCGGCAGACGCGGTCGAAGCAGGGCGCACAGTCGAGCTGCAGCTCTTCCTTCATCCAGACGACCCGCGCGCGCGGGTTCAGCGGCGGCGTGTGCTCCGGGCTGGTCGAGCCGAACACCGCGGCCTGCGGCACGCCGAACGCGGCCGCCACGTGCATCAGACCCGAGTCGTTGCTGACGACGCCGCGCGCCGCGTTGATCAGCGCCATCGCGTCCAGCAACGAAGTCTTGCCGGCCAGCACGCGGCAGGCACCCGGCGCGGCGGCGGCAATCGCGTCGCACAGCGCGGCCTCCTTGCCGGAGCCGAGCAGCAGCACCGGCTGGCCGTGCGCGGCAAACAGCGAGTGCGCGAGTTCGGCATAGCGTTCGGCCGGCCAGCACTTCGCGGGGCCGTACTCGGCGCCGGGCGCGAAGACCCAGTACGCACCAGCCTGAACGCCGACGCCGCGCGTCGCCGCCTCGAGAACCGACGACGGGAACGTCATCTGCGGACGCTCGGGGTGCGCGGCGGGCGTGCCCGCCAGCGCGCTGTAGTACGCCACCATCGGCGGGCGCCCGAGCGCGTTCGGCAGGCGCTGGTTGAGCAGCACGACGCGGCCCTCGCCGGTGTAGCCGACGCGCGTCGGGATGCGCGCAAGCCAGGGGATCAGCGCCGACTTCAGAGAGTTCGGCAGCACGTACGCGGTGTCGAAGCGGCCGCGCAGGCCGGCCGCGACGCGACGCCGTTCGGCCCAGTCGAGCCGGCCGTGGGCGAAGGGCAGCTCGATCACCTCGCCGACCTGCGGCATCGCGCGGTACACCGGCGCGACCCACGGCAGCGCCGCCACCGTGAGCACCTCGCCGCGCGCCGCGAGCCGCGCCAGCAGCGGCTCGGACATCACCGCGTCGCCTATCCACTGCGGCGCGATGATCAAGCTGCGCGGCATGCTCAGGCCAGCGCCGGGCCGCCCCAAGCGGCCTGAGCTCCCCTCGGGGGGAGACGCCGAAGGCGGCCAGGGGCTGACATCAGTGCGCGTGGACCTTCTCGCCGGCCTTCAGCTTGTAGACCGTGCCGCAGTACGGGCACTTGCCCTCGCCGGTGGTGGCCACATCGATGAAGACGCGCGGGTGCGTGCTCCACAACGCCATCTTCGGGTTCGGGCAGAACACGACGCCCGGCCCTTCCAGGTCCTTGGCGGTGACTTCGACGGTCGCGACAGGTTTCGTCATGGTGATCTCTCTCAGACCTTGGCCAGCCACTCGGCGTACTTCGGGTTGCGGCCGTTCACGATGTCGAAGAACGCGCTCTGGATCTTCTCGGTGATCGGGCCGCGCGAGCCCGAGCCGAGCTCGATGCGGTCGAGCTCGCGGATCGGCGTGACCTCGGCGGCGGTGCCGGTGAAGAAGGCTTCGTCGCAGATGTAGACCTCGTCGCGCGTGATGCGCTTCTCGACCACCTTCAGCCCCAGGTCGGCGCAGATCGCGAACACGGTGTTGCGCGTGATGCCATTGAGCGCGCCGGCCGACAGATCCGGCGTGTAGACCACGCCGTTCTTGACGACGAACAGGTTCTCGCCGGCGCCTTCGCTGACGAAGCCGTTCGCGTCGAGCAGCATCGCCTCGTCGTAGCCGTCGTCGAGCGCTTCCATGTTGGCCAGGATCGAATTGCTGTAGTTGCTCACCGCCTTCGCCTGCGTCATCGTGATGTTGACGTGGTGGCGCGTGTAGCTCGAGATCTTCACGCGGATGCCGCGCTTCATGCCCTCTTCGCCGAGGTATGCACCCCAGGGCCAGGCCGCGACCATCAGGTGCACGGTGTTGCCCTTGGGCGAGACGCCGAGCTTCTCGGAGCCGATCCAGGTCAGCGGGCGCAGGTAGCAGGATTCGAGCTTGTTCTCGCGCACCACGTCGAGCTGCGCCTGCATCACCTGCTCGAACGTGAACGGGATCTTCATGCGCAGGATCTTCGCGCTGTTGAACAGGCGCTCGGTGTGCTCACGCAAACGAAAGATCGCCGTGCCGTTGACGGTGTTGTAGGCGCGTACGCCCTCAAAGGCACCGCAGCCGTAGTGCAGCGTGTGGGTCAGCACGTGGATCTTGGCGTCGCGCCAGTCCACCATCGCGCCGTCCATCCAGATTTTGCCGTCGCGATCGTCCATCGACATGGCCATGTCGGTCTCCAGTCCGTGTGAGAAGCACTGGAGATTCTATTCGGCCCGCTCCCGCGGGCGGCTCAACTCAACTCAGCACAGATCAGTCCGCGTTCGGGCCGAAGAAATGCAGGAAGACATCGGGCTCAACGACCTCGCGGGTCGCCAGGCCGGCCATGCGCTCCACGAACGGCTGCGAGACCGGCGCCGGGTCGAGCGCGGCCGGCATCGTGGCGCCCCACGGCGATTCGAAGGACGCGCTGTTCTGGAAGCGCGAGTCGTTGGCGCCACGGGCCAGCTTGAGCTGGCCGCGGTTGATGAGCCGTTTTGCGAGCGAGGGCAGCTCTTCCCACTCGATCGCGTCGGCGTTCGCGACGGCGCGCTGGTTCGATGCGAAATACTGGCGGGGTTGGGCGTGGCTCATGTCGGCACCTCTGGGTCGGCAATCGAAATACGGTATGAGAAGACTATCGACTTGCCAACGCCGCTATTGACCGAAAAGCAAGACTCCGCCGCAGCTGTTTTGCCCCGCCGGCGCCTGAACCGTGAACAAGTTTGCGCGCGACAATCCGGCCCATGCCCCAACTGCGTCCGCTCGCCGCCACAACCCGCGAACCCGCGCCACGCGTCCGGGGCCAGCCCGCCGATCCGCAGAAGTTCGCGGTCCAGGTGCGCCCGAGCCGCATCGACGGTCAGGGCGCGTTCGCGGCCGAGGTGATTCCTGCACGGCGCAAGATCGGCGAGATCCGCGGCGAGGCCATCAGCGTGCGCGAGGCGCGCCGGCGTGCCCGCGGCGTGGCCCGCATCATGATCGTCGAGCTCAGCGAGACACGCGCGATCGACGCCTCGCAGTCCACCGACCCGCTGCGCTTCACCAACCACTCGTGCCAGCCGAACGCGGTGCTGCGCATCCGCCAGGGCCGGGTCGAGTTCTACGCGATGCGCGACGTGCGTGTTGGCGAGGAGCTCACGGTGAACTACGGCGAGACGCATCACGAGGGCCGGCTGCGCTGCCGCTGCGGCGCACCCGGCTGCGTCGGCAGGATTTGACTAACGCGGCGGCGGCAGCATCTGCTTCGGGTCGTAGAAGAAGCGCTCGTTCACCAGGCGATCGCCGCGCCAGGTCTGCCAGGCCAGTTCTTCGAGGCTGAGCACCGCGCCCGACGGGTGATCGAACTCGAAGCGCCAGTGGATCACGACGCGATCGCCGTCGATGAGCACCGGCGACAGGCAGCGCCCGCGGGCCGTCGGGAACGTCGCCAGGCTCTTGCGCTCGTGCGCCAGCAGGGCCGGCAGGCCGACGCGCGGCGGCTCGTTGTTCTCTTGCGCGGTCGCGTCGGGGGCATAGAACTGCTCCATCGCCTCGACGAACTGACCGCGCTCGACGGTCGCGATGAAGCGCTCGATCAGCTCGCGGCTCGGCACCGTGCGGCCCCGATCACTTCGCCGTCGGCATCACGAACTCGGCGCCCTTGGCGATGCTCGCCGGCCAGCGCTGCATCACCGATTTCTGCTTGGTGTAGAAGCGCACGCCCTCTTCGCCATACGCGTGCATGTCGCCGAACAGGCTGCGCTTCCAGCCGCCGAAGCCGTGCCAGGCCATCGGCACCGGGATCGGCACGTTGATGCCGACCATGCCCACCTGCACCCGGCGCGAGAACTCGCGCGCCACGTTGCCGTCGCTGGTGAAGCAGGCCACGCCGTTGCCGAACTCGTGGTCGTTGATCAGGTCGACCGCCTCTTTCAGGTCGTGCGCACGAACGCACGACAGCACCGGGCCGAAGATCTCTTCCTTGTAGATGCGCATCTGCGGCGTCACGTGATCGAACAGCGTGCCGCCGGTGAAGAAGCCCTCGGCGTGGCCGGGCACCTTGAGGCCGCGGCCATCGACGACGAGCTTCGCGCCCTCTTCGATGCCGACGCCGATGTAGCCCTCGATGCGCTCGAGCGCCTGCTTGGTGACGATCGGGCCCATCTCGGCGTCCAGCTCCATGCCGTTCTTGACCTTCAGCGTCTTCGCGCGCTCGGCGAGCTTGGGCACGATCTTGTCGGCCACGTCGCCGACCAGCACCGCGACGCTGATCGCCATGCAGCGCTCGCCGGCCGAGCCGTAGGCGGCGCCGATCAGCGCGTCGACCGCCTGCTCGATGTCGGCGTCCGGCATCACGACCATGTGGTTCTTCGCGCCGCCCAGCGCCTGCACGCGCTTGCCGTGGTGCGCGCCGGTCTCGTAGATGTATTGCGCGATCGGCGTCGAGCCGACGAAGCTCAGCGCCTTCACATCGGGGTGCGTCAGCAGCGCGTCGACGACGACCTTGTCGCCCTGCACGACGCTGAAGATGCCGTCCGGCAGCCCGGCCTGCTTCAGCAGCTCGGCCATGAACAGCGACGGCGACGGATCGCGCTCGCTCGGCTTCAGGATGAACGCATTGCCGCAGGCGATCGCGACCGGGAACATCCACATCGGCACCATGCACGGGAAGTTGAACGGCGTGATGCCGGCGACCACGCCGAGCGGCTGGCGCAGCGTCCAGTTGTCGATGCCGGTCGACACCTGATCGGTGAAGTCGCCCTTCAGCAGCTGCGGCACGCCGCAGGCGAACTCGACGATGTCGATGCCGCGTGTGACCTCGCCCTGCGCATCGGTGAAGACCTTGCCGTGCTCGGCGGTGATCATCGCGGCGAGCGTGTCGCGGTGCTGGTTCAAGAGGCCAAGGAAGTTGTTCATGATGCGCGCGCGCCGGATCGGCGGCGTGTCCGCCCAGGCCGGGAACGCCGCCTTCGCGGCCGCGACGGCGACGCTGACCTCGTCGACCGAGCCAAGCGCGACCTGGCGCGCGACCGCGCCGGTCGAAGGGTTCCAGACCGGCTGGCGGCGGCCGCTGGTGCTGGCGACCACTCGGCCGTTGATGAAGTGGCCGACTTCGGTGGTGGCGGTGAAGGCTTCGGGTGCGCCCATGGCGTGTCTCCTGTGTCTGGGGAATGGACGAAGTCTAGGTTTGCACGCCGCCGTCCGCAATGGCCGGCCATTGACTTGACTGTTCGATCAACCGAACAATTGAGCATGGTTCAACCCGCTCAACGCTCCGATCTGCTTTGGCCGCAGGTGTACACACTGACGCTGCTGGCGCAGCTCGGCAGCTTCACGCAGGTCGCGCAGCGGCTCGGCCTGTCGAAGTCGGCGGTGAGCCAGCGCATCACCGATCTGGAGCGCACCGTCGGCCAGACCCTGGTGCAGCGCACGACGCGCTCGGTGCGTCTGACCGACGCCGGCCAGCAGCTCGTCGACCAGACGGCCGAGGCCTTTGCGCAGATCGCACGCAGCGTCGTCGAAACGCGCGACCTCGCGGCGCAGCCGAGCGGCCTGGTGCGCGTGACGGCGTCGGTCGCGCTCGGGCGCCAGCACATCGCTCCGCACATCGAGAGCTTTTTGCACGCCCACCCGGGCGTGCGCGTCGAGCTGGACGTGTCGGACCGGCTCGTGACACTGGCACACGAAGGCTTCGACCTCGCGATCCGCCACACCAGCACGCCGCCGGACAACCACGCGGCCTGGAAACTCTGTGACTCGCGCTCGCTGGTCGTCGCCAGCAGCGGTTACCTGCGCGAGCACGGCACGCCGAAGCGGCCGGAGGACGTGTCGGACCACGCCTGCATCACCTACTTGCGCCCCGGGCCGGCGGTGTGGAAGTTCGAGAAGCGCGGCAAGGCGAACAACGATCCGGAGCGCATCAGCGTTGGCGTGCAGGGGCCGTTCCGGGCCAACAACAGCGAGCTGGTGCGCGACGCCGCGCTCGCCGGACTGGGCCTGGCGCTGCTGCCCGACTTCAGCGCCGTCGCCGCGCTGCGCGCCGGGCGGCTGAAGGAACTGCTGCCACTGTGGCGGCCGGTCGGCTTCTTCGGCGATGCGATCTATGCGATCCGGCCGTGGAGCGCGCGCACGCCGAAGCCGGTGCAGGCGCTGGTCGCGCACCTGCGTGCGGCCTTGAAGGACGGCTTCGAGGCCGGCGCGCTCCGCTAGTCGGCCAGAATCCCCGCCCATGGAAACCCTCGCCGTCATCGACTTCGAAACCACCGGCCTCGGCGCCACCCAGGGCGGGCGCGCGACCGAGATCGCCGCGGTGCTGGTGCAGGGCGGGCAGATCGTCGGCCGCTTCCAGAGCCTGATGAACAGCGGCGCGTGGGTGCCACCCTTCATCACCCAGCTCACCGGCATCAGCAACGAGATGCTGCAGAACGCGCCCCCGGCCCGCGCCGTGATGCACGAGGTCGCGCGCTTCACGCAAGGCTGCCCGCTGGTCGCGCACAACGCGGCCTTCGATCGCGGCTTCTGGCAGGCCGAGCTCGCGCGCGCCGAGTGCGAACCCGACGCGGCCCACGCGTTCGCGTGCACGATGCTGCTGTCGCGGCGGCTCTACCCGCATGCCGAGAACCACCGGCTCGGCACGCTTGCTCGGCTGCACGCGCTGCCGAGCGCGGGGCGCGCCCACCGGGCACTGGCGGATGCGGAAGTGACGGCGCACCTGCTGATGCGGATGCAGCGCGACGTGCGCGAGCGCTTCGCCGACGCGCTGCAGCAGCGCGAGCTGTCGCACGCGATGCTAACGACGCTGCAGCGGGCCGCGCGCGGCCGGCTCGCCCAAAGTCTGGAGCGCGTCGCGCCGCTGGCGGCTTAGTTAGACGCGGTCAGTGCGACGACGGCGACGCGCGCACCCGCGCACTCGCCGCCGGCAGATCCGGCCATGCCGGCTGCTCGGGCGCAAAGCGCTGGCGCAGATACGCGGCGAGCTGCGCGATCTGCGCGTCGTCGAAGGCCTGATCGAACGCCGGCATGAAACCGAGCTCGGATGACGCGGGCACCCGAATGCCTTCGAGGATCACGCGCAGCAGGTTGTCCGGGCGCGCGCTGTGCAGCTTGCTGCTCAGCGCGAGCGGGATGTTCTGGCCGAGCAGCAGCGGGCCGCTGCCGTCGTGGTGGCAGGCGCCGCAGGCGGTCGTGAACAGGCGGTGGGCAGGGTCGTTCAGCGGCGGAGGCGTCGCTGCGGGCGGCGCCACCGGCGCGCGAGCCGTGTTGAACGACGCGAGGTAGCTTGCCATCGCCTGCAGGTCGGCGTCGGGCAGCTGCGCGAGCTGCTGCACCACCGGCGCCATCGGCCCGCTGGCGCTGCCGTGCTGCGCGCTGTGGCCGTGGCGCAGGTAGTTGAAGAGTTCGGCCTCGCTCCATGGGATCGGCGCGCGGCTCAAGGCGGTGAGCGCCGGTGCTTCCCAGCCGTCGACCACCGCGCCGCCGAGATGCGCCGTGCCACGCTGCTCGGCACCGAGCACGCCGCGCGCGGTGTGGCACGCGCCGCAATGGCCGAGGCCCTCGACAAGGTAGGCGCCGCGGTTCCAGGCCGCCGATTGCGTCGTCACCGCGGCGACCGGCCCGGGGCTCAGGAACATCGCATTCCACAGCGCCATCAACGGGCGCAGGTTGAACGGGAACGCGAGCCGCGTTTCCGGGACACGGGCCGCAACCGCCGGTTGCGCCATCAGGTAGGCGTACAGCGCGGTCAGGTCGTCATCGGTGGTCTTGGTGAACGCGGTGTACGGGAACGCCGGGTACAGGTGCCGGCCGTCGCGCGACACGCCCTCGCGCATCGCGCGCTGGAACGCGCTGAACGACCACGCGCCGAGGCCCGTCGCCGGGTCGGGCGTGAGGTTGGTGCTGTAGACAGTGCCGAACGGGGTGGCCATCGCCCGCCCGCCGGCGTTCGGCACGCCGCCGGGCGCGGTGTGGCAGACGATGCAGTCGCCCGCCGCGGCGAGCACGCGGCCGCGCTCGATGGCCTCGACGGTGTAGACGCTGTTCGCGCTGCCCGCGGCGATCGGCGCGATCGCGGCGCGCCAGCCGAGCGCGGCTGCGCCGAGGCCGATCACACCGGCCGTCAACGCGGCCGCGCGTGCCCACAAGCCGCGGCGGCGCGGCCATGGCGCATCGCTTGGCAACGCGGGCG
>Ga0307517_10001799_pt1 | contig 35288 bp, 51 predicted proteins | sample 23_EM_MG_FD_194515 | JGI IMG/M metagenome (GOLD analysis project Ga0307517, IMG submission 194515) | Populus trichocarpa ectomycorrhiza microbial communities from riparian zone in the Pacific Northwest, United States - 23_EM | ecosystem: Host-associated > Plants > Roots > Unclassified | place... | reverse complement strand
TACAGAGACAGACCTCTACCCACGACCCAGTCATGCCGACTACACCTACCTAGAGAAATATGGCATTAAGGCGAGCAGCGGTGGGGGTAGAAGTAGTGCCAGGGAAACCATCGGTTTGTCTGTCTCTGCTTGTCAGCCTCTCGCCTGCTCAACTCCATTCTGCAGGCCGTGTGGCAGCTGGAGCGATCGCTGAAAAGTATCTCAAGCTTGCGTATGGTATTGAAATTATCGCCTTCGTTAGCTCCGTAGGCAAAGTTCATCTTCCTTCCTCAATGGCCCCACCCTCCTTGACTCCGATTAACCCTGACGAAGAAGACGATTCTGCCCACGACGCCTTGTCGAAAGACTTCGTGACGCTCCTTGGAACTATATCCAGAGAGGAAGTTGATAAACATCCCACTAGATGTCCTCATCCGGAGACCGCGGAAAGGATGACAAAGGTTGGACACTCTTCTCTCGACCATAATTTAATTCTAACCCGCACTCTTCCAGAGAATCATTCGTGCCAAAAATGCCCAAGATTCTATCGGTGGTACTGTCACTTGCGTCATTCGGAACGTTCCATCTGGTCTTGGGGAGCCCGTTTTCGACAAATTCGAAGCCTCTCTTGCGCATGCGATGTTGTCCATTCCAGCAACGAAGGCCTTCGAGATCGGTTCTGGATTCAGGGGTACCGAAGTCCCAGGTAGTCAGCACAATGACCCTTTTGTCCGTGACGCGAACGGCCGCCTTCGAACCGCTACAAACTGGAGTGGTGGTGTTCAAGGGGGTATCACCAACGGGGAAAATGTTTACTTTAGGTATTATCTCTATTGAAATCATCACGATCGCGGAAAATAATTTATTTCTTGTAGGATCGGCTTTAAGTCGCCAGCCACCATATCTCAGGCCCAGGAAACGGCACAATACGATGGAACACCTGGTTCATTGGCGACAAGGGGTCGCCATGACCCATGTGTCGTCCCTCGCGCAGTCCCGATCGTCGAGGCAATGGCAGCCATTGTGGTCATGGACCAACTTCTTATCCAAAACTCTCGCAAAATTGCCGCAAGCCTTCTCCCCCCTATCACTACTTTGCCTCCCACGATGGTGATACAGAAAACGCATCTAAAGGTAGAACAGACCCACAAAGACTCTTAAACTGCATAGATTCCGCTCATTATAAAGGTATACTTGGTGTAGTGTTAATACGAATTACAATGATATTGAAAGTCATCCACGCTCTTCCAAAGAAATTAGGTGCCAAATTTTGACTCATAATTATTCCTCTTCATCCGATTCTATGAGGCATTGGCAACACACAAACGGTTCCATGTGCCACCACCACCACTGAGTAATAGGTCCCATCAGCCTGGGGTGACAGATTTCTGAGGGAGAGGAACCATACTATCATTACCTGGTAATTCAAGAGACGGCTCGGCCAAGCTCCGAAAACGAGATCTATTTCTCTTGAGAGCGCCTCATCGAATGTCTCGCGGTCAATCACTTCGCCATGAAGATATGAAGAGGGCAAGGAGGAACCTGCGAGAGGCGTTCTTTCGTTTGCGACAAGCCCGCCACTGTCATCTGCCAGAACGCCATGCTGAGACGGTAGAACTCCAAGGTGTTCTCGCTGTTGGTGAAGTTTGGACCTTCGATCAGCGTTTCTTTGGGCTAGTATTGAAACGCGTTGGCCAAGGGTTCCCCACCCAGGTTTACTGGCTTCATCTTCCGCTTGTGTGCGAAGTGGGGCGGAGATAGACGAGGAGGGTGAACCGGATATCGATGAAGAGGGTGTTAGTGATGCATAGTCTTGCCCGGAATTTGACTTGTGATGCAATCCTGATGTTATACGAACCCGAGAACGAAAGCGCACTCTTGTCGGGCGCTTCGGGGGATCTTCGGAAGGGGGTGTTTCCAGCTCAGACTGGTAACCACTCAACACCATGTCGGGAATACCAACTTCAACAGCTGTGACAGGGTGCCTTGAAATTTCTACCGGATCCATTGTGCCCGCGAAGCTGCTTATGAGAGAGTCGCCAGACAAGGAGTTGAATAGCACCTAAGAACGGAATTTCCCGTCATTGGCCTTGAAACTACTTAGCGGATATAATGAATTGGCTACTTGCCGCTCAAGTTCTCAGTTGCAGATTTGCTTGTAGGAACGAAAAAGAGATGGTGCCCGTGAGACACCCTTATCTCTTAGTACCCCACGGACACCATGGCGATAACGTTAACATGCAGTCTACAGAGGTAATGGTACACCGAGGCTAGTCTCGATGGGGGGGACGTTCGGAGGCAATAGCCGGAATAGCAGGATACCGGACTACCCATTGCCTCCGAATCTCTATCCGTTTTCAGAAATTACCACCCCACGGTCTGCACACCTGCTAATCCCACATCACCTGTCTAATTGAACATGTATGTGATGAGTCCAATTTTCTTGTCTAATTAAATTTAGACACGTCTGTGATGATTTCAGGCTACTTTAGATAACTCTTCAATAACGGGTGAACTCAGAAAATACTTCTACCTCCCTTGACCTTCCAGGCCCCCTACCATGTCCATATTGGGACAACAATCTGCAGGCGGCAGTGATGGTCGTGTTCCCATCACCGTCCCGATTTAGCCTTGAATGCGGACGCGCTTCCCACCATTGTGGGCGCCTTTATGTGCGCTCGCTGTCCACAACGACGTGCAGCGTTATTCCACTGTTCCCACATCACTTCCTCCCTTTTTTTTGCCCATACCACTATAATGTAGCTGTATAACAGTATTAGAATGACCCCAACCATACCACTCCTGGAGTACCACAATGACCCACGGGCCACATGAATATGCATACTCACCATCGCCACCCTTACCCATCTACAGGGGCACCCTTGGACCCAATGAGCAGTCTATTTATTTATTATTACCATGTGTGACTATGGGGCTTAAATTATGGGGCTAGGAAATAGGTCTAACAAATGTATCCAGAGGTGTATTATGCACCAACTTCCACCTTTTACCCACCTGTTCCAGGATGACCTCCATCTACAAAAAACTATATACAATAGATATAATAAATATATTGAAGATTTATGGGTAGCTACCTGGGGTATGAGTGGTCCTCTAGCCTCATCCCTCCCCTAAGTATTTATTTTCCTGTGGAGATACCAGGACAATATCTGCATATGTTAGCTGGCAGAATTGCTCTAACATGCACATTTATTGATTCTATGGCGTTAAAATGTGAGCGCTTCTATACTTGTGAAGGTAAATTTCTGGTTATGAATATTATGAGTAGGTAGCTATCTTGGAATAAGTAATGATAGAAACATGCCAAAAAATTGGAGAGATAAGTAGAGGAAGTATGTCTCCCTAAAGGCCAAAAACAGTGTTTAGAAGGAAGTACATCAAAAGACCTAGATATGATTCAGATCAATGTATCTCTGGTCCCCATTTTCGCTCTCGGATTTGATTGCTCATGCTACAGCCATCCAATTGTCTTCATCTTTTTTGCATCATCTATTTGCTACTTCTACCTATCTGCCTGTGTTTTTATAATATTTTTAGCTAAAACACTACATTCACAAGAGGGTAATTTCGTCTGTTATGGGCATCCCTATCCTTTCCTTCATTATCATCTAGCCAACCTGTCTGTAGGCAATCTGGTCCCTTTAATTCAATATGAGGGGGTCCTATAGTATCTAAATCTACCCTTGTACTCTCTAGATACAGAGTATTGGTGTAGATATAATGTGATCATTGATCCTGGGTCTCCCCCTTCATCCCCCCCTGCAGATCTCATCCCCTGATAAGGCATTTAAATTCGGTTTTGGAAAGGGGGCTCTGCTGTAAAACCCATGTGACGTTTCTTCTAGTTTTATTACAAAGTAATCTATGTTCTCAAGAGAATTTCAAAATTTATCTGGCTCAAAAAAAAAAGAGCTTCATAAAAAGATGTATCGATTTGGTATCGATGTTAAAAAGTGTAGCATTTGGTGTAGACAGCTAGTGGCTGTATCGTCGATATCCAAGCCTTCAATCAAGTCCTGTGGGTCTGTTTTTAGCGAACATCCCGACAAACCTCCTGCATCGCAAGGGCTACAGTATCTGCATCAAATCGCGGGCCTCCTTCCGTTTCCCTGCAGCGAACACCCATAGCCTGCTTTCTCGTACTCAGCATTGTTTTCCCTTGACACAACCCCACACTCACGGTTATCTTCTTCACATCAACAACAATCTGCGTTCCTTGAAGATAGACCAAGTCCGTAACGAATGCCGAAATAGGATATCTCATGTGTGCACCTCCTAGACCATATGGTTGTATAGAGTAGTCGCTATTGAGAGTTCGTCCGATTGCTCTGCCAAATAAAAGAACGAGTTAAATAACGCAGCAACTGCGAGAAATCGCTGACTGCAGATAGTCCACTGCGCTATATCCATCGGTCTCTCGATCGTTTTCAACATTCACTACGCGAGAGATGTATCAGTATCGCTGGGGATCTCCCATTCAAATATTCAATGCTTACGTAGCAGAACTTTAGCGCGAAGGGAGGGCGAGCGGGCAATTCCACCCGCGACCCCTTTTAAAGCCAAGCAAGGGATAATGCTTCATGAAAATCGTTAGATAAAATAAATCCAAAATATGATCAAGACGTCGAGTTACCTGGTCCACAAGGAGCCGCAAGAGTAAACCAGAATGTCCTTTGAAGCCAGATTCGACAGAAACTCAGCGTTTGGGGTTGGATGGATTTCCATCCCATAACCGTTGATATAATATAATCCTGCTCTGCCATTTAATAATCAATTCGCTATCAATCCTGATGACTAGTACTCACTTGATATTCGTGATGGAAGGGGCTCGTACTTGCTTTTGGAAAGGGAGTCAAACATGACATTCCGTGGGGGTGAAATAAATTCGCCCAGCCCATCAACTGGAGACATCGATATCTCTTCCTCATCCCGCAATTGGAAGGAGAGATCAGGGGACACCATCGGATGAGATATCTCACATTGTCCAACAAGCCTCTCCCCGTCTTCCTGTTGATGGTTATATTAGTTTTAATTTCGAGAATTGTATTCAGTGCGTACCAGTTCCGCTGCAATAGTTACAGTATGGTTGGTGACTATCACCGGTAGAATGTGAGCCTTGGAGTGTGTTTAAGCAGAGCCCATTGAGAAGGCTCTTTTTCCAAAATTCACCTGACTGTTCGTGATAGACGAAAACAGGAATATGGCTGAAGACAACGATCTGAAGAACCCTTGAGCTGCCGCAAGAAAGTAGTTTCCAATGCTGAAACAAATGATTTATCAAGAAAGCAACCTATGCAACTTGAAGTTTGGCAGACCTCCCATTCCTAAAGTCAAAATTCTTGTGGGCACGCTTGAGGAGCTCACTCTCAAAATAGACAAGGAAACCTAGGGGTAGATCAATCGGAGTAAGTAGTTCTTTATGTTACTAGTAGAAAACACAGATACCTCTAATAGTTTCTTTCCTGTCTGTTGGGATTCCCCTCCACAAGGAGCTTTTACCCTCCACAATATCCCTCCACTCATCTCGTGCATCGCGTTCCGAATAACGGGTGGGTAAACGATAAGCCAGTAAACGACGAATTGCATCCAGTGTGGAGGTCGGTGATGCTGGTGGAATGAGGCGAATAAGCCTTGACCTTATGTCTCCTGCAGTTTTCCAAAAACCACCTCAGTTCTAACAGTTAAGTGACAGGCTCGCGATGTACCGATAGAAGGACCTCCTAGGACACGAATGATTTCACTTGATGAACCCCCATCATCAGATACGGGTAGGACATAACATGCGCTCGTAAACGCAGAGCATATCGCGTTCCCTCCAGTCCCTCCCGAAATTACGAGGCAGGAAGGTTCATCTGAAGCAAGGTCTTGTTCTGGATCTCTGATAGAAATTGGGACATGTTCAGGAGCTTCACCCGGGGTACAGACGTCCAATTTTGTGACCGTAGCTGGCAAGTCGAAGACGGAGGACCCTGGGCTATCTTGTTGGGCAACAGACAGTCGTTGGTCCATGGTTAAGATTGAGACTGGCGGACGTGCCAGGAATCATCATTTATTGTCACTACAAATTTCTACACCTACATGAGTGAGGGTTACTCGAGAAATTAACCTCGATAGGCTGTTTAAATTTATTGGATACTAGTAAAATCGCAATTTGATATTGCCAAGTGAGAGATATTGCTCGCTGTGCTCGCAACCTTTGGTTAAGGAACACAAAGCCTCATTCTTATTCAAATATGCGGCACAACCTGTTCAACCCAGCGTATTTCGTCAAGAAAGCTTGAAATTATAAGTCTGGTATTGGTAGAGAATATCAAGAGAAACAGGCTGGTACAAAGTCGTTGGCAGCCTTCGGGCCGGCGGAACCGGCGAAGCCACCCTTACACCTTTACAATCACCATGGCCCAAGATAACTTTCCTGCGCTGCCTGGTATATACCGCCTTCTGTTCCTCTACCTGGAGCCAAGTGAGCCTCGTTATTATCGTGATATTCCCCCGTGTTCAATGGTTTGAACATTGCCCCAACAGTGTCCACGATCGCACCAGTGATCATGGTTTGGCTCTTTCCCGGGGCGTCCTGGTTTCACCACCAGCTTATTCCATCCGCCCTACCTCCTCCGACTGCTTCACTGGAGCCTCGAACACTAATGGCTGTCTGGCAACTCACAAATTGTCGGTACATATCGTCGCCGAGTGTGATAATATCCTTTTATTGACAAAACTGTTCTTTTTCTTCTAGGCTACTTTCTTCTGGGACTCTTATCATCTTTCGTGTTTCGTGCTGTACGTGACGCACTGCCCGAAAATGCTGTCGCGCAGGAGCGTATCCTCGGTGCCAGCTTTCTGGCGCTTGGTATTGCAGACGTGAGTTCATATTCACCTCCATATCTGATGTACCTTCTCACCTTTGGCCTGGACTCTGCACCTCCTGACCTCAGTTGACACAGTAAGTACTGAATTATCTTAACTGACATCTTCCAATGGGGTACTTTCCTAATGCGTCGACCTTAGCATCTTTGCCACTTTCTTTGGTCTCCCTGCCGACCTGCAATACACACCTTCTACATGGAACAGCATGACACATGGTAATATCACGGTTGTTGTTGCGCTCTTCATCTTCAGGTTCGTTTTATTCGCCGTTGCTTTTCTTTTGTAACAATTGTCATAGGTTGGCTTGGTACTTGGGCATTGGCCGGACACGATATTACTTTGGCATGCATCCTTCGAAAGGGTTAAAGACGAATTAGTTGGACAAGACCAGATGCATCGCAGCCGAGGACTCGCTATCTTTTATCTCATCGGAATTGTACCCTATTTCCCCTAAATAATGACAGAATGGAACGTCATGTCCTGTCAAACTTATTATATGGCCGCTGCAGCAGCTTACATTCTCGTCAACGCTGGTCCTGACATCTACCAACGGGGTAGACGCACGTATGTCACTTCTGATTGCAGGGTTCCTCTCCACAATGAGACTCAAGTGGCCAACTGACGCCCTGGATAACTATGTACAACAAAAACAGTCGGCGCCCACTGTCCCTGGCCTACGATAATGCTGGAATACATATATATCAAGAGTCTTACACGCCCCACCGATTTCTTCACTTCATTCCTCGATATCGCAGAACACCCATGACGAAATTCGACTCGCTACCCGGCTATTACAAGTTCATCTTTCTGTACTTTGAACCTGGTGAGTCAAGTCATCATATTTGTCTGTTGCCTCATTGAATGTAGTCTTCATACTTAGTTTCTGAGATAGGACCCCTCATTGGGTCGATTCTCTGGGGGCCAAGCTGGTTTTACAACGAGCTCACACCACCGACTGGGCCTCCTCCGATGGATCTTGATGTTCGCGCGGCGATTGCAATCTGGCAACTGACCATCTGTACGTTGGATTGGGATTCTCGAGGTCCCGCGAGATGCTAATTATTCGACATTTAGGCTACTTCCTTCTTTTCGTTATGACGTCCCTTGGTTTCCGTGCGATCAGGGATACTTTGAGTCATAACCCCGCAAGTCAAGAACGGGTCATGGGCACCTTTCTCTTCTCACTAGCACTCGCCGATGTAAGTTTTTTTTTGATTCGTATCTTGACAACGTTGACGAAGGGAAATGAATTCTAGGTGACTCAGTAAATTTATTTTGTTCGCAGTAATGGGCCCTGATTTCAACGCTAATTTTTCAATCTTCAGTATCTTTCTGACCTTCATCAATCTTCCCGAGGACATAAAATATACGCCTCTCCAATGGAACCAAACCACGCACGGTAACCTCACTGTCGTGTTCCTCTTACATCTCTCTCGGTAAGGGATATCCTTATTGTTCATGATCATCTTAACTGTTGTTCTTTGCTAGCATTTCTTGGTTCTTGGGAATAGGAAGGAAACGATATTACTTTGGACAGTCTCAGCCGAAAATCAAAGTGACCTGATCTCTTTCCTAACACACTAAGGAAGTGGATGGAATTCTTCAAGAATTATTACGAAAGAGTTTTATGTTTTATGTATCAGTTACGTCATCGCCGACCGGAATACCTGTTAATCCGAAGTCTATTTTCTTTAATAATGGCTGAACGAGGTTTCGAGGCTTGGGGGATCCACACAAGTGCGAAAGGACATTGATAATGGACAAGGGAACAGCGAGCAGTCCAGCAGTGCGGATTGAGGATTCATAGGATCCATTTGAGTTCCAGAAATAATCAAACTAGCAGCCCGCTTTACAGCAGTTCGAGTTTTTAATTTTATTGCCACTCCGCGTACTACGGGGGTGATTTTGAAGGATCCACGATACCGGGAGATAGTGGGATTCGCGACTAATGTCTTGAGCTCCGAACGGCAGGCTTCAGCTTCATGAACATCGGAAGGGATGCCTTCATCGATTGCCCGCACGGAATATGTTGTGGCATTGATAATTCTGGGGAGTTGGGTTTCACCACTGATTCCGACGCATCCTGCCTTAAATTTCTGCCTTCGGTATAGAGGAGGAAGGCTCGGTGTCGGGACGAGGGGCGGTTATCGGGAGAATGGCGACACTAGATGAAGGCCATTTAGATTGGAAAAGAAAAATTCGAGGAGTTCTCTGAAGGTGCAGTTTCCGTGGTTTCTCCTCGAGCATTCCATCCTGAGCATTCCATCCTCGAGCATTCCAGCTTTGACGTTCACATTCGAGGCGAGTTAAGGACGCTGGAGGGAGCTTCGGAGCTACGTCTCTTCGTTTTTCAAGCTTCAGCAAGGTTGTATTCAAAGTTTAAACCACACCATAAGCTCCAGCGACTAGGAAGTTGGGTATAGGGGGATAATCTTGTCGATTTGCCGTAGATTTTCTTAGAGCATAGGCATATGAGCGGATCTTTCGAGGGGAACGACCAGGAACTTGGGTTAGGCGGTTGGTGAGGGGAGCGGGGTTCTGATTTGAATTTGAATATGTTCCGGAAGGAACCTTGGCCGGTTAGTAAATATCCTGGACCCATTCTCCTGGTCTTCCTTTGTTTTTTTTTTTGTGGTTTCGGCTGGAAGATTCAAGGAGCATTTGTAATTTTCTGGAATTTTTATTTCGAGGAATCTAAGCAAGCGGCCATGTCAGGAGCTTGAGATAGGACTTTTGAAGATATTGACCGTCCGAAATTCGGCGGGGCCTAAACCTAAGCGTGGTGCTGGCCCATCAGCATTTCTTGTCCAGTCCCTTCCTTGAAGCCTCGGTATTCTTCGTTTGTAGAGCATGGCAACAAGCCTCTAGCCCAGTCGGGTGTTCCATATCTTTCCGGCTCGCTCAGTCTCAATGTTTTCAACAAAATCACCTGCGATTTTTTGTATATTTGGAAATCCTTTCGGCGGCGCCTTCAAGAGGTCCTCTTGCAAAACCGAAACTTTGACGGTTAAAAATAACATGGATCCATCTCGACATCGACCAGCTAGGAAGGGAGTCGGCTCGCACACGCGAACACCAGACGGCCAAGCATAGGCGCGCAGAACTCAGAGCTCGTCGTCCAGAAATTCAAATCACGTTTAAAAAAAATCGAGCACGGCGCCACGCCGTTGTAGACAATGGCTCAATGCATTATGCAGTATATTGCAGGTCTTGAAGCCCTCTTGGAGGGTTTTGAATGGTCCCAGGGGTTAGTCGCTTGAGGATGCATCTTTGCATTGAGCGGGTCAACAAGACCCAGAGACGGTGAGCTTTCCCCATAATTTCGTGTTGAAGACAGTCTTGACCATTCCAGTTCTTGGGAAGCCAGGACCTCTATTCTGGAGGCTTCGTCTTGAGTTCATTGGATATCTTGAGCTCTCAAGAATCCCTCAACATCAGTAGGTTCGAACATGCCAGGTTACAGCCACAACGGCTGAGTATTCACAGAAATGTGGTTACAAATTATACCTGTACGTGGGGTGGTGGTGGAGAAACAAAGAAAGAAACGCTGACGTTAGATCTTTTTGTTGCTTTTAGTTTATGGCCCGACGGTGACTCACTTTATGATGCGCCACGGCGGGACCGAGCTTATGGCCATATTTGGATAGAGCGGCATATCACATGACCGCAACATCCGTTCTCGTCCTTATTCAGCGGCGACCTCGCTGCGGGCCTGAATCCTCACCACAGGGATAGCTGTATGCTGTAAAACCTGCGGGTACGGTGGCCCACCGTCTTTCATACCGCTTCGCAGCGGGTGGGCGTATTTTCAAGCCTCTACAACAAAATATCGACAGCGGCGAACCTGCTTGCGAAAGTTTCTTCTGCAAGAAGGCATATGAGGATCAAGACCACTCCAAGAAGCTGCGCACCCAAAAGGTTACTCGAGATGGGATCCATCCTCGCGTGGGACGCGAAGGTTTTCCCCACTAGCAAACCAAATTATGTGGGGTTCAAATTTTCAAGAGGGGTTGGTTCCGATTTGGCGGTGACAGCGGGCGGGATGGGGGTGACTAGTGGAAGATATCGACCCTGCCCCATGCGGCTTCGAACTAAATGAGTGGGGAGAAAAGATGGAAATTCACCCCGCGTCTTCGGAAAGGAAACGGCAAGGGCAGGCATTCCAAATCGGCTAGTCCCCCTTTCAATACCACCTGCCAACCCTCGTTTTATTGCCTTTTTGGCACGGTTCTTGATGATGTTTCCTTCTCCATGTCTCGGTTTTACTGGGGACACTCTCAGGAAGCTCCAAACAAGCTTTTTGAATTTTTTTAACCAAACGCCACCGTGACCATCAATATGTCAACGGTGTTACCTTTTCCTCCGTTTTTATTTTCGAAGACCTGGTTTGTACAAATCGGGAACCACTCAAGATGCCCTGGATCTCAAGAGTTGCCTTAAAGGCCACTAGCAGACGCGCCTTCCTTCAGCATTCTTTTTATTCCCCCCAACATGTGCACTCGTCCTTTCTCTCCATCGACAATGTCTCCTTCTACGGACAGCGCGCAGCAGGCTCAAGTATCGGCCCTCTGCCTCAAGGAAGGAAACATTATGCCGAAGGAGCCTCGCCTGCCCAGCTACGAAGAGGTCGTAGGAAAGGTTGACTCCACCTGCCTCCCGAGCTATCGCGAGTCGCGTCAACCGCGGTACCATCCATACGCCCGCCCTTTCGCTCGTCCAGTTAAGCCAGACGAAGAAAGGTTCTTCGTAAGTGCTTCTTTTTTTAGTGGCACTTTTTTTATATCATTACTAATTAGAAGAAATAACGTACAGAACACGATCTACGATGACGAACGCATCGAATTGATTGTACCTCCTGCTCGTGGCCGCCGGGGATTTAGGCCGTTAATTCCCCCCCTGGTATGGGAATTTTTACCTTTATTCTATTCGTCAAACAGATTTTTCTGATGTTTGTTAGGTGCCGACGCCGCTCATCGCAAATGCCATTAGACATGTAAGGATAGAGCGAGAAGCAGACCATGATGAGGTATTAAGAAGGCATCACATTGGAGCCTTGATACTTGTGCGTGTCTTGTTTTTCTTCTTTTTTTTTTCTTTCTCCGACGCTCATGTGCAATCCTTCCTTTTTGCAGCAAGAATTCGTTGCGGGTATGTTTCCGCACTCTCCCTGTTTCGATGGTTGCTTTTTTTTTTGACCACATGCACAGCGTGGCCTCATTGTGGTGCTCGACCAGCTTGATTGCAAGCTCCTTTTATCTGGACTCCAAAGCCTTGGTTGCGACCACGCTGTCCAAAAAAATTGTCACATACAATCGACCCTACCTATACATGGTCCAACACACTAGTGCCTATCACCTATTACATTCTACGCCCGGCATTCAACATGCAAAATCCCCAATCTTGTGCCATTTTTCATGGCTGTACATATCGCGGCAATGGCCCAGTTACAAGCGGAAGGAAACTTTAAAATGTACCATACAAACATGGCGAGCACGTTGATTGCTTGCTTTTTGAGGCTGAAGGACGAGACGAGCTGGAGAGCGATGGGAGGAGTTGGTGGGATGATGTATATAAATTTTATACCCTTTGAATGGAAGCCTGCAATTGTGACGTCCAGATCCAAATGAAATTATATCATTAAAATGAGCAATGTACAATATACAAATGAAATAATCATGAAGATGCTCCAAGTTCGGGAAAGAGAGCGACTAGAATACGGTCGAGGAGGAAGACGGCGAGGCGGCGGTTGCATTGTGCATCGCTTAGCGGGTCAAGAGCGGTTCCGAGGGTGTGAGAAGTATCAGGGCCGAGGAGAAGTGGTAAAAGAAGGGCTAGACGGCAAATCAGATCATAAACGAAAAGCGAAAAAGAGACAACATACCCATGCCACCTGAACCTCGCCAGGCGACGAGTCTGGCTCTAAGGTCTGCCTGTTCCTCCAAGGTTGGGTCGGGTGGCTGCGGTGCGGGATATCCGTTGGGAAACAAAGTCCGCTTGGCGGTGCGCGTCGTGTTGAGCATGAAGGCAGGCGATAGAAAATTCTGCAGCATGTGGGGGAGGAGTTTGTCGAGAAAGGGAGTCATGGAAGCTGAGAGCATGGAGAGGGTGGTGATGACTACGGTAGATGCAAAGCGGTCGTGTGCAGAGACGACCTCTGAAAGGAGGAGTAGAGGTGGTTCGAGGTAGTTGTGACTGGTGTAGGAATCTTGTGGGATAGGGAAGTCGGATTGTGTTGTGATGGAAATGGATGGGGGTGGGATTGAGGATGAGAATGAAGAGGTAGATCGAGAAGAGGGTATAGATGGAGCAAGTAATTTTTTTGAAGATGTGTCAAGTGTTTCTTGGGATAGTATGGGGGAATGGGATGGAGATTGCTGGACGAGTTTGATGGTGGTAATGGCTTGCTTGTAGGTGTGAATAAGGGCAAGACACATTCCAGAGAAAGACTGGAGGGCAGAGAGGATGATGACGATAATGGTGTGGAAGGAAAATGTGTGATTGGAAGAGGGAGGAAGTGGAGGAGGAGACTAGAAATGGGGTAGTCAGAGAAAATGAGGGGAGATTTGACAGGGACATACGATAAAAATAGGTTGTTCCGGCGAGCCTACGAGGTCGAGAATTGCTTTATGGATGAACCAGGGCTGAATGATCTTTGGAAAGATATCATCGAGCAGAACTTTTACGATAATTTCGCGGATGATGATGCGCTCTGCATCTGGGTCATAATCGTCAGGAGGAAGAGAGGCCTTGAGGATATGGTCTACAATCTGGCGGTAGTACTCTCTGTCTAGGGAGCCGTCTGGAGATATGGCCATGTGGGGTTGAAGATGGGCAAAGAGCGCGGAGAGGGGAGCTGCGCCGCCAGATGCGTAGGCGGTGGTTGTCTTTGCGGCTGCATTGTGATAGTCACGGTAGTGCTGTGTGATTATTGTGGGTACGTCATGGAACACGAGAGCAGGGAGGTCGGCGGCCTGTGCGCGGAGATGGAGATCGCGTAGGACGGTGGAGAGGATGGTGGATATGTGGGGAAGGAAATCCTTGTCATAGCGGGTAATTTTTGACCACCAGGGAGAGACATAGGCGCGGAGGGCAAGGGCGATAAAGTCGTAGAGCTCCGGGGTGAGTTCAGCAGACACAAGGGTCGGGGGAGGGGTGCCCTGGAACAACAGCCGGCTCGCCAGTGAAGGGGGCATCGGTTCAAGGGTGCACCCGCACGTGATCTAGAACTTGTGTAGAAAATCACTGGTGTTCTTTGCCTTTGATTTATGGGAACAAAGACGGTGGTCATCGCGGTGGTCTTTGGGATCGTTGGCCTCTTTCTCGTCGTCCTCACTGGCCTATGGTTGCGGCGGCGGCTGGTCCCTGCCAACCCACTCCCCCCTGTCCAGCCCCTTGCACACCACAGAGCACCCATTCATCGCCCTCTCTTTGCCTCGTCCTCACGCAGCACGGTATACTCAAAGTCCAGCCACCAGAACCTCCGTGGCATTCCTCACGGCCCGCACAGCCAAACCTCTATCGTCCTCCCCGCGCCCCTGTCCCAGGAGTTGCTGCTTGATCCCGACCGAAGAAGCGCCGCCGATAGTTGGGTCTCTCCGGGCACCACTCCTCGTGAGTTGCGCCTTTTCTAACGCCCTCCGTTTGTAACAAATTTCCAGCCCTCGTTCCCGATCCTCCTCCAGTTCCCAGAATTGTTGTACAATGACGTCATATGACCTGATCTGATAATAGTTACCTTATCGTACTTGTCGTAATACTTACCATACAATGTCCGCCCACCATCAGCCTCCAAACTCACCCGTTCTTGTCTCTTTTCCGGACAAAGATGCTCTCATCACAAACCTCGCCGCCTTCATAGCAAAGGCTCAGAAAGACTCGATCGATAAAAAGGGCCGATTCACCATCGCTCTTTCAGGCGGTTCCATCCCAAACATGCTCAGAGGTCTCATCCAAGACAATCAAATAAAGTGGAGTCAATGGCAGGTTTTCTACGTCGACGAGCGCGTCGTACCCCTTGACCACCCCGATTCAAACCACCGCGCTTGTGCAGACAACCTCTTCTCACAGGTTCCCATCCCCACCGCCAATATCCACACCATCGATCCCACACTCGTTGACGACCTCGAGGAGCTCTCTGACTCTTATGAGAAGAAACTCATCCACGAGTTTGCACAAAAGGACGCTGCCCGTTTCCCCGTCTTCGACCTCATCCTCCTCGGTATGGGCCCCGACGGCCACACCGCATCCCTCTTTCCCGGACATGAGCTTCTCGCAGAAGAAGACCGATGGGTCGCTTACATCGACGACTCCCCAAAACCCCCGCCCAAGCGAATCACCTTTACCTACCCTGTCATCAACCATGCTGCCAGAGTCGTTTTCGTCGCAGCCGGCAAGGAAAAAGTCGATATGATCACTAATGTCCTCGATCACCCCGAGCAAGGTCTGCCCGCTGCCCGCGTCAAACCCGTCTTCCCCGGTCAGCTTTATTGGTTCGTAGACGATGCTGCTGCAGCTAAGGTCGCCTACCCTAAAACCCCCTTCAAACTCTAATCTAGTTCACAACTTTTTTTTATACGTTTATGCATTCCCTTTTTTTCGCGGTACAATATATTCCTTTTTCAAGTTTTTGGATCAGTTTCGGCCCTGGTGTGAACGCTGACATACGTACTGATATAACTGATGAGAAATTCCATTTGTGGTCGTGATGTCGAGCTCGAGCTTAATCGCCATGAATAGTTCTCGCAGCACCACCCTTCTGCCTTTCTGCGAACAACACTGCCGGTAAATTGGCCATATACCAGACTCTGGATGTAAAGACAATTCGTTTCCATGAACATTTTGCCAGAACTTGACATTCTCCTTGTCCCATGTGCAGTGCGGTGCAAGCCAGGAAATGGCAATAAATTATTTTCTCCTTGTATCGAAGCAAGGTGTGTCCTGCTGCGCGTTCTCAAACCCACTTTTTTTTTTTTTTTTATAAATTTCCCCATAGGCAAGCTCCGTCTCGCAAAGTGGTTTGTGACCCTCTCCTCCAAAAACAAGGCAAAGATCGTCCAGGACGTCTCGCAGCTGGCACTCAACCGGCGGTCGCGGATGTGTAACTTTCTCGAATATAAAGGTCGGTCGTCATGCCCTCATCCCATACTACTAGGTTGACATTTATGTTCTTCAGGCAGGAAGGTGTGTTCATGGGTTGCCCTCCATTTGCAAAATTCTACCAACGCCCCGGTAGATCGTATACCGCCGCTACGCCTCCCTCTTCTTCATATGCGAGATAAGCGACAAGGACAACGAGCTCATCGCGCTCGAACTTATACACCGCTACGTCGAGGTCCTCGATCAGTACTTTGGAAACGTATGTATGAGTTCCCTTACCCAATCCGGGGCTTGACAGAAACTTCCTTTTGAACGCTTGTGCTAGGTCTGTGAGATGGATTTGTGAGTTGGCTTCATTTCAATCGTTAATACATATCAATCGGTTGCTGACCTAGTGACGTAGAATATTCAACTTCCAAAAAGCATACGCGGTTCGTGGTTACATCACTCTTCATCTTCAATATTGAACCGTCGTTTTTTCGTTTCCTACTGTCGCATACTGCAGATTCTGGATGAATTGATCATCGGAGGCGAGATCCAAGAATCATCAATCGCGACAGTACTCAACACAGTTTGTGGCCATAGTAATCATCTTTATCGCATCAGGACTTAACAATGCTTGCAGACTCAGGCTTCAGACGCTTGGGAAGAAAACGACACCATCAGAGCAGCAATACAGGAAGCATATTTTGCTTGATTATGTACATGGTATTCGACTGCATTATATATAGTTTATTAGACATACCAAATATAGTAGGGAGAAAAGGGGTGTAGAGGTGTACATGTAGGGCAAGATCACTATATACCATGGTTATTGTACAGGTTAGAGCCATCTTGAGGATTAATGCATGCCGATCGTCTGCTTCGGGTAAAAGTCATCCCTAAAGTCGAACTTGCTTGCTGACGTCCATTCGAACTGAGAAAGAAATTAGAGTGGACTGTTATTTTCATGGAAAAAGAAGTTGAACACCTACCCCTTCATAAAATTCACCACATCGTGACCCTTCTGCCTCGAGATTGATAACCACAAAACGACGGTAAGACGTCATAAGAGCAGGGTGTCGCTGCATCATTGACAAGTCTTTCACAATCACCTTCTCTATCACGTCCTTGGATCGCCCTAGCCCAGGATTCTGGACAAATGCCATAATCCCAGTCTGCAGCGCCTGCTTCTTTGTGGGCGGGAAAATTTTGACGTATTGAGATGCCCAGTTGGCACGTTCATCCTTTTGCTGGGTCACAATCGGTTTCTCGGGTGGAGCCTGCATCAGAGCAACCTCTCCATCCTCAATGGATTGTAAGATGCCTTCCATCATCAGTTGCTTTCTGTACAGAGTTAAATGCGAGAAACGGTGCAAAACGAGAAGATTCACCTTTCAAGACGAAGAAGTGGGTCGTCGGTACCACATTCGATCTGCGCGAGGAGACCAAGCGAAGCAGGCAATATATAACACTCCCACAGGGGATGCCTCCCAACCTGGATAATCAACTGACGGACTTTGACTGGGTCTCTGTGCATGGCCGCTGGGGTGAAAGTGATTATCCCTCCTAGAAGGAACCAAACAGATAAGCAAAAAGGTATCGCCAAAATAAAAATGTTGTACAACCCACCACATGGATATATTCCTTTGACTGCCCACATGTCTGGTGGGACGTCATAATGGGTGCCATACGTGTAGAACTGAAGGTAACTCTTGGTTCTTCGCTCCGCAAACTCGGGAAATTTGTGGATTTGGTGTAGTGAACCAATATGTATAAAGGCAACTCTGACATCGCTTTTGCTGTTCGCACTCCGTCGTTGCCCGCTTTCCAGAATGTTCAGTAGGAGGCGTGTTTCCAGGCTTTGCCGATTCTTCATCGAGGTGGTCCTCAAATCCGGATCTGGCCAGACTGTAAATGATCGCACGTATTCTGGATCCGACAGGAATTTGCGGAGAGTTTCTGGAAAACCCAGAATTTTGGTCGCTCGGTGACGTGGTGGATATTTCGCTATTGGTCTGGTTCTTGGACCTTGTTGCAATGTAGGGCGCAACTGGGTTTGAGGAGCTTGAGGCACCATCTTGATTTGTTCCTGAGAAAGTGCATATGGTAAAATAGCAACCACAAGGGTGTCCGGCTCGGAATATTCAGATGGGGGTTGTACGCCGAAAAGGCCTAATCCTAAGGAGTAAGGAAAGAATACGGTGTGTCCGATGACGTTGCCGTCGAGATGGATAGGCACCATAAATACCTATAATATGATTTAGGAGAGAGGGATGTGCATCAAGATTGCTTCTTACCCTTTGTTGCTTTTCCATGTAATGAAATATTACTCGGAATTTGGAGACATCTTCGTCACCCTCTGGACCAATCAAAGCTAGTTGAGGAGGCTTACGGAAAGCAGGTACGATGGAGCGTATGTCAGAATAGTCATACATGTAGTTGATTTCGAATTTCTCCAAGCTTTGGAAGATCATGGAGAACCGCAAACCAAGTCCCTGCGCGGCGTTGCGTGGTACATGCACCACAACTTTGCACAACGGATCCTCAGCAGATTTGTAGAAGAGCGGCCCGGACCATTTCCACATTTTAGGGATTCTAGGTGTATTGTCAATCTTGTAACCAGTTCGAACGATAAAACTTGGGTGGTACCTTCCAGGCAATGGTACTCTAGCATGAATGGGTTTCGGAGGAACTGGTTCCAACGGTCGTTCCACTGCGGGTCTGTGGTGATGTTAGTAGAAAGGTTTGATTCCCCGGAGAACTTGTGCTTACTCCAACGGCGCGGCTAATCTACAAAAAATAAGGCCAATAAGAACAAAAAGGCATAGTCCATACCAACTTACTTTTCAGGCATCAGTGAGTCCAAAAACTGATCTACTGCAATCATTGAAGGAGATTGAGTAAGTACGGCAGGCGATCTGTATATGCAAAACATTAATATCTATGCAAACTGCGCATGATCAACCAACATTGTAGGTTCCAATACTGAAGGCCTCCTTCGCGGGATAATGGAGCCTGCTGGTAAACCCGGGACGGTAGTGGTGGATGTGAACATAGGCTCAGCAAACGAGACCTTGGCAGATGTGGGTTGTGGGGATTGGAGGGAAGGGGAGTTCAGAGGTGCGAAGGTTGCTTCGTTCATAGGCGATTGGAACGTAGATGGAAGGGTGTCTGTTTGATCGATGGATGGAATTGTTAATGCAAGGGGATTCTTGTTCTTCTTAAAGCTGAGATTATTGAAATTGGTACTGGGCTTTCGGGTGGGCAACGGTGGTTTTGGTTTTAGTGGCACCTTCCCGACTTCTTTAGGAGCTGTAAAGGCCAATGCTCCTTGGGCAAGGCGCTGCTTGGTCGAAATGCCACTGGCGGTCGAAGTTACGCCAGATGACATATTTGCAATCTTGCTCTGCCCGCCAACAGGTATCGGAGGTATGCTTGGGGTGAGAGGCTTGTGTATTATAGAACCTGTCGTGGATTCTTTTAGAGGTATCTTGGTGACTGCAATAATCGGGGACGAAGACTGAGAAAATAAAGATGTAGGAGAATCAGGTGGAGGCTGCGTCTCAAATTTTGAGCGTAAGAACTATATGGCCAATATGATAAACATACGGTGGTTGTTTTGACGGCCTGAGTGGAAGGGTCATTTAACTTTGGTATTTTCTTGGATTTAGGGTGTTGAGATGACTGGAGTGGTTGCTACAAATGGAAATGTCAGCATCGCAAACGGAAATCTGGCATAGAAGTATACCTCTTCGGAGGACGAGGAAGAAACCACGCGTTTCCTCTTGGCCTGGGAACCAGCAGGGATCTTAATTTTAAGTGACTGTAACGGAACCTCGTCCTCAGAGGACGACCCAGGCTCCATCGGAGGGGGCAGAGGCTTGATGGTCATGACCAATGAGATATGAATTCTTGCAAAATAATTCACATGGACATACCTGTGAAAAGCCAGATTTTTTCTTTGACGATTCTGCAGGAAGAGGAGGCCCTTCATAAGTGGTGTGTTTCACCTTCTTCTTCTTCTGTGTGAGGAGTGAGCAACAGGCAAAATACTAGATAAGTTCCCTGGCCTTTTTAGGACTACGGTTTCCTTCTTTTTCTTGACGCTTCAACTCTTCCTGCGCAGTCTGATACTCTTTTGCAAAAAAAGCTTTCTCTTTCTCTAAGGGGTCGTTTTCAACATGGAAAATTCGGATGATGAATGAAAGGAAAGAACTCAACCAATCCAATCTTTTTGTGCCTTTATCTCAAAACCTATAGGATAATCCTTATTGTCCATGCCAACATGTTCCCAAAAGCTTGCAAGGAGTCGGCTACAGGCTTCCAAGTTCTCCTCTGGTTCCCAACTACGATAGACGTGAGCATCAACGAGTCGGACGCGGTAGGTCATACCTGTTGGCTTCTTCGTCGTATCCCGCCCACTAGGTATACGGAACGTTAAGTTCAAGTATCTCAACGCAAGAATTAGAGGTATAGACCTTCACAAAATATTCCTAAATTGTGCAAGTTAAGCCAGGGGCTAAAATTATGAGCTCGGTGGGTAAGCCTTACCCATTTTGCTGGGGGATCGGTGGACTGGGTGTTCTTCTGCTTTTCTTTCTTTTTTTTCTTGTGACCGTTCTTTGAATCATTCATATCCTCATCTTTCGCCGGAACTACACGAGCTTCTTTGACAACCTCTGTTAAATCGCGTCAAGCCAGGGTAGCCCCTAACAAACAAAAAGAACGCGCCAACATGAAAGACCTCCTCCTCCGGAGTTCTCGCTCTTTTCGGTTTACGGCCCTTCGCCATGATTCTCGAGCTCGTGGCGAGCTTTCCCAAACGAAGATGGTGGAGTGATTCGGAGATGGATTTTAAAGGTGTTGAAGGTCAGGATCAGTTGGGTAATTACATAATGTAAACGTCATGCCTTCATTCACCACGCACACTTGTTTCAACTGGTATATCTCGACATTACTACTTCGAACTAAATAAAATTTAATGGGCATGACGTGAAGAGACTTCCAAGATGACTGAACAAAAAAATATTATCAAGTCCTAGATTGTGCTGAGAATGAAAACTTGCGCGATGGGAAGAACAGAAACAAATGAGGAACACGATACTAGTGAAATGTAGAACGAATCAACAGTTGCAACCATAGCTCTGCGAACTTTCAGAGTCGAGTTGAATGGGATCCGGGTAGTCAACGTATCTAGGACCACTCTCAATACCCAACAGACAAAACAAGGACGAAAAGACCCACAATTGTTCTTCCGCCTCCTGTTGCAAAGCATTCTTGGCAATGGTCTGGAAAGCCTGCTCCACGTTGATGGCCTCCTTAGCAGATGTCTCGAAATAGGGAATATTGCCTTTCGCCTGGCACCAAGTCATCGCTCGCTTCTGCGTGACCTTTGGACGGAATGATTGAGGGGCTGATATGAGAACTGAGAGGCATTGCAACAGACCTGACGCTTGCCCTCCTCCACATCTATCTTGTTACCCAGGACGACAAAGGGGAAGTTCTCGGGATCGTGCGGGCTGGCCTGGATAAGAAATTCATCGCGCCAACTGTCAAGAGTCTCGAACGATTTAGCACTGTTCACGTCATACACGAGAACGCAGCAATCCGCGCCTCGGTAGAAGGCGACACCAAGCGACTGGAAGCGCTCTTGACCCGCAGTATCCCAGAGCTAAAGAAATTAAGGTGTTCAGACAAGGAGGATAGGCTTCAATAACTGCAAAGGAATGAGAACCTGCATGGTAACGAGTCGATCATCGACCATGACCTCCTTCGTCAGGCTAGGGTGATCGAATTATTAGTGAACATAACGGGGCACTTGGGCGGCAACGTACAAGTCGGCACCGATAGTCGCCTTGTACTGGTTACTGAAGCGCTTGTTGACATATTGGTTCATGAGGGAGGTCTTTCCGACACTGAGGTAGATACGTAAGGTGAGTGAACGCCTTGTTGATATGGGGAGAGTCAAGGACGGACCCACTGTCGCCGAGAATAATAACCTGAAGAGATTGTCAGTGCGGCTGGAGAGAGAAGGTCGAGATATAGTCCGACCTTGAGCAGTACACGACCCATGTTTGGTGAGAGGAATGAGGCTAGAGCTGGCTAGAGTCAGTTGAGCAGCTGAGCGTCAGAATCAATTAGGAAATTGAAACTCCGCAGGTTTGTCCCTTCCCTGACTTCAACAACTCCCATGGCAGAGCCCTCCTGGCAAGAACTCCTCCGTCTCCGGCTTGCAGAGAGAAACAACTCAGAGTCTGCATTTGCACCTATTATCGAGCAGTGTACGTTCCTTTCTATTATTCCCATTTCATTCCAACGCATAACATCGTCTACATCCAGACCGCAGACTCGCCCAGCAAACCAAACTTCTCAAGGAGCGCAATGCAACACTCCTAAGAGCCGTGGGCAGTGTAAAAGGCAATCCGAGTACTGCAGGATCGAGCGACGAGTCAGTCAAATTCGTTAAATTGTTTCTCTTTCGCGTCCTGATCGATTACAGCAATAATCCTGTTCGTGCAGCGTATCTCACGTCTCTCGAAACCCAGATATCATCGTTGCGCGACGAGCTTGCCAATCTATACAAAACTCAAGGCCAGAATGCCCAGCGTCTTTTATCCATGAACGAAACCCTGAGAGAGAAAGAGGAACTTTCAAGAATAGATTCTGAAAATCTCAGGAAATTGCGTGACGAGGTAGCCGCTCTCCGCCGCAAGGTCGACCAACATGCAGAACTTATGGCCGAAAAGGATAGGACAGTGCAGGTAAGAAAAAATGTTTTCCGACTTCGTTATTTTTACTGAAAAGTGTTCGTTAGATTCTTTCTGATGAAATTAGCACATCGTTGCTGGAACTTGGTCAGATCGAAGAGCGAAACCAAACCCTTGCGAAAGACAACGCAAAACTTCTCCAGCGCTGGCTGGACGCCAAGCAGGCAGAGGCAAATAGGATGAACGAAGCGAATGAGTTTTATGAAAACATGCGATCAAGACACGAGACCGTACTTTCCTGGAGAGAAGGTTCGACCAATGAACCGGTAAATACCCCTAACTCAGCGTCTCCGGACTCTGGTCGTCCTATTTCTGGGTCGGGAAAAGGGTCGGGGAGTCTGGATCTTCAAACAGCGACGACGAGGAATGGGCATCAGTCTCCCATACAACAGGCAGTGGATCTGACACCGAATGGTTGATAGTGAATGAAGAGAGTTGATTCTTCCTTTCTTTTGTTTCAAGGCCAGTGGTTACAGAATAGCTTACAATCCATTCATCACCTTATACCCGCATTCACTTTCTTATTTTATTCACGGATCTTTTCCCCAGCTTCACCTGCTTGACAGAGCAATTCATCTCGGTCGAAGAGTCAATTTTAATCATCTTGTATTTGAGTTGAAAGAGATAATGAATCAGCATCAAAAAAAGAGAAGATGGCGAAGGATGAGAAGAGCATTCAAATAGGTGAAGGGTTGAAAAGATGGGGTTAGCACACAAAAAAATGAGGCGATGGCGAGAAGAAAATGAATGAATACGCCGATATTGATAATTCAAAGTGACGCAAGAGGGACATCGTTGCAGATTTTGAAGCCATACGACCCTTTAAGGAGGGCCTTGCATTTGAGCGTCACCTCCAGGTTGTTGTTGCGCGGCCGCAGCCTGTTGACCGTAATAACCTTTTGCAAGGGTGATTAGATTCAGGTTTATTTACACGCATATTTGGGGACTAACCTCCCCAGTAGTTGGAGTAATAATTTGGGTCAGACGTGCCCCATTGAGGTTGCCCTGGCTGTGCAGCTGCCGCTGTGTTCAATTCGGCGCCAGGCTGCTGGACCCCCACGTTGAGGCCCAAACCAGCCCCGGGAACGTTGGCAGCTTGAGGCATTCCAGGGGAACCTGGTCCCGCTGCACCAGGGGCTGCAGCTGCTTGTCCAGGGAATCCAGGATAACCAGGGAAGCCATATTGACCATAGCTTGCTGGCTGGGGCATGCCATACATTGGCTGTAAAGAGAAGTCAAATGAGATATCAGGTGTGCCAGTGATCGATTAAGGGTACACACCATGTTTCCGTACGGGGCTGCTGCAGCAGTTGGGCTAACAGGATTGGCCTGCGTTGTTCCACCATCAGCTCGATCTTTTCCCCAACTGCACTTTATAGGTCGGCCATGAACCATTTGTCCCTGCAGCTGAACGATCGCCATGGCGGCATGCTCATGGGTGTCGAGTTTGACGAAGGCAAATCCACGGTCGGCTTGCATGCGGATTTCAGAAAGATAGCCAATGGACTGGAAAAGAGGGATAAGATCCGCTTGGGTGCAGTAGGGAACCAAGTTTCCAACATAAACCGTGGAATTGTATGCGGGTGTCTGCTGGACGACGGATTCGTACGAGAGGGGACCGCCCTGGAAGTTGATCGGCGCAGGAGCTCCACCACTGCCTCCACCTCCTCCGCCTCCTCCAAGAGGACCACTGGATGCGTGGGGAGAGGTGCCTCCGCCTGGTGGGGCGCCCTGAGTTTTTTGATTAGCCCAATTAACACGAATGGCACGGGAACCAAGCCATTCTCCGTTCATGGTCGCGATAGCCTGCTCCGCGTCCGTTTTGTCGCGGAAGGCGAGGAAACCGTAGCCACGAGACTTGCCAGAGTTCATGTCCCACATGACGCGAGCATCGGACATGGTACCAAAAGCGCTGAAGGCCTTGGCGAGGACATCGTCATTGACTTCGGGGCTGAGATCCCCAACGAAAACATGGTAGTGACCAGTGGTATCCTCCTTATTTTGTTGGCCTTGATATGCCCAATTAACTCGAATTTCAGTATCAAATATTTTGCGACCATTGAGGGTTTGAAGGGCGGTTTCCGCAGCACGCATGTCAATATATTCCACGAAGCCGTAGTTGAGACCTCCGTGCTGGTAGTTCCTGTCTGGAATGATTTTGACATGTTGAACGGGTCCAGCGACAGCGAAAATCTCGGTCAACATGTACTCTGTGACACGGGGACTCAAGTTCCCGACATACAGATGAGCCCGTCTCTGGGAGATAAGGAGATCAGAATGTGATAACAAGAGATATACAAAGAGCAACGCACTGGAGCCTCCGCAACACTGCCCATGCCCATTGGATTCATGATTGAAAAAGATGAAGGAAAATGAGACCTGAAACAGGGCCGGGTTAGATTGGAAAAAAGAGCAGAGGGAATGGCAGTACAAAAGACAGGAAAATGGAGAGTGGATATGAGAGACAAGTCCGTCACAAGAGAGGAAAGAGAGGAAAAGAGAAAAAGATAGAGACAGACACACTCAGATGACAGTCAAGCGCAAACCACAATCTGTCCCCGTGGGACTTTTTTTTTATAATCACAAATTAAGTAAATTACAACTCTACTTTGTCGGCACATTCAAAAGCACCTTGCCGTCCCCGCTTGGGATGTACGTCACATTCGGATTTCCTGCTAGCGACTGCACAATCGCCTTGCTCGCCTCAATTTTTCGCAGTGCCACAAACGCATCTCCTGCCTTTTCGAGCGCCTTCGAAATCGTCAGGGCAGCTTCAGCCTCTCCCTCAGCCCGTATCACCGCCGCCTGTCGTTCTTGGTCCGCCTACGAGGCCGTCAGGTCACTCGGCCTTTCGATTGGCAACAAATTAGCGTACCTTTTCCACAATAAACTTTGCCCGCTCGGCGTCTGATCTCCTTTTAGAACCGGCCAGGCTGTTCAATAGATGGAAACTACACACCTTGCTGCGCAATCTGCTTGGCTTCTACGGCTTGCGTGAATTCCTGTGAGAATAAATGTGAACATGCAACATGAGAGGACCTTAGAATAGACATACTTTTCCAAACGTCAGGTGGGTAATGGAAACATCTTCCAGCTTGATGTTGAATTCTCCAGCACGCTGAAGGAGGTCAGCTCGAATTCGTGAGGACACCTATCGCACAATATTGCCTCAATTACGTGGTAGAAATATACACTTTCGGTACTCACCACCTCCCGTTGAGTAATGAGCTCCGCCGCGTCAAATTGCGCAACAATGCTCTTCAGCACCTCATTTCCAATCGATGGCAAAACTCTCTCATCATAATCCAGACCCAAACTCTGATAGATTTTGGACAAATGGTCGACGTCTGGCCGGGATAAAACACGGAGAGTGATTGACACCATTTGCATGTCTTTTGAACCCGTCGTTGTCGAAATGTTCTAAATCATTTATAAGGACATGGCTTCAACGGAAGTGCAACAAGCTCACTCGAGGTTTAATGCGGCAGTCGTACAATATAGCGCGCTGAAGCCATGGCACGAGAAGATGGGTGCCTTCCCCAGTAGCCTGGTGTTCCGGGTTAATGTAATTTATGACAAGTTAAGATGACGTTTGTCACCTTGTCCTTCACTCCTGAGAATCTGTCGAACATGACTGCACGATAGCCACCGGGGACATCGTAAATGCTGGCCTGAATGGCGGCCAGAGCAAAGCCCAGTGGAACTTGGAAAAAGGAATATGTCTTGTTTCCGACCCAAAAAACTGAACAAGAACCTACCTAGGAGTCGTCCTGCATTTTGTGGGAAAGACATTGGTTTCAGGAGTGTCAACGCTCAATCTTTCAAATGGTGGGTAGGCAAGACTCTGACGAACTTGGGACGGCAGGGACGCGTCTGGTTCTCCGTGAATATTCTCACGAGCAATCCTACCGAAACTGGCAGCCTGTGTGGCCAGGTCAAGGCCCATTCTATACGTCACTCGGGTTTCGTTGCTTAGACTCGAAACCAGTTTCCTTGGGGGGGCTAAATACGCGCCTATTCCGTTGTTATGAATTCTAATTAGTGTTATCTACAACCCTGTCATTCTATTCCAACTCTGCATCCCCCCGCCCTTCCCCTTCCATTCGAGCAGAATGGCTTCCAAACTGCATAGCCCGCTTCTTTTGACTACTGGCTTCGATCAGGCCAAGTTTACGAGAAGCGAGCCTAAGCAACATCTTGTCGCCAATTCCGACCTCCATCCTTGGATCCATTTTAAAATGCACCGGTAAATTAGCCAAGAACGACACCACACTAAGTGATAGAAATGGATGTCTTGTCTCTTTTCCATGCGAGGATATGACCCGGTCATCTCTTCCCAAATTCCGAGTCGGTATACGGTCTATCTCTTCCTGCAACTATTTTTTTCAACGCCGTTGGGATCGAACTAATGATATGATTTATATATTCTCACCTCCGAAATGACGGCAGGCCACCCTCCCGCTTTAAAAACCGATCGATGACGACCGTAACCGCCGAGAAGTTCGTCAGACCCAAGCCCACTGATTACCACACGAGCTTCACTTGTATAGGGCTCTGGGTCTGCATTGGGATCCAGTTTAATCTGACCTATTCCACGAGATGCAAAATATAGTGCAAGAGCAAGGCTCTAGTGTACGTGTAAGACGTCACTAGCAATGGAGGGGCAATCAACATACCAAATCCATGACAGTTCGTCCTGGCGCCATGAGTGATTCCACTGCTAAACGTGCTGCTTGAGTTTCCTGAAATAAAGAAATTGAAGGACAGCATGTGTCGTTTGAAATAAGCGCCTACTGCGTAAGGAACGTTGATCTCTACCTAGTGCCATGTCAGGTGTGTCATTTTATTGGAGGTCAGGCTCGCTTACAAAATTCCAGACTCTACCAGGACAAACTCGGCGCAGTTCCTCGAGTTCCTTTAAACCAGTAACTCGATCCGGAACCAGGTATGAAACCTTTTCGCTTGTCTCCTTTAAAGACTCTGTGCGATGGGGTTGAACTTTTCGGTTTTTCTTTGGTACGCCTCCTGGGTTTCCCTCCTTTTGAATTCTGATTCTCCGAGGGTTCTCAAAGGCCACATTGAGGAGGTCAATGGGTTCATCCATTGAGATGTGTCTAAAAGTTTTGAATAATGCCCGTCAATACTCGTGTTACATGATGAAGCTTACCGATGAGCGAAAAAAGTGAGGATGGTAGAGTCGATGCCTCCACTAAATAGGACCGCCACTCGCGCCTTCCCTTCACATCTCCTGTGGCCCAAAAGTTAAATAGATTAGGGAACGAAGATAACATGGTACTTACGTAGTGTCAGGGATGTCTCGAACCTGAAGCATGACACTCAAGTCGAGGTTGACGATGAGATCATCCACAGCTTGCAAGAGATGATCAGGAATACGATCAAGGGAATCCAGCATTGGTAAATCATCCGGGGGAATCGATGCGTTCACTATTCCAGGTTTATCCTAGGCCCAATAAGATTCCCACTTGCATCATGACTTAAATGAGACTTACGAAACAGTTCAAGTGATGAGGAACGGTCGGTTCTCTGTTGAAACCTGTTAGGGATACATGCAAACCATTCTCTATCTGTAAAATGTCAAAAGGCTGTAAATTTTAGAGAAAGAAGACATGCCGATGTGGAGTCCTTCAGCAATGTCAAGTCAATGCTGTATATGTGCTCAGTGCTTAACTCCGCAAAGTCATAGGCAGGATTGGCACCAGCAGAAACTGAGGACAGTAACAAATACGGAGCTTCCATCGAGGGTTTATGAATGAGGAGAGAACGGCGTCCTAAAGGATCCCTGCCGAAATACAAGCGGCATGAGGCTTTCTACGTTCGCGTTTGGTTGTCAGAGTTGAATTGTCAATGGAAATCGAAAGGCCAACGACGGACGTGATAGAATACAAAGGCATAACTGATGTGGGTGTGTTGGCAATGCAGTTTCGGACGATAAGTGAGACGCGCTTACGGGCCTTCGATGCTGCTGAAGAGGTCTCGAATTTGTTCTGGCGTCCGAAGAGTACAAAGAATGTCGAAAATCTTGCAACCGTCGTTTTCTTGACTGGATATCTTTCCATGCGAAGTCGAATCAAAATTCAGTGAAATAATTATGAAGCACTAACCTCCATTCCCTCGAAGATCTAATGTCATCAAGCCAGATAAGCTTCAGCGAGACTTCACTATAATGAACCACGCGCCTCTCCGTTCCAGCAGAGAATATTTTCACCCCGTATGTGAGGTTGGACAACAGGAAAATCCCCTCGTAATCGCAGCTCGGATGCATAGAATTCCAGATCTAGAATCTTGTTGACCGCATCTTTCGTCTCCGGTGAGGATGCTAGTGACATTCTATGCGTTTTCTGCGCATCAGGACCTAGTTGATAAAGGTAAAATTGAGCTGAGTACTTGGTAGCAATGTACCAAAAGTAGCCACCACGAGCTGTGTTGATCTTTCGAAGCTCCAGGGACATCGTAGAAAAAACATCCCGATCCAGAGCAACGAGCCCACAATCATTTGGGCTTGAAAATCTAGCAGAAAAGAATATGCCACACATAATCTGTTAGACTTAAAAACGTCGAGGTCCCCGATGTATACCAGTTTTGAGGCTTGAAGCTTGAAGCTTGAGTATCAGAATATATGTACTTCGAGTTTCCAATAATAATTGATGGACGGAGGTCAAATAACACGTGACCTCGTGTTTCTACGCATACGTATGGCTAAAGATGTTATATAATTGCACATGGATACAATGATCTATTCTTCTGTCCAGTTCTCCATGAAATTTAGGTGTTGTAGGTGGAGGCAGACACGTTTCCTCCTCGTCCAGTCCAATTGACGTCTGTGTTATTAAAGGAATAGTTGAGTTGAGAGGAACTAACTGTCGGAATTAATACGCACGGATGTCCTCGCCCGTCTTGAACTTGGCATTTTCTTTACCAGGAAGAACACGGAACGTGTGAGCACCGAAGTAGTCACGCTATAACCCAGGAGTCATGAGAGGGTTTAACAAATTAACAATCATCTATACCTGAGCCTGGAGAAGATTTGCGGGTACGATCTCACTCCTGTAACCATCGAAGAAACCAAGGGCTGTGCTGAAGGCGGGGGTTGGGATGCCCCAGAGAACAGCCTGAGCGATGACACGCCGCCAGCCAGGTTGGGCCTTGTGGACGGCTGTGAATTTGTTAGAAAATAAAGCGAGAGCAATGGAAGATGTCTCTGACCTTTGTTGAAGAAATCGTCAAAGAGGAGGGATTCCAGCTTAGAATTTTTCTGGTAAGCCGAGGCGATGTCTCCCAAGAAGACGCTCTGGAGTTGAGAAATGGAAAATGAGCGTAATATGACGGCGGCCTATCGAACTCCTACTTTGATGATGCATCCACCGCGCCACATTTTTGCAATCCCGGAATAATTCAGGTTCCAGCCAACCTGCAGGCGCAATATAAGTGCAAATCGTGAATATTTTTGTTCACAAAAAATCTACCTCGTTGGCAGTCTCACGCATGAGCATAAACCCTTGCGTATAAGAGATGATTTTGGATGCGTAAAGTGCCTGCTCAAGATCGTCGATGAAAAGTTGCTTATCGCCACGGAAAGGTTCTTTGGGAGGGCCACCGATAACCTTGCTGGCGCGGACACGCTCCTCTTTGATAGCGGACAAGCATCGCGCGAATACAGCTTCGCCGATGAGTGTTACTGATGTCTACATTAGAAATTGCATATAGGCAGGAAAGGTATTACACACCAGCGGTTCCAGCATCGAGTGCAGCAATGGCGGTCCACTTTCCTGTTCCCTTTTGTCCGGCTTTATCAAGGATTTTCGTGACGACGGGCTCGCCATCGTCGTCTTTGAACTTGAGGATGTTTGCGGTGATTTCAATCAAGAAAGAGTCGAGAACGCCCTTGTTCCATTTTACGAAAATGTCGGCGATCTCATCCTCATTCAATCCAAGACCACGCTTGAGAATGTCGTATGCTTCGGCGATCAATTGCATGTCTCCGTACTCAATACCTGGGAGCAGCGTGAGATTCTCCGTGGCGGTAGCCGTACCCAGGTAAACCTTACCGTTGTGAACCATCTTGACATAATGGCCGGAGCCGGTTTCACCGACCCAGTCGCAGCATGGCTCACCTTTAACTTGAGCAGAAGTCTTCTGGAAGATGTCCTTGATTGCTGGCCAAGCGGCGGGTGAACCACCTGGCATAAGAGAAGGCCCGTAGCGAGCACCTTCTTCACCACCAGAGACACCTGAGCCAACGAAAAGAAGGCCTTTAGATTCCAATTCTTTGGTGCGACGAATGGAGTCAGGGTAGTGGGAGTTGCCACCATCGATGATGATGTCACCCTGTTCGAGGTGCGGTTCTAATTGCTTAATGAAGTCATCAACAGCCGACCCTGCTTTGACAAGGAGGATAATCTTGCGAGGCCTCTTAAGTTTGGCGACCAGTTCTTGGATGGAGTGTGCGCCTTGAACTTTTGTACCTGTTGGTGGCGGAATCAGTAATCATTGGCATCGTAGATCATCGCAAGAACCCGCCCTTCGCCTCGTTAGCGAGGAAGTTGTCAACCTTGCTGGTTGTGCGATTGTATGCAACCACAACGAAACCTTTGTCATTCATGTTCAAAATAAGATTTTGACCCTTGGACACGCGGTTAGGCAGGGTGAGTATATTTTCAGGAGACACACCATGACGGCTAGGCCAATGAGACCGATATCGCCACTATGAAAATGTCAGCTGGAGGACGGTAGGCATGCAAGGAATAGATTACGTGGGTGCAGCCATAATGTGAGTTGGGCGGGACGAAATGGGAGGTGGCAGTAGTAGTGGTTAGGGATTGAGATGGTGTGATCAGGTCCGCTATCAGCTTACACATCCCCATCGATTCCTAATCTTGGGTTAATAAGTACCCGGGCTCTCTTGCTTCTCAGGCCACGTAGGTCCGAACCGGAACCGGGGCTACTCGTTGTACATAGTCCAGAAAACCCACCACAGCAAGTTTAATCTGATTTTTTTAATAAAAAAAACCACCTCACAGGTCATGTTCATATTTGGCAATATCTCCGCCCCTGTTGCATCGTTTCCTTTTCCGGCTTACAACCATGAAACCACCCATTGCTTCCATCAACCTCGGTTTCTCTTCAGATTCCAAACCCAACTCCGTAGTTCACATGGCAGTCATGTTTGAGGGCTGGGTTTTGAAAAAGCGTAGGAAGAAGATGCAAGGTACCCAGTTCCTTCTCTCTTGAACCAGAACCAGGTAACATCCCTTTCTCGAACCAGGCTTTGCTCGTCGCTACTTTACTCTTTATCAATCTGGCCTCTTGTCGTATGCTTTTGAGCCTGGCCAGCCTATTAGGGACCAAATCTTCCTTAATAATGCAGCAATTTCTACATCTCCTGGTCGCAAAGACATACACATCGATTCCAATACTGCGACGTTTCATATCAAATGTTTGTCCACAGAAGATTTTAACAACTGGATGACAGCGTTTAGGTTTTCCCCAGCGACATTTTACCATGTAATGGCTAATTGAATCTCAGGAAGTTTATATCTATTGGCGTCGAGGCCAAGAAGGCTGCTACATATCGTCACGCCTCACGGCAAGCCAGTGTAAGCCTGAGTCGGTCAGGGGTACTCCTCGAAGAGATGGGGAACGTGAGTGCAAATTTTTGAAGCAGAACTATTTAAACCATTGGATTTAGAAATTTCTTGATCTGGAAAGCTCAATCCAAATTCTCTCTCGATCCTTGGAACCTCCTAAGCCTTATAGCCTGAAAAGGTCAGACAAGCATGGTTACAGCAAAGAGTCAATGTTCGGGCTTTTCAAAAAGCGTGAGATCATCCTCTTTTTACATATTACTGAATATTATAAAGTTCTTGCAGCGCAATATCAACACTCCCAGGATAGTGGAGGGGACGCCCCCCCGGAGAGCAGCCGATCCATATCAGAATCACTTGATGAAGTTAAAACTAACTTCGATTCCTTGAAGGCCCAATACTCGACGCTTTCAAAGGTGATGCAGGTTTCGCTCAATGAGGCAACACAGCAAGTCCACCCGCCGCTCCCATTTACAGCAGAGGAAGAAGAACATGCCCCAAGTCATCGTCAGCCAGTAACCACGTCCGTCACCGGCATATCCTTACGTGATTCGACAATAACCAGTTCAAGTGGGAGTTTTGTTGAGTGGTTCGACGCCGACGAAGGCCCTCAAGAATTTGTCATGGAACCAGGTCAAGAAATGTCTGAGCCTCCTAGTCGAATGCTGTCAACTGCAAATGAACGCGATACCTCAAGTATTGATACCGACTTCGAGGAACCCGATACCCTATCTTCTCCTACCCAAGAAATTGGGTATCTATCCTTTGGAGATCCCCAGGTAGTACGCCGGGTGCAGCTGCCGTGCCTCCCGCCTTCCGATGAGGGAAGCTTATTTGCTATTCTGAAAAAGAATGTGGGAAAGGTAAGGGCTTTATTTCCGCCAGCGAAGAAGCCTGAATTGAGACGTTCCTAGGACCTTTCGACGATTACTTTCCCTGTGACTTTTAATGAGCCTCTAACATTGTTGCAAAGGGCGGCTGAAGAGGTTGAATATTATACTCTTCTAGACGAAGCCGCCAGAACGACGGATCCAATCTCACGAATGTCATATGTTGCTGCTTTCGCGGTTTCGGGTTACGCACACACCCGCCATCGTAGTGGACGGAAAGGATTGTGAGTATCCTGTCCTTGTATTCAGGGCTAACGTTCACTTGACCATATAATAAAGTAACCCGATGCTTGCTGAGACGTTTGAAGACAATCGGATGAAGTTCATTGCAGAAAAAGTCCGCCACAATCCCCTTGAAATCGCGTATCATGCAGAAGGAGAAAATTGGGAGCTAAATGCAACGTCTTGTGGCAGGACTAAATTCTGGGGTTCGCAATTTTACCATCCCCGGAAAATATGTTATCTCACTATCCGCCAGGCAAGAGTTTGGAAATAATACCAATGGGCGTAACTCGTTTGAAAATTGACCAAGATATTTATGTTTGGTGCGCAAGAACCTGACTTCTGCACCTTTGGTTGCTCACTTATCTCACTACAGGAATAAGCCATCTTCTTTTATACGGAATCTCATGGTTGGGACAAAATATTTCGAACACACCGGCCAGATGACAATTGAAAATACTACATCTCAAGTTCGCTGTGTCTTTGACTTTAAGCAGAATGGGTACTGGGGACCCTCGAATGTCGTATCCGGAACGATCTATGATTCCCATGGCGATACCATTGGCCAGCTCGATGGAAAGTGGGATGACCAGATGTGTCAAATACTCGACGCATCACATCTGCACGTTCTTTGGAAGCCGGCACCCTTCCCCAAGAATGCCCCCGAGTGCTATGGATTTACGTCGTTCAGTATTACTCTAAACGAGATTACGAGCGACTTGGTGGGAAAGTTGCCCCCTACAGATTCTCGGAATCGGCCAGATGTACGGGCTCTGGAGAACGGCGAGCTAGATCTTGCGGAAGAGGAGAAGTTGAGGGTTGAGCAGTTGCAGCGCGAAAGGCGAAATAAAGGGAAAGAGCGACAACCAAAATGGTTCAAATATGTTGATGACCAGTGGCAATACGTCGGTGGTTATTGGGAAGCCCGATCCCGCGCCTGGAAGCAGGAAACAATTCAACCTCTTTGGTAATCCCACCCAAGGTGATCCAGTTCAGTCATAAGGTAGATGTCGTCCACATACAGCAAGGTCATGTGCCGTGACTCGTTGTGACATAGGACCTTGGATATATTGGGACAGTACTTTTAAATACCTTGTTATTTCGGGTTCATCAGTAAAATCGAGAAATCGGTTTAATAGCAACTCTTAAGAACATTGATATAAAGATTCCTGAGAAGTCTTATGCTTATCGGAGTGCTTGATTTTGAGGAGTTTCCCTTGGAATGTCAACTGTCAAGCAATGGGGAACCAGTCCAGGAATCCCATACCAGTACAGTTTGGGTACAGTTAGCTAGTCCAGCAGGCAATGGCAGCAACTGCTATCAAATCCTCATTACTGTTGTTGTCCACCCGGAATATTGTGTATTATATTTGGTTGGGGTTTACATAAAAGAATTTAAGTGTACAATCTCATCATCAGACGTTCTTCCCTCATCACCATCTGATAAATTTGATTCTGCTGGAGTAGATCTCTGCCGTTTGCCTGAAAATCTTTCTTTAGCGACTTGTAAATTTTCTATGCGTGCATTTGAGGCCTTTTGCTTCCGTGGAATGGCTGAAAATGAGGATGACGAGTGCTTTCAAGGACATAATTAGCACGATCTCGAAGTGCAGATCCTACTCCATCTTTATCTCTTGGATAAAAATAAAATTACACGTGTACTCTGCTAAATAAAACTCTTTCCTACAATTCCTATTAACCCAATCTTTAATAATCCATTTACGAACGTGTTTAAATTGCCTTTCAGTTATGTTGTTCCCGTTTTGGAACATGTCACATTAGGTGCACGTGATCTCGTTGTATGTGGATGACATCTACCTTATGTCATGAATAAATAGGCTAAAAATAAAAATTCCCAATTT
>Ga0307517_10001798_pt1 | contig 35302 bp, 26 predicted proteins | sample 23_EM_MG_FD_194515 | JGI IMG/M metagenome (GOLD analysis project Ga0307517, IMG submission 194515) | Populus trichocarpa ectomycorrhiza microbial communities from riparian zone in the Pacific Northwest, United States - 23_EM | ecosystem: Host-associated > Plants > Roots > Unclassified | place... | reverse complement strand
TCGAAGCGTTTTTAAAAAAGACTGCTATTGCATACGGCCGAGATCCTAGCAAAAAGGTCAAATTTTGGTGGTATGCAATAGCAGTCTTTTTTAAAAACGCTTCGACACCGCGAGTAGACACCCGCAAATAACGACCCCGGGTTTGCTCGGGCACGCAGTGGCCCGTGCTAAGGGGATATAACGAATCCTAAAAAAAAATCCTCCGGTAGTTAATAGTACAATCCGAGACTCCCGCAATGGATGCAGGCGTGTGCTCTTCCAGTGATTTTATTGTGTAGCACTGTACCCTAGTTCACCACCACTTTAGGAAAGCGTGCAAGTTAAATTATCAAGTACTCTCCTCCAGGGATTTTACTTACCGCCACGCCACGGCGCCACGGGGAAGCCGAACAGTGCCTTATCATGTAGGAAGCTAGCTTGCAGCTTGGCTCCGCGATCACCAGCGAACTCCCACGAATACTAACGTCTCTCAAAAAGGTTCCGGATGGGTGATACTAACTTCTTTCATCCGATAGAAATCCAGCCTCAGTTATCACTACCATAGTTGGCCGTAGACCCTTAAAAGGGCTACTTTTCGGCACACAATCCAGAAATTAAAAACAGGAGATTAAAGTATAATGAAACAACATCCAATCCCTCATGTCAACTAGAGATGACACATGCCGGAAGTAAGTGAGCAGGTTACACGGCAAGGTACTTGAATACCGTACGATATAAAAGTCATGTCCCAGGACAGCACTACTATAAAAACAAGGGAACGTTCAGGGTGCCGCGAGCTAGACCGTACCTCAGAGTGCATGCCATATATTTTCCTGCACCTAGTCGGAATAAACCGCGGATTTAACAAAAAATAATAATTCAAGGTGCCGAGGACTGAAATGCCGCATCCTAGACCCGCACCGCCTAAGTACTTGTATGGACAGAATGACCTCTTTTCTTTTCTTTTTCCTTCTTTTTAAGAAAAAAAGAGGGTGAATCTAAACCCATAATATGGTAGATGATTCATAGCAGAATATCTTAATACAGTTACCCACTCCCATATATCAGTAGGTACCTATCCGAAGTGTATTCAAACTGCAGCTACGTCCAAAGAATGACATCCATCATATGGTTCCGGAACCCATCACCTGTACCAGGATTTTCGCTCCACTCGCTAACTTTTGATTAACCTGAGGAAACGAGAGACCAAAAAGTGGATTCCAAGGATGTGAGGCAGAACCGCTTAGGGAAGGTAACATTGAGAACCCTTTTACGTTCAGTGGGTTTCCGGAGTGCTGGTACGATGCTTCGGTCGCTCAGAAGCACTCGTTGTGCAATACAATACAATACAATACAATACATCTGATTATTGTTTTTTGACATGCGGATTGCGGTAGGAGCCTTAGATATCCTTTCTAGCTCTGGGTAGCACGTTGAAGGTAGGGGTTATCCCTAGGCTGCGCTGGGCTATATAGTGCTATCATACCTCCCCCATAGCCGAAAATCCAATAAACAAGTATACGAGCAGCAATAGAATACGAGCACCCAAGAAAAACGACATATATGAAAAAAAAAGAAGGGGCTAAAGATGTACCCATGGGAAAAGATGAAACTGGACAAGACCGTGAATTCTGCAAAAATCCTTCCTTTCTCAAAGTTAGCTCACAATCCACACGACATGCCACACCTTTTTACTTCTAGAACGCGATTTCCTAGTTGACATACCGGTAGCGCATTGAATGTCGTTTCGTAATGCTCTCCACCCTCTACTTTCCCGTCGCCAAATGCGATAGCAAACAGCTTTTTGGTTTGCACCGCAAGTGGAGAAGACTTTGTGCTCGTTCCGACGGGAAGTTGCACCTCGTAGGTAACTTAAAGTTCAAAGTCAAAACGTGGCGGGGTATGCACTACCGCCTCATCAGGGCTAGCACAACGGCTCAACATTGCCTCGGGAGTGCTTCCCAGCGGGGAGCCTGGAAGTGACTTTCAGGATATGTCTGGGTATCATACTATCGTGTACTGTATAATAGTGCCGAGTCCTAAACCAACTCCAACTGGTAAAGTCAAGGACCGGCAAGGAAAGGAAAAACATCCATTATATTCTAGGACACCAGAATCACATCGTGCGGGGGGCGGTCACAACTATAGTACTATAGTTTTCTGAAAAGCAGAGCGAAAGGAAGAAGTAAAAATACCAAGAGACAAAGAGAACGAAAGCGAGATATTTGCGCAGTCAAATCAATGTCCTATGCAGCCTGCGATCGCAAACATCCACAGCACAAGTATTATATCATACCATTATCATTTGTACTCAGGCGCAAATTAAATACTCGTACACCGTTTGTGACAACGGTTATCCATCATCAATCACCGTCCCTTATCAACTACCTGTCTCACCATAATTCCTACCACGATCTATTTCATGCACAATTTCCCAAATACTTTCTTTAATGGGGCTCTCGACATGGTATTTCTATTATTTTTTCTATAAAGGGATTAGGTACTATTTGCTTATAGTTGATAGTTAATTGTTGCTGAGGTATCACCGTTGAGGCATGGTCGTTGAGGCATGTCGTTGTCACACCGTGTACGAGTATTTAATTTGCGCCCGAGTATGGTAGGCTGCTGTACATTGCTGTACGGGCACTATGAAAACTCGAGCTAACAAAAGCCTCAAGCAAATAAGTGACTACTAAAGTCAAAAACAAGAAATTCTCCTAAATTCGACAAAAATCCCACCCACAAAGGAGATCGTAATTCGGTCTACTGAAAACTCTTCTACAATCGTAAACAAACCAGTCAAGACTAAATCACAGAATACAGTAGTACAATCCCCTATTCTACACTTCAACCATCTATAATTGCGGTTGCCCGGGGAGTTGTGTATTCGGGAGAGCGTAACGCGTAACAAGTGAATTGGTGACGGGCTTGACAAAGATTCAATACCGCAGAAGACTTTAATAGATGAACTGAAGCTAAGCCTGGCCCAATTTGGATCTATGACACGAAAACCGCAACACCGTTTCCACATACAACTAGAAAGAGAAAAAATATCACCTTTCGTTCGTCACACCTAGTTAGATAGGTAGGACGACGGGCACTTGCGCCTCAGACTCATCCGTTTCCTGCGTGACCGTATCCCCCCCCTCCTCCTCCTTCCCCCCCTCTCCTCTAGCAACCCCCAAACACTCCTCCTCCAACCCTTCAACAAGCTGATATCCAATCCCAGCAGCCTCTAACCTTGCTTTCCCACCATTCTCAACGAAATCCGCGGGTTCCATGACACCAACATAGACCCTCTTGACCCACCCGCACTCCAGAATGCGGTCGACGCAGGATTTGTTCCCGGAAAGTCTTATACTACAGGGTTCCATGGTTGTGTATACCACTGCTTCCCCTGGGACGGAAGACGAGGAAGAGAGGAGTTTGCTGATGGCGACTTGCTCGGCATGGGTGTTACCTGGTTGTTCTCTGCTATAGCCGGTTGAGAGGATGACTCCGTTTGGGGTGGTTATTATGGCGCCAACGCAGAAGGCTGATGGAATATAGGTTGATTTGCGGGCGATGGCTAAGGCTTGAGCCATTAGGGATTTATGGTCTATAGGGGCGTTGGCTAAGGCGGCGTCTCGGGCAAGGTGGGAGTTTTTATTTGTGGAGTCTTTGACGCCGGACTCGTCGTTGAAGAGGCGCATTAACATCGCCCTATGATTTCATTAGCCATCTATCATAGGCCAATATCACAATAGCAGGGAGGTTCATACTTTCTCTCGTCCTTCGGTAACATCAGATTACAACTATGTCTGCTCTTCCAAAGCGGGAACACCATTCTATCCTCGAATTCCCCTTCCGTCGGCTCGACCTTGAGAACACAACACCCCATTGTAAGGCCCCTAGCCCTCTCTTCAATCTCCCCGATAACATCCCCTTCCTGCCCCTCTGCGTGAACCTTCGGGAACAACTCCTTCAACAACCCCCTCACTGTCTCCCTCTTCTTGGCACGCACAACCCTCGTCTCCCCAATCCACCCCTCGAGAATACTCAAGCCCTCACTCTGGATTCGCCACGGACATACACCCTCCTCTTGCACGTCCTGCTTCATGAACGCCTTCACCCCGCAGTGCACGAATTTGACATTAGAGCCTTCGTTGGAGATCAGCACCCGTTTTGCGAGGTGGTTGGTGAAGTAGATTGCTCGACTAGGGATACCCTCAGCGTTGCGCACCATGAAGCAGGTTTTTGGGAAGCGCGGGGAAAGGTCGTAGAACTTTGTGATGCTTTCCAGGACTGGATGGTCGGCTGGGAGGTATTTGAAGGGCTCTTCGGCAGGTGGGCCCTTATCCTTCTTAGGGGCGTTAGGGGCTGTGGGCCGTGTGCGGGTTCCAAGGACGGCTTCTTCACCACCGAGCTGGACACCGCCATCAGAGTTGTCCTCTTCGTCAGGGTCTGGGAGGCCGGATCGGAGCTTTTTTGCAACGGGTGGAGTTGTGCTGGGCACCGCTTCGGTCAGTTTTCTCTTAGATGGTGACCCAGGGGTGGGAGCTTCCTCCTCAGAAGCAGTGGTCGTAGGCACTAACTCAACCCCTTCTAGCGTTTCTTCAACTTCCGCACCTTTCCCTCCCTCGCTAGAGGTTCCCGCCTTAGACCTAGCAATAGCAGCCATCTTCCTCCTCCCATGCTCCTCACTCTTAACCGCGCCAATTTCTGCCCTCTTCTCAAGAACCGTGATAAAGAAGCCCCCCGTATCCTGTAAATGCGGGTACACGCGCATGCATCTTTCTAGCGGGACCCGACTTTCATCTTCATCGGGTTTTCCATCCTCGGATGGGAACATGCTAGGCACTATCCTACTAAGTCTTGCCTCGCGCATATCCGCTTTATCAACCTGCTCGAAAGAGCTGAACCAGGAACCGTCTTTATCCATTACCCGCCAGCCGCCTTTGACTCCCGGCCGCCTCTTGAGCTCAGGAAGGCGGTCGGAGCAGTCCAGTATGTTGACCTTTTCCAACCCACCGCAGCGGTCAATGGCGGCGGCCACTACCGCTTCGTTCTCAATGGGGTTCATGGAACAGGTAGAGTACACGATTCGCCCACCAACTTTTAGCATTTGTAGCCCGCGGACTAGGATTCGGACTTGCGTCAAGTGTAAACCTATAGCGCCAAGGGGGTTCCAATCTCTCCAGACATTGTAGTTCTTTCGGGCAGTGCCGTCACCGGAGCAAGGTACGTCTGCCAATATCCTATCAAATTTCAAGTACTCCTTCCTCCCGTCTTCATTCTTAACGAGAAGGCTAGGATACATCGTAGCATCATGATTCGTTACAATTAGATTCGGAGAGTTCAAACGCTTGGTCTGGTGGATTAACATATGGCTTCTCCTATAATCCGCGTCGTTGGCTATGACCAGGCCCGCCGGTCTCCCGCCAGACCCATCGTCGATAGATTCGTCTTGGATCACGGTCTGAACGTGAGTCTCCTCATTCGCGTGAATAGCTTCAATAAGCTGCGCAGTTTTCGAACCCGGGGCGGCACACATATCCAACACTATATGGTGCGGTTGAATATCCATCACCAATGGCGGAATCATGGAAACCGCCTCTTGCCGCGAAATATTCCCCACCGTAGTCTCCGCTACTAAGAAATTCTGAAACTTTTTAAACGGTGGGCATCGTCGGATTGTGGACTTCCCAACAGATAATTGCCATGCTATCGATCCGTTAGGACGATCCCCTCAACAAAACATGGAGGAGTGAACAAACCTAGATTATCAGGAAACCATCCCAACGCTCTGGGCGCCTCCACTGGTACCCCCTCCCACTCAATCCCCACCAGGTGCGGAATCAATGTCTCCTTCAACGTCTTCAATACCCCCAGGGCATGCGCTTTCCCACCAGTGAAGCGGAAAGTAGTTGGCAGTGTCCTCTGCAGCGACGCCCAGAAGTCATTCCATTCTTCCGAAGGAATTAGACCTGATTGGTTGTAGTAGGATTCGTAGAGGGCGTTTTCGGTTGGGATTGAAGCGTAGTTTCCGCGCTCGCCAGTACCTTGGTTGCTATTACCGCGGTTGCGGCCGCCACCACCGCCCTTATTGCCGGCACGGTGTTTTTGGCGTTTCCCTCCCATTGTTGTTATCGTTTGTGCTGAGAAGATGGGAGGTAGTGGGTGGTGGAAGAATTGGGGGAGATCTGGTCTTGAAATTTCGGTTTGGACGGACTGCCGGTAGTGTGGTGGCTTGGCGGTCGCGGTTAGGGCTTAGAGGGGGAACATTTGAGCCTCAATGCTTAGTCACGAACCATCTCTCCTCCACCTCCGGCGATTGAAATCTCAACAACACGGGAAATCATCGTCACTTTCCCCCACCCACCTCTCTTCTCCCACGATGGCTACTGCCTAGGAGTTGACGTTAAGCCATCTACCCTCCTCCTCTGTGGCCTCGGCCTCCCCTCCTTGGGGTTCTCGTTCCTGTTCGTCGTTGACTCCCGCTCATGATGTTCGGTTCTCCCCCTTACCCGGCACTTGCTTTGCACCTCGCTTAGCATTTTGCACGGTCGGAAAGCTTCTCGCTTCGTTCACGGTCGGCGTTACGGTGTCGGACTCTCGGTCAAAGTAAGGCTTCGGTTCTGCTGGGCTTGTACCTCTGATGGGGAAAGCTTCGGTTAGTAACGTCACGGTCCCGCTCGGTTTCGCTGTCGTCCCAAAAGCCCTTGCTATGGCCCGTTGGTCGGTTGTGGCTAGCCCGCTCGCGATCCTTCCTCCACCCCCCTCCCGGTTCCGTCCGCTGGCACCGTACTGCCCCTTAAGCTGGCACCTTACTGCTAACAACTCCTCCCCCGGCTGGCACCCTACTGCTCCCCCCCCTCTGGCTGGCACCCTACTGCTACCCACCGGCTGGCACCCTACTGCTCACCCTCCTGGCTGGCATCCCCTCTGCTCGGTGGCTCCGCTCGCCCTTCTCTCCCCCTCCGATCGTTCGGCCCTTCCTCGGTTACGCCTAGTCGTGGTATAGCACTGCCTCCGTGGCTTTGTCCAACGCTTGGGAACGATGTAATGACCTGCCCGACCGTACATCATGGTTTTTGGTGGGCCCTCAACCTATGAGTTTTCCCGTGTCGGCGATCATCTATCCTCTCCCCCGGGCCCCGAAAGGGCCTTAGAACAGCCGTCGTTTCTTTTGTTTTGGGGAGCCTGCTGAAGGGTTTGGGTCTCTCTACCTGTACGTTTCTATGTATTGTTTCCTTACGTGTCTGGGGTATATTATCTTAGGTGCTAGGCGGGGGAGGCTTTCCCTATGGACTCGGGGTGTTTGATTTTTCCCATGAAGAGGTGAAGCGGGCGGTGGGATTGCATTTATAGGTTTTTTTCTCTTCATAGCTAGCGCTGCATAAGGCTTTTTGTACCTAGAAACAAATAACGCATGATTACAAAAAAAAAAAAAAAAAGAGCCTCAATGCTTAGTTTATCACTCGGGTAGGGGATGTTAGTCGGCTGGGAGGTGAGCATATCTGGGAATTAGGGTTTTTTTTATTTTTAATTAAGGATACTGAATTTCGAAGGGGATGCCAAGGGTGATTGGTTATGTCATTGCTCTCAAGGTCTCAAACACGGTAGGCAAATGAAAAATCTGAGGGCAATCTGACTTCCGGTGATACAAAATTGAGATTGGGACCTCCAAATGATGGATATAGAACACTGTAAGAGCAAAAAAAAAAAAAAGGACGTTCGACTTTACGATAGTGAAAAGAGCGTACTTATACCTGTAGAACACTTGATTTCTCCAGCCGCGGATGTCGAACCGCAAACCCGACAATCTAAAGTATTAGAAAAACATTAAATTAAGGCGAGCGAACCTACAGTGCGACAGTTGTATCTCATCCGTGCAACTACTAACAGAGGACCTACGGTATCCAACAAAGGTATCATGACTATTAAATGTGTATGATATCAATCCCCCAAGCAACCGGGCAAACAAACAAATGTATAGAATACCAGCACATGAACCGAGGATATGATTCACCTCCCCTCCTCCTCCAGTACTTCCCGGCCATTTCCAACCCAGCATTCCAACCCCCAGTCCTCCGTGCACATACCCATCCACCACGCTGGCCTTCACAATTCAAAGTAAAGCAAAAAAGGTAGGAGAGAAAAGGAGAGAAAAGGAGAAGAAATTCGACAACCTGAAACCCCTAAAAAGATAGTATCCCGTAGAAGAGGAAATGGCCTATGGAAAAGCTGTTTATAATGCCTACGGGTTGGTGTGGATAAGGAAAAATCCGCCGGAATCGTTACGTCACTGTCTGCTGGCAGGGATTGGCCGATCGCACTCCTCTCTGCACCAGGCAATACCCCCCCATGCTGTGGCCTGAGCATCTAACAAGTGCTTCGCCTCAGCGGCGTCTCGGATGCTCATGAATTCGACCTCTACCTCCCGTCCGCGCTGGGTTCTATGTCCCTCGTTCAGCCACAGTAGCCGATCGCCGATGAGTGAAGTGATCTTGGCAAGACACCGCTCGAGCGGGATTTCGTATGGTAAACAATGGAACTTGAAAATCCTAGATCGACTATAGTGCACTACGTGATATGCTATATCCTTTTCAATAGGTTTGATGGCTTTGTCCTGCCACAAAAAGTCCACCACACAGTGCTCGTCGCGGAATACTCGCTTTCCGTTAAGGCTTCGCTCGGCGAAGTCCATAAATTCTTCCGCGTTGTGGGGACGTAGGAAGCAGAGCATGCCCATGTTTCGGTCACTCATTATGCGCAGAGATTCTAGTGGGCCACCGCAGATGACGGACAGGAGGTCCGCGGGGTCGGGGGGGTTGCCCCCGCCGTCAAAACGACAGATGATGCACCGTTTGAGAGTTTTGGCGCTGTTGACGAGGTATTCGATTTCTCGCTCTTCGGACCTACGTGAAACTGGTGAGATCGGTGGGGGTCTGAGTGGAAGCGAGATTCTCTCGAAAAGCGAGCGCGAGGGGAGGCCCCCGACTCGTTCGAAGAGGGTTCTTCCGGTGGTGGTGGGCGACGTCGGGACGCTCGTGCTTATGCGTGTTGGTGAGTTGGTCACTCCTGGCGGTGCTGGTGCAGGTCCATTGGCCTCCGAGGCTATCGCGCGAATGCTGAAATTTCGACTGCTTCCGTTTCCATTTCCGCCGATCAAACCGCCGCCTACATCTCCGGCGGCCTCCTTCCCCGAGTCTTCCATCTCATCGAGCGGTCTCTTCGTGCCTTGTCCTCGTGGTGAAATGGAATTTTCGTGGGAATTGCCATGAGCACCATTTGAGTCTATACCGGAATTGCGCCGTAAATCTTTTCTCGTGGGAATATGCTCGAACGGCTTATCTAACGGAGCTTTCGGGACCTTCGGTTCTGCTGGTTTTGCTCGGTATATCCTCAGGTCCCTCTCCATATCGTCCAGGTCGGCTAACAATCTATCCTTTTGTGATCGTAAGGTTATGTTTTCGTCTCTTAAACGCTCCTCCCAGTCTTCGTGGATATTGAGGTCATCAAGAAGCCTTTGCGAGCGCTGGTTCAAAGTCTCAATCTCTGCATCACGGGCAGTGAGCTTCTTTCTCTCAGCCTCAGATCGCTTCACCAGTTTGTTGTTCTCTTCGGTCAGTCCTTCATTTTTCTTCGTCAATTCGATATTGTCGTTTACTAGTTGTTTATTGGCCGCCTCGAAACCTCTTCGCGAGACTGGACTATTGCCTCTGAGTTGCGAGTTCAGATGTTCAACTTCGCTCCGTAATTTCGTAATTTCTGCCTCTAGTGCTCCTGTGTTATTATTTACAGGGGGCATCGCACGAAGCTTTTCGATTTCGGTCCGTAAGTTCGCGACAAGTTTTTCCAGTTGCTCCCTTTCCTCCACCACCATATCGAATTTCACGCTCTTCTTCTGAAGCTTCTGGTTATCCGATTCTAGACTCGAAATCTGTACTTTCAAGTCTAGGTTTCCCTTCTGCAAGTCGACGTTACTGTTCTCGTTAGTCTTCACAACAGTCCTAAGTTCTTTATTGATCCTATGAAGATCTGCTCTGCCAGATTCGGACGAACGAAGCCTGGTCAGTAGCTCTTCGTTCTCACTTCTGAGCTCACGCAGGGTCGCTTCGCTATCGGCTATCATCGTACCACCCGAGCCAATCCCATGCCCATTTGACATTCCGCCCTGACTGCCAATCGACTGTTGTAGCTGTGAAAACGCAGTTCTCGCATCTAGCAGTTCGGCAGATAGTTTCAGATTTCTCTCTTCGAGCTCCTTGGATCTCTTGGACCCGTCCAATCTTAAGCGGGTGATTTCAGCCTTGATAGCCTTCCCTTTCAATTCGGAACTCTCTAGCTCTTTGGCAATCCGCTTATTTTCCCCAAGTAGCCCCTCGTTACGCTTTTGTAACTCTATAATTTGAACCTCTAGCACACCGATCTCCACCGCCACTCCGACGGTACCAACACTAGTGTCCACACCTACCCCATTGCGCTTGACTATTAGTGAAGAAATCTCGTTTTCTTTATCCTCAATTTGCTTCCGCAGTGTTGCTATTTCCGCCTGGTTCTGCTCGTATGCCGTTCGAGAGATAAGCGCGAGAGAAGATAACTGCGAGTCCAGTAGATCCGCCGGAGTAGAATCGAAGAACGAACGCAGAGAGCGAGGGGTTGCCTGTAGCGTCAGTGGGCAACCTCAATGGTGTTTGGAATAGACAATACCATCGCTCACTGTACCGTACTCAGTGTTCCTTCTGTTTGCGCTTGAAAGATTCTTTGCAGTTTTTTTCTCGTTGCTACCACGGTATCTGATAACGACTTGATAAGTGAAAGAGGGGAAATGAAGGGTTGGGGGAGGGGGTAAGAGAAAGATGGAAGTTATGAGGGATGTGTGTGGGCGGGTGTGTGGGTGTATGTATGTGTGTGTAAGGTGAAATACTAGTATACGGCGAAAAAAAGGAAAGAAAGAAAGCGGAAGCTGAAAGCTAGGTTTTATCAACCAGTCTGCCAAGGACGCTCTCTGGCTATGATACTATCTCGGGAGCGCGTCCTGACGAATCTACAAGAACCCGGAGATCCACTTTGTCGAACGGATGAGTGCCAGGAGAAATAGAGAAAAAGAGCCACAAAGAAAGGGAACGGGGAGGCTTTATAGTGAGGTAGTCAGTAGAACGAAATCACGAGAGAAAAGAGATGTTTGATCATTAGGAGGTGGGCTAGCTTCGGTTACACGACAAGTGCGGATGTTGATCCCCAAAGCCGAAACCCCGCAATTGTGTATGTCTCGGGATAGCTTGTGTAATTCTTGTCATGGCATCTCTGCTGACAAAGGAATTTTGAACCAGAAAGTTTTCCTCGAGAGCCTCCAGCTTGAGCAAAGTGCGAGGCGGCTTAATCGAGGACTTACAAAGGGACCCTGCCTGCCGAAGAGTGTAGTAATCATGAATAAATGGGATTCCAGAGAGCAGTGGCAAACAGATACGTCTTTCACCATAGTTATTCGTTAGGCCTTGGATCCCCAAGCCGCTACCCCGCCACTACCACCCTCGCACCCTAATGCAAGTTACAAAACTGCAGATCAAGCGGCCTACAAAAACAAAGTTCCGACATCACCTAATATCCCCATCACCAAACCCCTTCCCCTTCCCCAAGTCCCTCTACCCATGTTTTCGAATTTCCGCGTGGCGCTGCCATCAAACCACCCCATCGATCGTGCCTCCCCCTCAATCAGGTATTTACTCAAGACTCGATTCTAGCAACTGGGAGGAAAGTGGAGAAACAGGCGAGCTTTGCAAGAGCGTGAATCTGTATAGATTGTGTGATGGATGGGTGGGCGTACTGTTAGAAATATAACACAAGCTGGGCCTGTCGGTCAGAATTGGGGAAAGGGACATTGGAAAGTTGGGTTGGTATAGAAGAGAATCCCTAGGGGTTGTAGTATATGACTTTGGTTGGCTTGTTGAATATTCCAAAAGGGATATGTCAATGAGGGCGGATATTTTGTATTGTGCTCGGTGGAATGGGGAATTAAAATTGGGGTGTTATTGTTGGGTGTATTGGTCCGGGGGGTTGCCAGATGAAGTAAATAGAGAATTTCGTAAAGAGTTTTACTGAAGAGTTTGAATATATTTGGGTGAGAATTGTTAACCGTTGATTGACTTGATCTCTCCTGTCCACCGATCACGAAAGTGGATAATAACTATATACTGTACTACACAAAGATCAACCTTGCAGATATCCACCACATCTGGGGGCTCCATCTCTTCCAATCCGTAACACTCCTCACTGCATCCCAAACGACTCCCAAACGACTCCTCGCATCTCCTCGCATAAGTCCAGACTGCTTCTCGTTTGAGGTTATCAGGAGGCCCCTGGCAACCAGCGCCACATTACAAGTTGCAACACTAGAGGAAGAGTTTTCCCGAGTGATACATTGTGCAGCCAAAGTACGAGTACAAAAGGATCTTGGGGTAGGCTATTGGGATACTAGTCGAGTGTTTTTCGTAATTGCATTCCGGGCATGACAGCAGGATGTGCAGTAGTGTTCCCTGCTTTGGAATTTACCATTAGGCTTTCATCTGGAAGTGCTTACCTCACATCCTGTACCGCATGTGTGTCTATTAGCAAGTGTTGAGAAAAATGCGGGCATTTAATATGTATAAAACGACGAACGCTCCGCAAGAAGAATTTCACAGGTAAACCGCCCTGCCCTCTGTGGGTACGAGGGGCTATTGTGATAGCTCATAAAATGGGGACAAGGGCAGCATGATATTTGCCGCAGGTGATCTCGCTGGGCCTGTGGAAATATTATCCCAGTGTGATCATAGGTATGGATATGTTCGGCCAGTTTCCAGTCCACTTGGGACATGCGGATCTCGGAAATGGTAGTGGTCATATTGATGTATATTCATACTGCGTATTCCTATAAGTGCGGGAGTCTCAAGCGCCTCTATAGACAAGCAAGTAACACAGCAGCTGTCTCACTCCTTTCATTAATCAGTCCCATTACTTTACGCTTCGTCTCCGGCCTCTTGGGTGAGGCCTCCAACAGGGCCACTAAGCCCGCTCACGAGTGAGCAGGAATGACGGACCGCATTCACTGTCCTATCTGGCCCAACGGCTAGCGGGAGGAGAGAGTGATCGGATTTTACCACAAGCTAGTTTAGAAAGAAAATTACGCATCCTTTACGCTGGAGAACCTTTTCGTAGCAAGTGTATTAATTAGGCCTTCCATTTTTGCTTCTTGGCCCCTGCACTTACTTAGGCAGCTCAATTGAATTCAAACACCTCTTCTTGTGATAGGGATTGGCAAGCGAATGGGAAGGGAGGCCTGGATGTAGGGTTCGTGCGGTCAAATGGTGCACTAATCTTTTAGGTATGATTTAGATGATGCTTGAGCAAATTCTGGCTTTTTTTTTAAACCCCCCTCCCCCTCAAAAAGAAAACTCTATCAAAGAACCGCACTGAGGGAGAATAGTGTAGGGTTTTTTAGGCAAAATATGAATTATGGCGGCAAAACTCTTTTATTTGGGGGAGGGGGAGGAGGGGTGTTCAATCACATTCAGAAATGTTCATTTTTTCCGGAATATAAATATATTCCAAGATATATTAAGAACTAAAGATATGGGCTCGTTCTTGGGGTAAAAGCATAAATTTCACCATGTTATTATTTGAACAACATATTATACGCCCGGCATCGATGATGTTTTCAATAGGATCCTTTCCGGGGGAGTCGAAGAAGCACTAAACTGACGAGTTTTGGAAATCGATAATTCCACTTTATTAATTTTCCAGTTTGTCCTGGGTCCATTCCTGCATGTTTCCAGCGTGTATATTCATCCTTCGGATACTCCTGTTTATCCAATAAGGATTGTTTTCTCCCGTCGTATCCAAAGGGATATCTCGACCTTAAGTATTAACAAAATGATACACGGGGTAGGATGGGATATACCCATGGGGCGCCCTCGAAGTCTTGCAGCGGAGAAATAAATGAAATTTTGTGGCAAGCAGCTCCCGAAAACTTTAGATTGCCTTGATGCTGGGGGTTTTCGGAAATCCTCAATTGGTTTAAAGAAACTGTACCAAGTGGGTGCAGAAACTATCTTCTACGGGGAAAAACATGTCGGGAAAAGTTGGGGGCATGACACTCTTGCAATACGCCCGATGAGTCCTCAGTATTGAGGTCATTCCTTTCGAATATTCATCACCGGCCCCTTTATCCCATATATTCTATCGGAGGAAAAAAATACAGCCGGTCTATATCCACACTGAATCCAGCTACTATGGGCACCATTTCTCAATGCCAAGTGGGGAGAGTTTCTATAATTGGCCAATGGTCAATAGAGGAGCTGTGGGGCCTAGGGACACCAGAGCTGGAGAGCAGATATTTATCTTAGAGATAGCTTTGATATGTGATGGCTTTTCTATGCGGGCGCGGCTCCGTGGTCTTCTAGCCTCGGGTTGTCCCTTTGGGCGGCAATTCCTAGCTCCTAATGTTGAATAGAGACAAGATTCAGTTTTGGGCAATGCCCGCAGGTGCTGGTTAAGTTGATATCTGAGATGCAGCAGCACTACTCTGAAATACAGGTGTTATGCCCTATGGTGCGCTGGTCGAGTCTTTTCACTTCCGCCAACCAGGAGGGAATGGCGAACCTGAGTAGGCACCTGAATGGCTGAACCGATAGCGCACTTGTCAAGGCTCCAAGTCCTACTCCCTTGCTATAAGCTAATTCTTAAGGCCAGTAAGATATGTACTTGTGCAGTGCCAGGCTGTGCTTGACTTATTAAGATTTTCTCCTCAGCCAGCAGAGATTTTACGGCGGATGGATGTTGGATGCCAAGACCCAGCCTAGCTCCCCAATCACCACAATTAAGCCTTAAGTCACCAATCCTGTATACGAGGACAGGGACCCGCACGCTGGAAGCGGGGGGGGGCATGCGGTATTTGGCTGGATATCCTCAAATAACTGTCCTGTAACTTCTCCTCAGACGATGTGCCCCCTTGTTATTTCAAAATGGCCCACGACTCGATCAGTGCATGTAATACTTAATCCGACTCTCACCCCTCAGCCTTCACTCTGTTCCCCGCCAATCCTTCTCATCGCTGAGGTTCGCCCACCAGATATACCCACCCTCGAATCAGGTATAATAGCCATGGACGACGACGACGAAAAGAACCTGTACTTTAGCGGGAATACCAACAGTTTTAACGTGAGCAATAGTTACAATGCTGGTAGTACACTCCGAAGAGATGGCAACCCTGCGGGGTCAATACATACGCCCCCAGGCTTTCCGTTTCACGCGGGCTTTCCATTCCCCACGGGTTTTCCATTTCCCACGGGCCTCGATCCCAGCACCGTATGGGGTCATTCCGATGGAACTAGCACCCCTAGTAGTGGTAATACCGGTGTACAGCCTTCAATGACGACACAGAATATCATCAATGGTGTTTTGGTTCCCGGTGGCCAGAGTAGCGCCGCGCAGCCGGAGTGGAAACTGAATGTGCCGATCGGTAACGGTACTTTCGGGGCGGTGTTTTTGGAACAGGTGGAGGTGAACCGCCATGGAGCGACAGAATTTGAATTATGGGCTGTCAAGAGAATCCCGAAAGGCGTTCAAAGTTTCCCTGCCGATCGATATATGGAGGAGATTTCGCTTTTAGGGGCACTAAAGCAGGTTTGTGAATGGAAACCCTATCGAAAGCTTTGGTTGGGGGACCAGGAGCCTTTAAGACCGTATTTCTGACATCCTGCAGAACGAACTATTTGTCAAGTTTATCAAAACTACCGAGGACAACCATCATGTCTACATCGCAATGGAATTCCTACCGCTAGGGGATATGTCAAGGAGCTTCGCAGATGGTTACAGATGGGGCGAAGATGATGTGCACGCTGTAATCGAGCAGCTGATAATGGGGGTAGCAATAATGCACAAGGAGAGAATTGCCCATCGCGATCTCAAACCGGAGGTCTGTTTCCCTGCAAGACAGTGTTCAGCCCCTTGTTTCATCCAGCTAGCAACGTCAATACCGTATACTAACTACCCCTACAACCTAGAACGTATTTCTCTGGCTACCAGACCAAGACCAACCGATCCTCCGTGTGAAAATTGGCGATTTCGGTACCTCAAAACGGATCCCTGTCAACAACAACCAGACATTCCTCAATACGACCGCAGGAACATGCTCGTACATGGCCCCAGAGATCGATGGGGACGACGGACAAGCGAATTACTCACGGAAAGTCGACGTGTGGTCGTTGGGCTGTATTCTGTTCAGAGCGGTGACCGGAAGACTCCCTTTCAAGAGTAGACAAGATGTCTGGCGGTACTCCTACGGGAACAAATTCCCACCGGCTGGCGTTGAGAACATAGGTCTCAGCCAAGACGCTATCGGCTTCTTGGCCGCAGTTTTGCAACCAGGGCCGAAGAGCCGACCGACGGCCGAGGAGTGCTTGAGGCTACCATGGATTACCAACAAGCCATCGTCACCTCATTTCCGCATCGGAGCTGATCTTCACAAGAGGTTACGGACCCTACAGACTGATAATCTAGGGAAACTAAATGCCAAAATCAATGGGGAAACGCCTGATTAAGGCCCGGGGATTGAGAGGGGGGGGGGTTGTGGGACATTGCATGAATCACTATTAGGATTGATAATCTGACTTTGGGATTAGGGCGAAGTTCTTGTCTTTATTTTCCTTTTTTTTGTATTTATTCCCAGATGATACCTCACCGTACACCTCACCGTGCTTCCCCAGTGTTTTTTTAGGGTGTTACGAAGACCAATTGATGAAGGTTTTTGGTTCGTTATTCTTGTGCCCTGAAAAGCGCTATTTTTTCTATCATACCATTCTCTTTCTTTTTAAAAACATTTTCTTTTTTTCCCCGCCCTCCCCCGCCCTCCCCTGCCCCCACAAATTCGCTGTTGTGCACTTGGGAGCTTCGGATTCCGCGAATAAAATTAGCACTGCACATATATTCTGCCGTTGTAATTTCTATCGTCCAGAATAGCCCTCGGTCCACCTTCTGATAGGGGAAGCTGGAAGAGGGGACGGTTTTGCAGGCAAACCCCTCCAGAGCTACGATCGTGGTCTCCAAGCCATAACTGCCCTACGATCTCGAGTCCCAATATCAGAGCAAGGGAACCAATTCATGCCTGCTCATGCCCAGAGACCACGGACAAATTTCCGAGGATTCATTCATGTGAACTCCAGCAGCGTGGCGTGGACCGCGTGGTGCTGGAAGATGTGGATTTGGAGTACCTATTAAGACAGCGATTTTGTATGGGAAAGATATGATACCACTGGTAACTGTAACCAGCACATTGCAAATACTAACCTCCACCTCAACACCGATCACCCTAGATATACGGGGTGTAGAAAACCCGGAAAAATTTACCTCCTGCTTCAGATCTGTGCGCACTCCACCCCACCCCTGCTTCCGGTGGAGAAATATTATACCGGCAAACGTCACTCCCACCCAACAGAGCCTCAATTACCTCACCAGGGGTTGGGCGAATACATATTGATATCAGCCTGGGTTATCAAGTTGCGCTGGTGGTGACACAACCACGCTGAGATAGCTGAGCCTTGTTCTTCGGGGGTGGAGAGGAGCGAAAAGGAGATCCACTTCTTTCTACGATTGAAGTGCCGTTTCGGCGATGGGGTATGCTCTCAGCCTTGCTGGCTCCTTTTTTGAGAGGCAAAACAAAAGGAGAGGCCAATGGTAGGAAGGCTGTGCGAAGTCAGCTAGGGTGCCGGGCGATGTGGGGTTTCGAGAGAATTGGTTTTAGAATGGGCTAGCAGGACTTCCTTCCCTTTTTTCTTTTTGCTGCGCTAGGCTGTCTTATGTGCGGGCTCTCCGCGAGGCCAGTGGCCGAGTGCCATCCTCACCCATGTTTGCCAAGAGTCCTCGCCAAATATTCGACTCGAGGCATGCTTGGTAAAGATGTGTGAGCGCTAATCGGGGCTTTCGGAATTCGCTACAAGATTATAGGCGGGGATCACCGCATTGCTCTACGATGGGCCCAGTTTTGACAACGTTAACTAAATTGGGGATTCAGGTTGTTGGGAAACATCCAGATGGCTCGGGCTATGCCATGTTAGGAAAGCGCTGGTCTATCTCAGGAGCTTTTGTCTCTCACTGGGGGATGGCTAATTGCAAGATTTCCTATGGTGTCATGGAGTGAAAAATGAGAAGTGGTCACTCGGCTGCCGGACTGACCAAATGTCGGGAATAAATTTCTCGAGTGAGTGTTTGTGATTTATGAAGTGTGTTGCGCTAGCGGTGAGTAAGTTTGGTATGATAGATGAAAAATTTACCGGGTTAACTTATATCTCGCATTGTATGGTCTTCTCTTGACTTCCGAAACAATATCTGTTCTGAGGCTATCTTAGCAGGTAGCGGGCTGGCTAGCTAAAGTTACGGGATATCCAGAGGTTTGAGTTCGAACAGTGGTGGTAAGTCTCGTAGGCCTGTGTTTCGGACGCTAAAATCTGAGCTAAAATGGTGGCCCTTTGGGGGAGCATCTTGGAGGGTGGAGGTCGAGAGCCCTTGTTGCTTTCTGGGAATTATTAGAACTCCTGGTTACACTGGCTTGCTTTTGATCTTGGTGCGTTCGGGGGCTTCAAAAATAGGGGCTTTATATCTTCCGATGTCTAGGCCGCGCAACCTCGAGCCATTTCCGCACTCTGAATAGGATCGGTGCTAATTTTGTTAAAGCCACAGCATGTAGGATATGAGCGACGAGTGATTAGCTATGAATATCTATGGGGCTGATCCAGGACCATTGATATGTAGGCTGAGTCGGCTAGTGGGAGATACTATGCAGTGAGCGAGCATTTTACGAGCGCATCTGCAGATGTTCGTCATCTCTACCACAAACGCTTTGTGTCAATAGTAATTAAGTAACACTCAACTCCCTCTCGAGTACGTTCTCGAAGAAAATGCCAGACGCTTAAACCAGAGAAATCCTACCAGCGCCCGCCCTTAATGGTACCCTGGCTACCCAATACACCTGCTGAAAATATCTTCATCGAAAGATTGTACCGCAGTATATTCCAAGGCCAGTAGAAGTCATTCATTCTACGCTTCTCCGCAGAAACGAAGGACAACTACCATACCATATATCATCTGGAAAAACTCCAATGCTATTCTGTTCGGCGGAAAACCAAAATACTATCCCATCCTCCACGGCTTTAAAACCATCCCCTCTTCTCTTGATTCTCTAGAACATCAATCACAGCACTTGAAACATCCCCAAATCCAATATCTACCATCTACCGCCAAAATGCCGAGAGAAACCGGGCTCACAGGGGTATTTCCTCCTTGTTCACTGTTGTTATTTTGGTACTAAAATCCTGGTCTCTTAGATCCACGTCATAATCATTATACTGGCCTTATTGGCCGTTTCGATGATCGGGGTCACATTGCTGATATACAAGCACCGGGAGAGGAAGAGCCGGGAGTGGGCGTTGAGGAGGGGTCAATCGGGGGATTTGGAAAACCGTGGTAGCGGTGGTGGTGGCAGAAACAGTGGTGGGGGTGGAAGCGGGGGTCAGAATGGGAGTGGGGAGGATACTGGCGGTGATGGTGGGGAGGCAGCGGAGGAAAGCTGAGGAGATGGTGGACTGCTAGGAGCTGGAAAGTGATTTGCCGTGTGCTACGATAGATTGTCTCGTAGATCGTGGGAAGGGGTGTTGGATGGAACTTAGTGTGGGGCTGATTTGACCGAGGTGGAGAATACTTGGTTTATTAAATTTTGAATAGCAAAGGTGGCGGGAGCTATAGTTGATCTACCCGGCAGTGATTGGTCTTGGAGTTGGGGTGTTGGCCAATTCGGATAGTGGATATCGAGTGATTTAGTGGTCATTACCGCGTCTTTCTATTGAAGCCCACACGTTGGTTCTGCCTACATTCTCTCTCCTAGGGTCGACTGCGGCTAAGGCCTGGGCTTCAATATTATATTTTTACTATTTTCCTATCTGAACAGCTGTTCCCAAAATTCCCAAATCTCAAGACTCTGAGACCATGGTAGTTTTGCAGATGGAATTTGGCAGCGGATTGGAGCTTAGTAGATAGTGAATTAGAGAAGGTTAGCAAATAGGGAGAACATATTAAGCTAGGGTATACAAGTAGATATTGGAAATGCTATAGCTAGATGGTTGGAGTGTTCATGAAATACGTCAAACTCTACTAAGTCACCATGTCAAGGTGCTACCTTCTGATGATTGCGATCGTTTATGCAGCTGTCGATGTCGGTTATGCTTCACAAAATCCATGGCTCTATGGTTTATTCAGTTGACTTTCTTCTTGTCTTTTTCAACAATAGTTACCTCCCGCGAAAATACAAAGTGTGTAGCAAAAAAAGAAAAAAGAAAAAGAAAACTCCTAGGGGGGGATAAACGATACTGAAAAGGAGATAATAATTGGATTGTTCCGGTGTATCTAAAGTATCATCATGCATTTCCAAATGATTAAAGGGTTTTAGCTAATAAGAAGGAGATTTCTAGCATAATAGTATAAACAACAATCATGGAAGAAAATTTCTTGTTATACCCCTTGTCATATATTACTATGCTGACTTTATTAGCAGATCCCAGACCCTTTGGAGTTCGTAACACATAACCCCGCTGGTATCATCCGTCAAAAGACAGCAACAGCTCCAAAGATAGATGTGTTTGGTATTAATAAGGGTAAGAGATTATGTTACGATCCGCTACATAAGGAGTGAAGGAAAGACGGGTGGTACAACGAAAGGAGTAAGGCATGAGAGGAATGAGACAAATCGACAAAACTCTGTAAATTAGTCACCAGAAAGTCTTCTCCATTGGATCTCGAAGTGCGCCTAATTTCAAGTGCAATAAATGCGTCTATTGTTCAATGATGTCTGTATCGATGAGGCTGCCACCCCCCCAAGTTGCTGCCCGAGTCACGCAATGGTACGAGTAGATTCAAAGGCAATTATGGACTGGAATGGAGGAGCCTAACCTGATGGGCACGGGGAAGGAAAGTGGGGGGCGGATCGAGAAGGTTTATAGATAGAGAGTGTTGCGGGGGATAAATTGAGTAACGGTCAAACGGTCGAACTAGACTGGGACTCAATTAAAGGGTATCATACTAGGGAAAATCAGGAACTTCATTCGCTCGCCATCTTCTAAACTAACTAATCAAACATAAGTCTATATAAAAATAATAAAACTCTCCCAATCATTCTACCGTCTGCCACATCTATCGATCTCTCCTTCATGCATAATCCCATTTGCCTGCGTACCTCCGTACTATCAATAAAGGAAAGACATAACCAGGAACCCTTTCGTCTATCCTTCTGTCTATCCTTCTGTCTATCCTTCTGTCTATCCTTCTGTCTATCCTTCTATCTATCCTTCTGTCTATCCTTCCGTCTATCCTTCCTTCTATCCCTCCATCTATCCCTCCATCTATCCCCCCTTCTATCCTTCCGTCTATCTTTCCGTCTATCTTTCCTTCTATCCTTCCGTCTAGAACAAATGAAACCACTAAAACTATTATCCCATCTTCTCCCTCATCTATCCGCTTCCCATCAACTCTGACAGGGAGCAGAGAGAGAGAAAGCACTCCTGGACTGCGGATATATACGGAATTGGTAAAACAAAACTGAAATAATGAAACAGGGATGCGGGTGGGGATGAGGTAGTTGAAGAGGGGGGGCAAAGAGTACTAGAAATCCCGGGTGAATGATCCAACCCGGGGGTTTGGCAACCGTGGTGGCTTGTTAGTCAGCGTGGAGAGAAAATAAGTGTAGCAGGCATCTATTTTGTTTTGCCAGATTTGTTCACTCATCCGGGAGGAGTCGGGTTTTATCATCGGGTGTTAAAACCTAGGGGCCCTTGGGAAGGGGTTGAGACAGCTCGGACGGTTCGGGGGAGAAGAGTCTGTTGTAGGCTTGCGGCATATCAGTGAACTAAATCGGCCCATTCCGGTAACATCTTTGCAACAGTAAAATACCGATTCTGGGAAGCCCACTCGGCCGGTGTTCGGTCATGATTGTCAGGTTTGTAGGGATTGACCCCATTTCGTTCCAGTAGTGTCCTCACAATCCCCCCATGCCCACACCCGGCAGCCCAGGAGAGAAGTGTTCGGCTCTATATTCCTCCAGCCGTGTCAGGATGTTCCGTTGCAGTAACATTTCCAGCTCCAAGCACCCACCCTCCACAGCCCAGGAGATTAGTGTTCGGCCATTTTCGTCGGCTGTGTGAGGATTGACGTCGCCCCGTTCTAGCAGTATTCTCAAGATCTCCTGGTACCCAAGGGTGGCAGTCCAAGAGAGCGGTGTGCACCCATATCCATCAGCTGTGTCGGGGTTGAGGTCGTTCCGTTCTAGAGGCCTCACCATGATCCTCTCATGCCCACGCCGGGCAGCCCAGGAGATTGGGGTTTGGCTACGGTTGTCAGGTTTGTCAGGATCGATGTCGTCCTGTCCTAGCAGCATCCTTACCACCTCCCATTCTCAGCAGCCCAGGAGAGCGGTGTTCTGCCATCCATGGTGTCAGAAGTGTTGGGATTGGCCTCTCCCTGCTCCTCATATATCTTCACAACTTTTGAATGCGACCTCCTAGCGGCCCAGATGATTGCTGTTGCTCGGGGAATTAGCTACCTGCCCATCCCATTAAACTATCTCAAATCAAACAACTTCTATCTCCACGCATCTGCAATACTACAACGTGGACGATCTCGGGTCTTGAGAGAATGGAGCTGGTATGAAAGCTTTACTCACCGGCAGCTACCAATAGAAAAGCTAGTCAATCGAGGCTTTCGTACCCGATCAGATTGGGCTTCGGGTTTGCTTTCCGTCAAATGCCCATGATCAGGATTCAGGATGTATTCTCACAAGTTCTCAAGCCCATACAGTAGAGAGAACAAGGGGGGGAAGAAGAAAAAGCAATCAATTAAGGCCTTGTTCGTGCTCGTGCTGGTTGCCCTCCTTGTCGAGGGGGGTCTCCTTATTATCTTGGTTGGTGCTAAAAGGCCAGCAGTTTATACTTCTCTGAAGACCTCCCACAAACACCTCCGACGACAGTCACACAGTCTAACCCAATGAAATGCTGGCTACCACCACAATACACCCCTAATAGTATGGTAGCGATAAAATTACACCCCACTACCGTACGCAGCATGGCCAAGCCCTATAAATACAATGAAGTTATCTCATGATCAAGGTGCCCCAAAGACCAATTTCTTGCAACAAGGTCTGTTATAAAAAGGATATCCGTGCCGGAGGTTCTCAAATATTTCTTCTGTTACCTGGAGGGGGGTTTCCCGCGACCCGCCTTCCTACATCCAGCTATGAGCCTTACCTCTCTCAGTCAGAGGGTCGCTCTGAGCCCCGCGACAAGAAGCGTGGTTGGCAAGAGCAGGGTTAGAAGGACAGTGAGTAGGCGAAATGCCTTTGAGGTTAAACAAGCCTCGGAAATGATTGGCGGTGCTCAGTGCAGTGAACCAGACAGACAATAGGCAGGGTTGAAGCTTGGGCAAAGCTAAGCATCTAAAAACGGGGGCTCTAGTACGCGCTTTTAGAGGGACTTCTCGATGGTGACAAGCCCGGGGGGGCACCATTGGTTCTATCCCAGGGATATTCCCAACACCCAAGTTGGTGGATTATTCTTGGGCTGCCGGGGAATGGCATAACTCGCCCACGTGCGACGGACGTTCCGAAGGCGACACCCGCATTAGAGGGTGCATGCCGAGTTTTGAATCCGCTACCCCGGGTGGCTAAATTTCATAGGTCTCGTCCGGGACAGCTGGATATCTCGAACAACAATAGACTCGGGGGGTGCCTGTTGCTATTCTCGGGATTGGCTTTGTCTCGGTAAATATCCTTATGAGGTACCGACTCCTCTTGTGTGCCCACTTAGTACTATAGCCACTCATGGACCACGGTCTTCGTCCTCATTTTTAGAAGGGATTGACAGGTTGAGCGACTATCAATTGCGATTGGGCCCTGGGCTCACCTCCGAGTGCAGTGCTTGCATTTCCGGCCCTATCTTCGTTCCTCTTTCTGGTATAGTTTTTCTAGCGGTTATGATGGCATCGGCCCCAGCTCCCAGACAGGAACCTGTAGCGAATCTCCCGGGATATGATAAAATCTCAGACAATCCTTTTTCCCGTTCGTCTAGAAAAATTCTATGATAATTTTCAGGTATCAGCAGCGGGGTATCTTATTCTGTCCCAATGACCTTGGTGCATCAACAATCCGGCCACGCCGTATGATAGATACCACCCACCATATACAGAGTGATGCAACTTCATAATACTCCCCAAGTTCCAGGTAGGCGCGGCACAGCAGATCATATCTTCTAATGGGGACCTGATTGTAGGAAAGGATTGGTTAAACCAGGATTGAGATGCTACTTGTGATCAGTAGAGAATATCGTGACAGAAATATAAACACACCGCAACTCAGTATCCGTCACTTGCCACATAGGGGTAGAGGGTAGGCTCCTAGGTGCTTCACATCAGGGTGGAGTCAACCATGGGCCTGTAGAAATCGGAGGAAGGTGGTGGGGAAGCTGTTTAAGAAGTTTTCCTTTTCCGTGACAGAGCGTATGATAAACTCTCCTGTTACATCGGGTGGTTTCCCCCCCACCAGGTGGTCTTCCAGGCCATGCCTCAGGTGTGCCTGTCTGGATTTCCCCGCATTTAGTACTCATTAATCTCTAGTCTTTAGAAGGAAAATATAAAACGGATGGCAAGCTTCTAATCACTTTCCTAAGGAAACCAGATACCCCGGTGTTATTATCTCCATGTAAGCTCATAGATAAAACTGAATCTCCAGTGAAAAGGGGGATTCCTCTTTACCTTTCCCTTTTTGTTTCTTGCCACCCATTCGCATATAGAACAGAATCTATCTCGCCGCTAAGTTTCTGAAGGGTGTTCTCAGCTCTTCAAATCATTGCTGGGCTTTCTTTTCTTTCGTTCGCCCTTCGTACAGTACACCTGCCTGTACTATAGATGCGATAATCCAATCAACTTCCGAGATTCGCAACCCCTCTCAATATATATAACCTTCAACTAGTCTCTTGTACCCTTTTTTTTTCTCGCGCTCTGCCCCGATCCCGCCCCGTCCACGAACGCCCGAATTTTACTAGTCGCGAAGGGTAGCTCCCAGAGCCGGGGGTATAGGCATATAGGTGAACCACCCTTCTTTATATAATAATATTATGATACCATCAAAATTAGTATTATAACAGGTCTTCCCCAATAACTTAGTGGCAAATATTCTCCGTACCCTACTCACTCAAGGATTATCTTAAGAAGTGAGAAATCCCTACAATTAAAGATTATATTGGTGATTATAATTATAAAGAAATAAACTTTTCGCAAGATTTTGGGTTTTCAGCGGAATGGAAAGCAACTTTGCCAATATTGATATCGATAGATGACAGATTTAGTACTGCAGTCCCTTTCCATTATCCATATGTTCTCAGGATAGTTTTGGAACTAATATGAAAGTCTCACATTTATAAGTGTGAGATTGGTTGCAGGAATCTAGTCCTCGCAAGTGGCAAAATCAGTCAGATAAACACTGATTGGTCAACCTAGTCATTCTTTTCACAGAAATGACAAGCAAGACAATGGATTATCCACGGATAGGACGAGCGATATCCTTTCCCTTCTTGTCTGACTGTCGGTTGGAGATATCCATGAATAAAAACTTCAATCCTGGTGGTCGGTTTCCCCGTGGGGTTCGGTTACCCCATAAATTATGTTATCATACCTGGTCCCTGGCCACCAATTCACATGCCCCCCCCCTCGGCCGGACGAGTGACAATAGTACGATCGGATAAACTCTCAGCCGGGAAAACTATTACCACAGTATTTTTGTCAGGATGGGCATTTGTTGGGGTCCGGGCAAGGGGTGACACCACAGTATCATACTTTCTGGTCCTCATGATTTGTGAAGGAAGCCCTATCGCACTTTCATCTCATATTTCTCTTTCTCACTCTTGCGTAAACTAGATTATTATATTGTCTCATCTACTGACTACAGTGCAGGCCGGCGTTGGCACGGCTGAACGGAAACCTTCACTGGTGGGCGCTCATGGGAAAGAAAGAACAAGACAGGGCTATTCCTTTGCATGGCCGATGCAGAGTGTGCCGTGGGTTGACTTGGTCGTGATACCGGTATGACAAGCCTTCCCTGAAAAGTGGAGAGATTCGAACTTCCCCAGGAGGAGCCCTGAAAATCCTCCCGCTGTCCGCCTCGCACAGATCTGACACCCTGGAAGAGTGACAAACGACTCGCAGTGCGCGGCGAAGCCTCACCTTAGGCATTGCACGCTTCTTGCTTACATGTTTAATCTTCATCCTATCAAAGGGCCACGGTGCGAGGCTCTTCTTCCCTTCCCATCTTTTCTTCTTCAAAAATCCGCCCGGCTCTGGCTGAGCTGAGTGCCTTGCTCTTGCTCTTCACGTCCATAGGAGGGAAAAATTAAAAGTTGAGACCACTTCTCAGGAACCGATGAGGCTCTTTTTGTATTTTCTTTTCTTTTCGTTTCCTCCCAAGCAGGGCCGAATCATGTTAAGCATGGACGAAGAGGTAAACGGGGGAGGAAAAAGGGGAGGGGAAAGAAGAGTGTGGGGGGGAAACATGGTTACGTAATTACTCACTTGCCGTTCTAAGCGATAGCTTATCAACAGTCGAAGGAGGGAGGAGAGGAAGAAGGGAAGGAAGGAAGCTGACTCACTATTGGATGGTTGGAGGTTGGAAACGTGGACTAGAGCGGCTTGGTTGGTTGGGTGGTATTGTGCAAAGTGCTTTGAACCGGACCCCCGTCCCCAATAGTATTGTGCTTCTGGGTACGAGCTGGGTGATCTGGCTAAAATTACGGAGAAAGTATTGTTCTGCTCTTGTTTCATCACGCGCTTCGCATTCCTGGAGGGACGGCAAGGATTTGGCCGGGGTGAATGGTAGCGTACAAGTAGTTATGGGGGAAGAATCCCCACCCTGCAGGCTAGGAGCTCAATTAGTATGAATTGTGTAGAGATAAATGTCGCATCATTGCATTATAGAGGCACTGTAGGGTACTGTAAAATACCGGTATAGTTTAAAACAAAAACTGGGAACACCGTAGCTAACTAGCTAGCTCCGCCAAAGCAGTTTATAAAATCTTCCTCCAGATGGTAGGTGAATGGCTTAACTTTATTCCAGGCGTTCAGCCTATGGGGCCTAGAAAGCGCTTTAGCTGTGTCAAATTTCTAGTATAGCACAAACATATTTCTTTGGGGTGGGAATAAGTGCTGACCTAACGAAGGGTCGCAAAAATTCCCAAGATTTCTCGTACAGTATGCGCATAGGATGCTTTTGCTCGCGCTGTGGTCTCTCAAAATGGAAATGGTGAATACTCCCCTTGTCATCCTAGTTCTTTGGGCAAAGTTAGGTTACTGTATAGTGCAAGTAGTGACCATCCTTACCAACATACACCAGTTGGACTGTGTTGGAACCAGTGTCCAGTGAGAGTCTAATCCAGGGAGTAGAATCTCACGAGCGGTTGGTGGGAGGGTATGATACCCGGTCATTGGTAGCGCATACTATTCTACCTACTGTTCATAATTTATCAAACTTTAAGTTACTCGTGGGTGGTGTCAAGCCACGGTTGGGCTACCCTACTCAATGCTTGGTATGGGGGGTGATTGTTAGCGACTTGGATATGTGCCTATACTCGTAGAGAGGGGGTGAAGTGGGAATACGATTTCGAAGAGGCTGTGCTCGTGTAATGTCAGGTATGATATCAAGCATCCGCCGGGAGATGGAAATTATAAGAACCAACTCCGGGGGGCATCCATGTGTTAACCTGAAGCTAGTATTCTCCAAAGGAAGGTAATTTAACCGTTTGGCGCATTCCTCGTACTAGTAGTAGAAAAATCCACCCCTAGTACCGGTACGGTATAGCTGCATCGGTAAAGTCCTCATGCTCTTCCTCCTATCCCGGGACCAATAACTCTTAACGAAACAGCAAGAGAACTTTTGGATAACTGTTTTCGAACATGCCTCTGTGACACTGTAAACCTCTACCACAATTCGTTCTGCTAAATAGTGGAAAGAGAGGGTTGGTGGAGCGCTTCCAACGGCCTGTAATGAGTGGGAGGGAAGGGAAACTTTGCGGAAGGGGCTGTACATCATGACTCCGGATGGCTGTATCAATAGTCGGAGTTGCGCCTTACAGTAGGTAGGTTGCCGGAGTCACAATATGTTCGTCCGCTCCATAGATTACGGTGATTCGGGCGTTATATTGCAATGTGGCTCTCGACCTAGCCCTCAACTGAGACCACCCATCGTACGGGTATCTCTATATGATAGAGGGTGTGCTTCTCCCCCTCCCACTTCCAGATGCATCTTTTAACCGCCAAGGCCCCGATAGACTCTTTGGTTCCTCTAGTTGACTCGCTCAACTCGAGTACCGCACTGTGCGGATATCATCCTATTCGCCCCGTGCTTGTAAGTCAAGTTACTCGAATACCTAATCGCACGGAGGGGTAAATTTAGGCCCTATAGTAAAGCTGGTGAGGGTGGGTGGGCAAGCAAGCAGTCGGCCAAGGAGGAGAAAGCATGACCCGCAAGGAAACCACCTTGTGCGATCAATATATTCCGCGGCGCACGGGGGCATAGTAGCCAGCGGGTGTCGGGCGTGAGGGAGCGGCAGGGAATCCCCCCCGCGAGAGACAAGAAGCGAGTTGTAGTATCGGTAGATCCATGGTGCGCAGTGTAAAAACATTCAGTTTACCTTCCTATACAAGTACAATAAATTTCCCCCATGTTAGTCTAATAAAATGGTAATACGGTAGAGCGCGGGCTCAAGTGCCAAGGGAGATGTTTTAACACAATACAGGGATTATTTTGTGGGCTAACCTGGATCAGATGCTCAATGACCTTCTACCGGGTATGATACGGTTCAAGGGAAGGAACCCATTAACCGAAACGGATAGGGATGTATCATAATCTCCTGGTTAACCTCAAGTAACTGTTGCATAACTCTCTTGGCGGACCTTTTGCTGTCTGATATCGTACAATCCTTGTGCAGCATAATCTGATTGATCCTTTTCAGTGGCTGTCTTTCTTTTATTTCTTTTTTCTATCTTTTCTTTTTTTATTATCTTTGAACGCTACCACAAAACCCGACTTAGAGACGGTATGATACTCTTACGCTCGCCCCGGGTATTCTCCAATACCTATCTGAGCCAACACTGAGAAACCCCAACTCACGGTCGTCCGCTTATCCATCTCCATCCACCCACCCCATCAATCTGACACCCCACCCCCCCTCACCGACATACCAACCCACCCTTTACCACCCTCACCTCCACCACTTCCATCACCGCCTCCAATCTCCCTGCGACACACCAAATTCAAATCCAACAGTACCTTCATGGCCCAAAAACCCCGGGCCCCAAGAAAATGACCACAAAGTCCCTTTCCCCAACTTCCTCTACCACAACAACCGCAACCACCACGGGTACGGGCACAGCGACGAGTTCCGGAGTCCACAAGCGTAGGAGAAAGAACGCGAACGACGATGGATCTCATATTCCGCCCGCTGGTTTAGATTCTCCGCCACCAGCGGCGGGGGTACCGGCGCAAATGGTGAAGCCGATTCCGGCGACAGCGGCCGTGACGACTTCGGGATCTTCGTCCTTTCGGAATGTGTCTGCCTGCAATCGGTGTCGGTTGAGGAAGAACAGGTGTGATCAGAGGTTGCCAGCTTGCTTGAGCTGCGAGAAAGCTAATGTAAAGTGTGTGGGGTATGATCCGATTACTAAGAGGGAAATCCCGAGGAGGTTTGTTTTGGCTCCCTTTTTTTTCCCCTCCCGTCATTTCCTGTGTTCTTTCCTCCTGAAAAAAATATCACTTTCAACCTCTCGGTGAGTTCTCTCGTGGAGTGGATTTTGACGGTCGGGTGGGTTATAGTTACGTCCATTACCTGGAGACCAGGCTGGCTTATCTCGAGTCGCTGCTGGCGAACAACAACATTCCCTTCCCACCTGCTGAATCTTTTCCGGACTTGGCTCCACCGCCCCCACCCCCCTCTCAAACCCCCACGACAGCGTCATTCCCACCACCGCCCATAGCCACAGCAAATTCGGCTGCCCAACTGGGTCCATCCCCGCAGCAATTGCTCACCCCGATCGATCCGGCACTCACTGCAGATGAACCCGTGCAGGGAGGACTTGAAATCAAGCGCGAGCCCGTCACCACTGGTCGAGAAAATACAGAGGAGAAGAAACTGGATAATCTCGTGTCTGACATTGGTCTCGTCTCTTTTGCTGGTGCGAGTGACCCTAGGTATCTAGGTTCCGCTTCAGGAATCTCCTTTGCGAGGGTAGTGTTTGCGGCTGTAAAGAGCAGCGCCTCCGGGGCAAATGGCGATCAGAATGGGGCAGGTGGCGAGGGTGGGTCATCGGGGCCTAGGCGATTCCGGCCGAGGATTGGGTCAAGCACAAGGATCAAGGGCGCTCGAGGGCTAGGGATCGGGGGGCCAAAGGAGGAATTGGTACCAGATGATGACGAAGATACACAGATGGGCGGCTCATTTTTTGGGTTGCATACTAAACCATCCATCATCCCTGCGCCTTTTCCGACTAGGACATTAGCGGAGAGGCTTGTAAATCTTTATTTCGAGTATGCAAACCCACAAATACCCATTCTCCACAGGGGAGAATTCGCTGGTGTTATTGATAAGATTTACGGAAGTGAAGAGGAGGTGGACGTCACAGCCAATGGTGTTAACGGGAGCGCGCTCGGCGGGACTCATAAAGAAAAGTACCTACTAAACATTGTGTGTGCTATCGGCGCAGGAATATTCTTGACAGGGTCGGATGACGGGGATGACCAGGGCCATGATCATCACGAGGCGGCAGGAAAGAGCCACGGCGGATCACCAAAGATCAAGACCGAAGGGGGGAGGAAACCCAGAAGAAGTTTCAAACAATTCGAACCGGAATCCTATCACGCTACAGCAATGGTGCATCTAGAAGCCTTCTTGAGCCAGAGTAAGGGCGGCCTTGAGGAACTCCAAGCTGTCCTCTTACTTGCCGGGTATGCTTTGCTTAGGCCGGTTTCACCGGGGTTGTGGTATATAGTTGGTGTCGCCGTGAGACTGGCTGTGGATCTGGGGCTGCACTACGAGGACGCGGAGGCAATAGCAGCAAAAAGCGCAAAAAAGGACGGCAAGAAAGGGAAGCGGCAGTGGTCTAGAGAATTAAGAAGGCGTCTTTGGTGGTGTGTTTATAGCCTCGATAGGCTGGTCAGCACCTGTGTTGGCCGGCCATTTGGAATATCAGACGAAGTCGTCAGTACACAGGTGGGCGGTTCTAGTATCCCTTCCTTGAATTTATTGCCCGATGGAGAAAGGAAGATGCCGTTGTCTTGTTTCTGTGTTGATGTGCCAACATGGGGATTTCTTGCGCTTAGTTTCCGTCACTCCTGGACGATCAGTACATCCATCCGACGGCTGGAATAACCCCCCCCCCTCCGGGGAAGGAACTGCCTTCTTACAAGACAATCTCTCACCACTACTTCCGCCTCCGCCTGCTTCAGTCCGAGATATTGCAAGTTTTGCAACAACAGTCGCACTCTCTTGCTTTCACCAGCACGTCCGGCAACCCTTGCGCTGACCCTCCGGTGCCAAAGCGTTCAAGGGGCGATATTTATCCTCCTCACCATCCTTACCATTTGCAAACCCCCTTCCTCCGCAATTTTGAGACGGTACAGTGCTGGCATAAAGACGTGGATCGCCGTCTGAAAGAATGGATCGATACAGCCCCACAATCTAGAGAGCAGACTGGTGTCTCGTTCTCCCTCGAGTTCTTACAGCTAAACTATTGGCAGGCTAAGATAATGCTCTATCGGCCGTGCCTTTCTGTTCCGGTTCTGTTCACGGGGGAGCTAGGGCCCAATGGAAATTCTTCTCGAGGAAGGGCAGCCGAGCGAGGATTTGGAGGAAGAAAGGTCAGTGCGGAAGAGGAAGAGAGAGTTTATATGACTGTCGCAGAGGCGGGAAGTAAAGTCCTCAGGTTATATAGACAACTCCACCGGGTCCACCAAGTGAACTATACGTTCCTCGCTACCCACCACTTATTCATGGCCGGTGATTACCACCTACAACCTCGCTTTCCCATCTTTGGCTTGACGCTGACACTTTTGATTAGGGATCTCGTTCCTTTACTCAATCTGGCACTCTCCATTGGTTCGCTCACGCCTGGCCATGGATGAAGTAGATTTTACGATATTGGCTGCTACCTCCGTCCTCGGAGATTTGGTGGACAAATGCCCCCCTGCTGAGGCTTGTCGCGACGCATTCGAGCGTATGTCACGCGCAACTGTTCAAATGTGCCTAGCAGGTGGCCGGGGGCCAATGAGCAAAATTGCACCTTCGGGTACATTTGCGCAAAGTTCTGGAGTTGCTGGGGCAACAGGAATGAGCCGCGGAGGGATGGCACAGGCAACGCGGCACCCAGCGACAGTAAAGGAGGAGGACGATGAGGACGATGAGGACGACGATGAAGAAGGGGGGATAGAAGAAGTTGCGCCGGGCTTCACCAAGGACTTTGAGAGCATGACGAGAACGTTCGCCGGATCCCGACAGAACGATGACTATGAGCCCATGTCAGCGACAACCCCTCCCCTCACGACACAAGAACAGCAGGAAGAGGATCAACTAGTGCGAGAGCTAAAACAACAGGAACAACACCAGCAAGAGCAGCGACAGCAGCAACGACAGCAGCAGCAGCAGCAGCAAGCAGAGCAGCGTAAACGCCAACCCCACTTTGACGAAGACTTTCGCGAACTTTTCACCCCTGCCGCAGGAGGGGGGAGCAACACTGTCCCAAGCCTACGTTTCAATCAACAGCAGCTCCACCCTAGCAATCCCCATCATCCCCACCCTGTATCAACCCCATCTCCACAATACGCCTTATCACCATCCCACAACTTTGCACCGCATCACCCACTCACGTTCTCTTCTCCAACACACACGCACAACCAGCTTCCGCTCTCCCTACAACAGCACTTCCAATCTCCATCCATGGATCAGGACGGAATGAGTATCGACCCGCAGCTTGCACAACCGGTAGATTGGGGTAACCTGGATATGTCGGCGTTTGGTCTTGGTAGTTTGGACTGGGAGGGCGATGCTTGGAGCGATAGCGGAAGTACTGGCGGCGTAGCGGGGAGCGGGAACGCTGCAGGACAAGGAATGGATCTTTTTGATGGATTCTTTTTCGGTCCTGGTGGGGCGTGAATCGGCCCATCAGAGGATTCTTCCGCACCATTTTTCTTATTTCCCTCTTCCGTTTTGTGTGAAAGAGTACGGCGCCAATCAAACGGGATCGGATCGGAACTAGTTTTGTGTATTATTACGGAGCGTTCTCTCTTTGGTTTCCTTGACAATATCATTCCTTCTCTCGACAATTGTTTGTCCTCATTAGTGTATTGTGTTGGGGCATATAGGACTTGTTCTCATTTTTTTCATTTCATTTTTCGTCCGTCTGGTCTGCTGTTATATCCCCTTTCCCCTCTATATTACGTTGTTTCCCCTGTCAACAGTCCTGCCCAGTTTATACCAGATTATACCAACCAGGGTTTTTTTCTTCTTCCTCTAAAACAAAAAAAGAAAGGTGGTTCGGTGGGTGGGTACTTGTCTGTTTTCGTCTTCGCCTCTTGGCCATTTTTGTGGTGGGTTGGGTGGATATTCTGTAGGTAACTATCCGTCTGTTTTTTTTTTTTTCTTTCAATGGGAGTTAGTTAGGGTGGTCTGTTGGCAGCACGAGTATGGCGGACGACTATGGGCTCTGGTGCGAAGTCTAGTGTAGTGAAAATTGAGGAATTAACGCGATGCCATCAATCATTTTGAGTGAGGGACGGGGATGCGGAACTTTGGGGGGAGAGAAACGTAGTGGAAGATTTTGTAATGTCTGTTATGGTGTTTTTGATTTCTTCGTTCTGATTCGGAGTGAGGAGGTGCTCTTTCTCAATGTTCGTGTAGGATCTGGGGTGTGCCGGTTGGGCTGCTGGGTGGGGGTATGTAGGGTATTGTATTGTGCGGTTAGTTCTTGGAGGGGGTTCGCTGTTATGGGTGATGATTGGGTGGGTATGGGGAGGGAAGGGGGGGGGCATGGTACTACTTGTACAGAACCAGTATGATACTGTCCTGGCTAAGCACTTAGGAAAGCGCGGAATACACAGGTATCAAACCGTGACCTGATTGTAAAGGGGAAAGAGCCTTGACAATACGGTTAGTATAACAATGGAGGTGTATTATTTTTGCTCGTTTGTAAGAGTGTGAGTGAGGGGAGTATACAGTAGGTCACAGATACAATATTCGGAAGGGGAAGTGAGGGAGGGGAGTGAGGAAGTGAAAACAAAAACAAAAAAAATGTAAAACTGAAGAATGGAAGGTATAAGAGGAATGGAAGCAATCATTCTGCTATAATGCTATTAGGGGGCTTCAACCTCAAGGAGGGAATCAACAGAAGCTAGGTATCGAAGAGAAGTTGTGAAATTGATCTGCTTCGAATACTACAGGTTGAAAGAACAAATGCTAGAAAAGGGTTATGCATGGGCTCGGAGGAGGAGCAAGTAAATAGAGAAAAACTCTTGGGAAGTCCAATGAGCCATCATCTCCATCGGCCAGTGTCAGAAACACTGCCACGATCAAGCCATTATTAGCAGTATTCTACAGTTTTCATTACCCCCAGACTTCCCTTCTGTTAGAATCCCCCCAGGCTGGGGGAAAGATTTGATCTGCTAGAGTATGAGTTGTGACATCGAACCAATAGCGCGAGGGCTCTTCAATAATTCGGGTTTCTGTTTTTCCTGGGCAATCGTTTGCTGTGTGGATATAGGATGAGAGGGGGAGTAATCAATTGAGTTGGCCTTGAACCCTGAAGTTAGGTTGAGGAGGGGATGAGTGATAGTTGGTGAAGAGAAATATAGTTGTTTCATGCGAGGAAAAGAAGAAAAAACTGTGAAAACGGAGAGTAAATTCCTATCCCCCCCCACCCCTTTTTTTAGTATATTAGGCCTAAGGAGACAAATTTTTAGCTTATCATGAGTGGAAACATACTCGTGCTTCTCAGCCAAGATTTGCCTTCTCCATTTGCAGTATCGTAGCGAGCTTCAGCAAGTTCTTTCCTGCCAACGTAATGGTGCATGACTAGGGTAACGACAATACAGGAGAGAAAGGCTTGAACGGCAATAATTCTCAATTTTGGGACCATTTTTGACTTCAGGGTCCGTGTTCGCAGCCTAATGCTGTGGTTGTTTTGGATTTGTTCGTCGTCACATTGCACACTCAAGTACGGTACAGTATGATACCAT
>Ga0307517_10001797_pt1 | contig 35313 bp, 37 predicted proteins | sample 23_EM_MG_FD_194515 | JGI IMG/M metagenome (GOLD analysis project Ga0307517, IMG submission 194515) | Populus trichocarpa ectomycorrhiza microbial communities from riparian zone in the Pacific Northwest, United States - 23_EM | ecosystem: Host-associated > Plants > Roots > Unclassified | place... | reverse complement strand
CTTCGCGAACCCAAAGGTCCATGATACCACCATCATTTACCAGGTCATCTTCAACCGACAGGATGAAGCAGGCATGGGGCTGAGGGCGCTCGTAAGCAGAGGTAGACTTGCTTAACACTTCGGTAACGGGGTCAACAAAATAATGTCCCTGGGGCTTCCCGGTGATGCCATACGAGGTATGCAGGCCGGTATTAAACCACTGCGGTGAATTTGGCGCTGCCAGTTGACCGACGATGGTATACACTATTTCGTCATAGAATACTTCGGCATCCTTTTTTGATGCGAAGTAGCCATAACGCATCCCCCAATCTTTCCAGCAATTAGCCATACGGTGGGCAACCTGCTTAATGCTTTTCTCGGAACCTGTCGTGCCATCCGGTTGGGGAACCATCGCCTTGCGGAAATATTTTTGTGCAAGGATATCGGTTGCTACCTGCGACCATGAAGCAGGAACTTCAACATCGTTCATTTCAAATACGGCATCACCCGAAGGATTACGTATCACGGATGAGCGCTTCTCGTACTTGAACAGGTCATACACGTTTTTTCCTTCTTTGCTGAAGTATCTGTCGACCTTCAGTCCTCCTTTGCCGCCGGAAGCGGTTGCTTTTTTTGAAATGTTTTTGCCCATATCTGTGTATCTAATAAGTTATTATAGTGTTAAAAAATCCTTAGGGGTTTTTAATCAAATTTATTGTTCTGTATAATCCGATTCAATTTGGAGTTTTCCACACAGTGTGGGGTCGAAGCTGATTGTTATTATTGTGTCGCTATAAATACTTGATTTGTAGTTTATTGTAACTGTGGAAAACTAAAAAGTGAAAAAAAATAAAGAAATTTTCAGTTAATTTTGCTATGTTTTTCGGTTAATAGCTTAGCGAGGTGCTTTTTCTAATTTACGGTTTTTTTAGCAATGGTCAAAGATACGAATCAGCGCCTTTTTTTCTTTAATATTTAAGTAATAATTAAACCAACTGAACGTTTCGGAATCTTATATACAAGTACCAAAAACTACGGAAATGAGGAAGATGATTGAAATTTATTGGGACTATTACTTTGTCAACCTTGACAAGTTATTCCTGAAGGTTTGTGAGGCTGAGGTTTATTAAGAGTTACAAGGTTGTAAAGTTGAAAGGTTGGAATGTTGCTGTTTTCGACCAATGACCTGGCAACCTTAACTTATTCTATGCTATTTTAGTTGCAGGGTGATAGATTTATTTTCGATATCAAGGTCAACCCAATCGATCGACTCATCACTTGGTAAGCATTTAATTAAGTTATGTCCTTTCAGGCATTTTTCCCAGGATTTGTCTCCTAGTCTTATAGTCATTTTATAAATATCTTGGCCGCTGAATCCCGACCAGGCTCTGGTTGCGATTTCCCTCGTCTCCATGAAGTTTTTCGATAGAAACATCTCTGGCATCGGGCACTTCGACGCCATCGCACCAGACACATTCAAATTTATTAGCTCGTGGCGCATTCAGGAAGGCCCTGGTCAAATGATATTCCAGTTGTATACAGAAATTCAGACTAAATGATTTCTTAATGGTTTTATCAAAATTTATCATCCGTCATGAACAGCTAAACAACAAAAAATCCCGGATCATCCGGGATTCAATATTATAGTTTAAGACTAACTTTTCAACTTTACAACATTCCAACCTTAGAACGGCATTACTCCACCACACTTACCTTAAGCATGTTGGTTTTGCCCTTTTTGGTAATCGGCACCGATGCTGTGTTAATGATCACATCGCCAACCTCAATCAGGTTCTCAGCTTTCAGTATATCATTTACATCGGCAATAGTTTGATCGGTACTTTCCAGTTTATCATAATAAAAGGCACGGACACCCCAAACCAGGCTTAAAGCTTTCAGCAGGTTCTTGTTTGATGTGAATATGTAGGTACCAGCTTTTGGTCTGTGGCTTGATATTTCAAATGCAGTATAACCGGATACCGTCATAGATACGATACCAACAGCATTGGTATGCTCAGCCAGGTAAACCGCTGATCCGCATAGTGCGTCGCTCAGGTAGTTGGCCGGGGCATGTGGTATGGCAGGTTCAAGCGTAGTATTAAAAGTATAGCCTAATTCCTCAACGTTACGTACGATCTTAGCCATCGTCTCGATAACGATTACCGGGAATTCACCTACTGAGGTCTCACCGCTTAACATTACTGCGTCGGCGCCATCCAATACAGAGTTGGCTACGTCGTTAACTTCTGCACGGGTAGGGCGTGGTGTAGTGATCATCGATTCCAGCATCTGGGTAGCAACTATAACCGGTTTTGATGCTTCGCGGCATTTGCGGATGATCATCTTTTGCAGCAACGGAACTTCTTCCAGCGGCATTTCAACGCCCAGGTCCCCACGGGCGACCATCACGCCATCAGTTGCAGCAACAATAGCATCTATATTATCTATTGCTTCAGGTTTCTCAACTTTGGCTATCACCCGGGCAGATTTTCCGCTGCGAGCAATAATGCGCTTTAACTCCACAATATCTTCACCGGTACGGACGAAAGAAAGACCGATCCATTCCACGTCATTTTGCAAAGCAAATTCAAGGTTTACCAGGTCCTCTTCCGTTAAGCTCGGGATGGATACCTTAGTATTTGGCAGGTTAACACCTTTACGCGATGTCAAAATACCGCCATGCACCACTTCACAAAGCACGGAGTCTTTCCTGTTAGTTTCGATCACACGCATTTGTATTTTTCCGTCATCCAATAAGATGATCTCATTCGGCCTTACATCCTGCGGAAAAGTTTCATACGTTATATAAATACGGTTATCATCGCCGATACACTCATGCGTAGTAATATGTATCTGTGAGCCGTTTACCAGGTGGATACCCCCATCTTTTACTAATCCGATACGGATCTTTGGGCCCTGTAAATCGGCAAGTATGCCTACGTTTACTTTATATTGTTCGTTAATTTCGCGAATTGTATCAATAGTTTTCTGGTGATCAGAGGCTTTTCCGTGCGAAAAATTGAGGCGGCATACATTTACACCAGCCTTTATCATCGATAATAGAATGTCCTTATTGGTTGATGCCGGACCCATTGTGGCAACAATTTTAGTACGGTTGTAAGATAATTTCATATTTATCAGGTTTAAACTGGCTATTTCTTATGGTAAAAAATTAGTGTATTTGATACACTTCTTAAAATCGGCGCTAAAATAAAAGATTTTCTCTTGATTTAATCTTTTTTGGATCAATCTTTACGGCTGCCACTATTTCGGGTATCCGGTTAAGTGCAGTAATCATCTTTTCCAGGTCGTCATCATCGATATAATTCCTGATCATCAAAAAATAATCTGCTTTGCGCATTTCGGGCACAAGGTAACCATCCGATCCTTTATTACCTATAAAATAAAAATCCGTCTCGCTCGCTTCCCAATGATATTTAAAAAGGGAAAAATAAACCGGCCCCGATCCCTGCAGAATGTCCACTTCAAGGTCGGCGCTCCTGGTAAAACCGAAGTTTAAATGCTTGTTTATATGATGGCAAATACGGTAATCTTTCAGTGATGTGGTGATAGCAATCAACACAAAATCAAGATCGATCTCAAACTTTAAAGTTTTCCTGTTCAAAATCACTACTTTTGCCCGGTCAAAAATACAAATTGAAACCCTAGGAGTAAAATTTTGTTACTGTGTAATGCCAAAAGTTTTTAGATTTGATATTTGATAGATTTTATTTTTCTTTGCACTGAATTTTTATTAATCATTAAACCATTAAAAATATGTCTGATATCGCTTCAAGAGTAAAAGCTATTATCGTAGAAAAATTAGGTGTTGACGAAAGTGAAGTAACACCTGAAGCTAGCTTCACCAACGATCTTGGTGCTGACTCGTTAGACACCGTGGAATTAATCATGGAGTTTGAAAAAGAATTTAACGTGGCTATTCCTGACGATCAGGCTGAAACTATAGGTACTGTAGGTCAGGCTATCGCTTACCTCGAAAAAAACGTTAAATAAGCTCCCTAATCTTATTAAATGGAGTTTAAAAGAGTTGTAGTAACCGGGCTTGGAGCACTTACTCCAATTGGCAACAGCGTTCCTGAATATTGGGAATCTTTGATCAATGGAGTGAGTGGCGCAGCCTTGATTAAAAGTTTTGATACTACAAATTTCAAAACAAAGTTTGCATGTGAAGTAAAGAATTTTGATGCCGACGCATTCCTTGGCCGCAAAGACGCTCGCAAACTTGACCCCTTTGTTCAATATGCTTTATTCTCAACCGAAGAAGCTGTAAAAGACGCAGGATTAGACTTTTCCAAACTTGATGTTAACCGTATCGGTGTGATATGGGGCTCGGGTATCGGCGGTTTAAAAACCTTTCTGGACGAAGTAGTTAACTTTGCCAAAGGTGATGGTACGCCGCGTTTTAACCCTTTCTTCATCCCTAAAATGATAGCAGATATAGCCCCGGGCCATATCTCTATCAAATATGGTTTAAGAGGACCAAACTTTACAACTGTTTCTGCTTGTGCATCATCGAACAACTCGCTTATAGATTCATTTAACTATATCCGCCTGGGTAAAGCTAACATGTTTATAACCGGTGGTTCAGAAGCAATTATTAATGAAGCAGGTATTGGTGGTTTCAATGCGATGCACGCTTTATCAACCCGTAATGATGATCCTGCTACAGCCTCGCGCCCGTTCGATCTGGACCGCGATGGTTTTGTTGCCGGCGAGGGTGCAGGAACCATCATACTGGAAGAATTGGAGCATGCCAAAGCACGCGGTGCCAAAATTTATGCAGAAATGATAGGCGGTGGCATGAGTGCCGATGCTTATCACATGACAGCTCCGCATCCCGAAGGGCTTGGTGCTGCGCTGGTAATGAAAGCTGCGCTGGAAGATGCAGGCTTAACCCCGGCTGACATTGATTATGTAAATGTTCACGGAACGTCGACACCAATTGGCGATCCGCAGGAAGTTAAAGCAATACAGGATACCTTTGGTGATCATATTTATAACATCAATATCAGCTCAACCAAATCCATGACCGGTCACCTGCTTGGTGCCGCGGGAGCAGTTGAGGCTATTGCTGCTATATTGGCCACCAAAAATGATATCATTCCGCCAACGATCAATCATTTTACTGATGATCCGGCTTTTGACCCTAAAATAAACTTTACGTTTAATACTGCCCAGAAGAGAGTAGTTAAGATAGCACAAAGCAATGGATTTGGATTTGGCGGTCATAACGCTTCAGTTATATTTAAAAAGTACGAAGATTAAATAGATTGAATGCCAATCACTCGGTTCTATAAGCTTTATTTATCACCTAACAGAAAATACGTAAAATCATTAAGGAATTTGCTCGGATTTGTTCCGGGCAATTTGTCTTTATACAGATTGGCCTTCAGGCATAAATCTGTAGCTCAGAACGTGAAGAAAGGTGTGAAAAATAGTAACGAACGCCTTGAGTTCCTGGGTGATGCGGTATTAGGCAGTGTTGTAGCTGAGGTGCTTTTTAAACTATACCCTTACGAGGATGAGGGCTTTCTGACAGAACTTCGGTCAAAGATCGTTAACCGGGGAAATCTTAACCAACTGGCCCGTAAACTGGGATTTGAACAATTGATTCAATATGATAACCGCATGGTTAATTCAACCCGCCAGGGTTCGTTATTAGGTGATGCATTTGAGGCCCTGATAGGTGCTATTTATTTGGATAAGGGATACGATTTCACTAAAAACTTTTTGATAAATCATATTATCAAATCGCATATCGATATCCATAAACTGGAGCAAACAGAAACTAATTTCAAGAGCAAGCTGATCGAATGGTGCCAGCGTCATGGTAAGGATATTACTTTTGAGCTGATAGAGAACCAGGACGGCGAGAGCAACAAGCTTTTTACCGTGCAGGCAAGCGTTGACGGCGAAATCATGGGCCAGGGAAAAGAGTTCAATAAAAAGAATGCTGAAAAACTGGCAGCTGAAAAGGCGTGTGAGGCGCTGGCAATTTAATTTCGAATTTTTCGCTTTGGTTTGCTTTTTCAAGGTGCTCAAGAAGGCCTTGCCGTTTCGGAATTTCGATTTCGGATTTAATTTTTTAATCCCCGATTAATCGAAAAAATCCCTTAATCGTGTCAATATAATTTCTGCAACTTATTTCCCGGTCTGTCCTTATTCTTCTGGTAATAGGCAAACTCTTTTTTGATGTATTGTATCAACTGGTAATCGTTCCATTCCTTCATATCTTCATAGGATGGCCTGTAGGCTACCATAAATTTATCAAGTTCATCATCCGGTAGCTTGGTGATGCTTTTTACAAGCTCTTTGGTATATCTTTTATCAACGGTACTGGCTTCCTGTTCATTCTTTGCATATGCTGCAAAGCGCCTGGCCTGGGCGGGTGTTTTGCCAAACAGATTATAAAAGGCAGTTATAGGCGAATTGATAAATTGCCAAACCGGAAGCGATTTGCCGTCATTAAAAATCCCCTGGCTGCGATATTCCTTCATCACTTCATTGAGTTCCTGTTTTTTGGATTGCTCTTTAATAGTTACCTGGTTCAGTTCTACAACCGGCTGCATATAAATAACTATGTCGCTGTTATTCAGTATCACTATTTTTTGAGGTGTGTAACCAATTTTTGTGATCAATAGGCTATCCCCAACGGATGCTTTAATACTGAAACCGCCCAACTCATCGCTCATCATCAAAACCTGGCTTTTCTGGTTAGTAACCAACGCTTGTGCCAGGCGGTCTTGTGAGCTTTTTTTGAAAATAATACCCCTGATATTTAAAACCTGCTGTGCATGGGCAAAGCTATGTATGCAGCAAAGCATTAAAACAGCGTATATTATTTTTTTGAAGAAGTGCATTCCTGCAAAATTAGACAATGTAAAACGCAAAAAATGTAAAAAGATGTTAAAGGAGTCCGAAAGTCCGCATAAGTCTGAAAGCTTTAACTTACGCACCTCCGGGCTTACCGACTTTCGGACTAAAAATCTATCTTTGCACATGATAAAATCAATGACAGGGTATGGCATTGCCACGTTTGATTCTGGCAGCACAAAATATACTGTTGAAATTAAATCCCTGAATAGCAAGTTCCTCGAACTTTCGCTTCGTATTCCAAAAGCTTTTTCTGAAAAAGAATTTCAATTGCGCAACGAGTGCAACAAGCAGATAGAACGCGGAAAGGTTAACCTGTCTATCAATGTTGAACAGGCTGACTCATCAGTTAAAGCTGCCGGTATCGATTCAGCGCTGCTCAAAAATTACTATGATCAGCTTAAAAGAGTTAGTGTTGAGCTGGGCGAACCTGGTGGTAACCTGCTTCAGCTGGCGCTCGGCTTACCCGAAGTCGTGAAGTATGATGAGGAGACGGTATCAGAAGAAGAGTGGAAGATAGTTGAAAAAACTTTTCAGCAAGCTTTAGCAGCTTTTCAGCAATTCAGGGGCGATGAAGGTAATGTGCTGGAGCAGGATGTAAAAATGCGTATCGGTATCATCCTGAAAAACCTGGAATTGGTAGAAATTGAGGAGCCCAAGCGAATTCCGGTGATCAGGGAAAGATTAAACCAGTTCCTGAATGAAGCCGTTGCCCGTGAGAGCATTGATCAGAACCGCTTTGAACAGGAGTTGATCTATTACATTGATAAGCTGGATATTACCGAGGAAAAGATTCGCCTGAAGAGTCATTGCGATTATTTTATCGAGACGTTGAAAAATGCCGACGCCAATGGTAAAAAACTTGGCTTCATATCGCAGGAGATCGGTCGTGAGATTAACACCTTAGGCTCTAAAGCCAATGATGCCAACATCCAGAAACTGGTAGTAGGCATGAAAGAGGAACTGGAAAAAATAAAAGAACAACTGCTAAATGTGTTATAATTAGTTGAAGTTGTTGTATAGATTGAAGTAGTTACATTCTGCCAACCTTTTATCCAATACAACTAATAGAACTAATACAACAAATACAACTAATGACCAAAGAAGGTAAACTCATCATATTCTCAGCGCCATCCGGGGCAGGTAAAACCACCATTGTACAACGTCTGCTCAAAAAAATACCTGAACTGGAATTTTCTATTTCTGCAACAACCCGTCCTGCACGCGGCGATGAAAAAGATGGTAAAGATTACTATTTTATAAGCAAGGAAGAGTTTCTGCACAAGATTGCTAAAAAACATTTTGTTGAGTTTGAGGAAGTATATTCAGGAACGTTCTACGGGACACTGCGCACCGAGATAGAGCGGATATGGGCAAAGGGTAAAACAGTGATCTTTGATATCGACGTTGAAGGTGGCCTGCACCTTAAACGTAAATATGGGAAAGCTGCACTGGCTATCTTTGTTCAGCCTCCCTCCTTAGAGGTATTAAAGGAACGTTTGGCTGGCCGCGGTACCGATAGCGAAGAAAAATTGCAGGAAAGATTCGCAAAAGCGGAAAAAGAATTGGATTATGCCCCGCAATTTGATATTATCCTTAAAAATCACGATCTTCAAACGGCATGCGTTGAGGCGGAGCAATTGGTGAGGGGTTTTCTTAGAAAATAAGTTCATAGTTGATGGTTCATAGTTCATAGGCCACAGTCCAATTCGGGATAAATAGGTTAAGTCTGATCAATCTTACTGTTGAACTAAATGCCACTGTATAATTAATGCTACGATCTATTAACTACTTACCATGAACTGAAAAATGAAGATAGGCTTGCTCTTCGGGTCGTTCAACCCTATACATATCGGGCATTTGATCATCGCCAATTACATGGCCAATCACACCACGCTTGATAAGGTTTGGCTGGTAGTATCACCACAAAATCCGCTGAAGAAATATGGCGACCTGATCAATACCTACGACCGCCTGGAGATGGCCAAACTGGCTACCGACAATTCAAGAAACATAGCTGTAAGCGATGCAGAACTGCGTTTGCCACAGCCATCTTATACCATTGATACTTTGACACATTTAAAGGAGAAACATCCTGAGCATGAGTTTGCCATCATTATGGGTTCTGACAACCTGGGCACACTGCATAAATGGAAAAATTATAAGCTCATTCTGCGCGACTACCGTATCTATGTTTACCCTAGGCCCGGTTATGAAAATGCCGAGTTCGCTTCGCATCCTTCGGTAACTATCACAATGACGCCCTTGATGGAGCTTTCAGCAACGTTTATTCGTAAATCGATCTCCGAAAAGAAGAACGTGCAGTACTTTGTTCCCGATCCGGTATTAGAGTTTATTGAGAGCAAAGGTTTATATCGTCACGGATAATTTATTTGTAACATTTGGAACTTTTGAAGAGTCTAAAGCGTAATAAATAACTAATTAGCTAATTAAAATTATGCAGCTCTCAAAAGACAACTTACAACACTTTGTGAACAACATGCCCGAGAAAATCGACGTTCTGGAACTTTTTGATAAGTTACTACTGATGGCTAAGATCGAACAATCTACTCAGCAGGAAAGATCGCATAATTTTCTTCACGAAGAAGCGCTGGAAAAAGAAATCGACCTTTGGGGATAGCCTTTGATTTACGATTTTAGAATTACGATGTTAGATTTATAACCAATTGTAATTCGTAAATCTAAAATACCATCACTATTTTTGCTCTGTGAGCGAAAGAACCATCCTTAAACTGCAACTGCCTACTGATCCATTGTGGGTAAAGAATGTTGTAGAAAGCAATATCCAGGAAATACTGACCGATCATGCCTTTTGCGAGCAGAAAGCCGCAAGCAACGCCATTACTCTTATCGTTCAAAACCCCAACCTGTCCGACCTGGTACAGGAAATGGCCGTATTGGTGCAGGAGGAAATGGATCATTTTAAGCGGGTACATGATATTATTTTGGAGCGCGGCTATATTTTGGGAAGGGAACGCAAGGATGATTATGTGAATGAACTTAGAAAATTCATTATCATAGGAGGTGGCAGATCAGCTCAATTAATTGATCGTTTGCTTTTTTCGGCTATGATAGAGGCCCGCAGTTGTGAGCGTTTTAAAGTAATGGCTGAACATATCAATGACCAGCAGTTATCGGAATTTTATCACGAGCTGATGATCAGCGAGGCTACACACTATAGCACATTTATCCGCCTGGCTAAGAAATATGCAGATGGTATTGACGTGGACAAACGCTGGAAAGAGTTCCTTGATTACGAGGCGCAAGTGATACAAAATTATGGGAAAAGTGAGACCATACACGGGTAATCATCTATACAAACACCCTAATTACCGATACATTTTCAAATAGTGCTTCGGAATGTGTTGATTTGCATATGCTTAAGTTCAGGACTTACCAGGTAATAATACATATAGCTGGCTGGCTGTTATTTATGGCTCTTCCGCTTCTGTTTATTAATGGCGGCGGTCGGAACGAGCATATATTAACACTATTAGGATCCCCTTATTACTGGCTTTTCTGTATTACATACATCGCCCTTTTTTATTTTAACAGTTATATATTAACACCCGTGCTATTTTTAAAAAAGAAGTATGTCCTTTATTACACGGTAATATTGATATTACTTGCGGGTATCTTCTTTTTAAAGCCCTATGATAGGCTGTTAAGGCATACTGGTGGATTCGGTAATTTCTCAATGCCACGCAACTCGCCGATGCGCGAAAATCTAACTGGGCGCTTTGTGCATCCACCGCCTCCTCCCCACGGCGAAAAAACTTATCCTGATACCAACCGATCAGGGGGGGCATATGGCAGACCAATGTCTCCCGATGACCGATCGCCGTATTTTATGCCAGGTCGGCATGGCCCGGCTTTCAGGACGCGTTTTTTTGATAGTATCAGCATTTTTGTCTTTTTAATGATCGTGGCAATCAGTACAGCAATCAAGATCATGCAGGAGTGGCAGATGACCGAGCAGCGTGCCATCAGGGCAGAGGCTGATAAAGCCAGCGCTGAATTATCATTCCTGAAAGCCCAGATCAACCCGCATTTTTTATTTAATACCCTAAATAATATTTACACACTGGCAGTAATGAAGGATGATAATGCGCCTGACAGTATCCTGAAATTATCCAACATTATGCGGTATGTGACCGATGATGCCATGGCGGACTTTGTAACCCTGCAAAGCGAGATCGACTGTATAAATGATTATATCGAACTTCAACGTTTGCGTTTGGGTGAAAAAACAAAGGTTGATTTAGATATTTCCGGTGATATCGAAAATAAAACGATACCGCCACTTATCCTGATGACCTTTGTGGAGAACGTATTTAAATATGGTATCAGTAAACACCACAAATCGGACATCATTATCAAACTAAAAGGAGACTATAACGGGATATCATTCTTTTGCCAGAATAGCATCTTTCCTGAAAAGGACGAAAAACGCAGAGTAGGTATCGGGCTGAAAAATACACAGCAGCGACTGGCACATGTGTATCCGGGTAAATATGTGCTGGATATTAATACAGATAACCAATTGTATACTGTTAAACTCATGCTGCAAACTTCATGAACAGGCTTAAATGTGTTGCAATTGATGATGAGCCCCTTGCCCTTAGATTAATAGCAAGGTATGTGCAGCAGTTCCCGGAGTTGCAGCTTGTACAGACTTTTGATGATGCCATATCGGGTGTTGAATACCTGAAACAGGGCACCACCGATTTGCTGTTTGTTGATATCAATATGCCCGATGTATCAGGTATTGAACTGGTGCGTTCATTGGAAAAAAGACCGCTTGTTATCTTTATCACAGCGTACAAAAATTTTGCTTTTGAGGGCTTTGAACTGGAGGCGCTGGACTATATATTGAAACCTATTGAAGCCGGCCGGTTTGCCAAGGCTGTTGAAAAAGCGATAGAATATTATAAATACAAGCATGTCGGTCCCGAAGAAAAGAGTGATAACAGCCTGTTTGTTTATTCAGAGTACAGGATGATAAAGATCAACCTGGATGATATCGAATACATCGAAAGTATGGAGGATTATATTAAGATCCATGTGCTTAATGATAAAACCATACTTACCCTTATGCCTTTAAAAAAGGTGCTGGAGAAATTGCCTTCCGATAAATTTCAGCGCATACACCGCAGCTTTGTTGTGGCAGTAGATAAAATAAAATCTATCCATAATCGTAAGGTGCAGATGTCTGCTACCGAACTCCCCGTAAGTGAAAGCTATATGGATTTTGTCCGTAAGTGGATGAAATTTAAGTGAAAATTTCCTTTCCATCGACACAAATCAACTGTTTACCGACACAAAATTCCAGGAATAGGAGGTAACTGTAATTTTATATCAGTTAATGATGACATCGGTAATTGGTATTAAAGACATCATGACGCAGCAACAATAATTTAGACCCCCCTTTTTCATAACTGTGTTTTAATTAGCGTTTGCATAGCAATATGCAGGCGCTTTTTTATCGTTGAGGGATAACGCCGGCCACATTTTGCAGGTAATTATCAAGAATACCAAGATCCACCACATCATTCATATAGCCGATGTACATATCGGGCCTTACTATAATGGCCATCTGCTTATGAGGATCAGCTTCAAATGCATCAAATACATCTACATTTTTACCGGACGGAGGTAAATAAAAGAAATTGAGTATACCCGGGTATTTATTGGTGATCCATTTAGCTGTAGCAAATAAGAACATTTCATCAAACTTACCTAAAACGATGAGTGTGAACCCCGGTTTACTGCACCATTCATGCAAATCGGTTTCTATTTCTTTTTTTTCATCATAAACCTTCAGATAAGGTACCCGGTCGCCTGCTTTAATTTTAGTGCTTTTGCTTAGATGCAGGTTGATGCTGCCGTCGCGATAAGATATACCGGTTTGTGAAACGGTTTTAAAAAAGAAAGCTGTCGATTTTTTATTTTTCCATATAAAATTTAAGACCCTGAACCACACCCATCTTTTTATCAGCGTGGCAAACCAACTGGCAGACATGATGAAATTGAACGCCCTATCTGTGCTGTTCAATAGTCTTTTTGCTACAGGCATGCGCTCAGCCGGATAACTATCCAGGATATCGGGTTTAATTTGCCCATTGACAACCCCGGCCAGTTTCCATGCCAGGTTATATGCATCCTGTAACCCGGTATTCATGCCCTGACCGCCAACAGGAGAATGGATATGGGCAGCATCACCGATCAGGAAACAACGTTGTTCACGAAATCTTTCGGCCATGCGATGATGCAGTTTGTAGACGGTGAACCAGTTGTTCTCAACAACTTTTATGGGCGATTTGGTGAGTTTGGCCATATAAGGCAATACATCTTCCACTACTACATCTTCCTTTTCATTAAATTCCGGTGGCAGATTACCTATGATACGGTAGCAATCATCCTCTGGCATAGGGAAGAAACCTGCAAGATCATTCTTACCCAGGAATAATTGGATATAGTCACCATTCAAAAAGTCGGCATCAACCTTCAGATCTGCCAGGTAAAAAAAGCTTGGGTATGTATCCCCTTTAAAAGCTATCTGTGATTGTTTGCGTACTGTACTGTGCGCACCATCTGCACCTATAACCCAATCAGCTTTTACGGTATATTCACCTTCGCCATTTTTCAATTGTACTGCGGTGCCATCTGATTTTTGCTGTAAGGAGACCAATGCGGTATCCCAATAAACTGGGCAGCAGTTTTGAGTTAAATAATCAAGTAAAGTCCGTTCGTTCTTGCTTTGCTGATATAGCAATACGTAAGGGAAAAGTGTTTGCCCTTCGCCGATATTATTTAAGGATAGGGAAGCTTTTTGTTTCCCATCCTGGTTAAAAATCAACCCTTTTGCCTGTTTGCCGTTAGGGACAATTTTATCAGCCAACCCCATTTGCCGGTAGATCTCCATTGATCGTGCCTGAACCGCCAATGCATTTGAATGTGTGGTCGGGCCTTGTTTATTGTCGATAATTAAAGGCTGGATGCCATAACGCAGCAATTGTGCCGTCATCATGAGACCCGAGGGGCCTGCGCCGACGATCAATACTTTGGTATGTTGTTCAGTGATCAGCATCTGATATCAGGAACGAAATAAAAGGAAAATAGTTGGACGCTTATGCAGATCCGGTACTTTTTGTTTCCACTCGGCAATGGTTTTGGTTTGTACAAATTCATCGGCTGCAGTCAGGTCACAGGCAATGCAAAGCCTGGTTTTTGGCGAGCATGATCTGAGTATCTCCTCCAGCATCGGGTTGTTACGGAAAGGGGTCTCGATAAATAGCTGCGTTTGATTATTGCGCTGGGCAAGTGCTTCCAGTTCCTTTATCCTTTTGCTGCGTTCAATCTTATCAATAGGCAAATAGCCGTGAAACGTAAAACTCTGCCCGCTAAAGCCCGAGGCCATTACCGCCAGCAGAATAGAGCTTGGCCCTACTAATGGCACTACCTTGATACCCTTGCGATGTGCCTCGGCTACGATCTCAGCACCCGGATCGGCTACACCCGGGCAGCCTGCCTCGCTCATCAGGCCAACATCGTTACCCGCAACTAATCCTTTAAAGAACTCGTTTATATTGCTATCGCGATTGTGTTTACCATAATCATGAATGATCAGCTCGCTTTGCGGGGTCTTTAATCCGGCCTCTTTTAAAAAACGACGTGCTGTCTTTTCGTTCTCTACAATATATTCCTTCACCTGGTTAATGGTATCCACCAGGTAAGGGGTGAACGATTTGGCAGATGCCTGTTCGGCAAGTGGTACGGGGATCAAAAAAAGTGTTCCGGCGGGCATATTGCAAAGTTGGCTTTTTTGTTGTAAATTAAGACATCCGAATTTGGGTTTATAAAATGAAATCATTAGGCACCAATTGGTTTATAGAAGGATCGATAGATTTTGAGCATAAAAAATACATTTTGCTCGATTATCTGCAGGAGATCAACCGCCATTTTGATAAGAGCAAGCTATACCCAAACCTGACCGACTTGATATTCCATTATAACAACCTGCTCGATTTCAAACGGAATAAAACTGTTATGCAGCAGGCATTCCCTCAACGGATGACCCAGGCTGACATTGAAGCTGTAAAGCTCACTTACCAGAAAATTATACAGGATGATGCCACTATGCAGGAGATAGAGAGCATTATTTCTTACGCTCTTTACAAGATGGATCCCGCTATACAAACCGGTAAAGAGATCTACGATTTTGTTGAGAGCCGCCTGAACATTGACCCTGTCGGACTTGTTCCCCTGATGCCATATAGCGGCTACTTCTCGCTGCGTAACGGCAGGGAACGTACCAATTGGGTGTATGAATACCAGATAACGATTTTTGAGAATAAGGATGATAAGTTCCGTGGGATCAACATCCAGTTTGTAGATACTTATGAGCAAAGTATCACCACTACCCCCGAGTCCATCAAGCTCGACCTGATCAGTAAAAGAAAACATCTGCCCAACCCGGCGGTGTATTATGTGGCAAGCGATATCAGCTTTCCGTTAGAGCAGACGCTATTGCCAGTAGCCAAAAGAAGTTTGGTGAAGTATATCTCAAGTGCCGCGTAGAGGGTTATACGTTGGACGTTTTACGTTTTTTGTGTCCCTGTTCAACGTAAAACGTATTACGTATTACGTACAACCTCTTCACAACCTACTTCCCGGGATTTTCCTTCTTATACTCATCATTCAATCCAACCAAAACATCTTTGGTTACGTCAAGACTTTCATCGCCATAAAGCATGGATGGGTTTGCTTTTGAGTAGGTAAGTACAATTTTATAGCCTTTTGTTTTGCAATAGTTTTTCAGGTAAACAGCCAGCTTATCATACAGTTTGCTGTTTTGATTCTCCTGCTCTTCCTGTAATTGGGATGCGGTATTTTGGCTAAGCGCCTGCAAGCTTTGTTGTTTTGCCGCAAGGCGTTTCTCGGTGGCTGTGCGCTGCGCCAGGTTAAGTGATGACGCGCCTTTTTGATAAGCAGCTACTTCTTTCTGAAAAGCCTGCCCTTTAGCGGCAATTTCTGCCTGTGCACTTTGGGATAAACCCTGCAATTTCGCTTTTACAGCCTTGTAGTAGTCGTAATTGTTAAGCAGTGTATCCGAATTAACAAATACAATAGCGCCCCTTGTATCATCTGCTTTTACAGGTTGAACGGCAGGAGCAGTTTGCGCATTGGCGGCTACTGTAGCCAATATGATCGTGAATGTGATGATTAATGATCTCATATTTTGTGCGTTTGGTAAAAGCTGCGAATTTACAGTTTTAAAATAAACGAGCAAATGATATGGATTATTGGCTGATTACTGCACCTACAACATAATACGTCTAACGTACAACCTACTTCAGCTTTGCCAACGCTTCCTTTATCCTCGGGATCAGGTTCTGAATATCTTCCAGTGTACTTGCACCTACTGATGCGCGGAACCAGTTAACATCCTCTTCCGTACCGAATGCCGAGAATGGCACTAAGGCCACTTTGGCTTCTTTAATCAAGTAGAAGTTGATGTCTGTTGAGGTTTTAAGCACATCGCCCGATGGGGTTGTTTTGCCTGCATAATCCACCTTAACTGTTAGATATATCGCTCCCATCGGCTCGATGGAATCTACATTAAAACCCTCTGATTTGAGTTGCTGAAAGCCTTCGTGCAAAGTATTCAGGCTGTTTTGCAGGTTTGATTTGATGGTGCCCAGGTAGCTGTCCACCTCATTCTCCTGTTTCAGGAATTTTGCCATAGCCACCTGTTCCGCCTTTGGCGACCAGGCACCCATGTGACCCACAATAGCTTTCATGTTATTGATCACACCTGCCGGACCGAAGCCCCATCCTACACGCACACCAGTCGAAGCAAAGCATTTGGATGCGCCGTCAACAAATATCACGTAGTCTTTTAGTTCAGGGCGCAGGCTAACCGGGTTGAAATGGTCATGTTTACCGAAGGTTAGTTGCGAATAGATCTGATCGTATAATAAATACAACGGTTTTTCGCCTGCTGCACGGCTTTTGTTTTCTGCAATCACCAGGTCGCAAATCTCTTCCAGGTCCTTTTTATTGAACATGGTACCGGTGGGATTTAGCGGCGAACACAAAGCCAGCAAAGCGGCGCCTTTCAGGTGCGGACGAAGCTCGTCGGCCGTAGGCATAAAGTTATTTTCGGGCCTGGTTGGAATCATCACCGATTGCGCATTGAGCAAATCGCAGTAATGGTTATTGTTCCATGATGGAGTAGGGAAAACCACCCTTTCACCTGGGTTAACCACTGCAAGAAAGATGGAGTAGATCAGCGGGCGTGATCCGCCTGAGATCAGTATCTGGCTGGCATTATAATCTAAATTATACCTGTTTTTAAGAAAATCCGAAACACTTTCGCGCAGGTTCAGCATACCGTCAGCAGGAGGGTAGTTGGTTTGATTAGCATTATAAGCCTCAACAATACCTGTCTTTAATGGTGCGGGTATAGGATAGATGTTCGAATCAAAATCGCCTATCGTAAGGTTGGCAATATTTTGGCCTTGTCTTTTTAACTCGTTGATCTCGCCTGCGATCTTTATAATTTCGGAGCCCCTTAGGTTTTGGGCCAGTTCAGATACTTTCATTCTGATGTGCAAATTTTTGATGTGCAAATGTGCAGATTAATTATTAAATCAGGTTCTACAAATAAGCTTTGCGAAGTTTTATGATGCGTACCCAATGCAGCAGTTTCATAACCGGGTAAACCGGGTCGAACTCAAACCATTTGGCGGCAAAGTTGGCGCTGTTGGGGCGCCTGTGATGATTATTTTGAAACAACTCGCCCAGCATAAAAAAGTCGAACGGGGTTGTATTTTTTGATTTGTCGTTATTATCAAAATTGGCATAGCCGTATTTATGACCGCACCAGTTGACGATAGCACCCTGTATAGGCCCCATCAAAAAGTGGACAGGCAACAACAGGAACATCCACCAATGTGTAGCGAAGAAGATGTAAAATGCCACATAGCCGGCACCAAACAATATACGTGATACGAATGTCGATCCCCAGTAATCCAGCAGGCGCCATTCAGGATAGCCGCCTTTAAATTCTGCATCGGGTTCTTTCAGGCGCTTTTCGTAAAGCTTATAGCTTTGGGCGGTACGCCACATCATCTGAAACACATCGGTAAAGAAGTGTGGCGAATGCGGGTCTTTTTCGGTATCGCTAAAAGCATGGTGCTCGCGGTGCATAATTGCATAGGCACGCGGGTTCAGATAAGACGATCCCTGGAAAATGAATGTCAGGACGTGAAAACAGCGTTCGTAAAATTTGTTGGTAGTAAACATCTTATGAGATGCATACCTGTGCAGGAAAAATGTTTGAAAGAACAGGGACAAAAACCAGTGGCAGAGAAAAAATATTAAAATATACACGGAATGGGAATGGTTAATAGGATGAAAAATTCGATGGCAAAGATATGATTTATTAGATGTTTGTCAGGTTGAAAAGAAAAAGATGACACTATTTAACGTTTGTATGATTTTTATAGTATTAGATACCTGTAGTACTACATTGTGCGGACTAATATTGTTTGAACCCATACATAATAATTACAACCCGAACTGCTCTGCCAAAAGCCTGTACGAAGTCAGCCTGTCATCAAAATCCTCAGTAATGGTTACGGCAATGATCTCGTCAACATCATACTCTTTAGCAAGGCGGGTTAATTTGCCTTTAATTTCCTCAGGTTTACCGGTGATCACCCGTTTGCGGTTATGCATAATGCGCTCCTGCTCGTTTATGGTGTAGGTAATATCTTTTATATCCTCATATCCCACAGGAGATAATCCCTTGCCTTGTTCAAACTGGTTAAAGCGGAAATCCATTAATGCCTGGTGCCGGAATATCTTTTCTTCATTTTCGGAACAAAAAACAAAGATAGCAACACTGGCTGTAGCTTCAGCCTGGTTTTCTGACGGTTGAAAGCGCTCACGGTACCGGGCTACAGCATCGGGTCCGCCTATGGGATTAATAAAATGGGCGAATGAAAGCCCCATACCAAAATGCGCAGCAAACAAGCCACTCTCACCACTCGAGCTCAGCAGCCACATATCCGGAACGGTTTTAACCTGCGGAATAGCCCTGATCTTTGACAAGGGTGTGCCCGGATCGCCGCGGTCGTGAAAATAATTGTTCAGATCATAAAGCTGATTAACAAAATCCTGCTCCCTGAACTCGTTGGAAGGATTTAACATGGCGGCGGTAAGGCGGTCAGTGCCGGGCGCGCGGCCCATCCCCAAATCAACACGGCCGGGAAATAAAGCTTCCAGCATCCGGAAATTTTCAGCAACCTTTAAAGCGCTGTGGTTGGGCATCATCACTCCGCCGGAACCAATGCGTATGTTTTTGGTCTGGCTGCCCAGGTAAGCCAATAAAACTTCGGGTGTTGAACCGGCCAGACTACCAGTATTATGGTGTTCGGATACCCAAAAGCGGGTATAGCCTAATTGGTCGGTATAGCGGGCAAGCTCAGCAGTTTCTTTTACTGCTTGCTCCGCAGTAATGCCCTTGCGCACAGGGGTCTGGTCCAATACGCTCAGGCGGATATGTTTTGTGTTCATAGATCAATACAAAACACAAAAATACGGAAGGGCTTGTTGAGCGATTGTAAAGATTTTGGGGGTGTCTGAACTGTAATTTTAGAATCAGATTAAATTTCTACTGTATTTGAAAGAATGAAATGACTTCGATTTTTTTTATCTTGGTAATACTGTTTTATAATCTTTTTGTTTGTTACCCCTTCAATTATCCCTTTACCATCTGCTTCATTATTTCTTTTAAGCAATAAAAATAATATAACTCTGAATTTTCCATGAAAGTTATTGACGCCTGTTTTGGCATTTAAATTTATTCCGATCGTTTTGCTTTTATGAGGTAAAATCACCTTTGTGAAAGGAATATTACCATCGCAGGCATCATGGGCACCTTCAACTTCCAAATTTATATTATCTATAGAATAATATTCCCTCCAACAAGTTGAAACCCACTCATACCTTAATGTATCGTTTGAATTATTGGTAAGAACGGTTGTAACAGGTAATTTTCTATTCCATTTGCCAGGTTTAACGACTAATTGACAATCTTTATAATTATAGTCGATTTTTTTTGGGTTGAAACGAACGAGAACGATGTAATTTGTATGATTTTTCGTGACTTTCTTGTAAATATTTTGCCCTATTGCTAAACTTGGAATGATAACAATCAGAAATATCAAGTTAATAAGTTTCATAAGTTATATCTTGTTAGCCTTGCGGGTTTACAATCCTCCAACAAAAACTACCCATTAAAATGATACAGAAAAACCACTTCCCCACTATAGGCCGGTTTTTTCTGGCCCTCGATCTCCATTTCTACGCCGATGGTTGCTTTGGTAATCCCTCTTAAATTGACTATGGCGGCAAGTTTCGCTTTTAGCCTCACCCGGCTGTCAACCAGCACTGCCTGCCCGAATTTAATATTATCGATGGCATAATTGATCTGCATCTTCAGGTTCTGTACATCTGCTATCTGGTGCCAGAAATAGGGCAGCAGCGATACCGTTAAATACCCATGTGCAATGGTTCCTCCAAAAGGACCCTCATTTTTGGCCTTTTCGGGATCGGTGTGTATCCATTGGTGGTCGATGGTAGCATCAGCAAACTTGTCTATTTGCTGCTGGGTAATGATATGCCAATCAGATATGCCAAGTTCCTGGCCTAAATGAGATTCAAACTCGGCGTGATCTTTAATAATTATCATAGTTCTTTATTGAGGGTTTTTACGGGTACAGGGTTCAAATCCCGGTGTAAAATTAATAATCCGCAGGGCATTACAAAATCAATCAGCTTATGCATTTAAAATTCCTCAAAAACACCTTGACAATTAAACAAATTACCGTATCTTTGCAGTCCCGAAATTACGGGGTATAATAAACGTTTAATAAATTTAATTTTAAGCAAGTGAATACGTTAAGTTACAAAACTGTCTCAGCCAATAAAAAGACCGTTAACAAAGAATGGGTTGTTGTTGACGCTCAAGGCGAGATTTTGGGGCGCTTGTCCACTAAGATTGCAATGATCATTAGAGGAAAACACAAGCCAGGGTTCACCCCACACGTAGACTGCGGCGATAATGTAATAGTTATTAATGCAGACAAGGTAAAACTGACCGGAAACAAATTTGATGCAAAGCAATATGTTTCTTACACTGGTTACCCAGGTGGTCAGCGTTTCATTTCTCCTAAGGAGTTAATGGCAAAACATCCGGAGCGTGTGGTTGAAAAAGCCGTACGTGGTATGTTACCTAAAAATCGTTTGGGCCGCGCCTTATTTGGTAATCTGCATGTGTATGCAGGTGCCGAGCATCCTCATGCAGCACAAAACCCGAAAGCCATTTAATTATCAATTTAAAAGAGAAAAGAAATGCCAACAACTAACACTTCAGGCAGAAGAAAAACCGCTGTTGCACGCATCTATCTGAGCGAGGGCAATGGCGCCATTATCGTAAACGGTAAAGATTATAAAGAGTACTTCCCTACGTTGCCTTTACAATACATCGTTACCCAGTCAACCGAAGTTTCTGGTTCGACAGGTAAATATGATGTTAAAGTAAATGTAGCCGGTGGTGGTGTAAAAGGACAGGCAGAAGCCGTTCGTTTAGCTATTGCTAAAGCTATTGTTGAACTTGATGCTGAAAAGAAACCTGCACTGCGTGCAAAAGGTATTATGACCCGCGATGACCGTATGGTTGAGCGTAAAAAACCAGGACGCAAGAAAGCACGTAAAAGATTCCAATTCAGTAAACGTTAATCATCAAGGAGGACAACAAAATGGCAAGAACAACATATCAGGATTTACTGGATGCAGGTGTACACTTTGGTCACCTTACCCGCAAATGGGACCCGAAAATGTCACAGTACATTTTCATGGAGCGCAACGGTATCCACATTATCGATTTAAACAAAACCTTAACTAAGGTTGAAGAAGCTGCTTCAGCTATAAAACAAATTGTAAAATCAGGCCGCAAGGTATTATTCGTAGCTACAAAGAAACAAGCGAAAGATATCGTAGCTGAATATGCTAAAGGAGTAAACATGCCTTTCGTAACCGAGCGTTGGTTAGGTGGTATGTTAACTAACTTCGCTACTGTGCGTAAGTCGATCAAAAAGATGTCAAACATCGATAAATTGACGAAAGACGGTACTTACAGCAACCTTTCTAAAAAAGAAAGACTGATGATACAGCGTGAGCGTATCAAATTAGAATCATTGTTAGGTGGTATTGCGGATCTTAACCGTTTGCCGGCTGCATTATTCTTGATCGACGTAAAGAAAGAACACATTGCGGTTTCAGAAGCATTAAAGTTGAATATCCCAACCTTTGCTATGGTGGATACCAACTCTGACCCGTCAAACATTGATTTCCCTATCCCTGCAAATGATGACGCTACCAAATCAATTTCATTGATCACCGGTATCATCATCAAAGCGATAGAAGAAGGTTTGGATGAGCGCAAACGCGAGAAAGAAGACGAAGCTGAAAAAGAAGCTGCTGCTGCAAAAGCAAAAGCTGATAGCCCTAAGGCTGAAGCTCCTGCCGCTGCTGCACCAAGCGCACCGGCTGAAGGTGGCAAAAGAAAAAGAGTAACTGCTGAAGCAGAAGCTGAAGCGGCGCCTGCTGCCCCGGCTGCTGAGAAAACAGAAGAATAATATTTTGGTTGTAAGGGTTGTAGAGGTTGTAAAAGTTTATAACCTCTGCAACCTTTGCAACTTCTGCAACATTTAAAACATATCAAAATGTCTACATTACAAATAACTGCATCTGATGTAAATAAACTGCGCCAGCAAACTGGTGCAGGTATGATGGATTGCAAAAAAGCTTTGACCGAAACAAACGGTGATTTTGAAGCTGCAATTGATTACTTAAGAAAAAAGGGTGCTAAAGTAGCTGCAAGCCGCCAGGATCGTGAATCGAACGAAGGTGTGGTAATTGCACGTACTTCTGCTGATGGCAAACGCGGTGTAATTATCGAGCTGAACTGCGAGACTGACTTCGTAGCCAAAAATGCTGAGTTTATTGCTTTTGCTAACGCGATAGCTAACGAAGCTGTTGAAAATAACCCTGCTGATATCGAGGCATTAAATCAATTATCTATTGATGTTGAGAACAGCCGCTTGACTATCGGTGAAGCTACTATCGACAAAACGGGTAAAATCGGCGAGAAGATCGGCGTATCTAAATACGAAGTTGTTGAAGGCGAGAAAGTGATCGCTTATATCCACGGTAACTTCCGTTTAGGTGTATTGGTTGCTTTAAGCGCAAACGCTGCCGGTGCCGATGAAGCTGGGAAAGACGTGGCTATGCAAATTGCCGCTATGAATCCTATCGCCGTTGATAAGGACGGAGTTGATGCTACCACTATCGAGCGTGAGTTGGAAATTGCTAAAGAGCAGATCCGCGCCGAAGGCAAACCGGAAGAAATGGTTGAAAAGATCGCTGCCGGAAAGCTGAATAAATTTTATAAAGACTCGACACTGTTGAACCAGGAGTTTGTGAAGGACCCATCAAAAAGCGTTGCTCAATTCCTGAGCACAGTTGATAAAGGCTTAACCGTTACCGCATTTAAGCGGGTAGCTTTAGGAGCTTAATTATTAAATCCCCACCGAATTATCGGTGGGGATTTTTTTTGTGAATACATTTCGTAGCGACACAATCATTAAGACGCGGCGTATTGCGTCTCTATAATAAATGCCTTAATTTGTAGCCATGACAACAGCACTTCACAACCTGCAGATCATCTCGGATGGTCAGATCAACAGAGGCAAAGCCATTTTAATTTTGGATGGAAAAATAAGTGGTATAGTTTCAGAAAATGCAATTTCGCAAAACGTTGAAAAGATAGACTTACATGGCGCTTATGTTGCACCGGGGCTTATCGATTTGCAGATATATGGAACAGGGGGCAAGCTATTTGCAGGCACACCTGTTGTTGAGGCGCTGGAGCAGATGGAGAACGATATGCTGAGCCAGGGCACAGTTGGTTTCTTTGCAACTATCGGCACTAACACCAATGATATTGTTGAAAAAGGAATTGAGGCAGCGAAATCTTACCGCGATCGTTGCCGGGGAAACTTCTGGGGAGTTCACCTGGAAGGGCCGTACCTGAACCCCATAAAACGCGGTGCCCATCCCGAAAAATTCATTAAAAAAGGAACATTGGCTGAAGTTGAACGATGGATAGAAATGGCTGATGGTGTGATCAAAATGATGACCGTCGCACCAGAGCTGCAAGACAAGGAAGTTGTCGATTATCTGAATGATCATGGGGTGATCTTATCATCCGGTCATAGTAATGCTACCTACCAACAGGGCAAATCGTTTTTAAACAGCCCAATAAAAGCGGTTACCCATTTATACAATGCTATGCCATCAATGCATCACCGCGAACCTGGCTATATCCCTGCCATATTTGAGGAACGTCCGTATACCAGCGTAGTGGCTGATGGCATCCATGTTGATTTTGCAATGATCCGCCTGGCTAAACGCGAACTGGGCGATAAGCTATTTCTGATCACCGATGCTGTAACTTCAACCAATGAAGGTGCTTATCAACATGAATTTACCGGTGACCGTTATGTAATGCCCGATGGTACTTTATCAGGATCATGCCTCACAATGCTGAAAGCTGTTGAGAATTGCGTGAATCATATCAATATTCCTTTAGCTGAAGCGATCAACATGGCATCCTTATATCCGGCCCAACTGGCAGGAGTAAATAAAGGTAAAGTAGAAGCCGGTTATGATGCCGACCTGATCGTTTTTGATGAGGCTTACAATGTGAAGGCTACTTATCTCGCCGGAAAATTGGTGAGTTAAATCGCATACTATTTTAACACTGAATTTAAATTAATACTTTTGACAAACTACCCCCGAATGAAATACAAAAGAATTCTACTAAAGTTAAGCGGCGAGTCGCTAATGGGCGAGAGGCAATACGGCATTGATAATAACCAGGTTTTACAGTATGCACATGATATCAAAGGCGTTTATGATGCCGGGGTTGAGATTGCTGTTGTTGTAGGCGGAGGTAATATTTTCAGGGGCCTGAGTGCCGAAAAGTCTGGCATGGAGCGCGCGCAGGCTGACTATATGGGTATGCTGGCAACAGTAATTAACTGTATGGCGCTGCAAAATGCGCTGGAAAGCATTGGGGTTGAAACCCGTCTGCAATCGGCCATCAAAATGGAGCAGATATGCGAGCCTTATATCCGTCGCCGTGCTATGCACCATCTTGAATTGGGAAAGATCGTAATATTTGGTGCCGGAACGGGTAACCCATACTTTACTACGGATACAGCGGCATCCTTACGTGCAATCGAGATCAAGGCTGACGTAGTGTTGAAAGGCACCCGTGTGGATGGTATTTATACTGCTGACCCGGAAAAGGACCCTACCGCAACCAAATATGATGAAATATCTTTCCAGGAAGTATATGATAAAGGGCTGAACGTGATGGATATGACTGCATTCACGCTATGTCACGAAAATAAATTGCCGATCATCGTATTTGATATGAATAAGCCGGGCAATTTCCTGAAGATAGCACAGGGTGAAAAAATAGGAACACTTGTAAGGTAGTGGAACTTCCTCTTAGACACTAGTTGATTTAATTCTTAGTGCGTTAGGGTCTGTATCAACTTTGTGTAAGTAACCCCATTATAGTCATAAAAATCGGTTACTTCCATAATGAGCTTATATTCACTAAGGTAAGTGATAACAGCAGCCACTTTATCGGTATTGTTGTCATTTAGGTTGACAAGAAGGTTTGATCCGCCCAAATGCCAGGTAAGTCCGTTTGCCGTAAGCCCGTTGGGATTATTTGATTCAACAGCCGTGCCGTCAGCATAAAATGTTACATCGCCTAGTAGGATAGTGCCAAAGAAAGGATCATTACTGGGGAGTGTGATAGAAGTTCCGTCGTCTTTTAATAATGTGCCGCCTGTTGTAATCCATTTGCCTGAATTCACTAGTATATCGGCTTTAGTCAGCGGAGGGGCGGGAGTATTATCTGAATGACTGGAACAGGCATTAATGGCTGTTATTATTGCAAACGCCATTATCCATTTTGTAAAAGAAAACATTTTTATTGCTTTCATCTTGAGATGATAAACCCCATTTCTTTTTGAATTACGTAGGCTTTTACGTAAACGTTGCCACGGAAAAGTCGATAACGCTATTAGGTTTCCGACGTTTGGGATTTTGATGATGTAAAATGATACTTTTTACTATTTTTGAAAAAAAATAAACCAATGAGCGAACTCATTAAAAAACAAGTTACTGATGCCAGGGCTTTGATGGAAAAAGCAATTGAGCATTGTGACGGAGAGCTACAAAAGATCCGCGCAGGCAAAGCGAGCCCCAGCATGCTGGATGATATTACAGTTGATTATTATGGCAGCCCTACCCCGCTTAATCAGGTAGGCAGCGTAAATACGCCGGATGCCCGCACCATTGTTGTGCAACCATGGGAAAAATCATTATTGGGCGCAATTGAAAAAGCGATTATGGAGGCAAACCTGGGGGTTAATCCGCAAAATGATGGGGTGATCATTCGCATCAATGTGCCGCCACTAACCGAAGAGCGTCGTCGTGATTTGGTTAAAAAAGCCAAAGCAGAAGCCGAAACAGGAAAGATTGCTATCCGTAATATCCGTAAGGAGGCTAACGAAAAGATAAGAAAACTAAAATCTGAAGGTGTATCTGAGGATGAAATGAAGACAGGTGAAGGCGAAGTACAAAAGCTAACTGACTCGTTTATAATCAGGGTTGATCAGCTTTCAGAAGCAAAAGAAAAAGATATCATGACAGTATAAAGACCAGATTATTGTCAAATTAAAGGGAATGAGCTATTTATAGCCGCTCCCTTTTTTTATTTTTACGGAAATCATGAAAGTACTCTTATCATATCTGTCAGCTCATCGTTGGGTGGTTGTATTAGCCCTTGTGCTTGCCGCATTTAACATCGGATTTTCTTTATTAGATCCCTATATCACAGGTATCATAGTAGATAAATATATTGTGCCGGCAAATCTTAGTAAGGCTAAAGTTGTTGAAGTTGTTGAAAAAATTAAAGGTGTTGATCTAAAAACACTTAGTCATAATCAAACGAGTTCATTGGTCGATAAAGTTGTTAAATCGATGTATAATGTAAGTTATCATGAGTTTGTTGTTGGGGCTTTGTCCCTGATCGGTTTAGCGATTGGAGCCGCGATGGTATCACGTATAGCTAAGAATTTCCAGGACTATTATACCAATATTATCACCCAAAAGGTTGGCGCAAGAATGTATGCCGATGGTTTAAAGCACTCGTTAGAATTACCCTTCCAGGTATTTGAGGACCAGAGAAGCGGTGAAACATTAGGCATACTACAAAAAGTAAGATTAGACTGCGAGAAATTTATTACATCCTTTATTAGCGTTCTTTTTGTCAGCTTAATAGGGATGATAATGGTAATGGTAATGTCAGTAAAAGTTAATTACCAGGTTACATTAGTCTATTTAGGAGCAATACCTGTTATTATGTTTGTAAGTATGGCCTTAAGCAAAAAAATAAAGACCATACAAAAAAAGATCGTGTCGCAAACTACAGTACTTGCTGGTTCCACTACAGAATCCCTCAGGAATATTGAGCTGGTGAAAAGTCTTGGACTTGCCAAACAAGAAATTGAAAGACTAAACAAAACAACCTATAGAATATTAGACCTTGAACTGAAAAAGGTTAAGTATGTACGCAGTATGAGTTTCATACAAGGTACTACAGTGAATTTTGTACGAAGCACTATGGTTGTGATATTGCTGATGCTTATTTTTAAAGGTACGTTGACCGCTGGCAACTACTTTATGTTTTTATTTTACTCTTTCTTCTTGTTTAATCCTTTACAAGAACTTGGTAATGTAATACAGGCATGGAGAGAAGCCGAGGTATCACTTGGAAATTTTAAAAGCATTATAAACACGCCAATTGATCCCAAACCAGAAAACCCATTTATTGTTGAGAGTATAAAAAAATTGAATTTTAACAATGTAAGTTTTAAGCATTTAACGGCTAACCGTAATGCATTGAATAATATCAGCTTTGAAACTATCACCGGGCAAACCATCGCTTTTGTTGGTCCGTCAGGTTCTGGTAAAACTACTTTGGTTAAATTATTGGTGGGGCTATATCAGCCATTGGAGGGTGATATTTTATATAACGATGTGCCGGGTAATGAGATAGACCTTGATCAGCTTCGCGAGAAAGTTGGTTTTGTAACACAGGATACTCAATTATTTTCGGGAAGCATACGTGAGAACCTGCTCTTCGTTCGCCCGGATGCAACGGATGAAGAATGTATGCAGGCTTTACAAAGGGCTGCATGCCAAAGTTTACTTTCTCGAGCTTCAAAAGGGTTGGATACAGTGATAGGCGAGGGTGGTGTAAAAGTATCCGGGGGCGAGAAACAACGCTTGTCTATAGCCCGTGCATTGCTTCGCAGACCAGATTTGCTGGTGTTTGATGAAGCCACATCGTCACTAGACTCGATAACTGAGGAAGAGATCACTGAAACTATAAGGGACGTTTCCGTGTTAAAGGATCATATAACTATTTTAATTGCTCACCGCCTATCTACTATCATGCATGCCGATACGATTTACGTCCTCGAAAAGGGGAACATTGTTGAATCGGGCAAACACGTAGAACTCTTGTTACAAAAAGGTTTGTATTATGCCATGTGGCGTCAGCAGATCGGAGAGAAAGTGACAGCCGACTATTAATTTTTAGAAACATCTGCTATGTACCTGATTACATCCGCAATTGGCGGTACCTTTGGCCTCGTATTCCTTATTATCTGGGCTTTGTTGAGTGTTTACTCGCTCTTTAATGTACTCAGAAATAAAAATATGAACGGGGGAGCCAAAATTTTGTGGGTGGTGATCATTATTGTAGTACCCATTTTAGGGTCACTCACTTACCTGTTCCTGCGGAGTATAAAAACGCTTTAAGCAGCGTTTACATCCTTTAAATTTATCTCATGTAAAGTCAGCGGGATCAACCTTTTGGTTTTAAGGTAGGTAATGCTCACGATAAGCATAGTCATTGTTCCGCCAAAAATAACGGAGGGTACAGTCCCCAATAATTTAGCTGCCGTGCCTGATTCAAAAGCACCGATCTCATTAGATGACCCAATAAACATTGAGTTCACAGCCGATACGCGACCACGCATATGATCCGGGGTTAATAGCTGCATAATAGTACCGCGGATGATCACGCTGATGCTGTCAAACGCGCCTTCTGTAAACAAAAAGAGCAGGGAAAGATAAAAATTGCGCGATAAAGCAAAGCAGATAATAGAACAGCCAAAGCCTGTAACCGCTATTAGCAGGTTGCGCCATGGTCTTCCCATCGGAGAGAACCTTGCCATAGCCAGCATGGTCAAAACCGCTCCCAGTGAAGACATAGCACGCATGATGCCTAAGCCCTCGGCGCCTACTTTCAATATCTCATTGGCGAACACAGGTAATAATGCCACCGCGCCACCAAAAAATACCGAAAACAGGTCGAGACTCATGGCGCCTATCATCATCTTGTTTTTGAATACAAAACTGATCCCTTCCGAAAGGCTTTTCCAGATATTTTCTTTTGGAACAAACACCGGGGGATAAGATTTCAGCAGGTATATTAAGAAAATAGAAAAAACCAGGAATATAATGATCACACTAAATGCAGCGGTGATACCATAAAAGCCATAAATAAGGCCGCCCGCCGCCGGGCCAAGTATAGATGCTATCTGCCAGCTTGAACTGCTCCATGTACTGCCATTAGGATACACCTCTTTCGGGATGCTGTGGGCGTAGATTGTAAAGGTTGCTGGTCCGTAAAATGCACGCGCAAGACCATTCAAAAATATCATAAAGTATATAATAGGCACTATCCAGTCTTTATGTATATATGGGCCAACGCTTTTCATGGTAACAATAAACATCACCATGGAAGCAAAAAACACCAGCCCGGAGATGGTGAGCAGCATCTTCCTTTTTTCGGATTTGTCGGCAATGTAACCGCCATACAAAGCAATACCAATAGCAGGTATAGCTTCAGCAAGCCCGACCAAACCTAATGCGAAAGCACTTTTGGTTAACTGGTAAATGTAAAAGCCAACAACAACGGCTTGCATTTGATATGCAAAGGTGAAGAAAAACCGCATACCGATATAGGAGCGGAAATCCTTATACCGCAAAGCTGCGAAAGAATCTTTTCTAGGCTGACTATGATCTTCGTCGGACACTATAGGAATTAAAGGTTAATGCTCCGCAATTTACAATTATGCATGAAAATAATGATCGCCGATTTACATAATTATGTAATAATGCAGAGACGCAATGCATTGCGTCTCTGCAGGAAACTCTCAATTAAACCCGTGCTGATCAATCAGATAAATAAGCGAAGCCATGGAAGCGGCGCCCAATTCCAGTTCGCGCTTGTTTACGTTTTCAAATACATCATTAGGCGTGTGGTGCACATCAAAATAACGCTGCGAATCAGGATCGAAGCCTATTAATATCACACCCGGAGCTTTCTCTTTAAGCGGGCCGATATCACTGCCTCCACCTCCAACCAGGAAGCGGCTGGAACCATAAGGTTCGAAAAGCGTTTTCCATGAAGCAAGGTTCTTAAATTGATTGGAAGTGAGACCGGTAAATCCAAACCCACGTGGCGTAAATCCACCCAGATCCGATTCAATAGCTGCGATGTGTTGCTCTTTATTTTGTGCGGCCAGTTCAGCATATTTGATACCGCCTTTGTCACCATTTTCCTCATTCATAAAAAACACCGCGCGGATAGTATTCTTAGGCTTATAACCCAAAGCTTTCAATATGCGTACAGCCTCAACGGATCCCATCACACCTGTGCCGTCGTCATGCGCCCCCTCGGCCAAATCCCATGAATCCAGGTGCCCGCCAACCGTAATAAACTTATTCGGATTCTCAGAGCCTGTTAATTCTCCAACCACGTTATAGGATAGTGTATCGGGTCTCATTTCACAATTCTGTTTGAAATAGAATTTGATCAGAGGCAGTTTTCTTTGCTTTAATAGTGTACTTAGCTGATTAGCCGCTTTGGTAGATATGGCTGCTGCCGGAATTTTGATACCATCGGGTGAATAGCTTGTTGCGCCGGTATGCGGGTAGTTATCAAGCGTCTCCGTCAATGAACGTACGATGACGCCAACTGCCCCGTATTTAGCCGCTGCTGCTGGCCCCATGTTTCTTTGATCACCTGCTGTTCCATATGCGCGCAGTGTCTCAATAAACCGCGGATCGAACGGGCGATTAAAGAAAACGATCTTTCCTTTGATCACGCTTTCACCCAGGGTATCCAGTTCCTTTAAACTATGCACCTCAATAATATTTGCAGTAATACCTTCTTTTGGGGTACCGACAGACATGCCCAGGGCAGCAATTGGTACTGGTATTTTGTTCTTCCCGTCAATGATCATCCCAAGTTCTTTTGCACCACGCACCCAATGCGGAACCATTACTTCCTGCAGGAAAACATGGTCGAAACCATAGCTTTCCATTAACTTTTTGCCCCATTCTACCGCCTTCTGTGCATTTTTCGACCCGCTTAAACGTGGGCCTATATTTTTACATAAATAATGCAGGTTGCCGTAGCATTGACCATTCACTAATTCTTCGTCATAAATTTTACGGAGCATTAAAGAATCCTGCGCCTTAATTAATGTGGTTGAAGAAATAAGAATTAAAAGGAAGGTAAATTTCAGTTTCATTGGAGAAGAATTGCTTTTCAGCAAATGTAATATTTTGAAGGAATATTAAATGGTCAGGATATTTTATCCCAGCTCAATCCGGCATTTTTTGCCTGGAAGGCCAGTTGCAGGATTTGGTTTTCCGGATGGGCAAGTTCAGGATCTTTTGCAAAGATATCCTCTACACATTTACGAGCTTGTAGTAATAAAGCCTGGTCAGTGGTCAGATCAGCTACTTTTAGGTCAACTACGCCGCTTTGCTGGGTACCTTCAATATTTCCCGGACCCCGCAGTTGCAGATCGATCTCCGAAATTTCAAAGCCATTATTGGTTTTTACCATTGTATCCAGCCTGATCTTGCCGTCATAACTTAATTTATGGCTGCTCATCAGTATACAAAATGATTGCTCGGCGCCACGGCCCACGCGGCCACGCAACTGGTGTAATTGGGAGAGGCCGAACCGCTCAGCATTTTCAATGATCATAACCGAGGCATTTGGAATATTCACCCCAACCTCGATTACTGTTGTAGCCACCATGATCTGGGTTTCGTGTTTTACAAAGCGCTGCATCTCAAAATCCTTATCCTTTGCAGGCATCTTACCATGAACAATGCTGATCTGGTATTCCGGCATCGGGAATTCGTGCCGCATGGTTTCAATTCCATCTTCTAAATTTTTCAGATCGAGTTTTTCACTTTCCTGTATCAACGGATAAACTACATAGATCTGCCGGCCTTTTGCTATTTCCTGCTTCATAAATCCAAACATCCGCAAGCGTTGGTTCTCATAAAAATGAACGGTTTGAATAGGCTTCCTGCCGGCAGGTAACTCATCAATCACAGACACATCCAGGTCGCCATAAAGTGTCATTGCCAGTGTACGGGGGATAGGGGTAGCTGTCATCACCAGGATATGAGGCGGTATGTTGTTTTTGCGCCATAGCTTTGCTCGTTGTTCAACACCGAAGCGGTGCTGCTCATCAATCACAACAAAACCCAGGTTCTGAAATTGTACTTTATCTTCAATCAAGGCATGGGTACCGATCAGTATTTTTAGCCGGCCATTTTCCAGTTTTTCATGCAGTATGTTTCTTTCTTTCTTTTTGGTCGAACCTGTTAATAAAGCCACTTCCAAAAAATCATCGCCCACCAGGCTTTTTATAGTTTGATAATGCTGATTCGCCAGTATTTCGGTTGGTGCCATAATACAGGTCTGGAAGCCGTTATCAATAGCAATCAGCATACTCATCAGTGCGACTACCGTTTTGCCGCTGCCCACATCACCCTGCAATAGTCTGTTCATTTGTACGCCCCGCTGGGTATCCAGGCGTATTTCCTTTAACACTTTCTTTTGTGAATTGGTAAGTTCGAACGGGAGCTTATGGTGATAAAACTCATTGAAGTAATTACCTACGTTTTCAAATATATGTCCTTTGAATTTCTGTATGCGGAGTAATTTGTTTTTAAGCAGTTTGAGTTGTATTAAGAAAAGCTCCTCAAATTTTAATCGGCGAATAGCTTCATTTAACATCACTGCATTTTCGGGGAAATGCATGTTTCGATAAGCATCTGCCCGGCTCATCAGTTTAAATTGATTGAGGACATATAAGGGTAAGTTCTCATAAATATCCCTGGCATGTTGCTCCAATAAAGGTGCAGTAAGCTTTTGGATACCCTTGCTATCCAGCCCGAACTGTTTTAATTTTTCAGTTGAACTGTAAGCTGGCTGCAAAGTAATATTCCCTTTTTGTTTCATTGTGGCAGGCGAATACAACTCAGTTTCGGGGTGAGCCATTTGCGGCTTTCCATTAAATGAACCGGGTTTGCCAAAAAGAATATAAACCTTTCCTGTCTCCAGGTATTTCTCTATCCACCTTACCCCCTGAAACCATACCAATTCCATTACACCTGTATCATCTTGCACTTGTGCTACCAAACGCTTGGTATGTTTTTCGCCGATGATCTCTTTGCTGGTTAATCTGGCTAATACCTGTACGTAAGGAAGATCAGGATTTACTTCCCTGATCTTATAGAATCGTGTCCGATCAATATGTTTGTACGGGAAGTGGCGTAGCAGGTTTTCAAATGTGAATATTCCCAATTCCTTTTTAAGGACATCAGCGCGCGACACGCCAACGCCTTTTAAGTACTCAATAGGTGTTTGAAATATCTGGCGGTTCAACGTTATTTATCAGGGCTTTACTGCGATAACTGAAATCTCAACATTTACATTTTTGGGCAAGGCAGCTACCTGTACAGTTTCGCGGGCAGGGAACTGGTCGGTAAAATAGGTGCCATATACCTCGTTAACGTGGGCGAAGCTTTGCATATCGGTTAAAAATATGCTTGTTTTAACCACATTGCTGAAATTAATGCCTGCTTCAGTTAGTACTGCTTTGATATTTTCCATCACCTGTTTGGTTTCGGCTTTTATGTCACCGGCAACTACTTCGCCTGTAGATGGATTAGTGGGTATTTGTCCTGAAACAAACACAAAGCCACCGGCAGCAACAGCCTGGCTATACGGGCCTATGGGAGCAGGGGCATTATCAGTATTGATCACTGTTTTCATTGAATTTTATTTAAGGTAGCTGTATTATTTTTTTAAAATAAACCAGTCAATCAGCTTCCAGATTATGCCGGCAAGGAACATAATTATTGCAATCGCATTAATTACATGCATTACCTTCAGATTGAAACTAGTAGGTCTGTTGGGGTCTTTCTTCCTGAAAAAATACATGAACAAATTTAGTAAAAAAAAGAAGGCTCTCCGAAACCGGAGAGCCTTCTGTAATTATTTCGGTGAATAATTATTAGTGTTTGAATTCAACACGACGGTTTAATATACGACCATCTTCAGTTGAGTTATCAGCAATTGGTTTAGTTTCACCAAAGCCTTTTACTTTAACACGTTTTGCATCAACACCAGAGTTAACCAGGTAAGTTTTTACTGAGTTAGCGCGGTCTTTTGACAAACGCATGTTGTGAGCAGCAGTACCTTCTGATGAAGCGAAACCGTCTAATTCGATCTTAGAACCAGCGTTAGCACGCAGATCAGCTGAAGTAGCGTCTAATACAGGGTAAGAAGAAGTTCTCAATACTGAGCTATCGAATTCGAACTGGATGTTGCTGTATGGTTTTACATCACCTGGTTTTGGTTTCATTACGAATAATGAAGTGTCAATTTTAGGGAATACAATTGGGCAACCAGAACCGTCAACAACAGTACCAGCAGGAGTGTTTGGACATTTGTCGAATTGATCAGCAACACCGTCACCGTCAGAATCTTTCTTCAGGTCGTTAACTGCATTTTCAACATTGCCTACACGGCCTTTTAAAGCTTCAACTTCCTGACGAAGAGCTGCATCATACAGTTCATCATACATCATAGCAACTGGGTTTACCCAATCCAGGTTCGGTTTTGATTTTGGACCGAAAGTATACTCTAAACCGGCATAGCCATAAGAGTATTTGTTTGAAGCAGGATAACCAGCGTGAACACCGGTGAAGTTAAATCCATCGATGAAGTTTTCGGTGTAACCCAGGTTTAAGCCCAATGCGTCAGATAATTTGAATTTAACACCTGCACCAATAGGGATAACTAATTCT